>Ga0169931_10001029_pt1 | contig 45982 bp, 38 predicted proteins | sample Kivu_15m_20L_FD_129675 | JGI IMG/M metagenome (GOLD analysis project Ga0169931, IMG submission 129675) | Freshwater microbial communities from Lake Kivu, Western Province, Rwanda to study Microbial Dark Matter (Phase II) - Kivu_15m_20L... | ecosystem: Environmental > Aquatic > Freshwater > Lake... | reverse complement strand
TGCCCTGAATGGCATGACGCTGCGGGCCAACCCTCTTGGTTGTTTTGCGATGAAGTAGTGGTTGATTGATGTCAATTCATTGTCATTCCATTGTTTATGACAAATTGAAAAAAACTTTCACGGGTACGCATAATCGGGCACGAACAACGTTTTGAGATGCCCTTAACATTTTAACCATGTCCCAAGAATCGTTGCTGTTTGAGAGCCATTTAGCTCAAACCACCCCTTTTCCTATTGGCCTGAAGATCAAGAGTGCCTCCGGAATTTACATCAACACCTCAGACGATCGCCAATTTATAGACATGATTTCAGGTGTGGGTGTTAATGCACTCGGCCACGGAAACAAAGAAGTTTTAACCGCCATCAAAAAACAGGTTGAAAAGCATCTGCACGTCATGGTCTATGGCGAATTTGTTCAAGAAGCTCAAATAGATGCCGCCCGCGAATTGACTGCAGTTCTACCAAAGGAGCTTGATACCGTCTATTTCGTCAATTCAGGCACTGAGGCAAACGAAGCAGCCCTGAAATTGGCAAAACGCGTGACAGTTAGGCACAAGATCATTTCCTTCGAAGGCGCCTATCATGGAAGCACTCACGGATCGCTTTCGGTAAGTGGTAATGAGACTAAAAAGGCCTCTTTCAGGCCGTTGTTGCCTGAAATCGAATTTATCAGGCTCAACAACAACGAGGATTTGAACAGAATAGATAGCACTGTGGCCTGCGTCATACTCGAAACTATTCAAGGTGATGCCGGTGTGCGTATTCCTACACCCCAATTTATGCATGCACTAAGGGCTAAATGTGAATCAGAAGGCGCGCTGCTCATTCTGGATGAAATACAATGCGGAATAGGCAGAACGGGAAAGATGTTCGCTTTTGAGCATTACGGCATTAAACCTGACATCCTCGCTTTGGGTAAGGCTTTGGGCGCAGGTATGCCTATCGGTGCACTTGTGGCCAATCACAAACTGATGCGTCAATTCACTTTTGACCCCATGTTGGGTCATATTACCACTTTCGGAGGCCATCCCGTGGCTTGTGCCGCAGCCGCAGCGGGTCTGCGTTACATGTCCAATAAAGATTTGGTGTCCAAGGTGCAAAGGAAGGGAAACTACATTTTCAAGCGAATCAATGTTTTGCCGGGTGTTGTAGAAGTGCGGCAGATGGGGCTTTTCATTGCCGTAGATTTGGGTTCGGAAGCCCGTGTGAGCAAAGTAGTGGGTATTTGCATGGAAATGGGGCTTTTACTCTTCAGGTTTTTGTCATGTCCGAGTTCATTTCGCATTGCACCACCACTGGTTATTAACGATGTGGAACTTCGCCAAGCTTGCGACATCATTGAACTGGCTATACGCGAAGCCTCATTGATGACAGAATGACCATTCCTGATCACATAGTGGAGCGGAAAGCACCGCGCAAAATGGCTGATGTGCCCCTTGAAGTAATCGAAATGCTCAATTTGGGGCATATCGCAACACTCAATCTTACGGAGTGGCTCTGCGTAGATCATGGGAAATTGATAAGCGAACTGCTGTGTCAATCTGAACATGCTGAAGTTCTGGAACAATGCACCGTTGCGCTTGCTCAAATGCCCAAGCGAAGCGTTTTGCAGTCCATTCTGATAATCGGGCGCACGCTGGCCGACTGCGATTCTGCCATCGCATACCTGGGTCGGCATTCGTCTGACAGCGCGCGGAGCTATGCAGTGTGTGCCATTGGAGCAAGGGTCGATGCTGATGTTGAAGACGTTTTCGCTGATGCACTCCCCTATGCGGCCGATGCGCATTTCGGTGTTCGTGAGTTGGCATGGTTGGGATTGAGGAATGTCGTGGAGCGCGATTTGAATTCTTCCATCCGAATACTATCCAATTGGGCTGCAAATCGGGATGCCAACGTGAGGCGATTTGCATCCGAAATCACAAGACCCCGCGGAGTTTGGTGCCGCCATTTGAACGAACTGAAATCCAAGCCTGAAAAGGCATATTCCATCTTGGAACCCTTGCGGGCTGATGACTCTAAATACGTGCAGGACAGTGTGGCGAATTGGTTGAATGACGCAAGCAAAACACGTCCGGAATGGGTGCGTGAAGTATGCGCAGAGTGGCTCAATTCATCGCTTTCTCCACACACCGAACGAATTGTCCACAGAGTTTTGCGCTCTTTGCGAAAGGCCGACCTTTGACCGCATGAACCAACGATTGTATAAATGTGTGTTTCTGGACCGTGATGGCATTATCAATCACGATCCGGGCGATTACACCCGGAGAACAGAAGATTTCACCATCCTTCCGGGTGTAACCCAAATGCTCAAAAAATGGCAGGAAAGAGGTTACAAACTCATTGTCATCACCAATCAAGGTGGGATAGCCAAAGGTCTTTACACAGCGGCTGATTTAGAAAAAGTTCACGCACATTTGATTGAAAGTCTGGCCCAAGAAGGTGTGGTATTGACAGACATATTTTTTTCGCCAGGTCATCCTGAAATAGGTGCGTCCATAAGCCGCAAACCGTCAGGCTTAATGATTCAACGTGGTATGGCGTTGCATAATATAGACCCAAATCAATCCTTCATGATTGGTGACCGCGCTACTGATGCCCAAGCTGCATCAGATGCAGGCATTCGCTGTTTTATCTTGCCCATCAATTCGTCCATCGAACGATTGACCCAAATGATTCAGTAAAACAATGAATTGGCTAATTGAAAACGGTCTTCTGTTGCCTGCTGACAAGCCCGAAATATCCCATACCAACAGGGCTTTTCTTTATGGGGATGGTTGTTTCGAGAGCATCCGTGTGGGAAACGGTAAGGTATTGAATGCCGGCATCCATTTTCTGCGTTTGGAACGAACCTTAAGAGCGTTGGAAATCCAATTGCCCGAGGGTTATGACCAAACCGCTTTCGAAAATGAACTGTCTTTATTGGTCGAAAAGAACGAAATCAAAAGTGGAGGCCGCATCAGAGCCACATTTTCGAGAGCAGGTGGCGGGCACTTCACACCCGAACGAAACGAGGCACACCGCGTTATGGCAGTAGTTGCGCTGCAAGACGGCCTATTCGCACTCAATAAGCGCCGATTATCTGTGGACATATATGCCAAAATCAAGAAAGAAGTCGACTACTTGGCTAATTTTAAAACCCTCAATTGCCAATTGTACGTGATGGCCGCTATTCACTCTAAAAATCAAGGGCTTGACGATGCAATCCTGCTCAATGCCTCGGGTGGTATAATGGAAAGCACCAACAGCAACCTTTTTGTAGTGAGCAATCGCGTTCTATACACACCTGGGTTAGACCAAGGTTGTGTGGCCGGAGTCATGCGCATGAAAGTTATTAATCTGGCGCTGAGTAAAGGCCTCAAAGTCTATGAATGCAATATTAGTCCTCAGCACCTTCTATCTGCGGATGAGCTTCTGCTGACCAATGCAATTAGTGGCATACGCTGGGTGAGTGCATATCGCACCAAGCGGTATTTGAACAACATGGCGGGCCAACTGATCAAATGGCTCAATGAGGAGATCTATTAAAAACTGAGCTTCCGCAATGCATGGCGGCTGATTACCTTCGCGGCCCCGTTGGTTTTTTTCACCTTTTCATTTTTTAAAAGTCTACAGTACCATGTTCGAAAATCTGCAGGAAAAATTTGAACGCGCCTTTAAAATTATCAAAGGCCATGGGCAGGTTACGGAAATCAATATTGCCGAATCGCTTAAGGAAATCAGGCGCGCGCTGCTTGACGCTGACGTTAGCTACAAAGTAGCCAAAGACTTCACAACCCGTGTAAAGGACAAAGCAATTGGTCAAAATGTTTTGACGAGCATCACTCCGGGCCAATTGATGGTCAAAATTACTCGCGATGAGCTGACCGAGTTGATGGGTGGTGGCAAAATTGACATCAACTACCAGGGCAATCCGGGCATCATTCTTATGTCAGGTTTGCAAGGTTCGGGTAAGACCACTTTCTCGGGCAAACTGGCATACTACCTCAAGACCAAAAAGGGCAAACGCCCGCTACTGGTTGCTTGTGACATCTATCGCCCGGCAGCCATTGACCAGCTCCATGTGGTAGGAACTAATGTGGGCGTGGACGTTTTTTCTGAACCAGAAAACAAAAATGCAGTCAGTATTGCCCAAAATGGCATCCAATACGCCAAATCAAACGGTTACAATGTGGTCATTATCGATACTGCCGGTCGTTTGGCTATTGACGAGCAAATGATGGCCGAAATAGAAGCAGTCAAACGTGCCATCAACCCCACAGAGACCTTGTTTGTGGTTGACGCCATGACCGGACAAGACGCTGTCAACACAGCCCGCACGTTCAACGAGAGACTGGACTTTGATGGGGTGGTATTAACGAAATTGGACGGAGATACCCGAGGAGGAGCTGCACTCAGCATCAAATCCGAGGTGAACAAGCCCATCAAATTTGTGGGAACGGGTGAAAAGCCTGAAGCTTTGGATATTTTTTACCCCGACCGAATGGCCGAGCGCATCTTGGGCATGGGCGATGTCGTGTCTCTTGTGGAGCGTGCACAAGCTCAATTTGACGAAGAAAAGGCCCGCAAACTCAATAAGAAAATTGCTACCAATAAATTTGACTTCAATGACTTCATGGAGCAAATTGAACAGGTAAAAAAAATGGGTAGCATGAAAGACTTGTTGGGCATGGTTCCCGGTATGGGTAAGGCGCTCAAAGGAATTGATATTCCGGATGACGCGTTCAAGCACATTGAAGCCATCATACGCTCCATGACCCCAACCGAGCGAGAAAACCCTGATATCATTGATAACAAACGCAGATTGCGCATAGCCAAAGGGTCGGGCCGGAGCGCTGAGGAAGTGAACAAACTGATGAAACAGTTTGACGATACTCGTAAAGTCATGAAAATGATGGGTAACAAGGCTCAAATGGCTCAAATGATGAAATCCATGCAAGGGATGAAAGGTCCACGCCCCTTTTGAAAAAATGACACTATTGGACGGAATATCGGCTTCAGAGGCACTGAAAAACAACATTGCTGAGCAAGTGCGTACAATGCAGGCTCAAGGCCTGCGATTACCCAAGTTGGCTGCTATTTTGGTCGGTAGCAATGGAGCAAGTCTGTCCTATGTGGGCAACAAAGTGAAAATGTGCGAGGCTGTTGGCTTCGAAAGTGCTCTTATCGAACTGCCCGAGAATGTCTCGCAGGAAAGCCTGCTCAAAGAAGTGGACAAGCTCAACAGCGATCCCCATGTGGACGGGTTCATTGTACAGTTGCCATTGCCGGCCCACATTGACGCTCAAAAAATCACAGAGGCCATTGATCCTCATAAAGACGCAGATGGATTTCACCCGGCCAATTATGGCCGTATGGCCTTGAATTTACCTGCCAATATTCCCGCCACACCTCTTGGGATTTTGCGCCTCTTGAGCCATTTCGGTGTCCCCACCGAAGGCAAAAACTGTGTGATTATTGGTCGCAGTCAAATAGTGGGTAGTCCTCTCAGTATCCTTTTAGCACGCAATGCACAACCGGGAAATTGCACTGTCACGCTCGCACATTCCAAAACCCATAATCTGAAAGACCTTTGCTTGAGTGCCGATATTATAGTGGCAGCTTTGGGGAAACCTTTGTTTCTTACAGCTGACATGGTAACCGAAGGTGCAACGGTTATAGATGTGGGGATATCGCGCTTACCTGATTCCACTCGCAAAAGCGGATTCAGACTTGTCGGTGATGTAGATTTCGATAATGTTGCGCCCAAATGTGCCTACATTACACCCGTGCCGGGAGGCGTTGGGCCCATGACCGTAGCTGCGCTCATGCTCAACACGCTCGAGGCCGCCCTCCGCAATAGAAATCAATGACAAGGGACGAGAAGTTCATGGAGCGGTGCATCCAACTGGCCCGTGGTGGACATGGTCATGTGGCCCCCAATCCTCTGGTGGGTTCAGTGATTGTTTTTGAAGACCAGATTATTGGCGAAGGATTTCACACATGTTTTGGAAAGCCCCATGCCGAGCGCGAAGCATTGTCTGCCGTCTCAGACAAGTATCTCTTACCTGCGGCTACCCTTTATGTTAATCTCGAACCATGCAACCACCATGGCAAGACGCCACCTTGTGTAGATGCCATTTTGGAAGCCCGTATTCCACGTGTGGTCATTTCATGCCGCGACCCTTTTGAGAAGGTTGCCGGAAGAGGAATTGAAATGTTGTGCTCTGCCGGTGTAGAGGTTGTTCAAGGAGTTCTGCAAGAAAAAGGTCGTTGGCTCAACCGCAGGTTTTTCACGTATCACGAAAAAAAGCGGCCGTACATCATGCTCAAATGGGCCCAAACAGAAGATGGATATATTGATAGGGTGCGCACAAAAACGGGAACAATTAACTCGGTCAGTTCTTCGCGCACACGCAAGTGGGTTCATCTGATGCGTAGTCGAGAAGCTGCTATTTTGGTAGGAAAGAACACTGTCATCAATGACAATCCTTCTCTCACTGTCCGTGATATTCAAGGTAAAAACCCCATCCGCATTGTTTTAGACAGCCAATTACAATTGCCCGGGCAATCGGATGTTTTCGATACTAAAGCACCCACCATTGTTTTTAATCAAATCAAAGAAGAAGTAAAGGGCAACATCCAATGGGTCGGGATGAAGGATGTTCATAAGTTGGATGCGCTTTTGGCGCGCCTCCATCAACTCGGCATATTGAGCGTGATGGTCGAGGGCGGCACTGAAGTTTTGCAGAATTTCATTGATGCCGGATTGTGGGATGAGGCTCGGGTGATTCATGCGGCAGGAACGTTTGGCAATGGTCTGCGCGCACCCGAATTGCCTTTTGAGGCGGTGTTTTCTCAAACTTTCGATACCGATGTTGTCCATCATTACCGCAACGCATGATTGATTTATTAGCGGCCATACTGACCAGCGCAGGGATTTTCGTGTTGTTTCGGCTTTTTGCTCGTTGGCGAATTGACGCCATTCAAGCTATAGTGGTCAATTATGGCACCGCCATGCTGTGCGGATTGGCCCTCACTGAATTCCAATTACCATCATTTGGCCCGGACAGACCCGATTGGCTTGTCCCGGGTTATTTTCTGGGCTACATTTTCATTGGCGTTTTTTATTTGATGGCAGTTACTTCGCAGAAATCAGGTGTGGCGGTTGCTTCTATTGCCACTAAAATGAGCATGATTATTCCTGTCCTTTTTTATGGCCTCACATCCGAACCCGAAAGCCTCACAGCGTTGGTTCTCACGGCTATTTTACTCGGATTGGCGGGAGTAGTGCTCTCGGGAATTGGTGGCCAAAGCGCAGGTTTTTCATGGATAGCTATTTTGTTACCATTCATAGTTTTTGCCGGCAGCGGTGTAATTGATTTGGGAATTGCCTATTTCTCCTCACCTGAGTATATGCCTGACCGCAGTGATGAAAGTCTCTATTCGGGTGTCCCGTTTGCGGGTGCATTCTCGGTGGGTTTGATGCTTTTGCTGTATCGGAGGGTCAAACTGGGGAGAAGATTCTCCATTCGGTCCTTGTGGGCGGGCATAGCCTTGGGCATCACCAATTATGGCAGCTTGCTTTTCTTGGTAAGAACAGTTCATGGCGGCTATTTCAGTAAAGCCATTGCCATTCCAATGATCAATTTGGGGGTTATAGTGGCAGGTAGTTTGTTTGCGGTTTTGATGTTCAAGGAGGAAATGACCAAAACCAAACTGGCGGGACTTGTGCTATGTATGGTGGGCCTACTGCTCATGACTTTTAACAACTAATCCCACCTGACAAGCTCCGACAGTATTCAACTTTGCAATTATGTCCAAAGGCTCACCAAAGTCATTCGTCAAACCTTCTCTTTTGCTCTATGCCTCGATGGTGTTGACGGTTTTATTCAATCTAATGATGTGGTCGGGGGTGCTCACTCCCACTTTGATGGCCAAGTTTCCCGGATTCTATGTTGGTCTTCGAGAGTATTTCTACTACTTGCTTATCTTAGATGCAGTGGTAGCATTTTTTATTTTCTCAGACCTTATTTTGGCTTGGGACGACCGCCCAATCAACTTCCGAAATTTTCATTTGGTTATGGCTGCATTTGCGGTCACCATGTTGTTCTTGAAGTTTTTAACCTACGCATTCGGGTTTCTACTCCCCTTCTCTCTTTAATGGCGTGGATTGGTAGTCCATGTCTTGCTCTAAAATTGTTGGCGCACTCTTGCGATAGTCTCTGAATCTGGACTTGACGTACATGGCAAAATCATACTGGCTCATGGTCTTCAACATTTCATCGGGAATGAAGCAGTAATCCAGAAAGTCATCAAACTTATCCGAGGAAAGGTTCACGATTTCATATTCGACATAACGGGACAAAAGTGACTTAAGCAATTCTCTCTTTTCTTCTTCATAAGTCAACTCAAAGGCCTTGCGTTTGCTCTTTTCCAACCTGGAAAACTGCTCATACAAAAAGGTGATGGGGCTTTGATATGCGTCTACCCCGGAAGTTCTGAAGTCTTTCTCGTCATAACCAAGCGTTCGCAACTCACGGTGAATCTGCATCACATCCTTGGGTGCAATTATTTCAGCCACACCCACGTTCACCTGCAAAGGTTTGAGCCATACATTCACTTCATACACTTCCCGGCTAACTGAATCACGAAAGCTTCGCATTTGATTTTGAAACCCAAACGCCCCGAAAACCAGCGTATCTGTTTTAAGCGCTTTGAATGTGAAAGTACCGTCATAATTGCCAAAAGTGCCGAGCCATGTGCGCTTGTTGTATATAACGGGTGCCGAAACCGGTCTGCCCATGTTGTCATACACTTTGCCTTTGACTGTGATGTCTTGTGCGCTGATGCGGCTTTGCAGAGTCATGCACGCCAAAACTGCAGTCGTAAGAATCAGATTCTTCAAAATTCGAGGTTTGGACTTGAGACGCACAAACCGTGCGGATTATTCGGATTGCTTTTCAAAAATAAAACGAGATGAGCGAAAAACACCGTTTTCAAGCCCTTCCAAATGCACGTGCATGGTGGAACGGGTCTGCATATCGTAGATGATTTTTTGAGGAAAATCATGCTCGGGATTCTCAAAAACCAAGCGGTTGTTCTTATTTTCAGTCAGGGTAAAAACAACGGCCGAGTTGTGGTCCTTTCCGGGGACTTTGGCGCTGTATGTGGTTATTCCGTTTTCCGTTTTGATTTCGAGTTTTTCGATAAAAACAGTGTCTTTATCAGCCATCACAAAACCTTTTCCCTTTAGAAGGAGGTCTCCATCAGCGTACCATTCTTCGATGAAATGGCGCTTTTGGCTCATATCAGCCCATCGTCCGACCAGTATTTCCAATGGAACAGGATTGTCCCTTTGCTCTGCAACAGGCGCATTACATCCGGAAAGCCCCAGAAGAATAATACAGAACGATGCCGCTGTTGTTTTCATTTACGGAGCCAAAGTAAAACGGCCTGCACTATTAGCGAAAGTTCAATTGATAAATAATGACAACATCCTGTTTGGTTATGATTAGCTATTGCAGTAATTGGCCCAACTTGCCCCCGCTTTTAGAGCTTATAAATGGCGCGTTTTTTCATCCAACTCAGTTACCATGGAAATGCTTATCACGGTTGGCAATTGCAAGAAAATGCCAACACCGTTCAGCAAGTGCTGAATGAAAAAATCTCGGTTTTGCTCAACCAACCCATCATGACAATCGGCTGCGGTCGAACAGACACGGGGGTGCATGCTCGGGTTTTCTTTGCGCATTTTGACACACAAGAGTCCTTCGATGCGGTAGATTTTCTGTTCAGGCTGAACAATATGTTGCCACACGATATTGGGGTGCAACGCATTGTGGGTGTTAGTGATACCGACCACAGTCGATTCAGTGCCACGCACCGAGAATACCAATATTTCATTCACACGCGCAAAGACCCTTTTTTACAAGGACAATCTTGGTTTCAACCTTTTGAATTTGACGTGGATGCCATGAATTACGCCTCCAAACTAATGATGCGCCACAATGACTTTGCTTCCTTTTGTAAGGCCGGAGGCGCTCAGAAAACCACGATTTGCCGCATTGATATGGCGCATTGGGAACGAAGAGAGCACCAATTGGTGTTCACCATAGGAGCCGATCGTTTTTTGCGCAATATGGTACGGGCTGTTGTTGGCACCATGAAGGAAATCGGCCTGGGTAAATTGAAACCGGATGCCATCGACTCAATCATCGAGAGCCGTAGTCGAACGCGTGCCGGGGCCAGTGTGCCGGCTCATGGACTGTTCTTAACCAATGTCACCTATCCGTTTTTGTAGTTTTGGATCACATTTTCTCTTCTTTTATTAGTGCAAAGCAAAGCAGGTAACATATTCGATTTCAGTTTAGTATCGCGCATATTGAGTCATGCGGGTCCTTACAATACCAAATATTGGCTTACAGGGCTGATGGTGGTGGTATTAGCCTTGCTGGGGCCTGTGCGTCCCGAGTTAATTAAAATGGCTGTGGATGACAAGATTGCACATAGTGATATGCCCGGGTTGCTCATTATTTTTCTATGGGTTACGCTTCTGATGCTGCTGGAAGGCGTCATTCAGTTTTACCAAACCTATTTGGCCAATTGGGTGGCTCAGTCGGTTACGCTGGATTTGCGGAGCAAGCTTTTCAGACATATTCTTAATTTCAGACTGAGGTACTTTGACAAAACACCGGTTGGACAGTTTGTGACCAGACTTGTAAGTGACATTGATGGCATCGCCCAGATTTTCTCTGATGGGATCTTGAACATAGCGGGAGATATCCTAAAGCTGTTGGCTATTGTGGGCTATATGCTCTGGCTTGATTGGCAGTTGACATTGGTGGTGCTTATACCTGTTCCGGTTCTTTTGGTGGCAACCAGGATTTTTCAGCTATCAATCAAGAAGTCATTCAATGATGTGCGCAATCAAGTAGCCCGAATGAATGTGTTTGTTCAAGAGCATGTAACAGGCATGAGCATGGTTCAGATTTTCAATATGGAAAAGGCCGAAAAACAGAAGTTCGAGCATATCAACCGTGAGCACATGGACGCCAACATTCGCTGTGTTTGGGCATTTTCGATTTTCTTTCCCGTGGTAGAATTGCTCTCTGCCGCTTCAGTATCGCTGTTGATTTGGTGGGGTATGAACGAGGCTCTGGCTGACACGGTGAGTATCGGTTTGTTGCTACAGTTTATCCTGTATGTTTTTATGCTTTATCGCCCCATCCGCATGCTGGCAGACCGCTTCAATGTTTTGCAGATGGGCATCGTTAATTCTGAGCGCGTATTCAAAGTGCTTGACACAAATGACTTTCCGGATGAAGTTATATCGCCTGTTGAAAAGCGCATCGAGGGACAAATAAATTTTGACAATGTGTGGTTTGCCTACACACATGACAATTGGGTACTCAACGGTTTTTCTTTGGATGTAAACAAAGGAGAAACCGTGGCCATTGTGGGTAGTACCGGTGCCGGCAAAAGCTCGGTAATCAACTTGCTAACGGGATTTTATGACTTTCAGAAAGGTGATATCCTCATAGACGGGCGGTCCGTGAAGGACTTCTCTTTACCGGACTTGAGAAAACAAGTAGCTGTGGTGCTTCAGGATGTTTTTCTATTCAGCGACACGGTGTTCAACAACATTACTTTGGGAGACCCCGGGATCAGCCGCGAAGCGGTTATCGAAGCTTCGAAAGCCGTTGGTGCTCATGATTTTATTATGCGTTTGCCCGGCAACTATGACTACAATGTAATGGAGCGCGGCAACATGCTGAGTGTTGGGCAAAAACAACTTATTTCCTTTATCAGAGCTTATGTGAGCAATCCTTCGATACTCGTTCTGGATGAGGCTACAGGCAGTGTCGACACAGAAAGCGAAAGGCTGATTCAATCGGCAATCGAAAAACTTACCGTTGGTCGAACTTCAATTGTGATTGCGCACAGGCTGAGCACTGTGCAGCGCGCAGATCGAATAGTGGTAATGGATAAAGGCGGTATCATAGAGTCGGGCAGTCACACAGAGTTATTGGCACAAAACGGGGTGTACAAAAAGCTCTTTAACCTTCAGTTTCAATAACTAACAAGAGAGTTTATGACAAAGGAAGAAAAAGCAAGACGAATTGTTGATGCAATGTTCAACAATGACCCCATGAGCCGTTGGCTGGGTATTATTAGGCTGACTGATGCCCCCGGAAATAGCGTGCTGCAGATGGAGGTGCGTGAAGAAATGCTTAATGGATTTGACATAGCCCACGGGGGCATCACCTACTCTTTATCTGACAGTGCTTTAGCTTTTGCGTCCAACAGTCATGGCCGCAAATGCGTGAGTGTGGAAACAAGCATTTCTCACATCAAAGCTGTGAGAGAAGGTGATGTACTGACTACCTATGTCGAAGAAAAAAGTTTGACTACCAAAATCGGGATTTATCATATCGAAGTCCGCAATCAATCTCAAGAAACTGTTGCGCTGTTCAAGGGAACTGTCTATCGCACTGATAAAGATTGGGAGATTTGATCCTCGTCTCAGATTTTACCCAACGCCTTGCGAAGCCCCTGGTAGGTTTTCATTCCTTTTGAAACGACATAATAAGGGGTCAAAGTTCCTCCGAATTGCCTAAAGTAACGCTCTACCCCTGAAATCATAGAGCCTTCGAAGTCAAATACATGAACACCTTTTTCTTTAGCTCCTAATATGGCATTGTGAAGGGAAAGTGGACCGGCTCCGATTACTTTGCCCGAATCAGAAGTTCCACCAAACATATAGTACGCGGTGGATTTTCCGGGTACCCATAGCGCCTGCGCTGCATGTCCCATGGCATCAGAAACCTCTGCCACATGCGCTTCTTCCCGGGCCAACGCTTGCAGAAACGAATTAAAAATACCGACATGTTTCAACGCACTTTTGCCCTCCAATCCTGCCCGGATAAGGCTTGTGTTTTCTGAGTTTGGTATGACCGATGATTGACGAACGTTCCCATTTAAAGCTTTGCGCAAATCGGCCTTCAATTTGTCTTCATAACCGGCAAAAATATCTGTTTCACTTTGGGTCAAATCGAGCCGATAGGTGTAGCGCACAGCTACGTCCAATCCCGACCAAATGGCAGGCTGCATATCGGAAACTTCCGGTGGCAAAACCATTTCATACACCCTGTATCCTGAATTCTCCATGAAATCAATCCACTCGGTCATTTGTTTTTTCATCATGGTGTTGCGCACCACTGTTTTGCCGGTTGATTGACGAAAAAGGGGGCCTATGTTGGGGAAAAAAGGAGGTGTAATCAGCGCTTTCCTGCCCAAAATAGTCGTTTCAAAAGCCACAAAGCCACCCACACATTCCCGGCCCGAGTGCATGACAAAACATTTAAGGGCGGGTCCATATGCTTCGAGCACGGTTCTTCTAAAAAAAACACTTTGAAGCCAACTCCCGGTTTCGGCTTCAAATTGGGTGATATCCACTTTGGAAATAGCCATCATGCGCGGTCGGCAGCATAAATGCGCTCAATGATCTCCACCACTTTCAGACCTTCCATGGCATTGGTTGTGGCATTACCCGAACCGGTGAGTGTGTCCACTACATTCTGCACCACCCTGTCATGGTTGGAGGCTGATCCTTTGTGCGTACCGTAATCATTTGGAGGCGCTGAGGCCTCCAATTTTGGCATAGAATAGCCCTCAATATCGGCATACAAGACCTCATTCATGTATTGCCCTCCAATGCGAACTGTGCCTCGTTCTGCCACCACGGTAATGCTCGATTCGAAGTTTTGCCGATTGATGGCTGTTGAAAAAGCCAACTGCCCTATGCCTCCTTGGACAAAATCAAAAGTGACCATACCCGAGTCTTCGAAATCAGTGTTGTGGCGGTGTTTGAAATTGCTGAGTCGCGCTTGGATATTATCTATATCGCCAAAAATCCAGTACATGACGTCAACAAAATGAGAGAATTGTGTAAACAGGGTTCCACCATCCAGTTCTTTGCGGCCTTTCCATTCCGATAATTGATAATAACGGTCATCACGATTCCAGAAGCAGTTGATTTGGACCATAAAGATCTTCCCCAACGTGCCTTGATTCACCACTTCTTTTAGCCAAGCCGATGGAGGAGAATAGCGGTTTTGCATCACACAAAACACCTGTTTGGACTTTTGCAAAGCCGCGGAAATGATGCGCTCGCAATCATGCTTGCGCAGTGCCATCGGTTTTTCAATTACTACGTGCTTGCCCGCAGCCAAAGCCAACAAAGCGTGCGCGGCATGAAAACCATTTGGCGAGCACACGACCACTACATCCACGTCAGGCACGGTGCGGAGCATTTCTTCCGGAGTTTGAAAAAAGGGCACTTCGTCTTGAATACCTACTTCTTCTCGCGGTCGCACATCGCACATAGCCTTCAATTGGGTTCGTGGATTGTTCTGAATCATTTGCGCATGGCGCTTGCCGATATATCCCGAGCCGATGATTGCGAATTTGAGCATGCTATGTTCTCATTGAGGCGGGCCAAAAGTAGCCAATTAGACTTCTGTCAATCGAGGGCGTTGCGATTGAATAGGACATAACCAAAGGTGAAAATGATACTCCATGGATCATCTTTCTGATCATAATAGTTAACCATAAATGCCGCAGGGCCAACGGGAGAATGAAAAACAACACAGCCACTGCCAATGAAAAGTTGTTCGCCCGAATAATCAAAACGCGCTTGGCTCAATTCGTTGGTCTCCAGACTACCAAATGGCAGAAAAACGTATCCTTCTGCCCGCATTTCCAAATTCTTGGTTATTTTTCCTACTGCCATCAATCCACCCGAAGCCCAAACATGTGCACGGAATTGAGGCATGAAAAAGGCATTTGCTTCGGGAATGGGATTGAACGCGGGTGCTTGGATTGTGGTGGCAATAAAATTGTTGAAAAATGGCTGTGTAGATGCAGCACCTTCCAAGGCAAAACCGAGCTTGACTCGGCCATTTCCCGTGAAATAGTTCATGTATTTAGCTCTGGCTACTGCCCAGTCATGAAAAGCATACAATGTATCTTTTAAGACAACTGTTGACCCGGGCAGGGTGCGTTCTTCTCCATTAACATAGCGACCGGAGATGCGCAAATAAGTTCCATCTGAGGCGTATTGCTTACGGTTCAGTGTGTTGCGTTCGTAGACCCCTCCCACCGTAAATCCATCAAAAACAGTCCGATCACTCGTATCTGCATTGGTAAATTCAGGCGTTTGATAATACTCGTCTTGAAGGCGCACCTTCCGGCCATCCCAAACCACTTTGCCACGGTTGCCAGCGGGCTGGATAAGGTGCAGGCCGCCATAGGTCTCTTTTTTTACAACAAATGAAGGTCTGACATCCTCGAAAAAAGTAGCCAATGATTTGAAGTAGTCCCATCTGTTGATAACAAAGTGCGGTTCGACAGCGATAGGATATCCGCTCGGGAAATCGAACCGGGGAGCCACCATCACGCTTCCGTAGAGCTTGCCGAAGTAAGAATTGGCGCTGAGTGTGGCCGCTATTCCATGCATCAAGTTGTAGCGAAGGCCGAAATATCCTGTGTTCACCGGGCGACTCGAAACCACACCACCAACCTCCAAAAGGACGTCTTTTTCCGGATTTATGTCCAAGTGAAGATTGTAAAAGCCACTTTGAGGTTTGTAGATTGCTGTGGGCAGTATGTAATTGATTTTATCATCATTGAACGCTCTGAAATAGCGCTTGGAGATGTTTTCAACTGACACAGTGTCGGCTTTGCCAAATACTTTGCGGACATATTGCTTTTGACTTGTCATCAAGCCCGAGAAAGTGATTTCATCAAACACAAGAGGCTTGAATCCTTGGGTGAAAGCCGCCCGTTTAGCACTGATTTCTTCTTTAGTGATTCGCCTTTCAACTTCAGAAGAAATTTCTCCCATGCGATCCAAAGTGGTTGTATAGCCCAGTTGCATCATCTCTCCCACTCTACCAAAGTCAAAGGTCCCAATGCGTGATTCCGGCTGGACAATAATCATCCGCTCGCAGACTTGGTCAAAGTTGGTCTTGTTGAGAATCATGCTCTTCAACTGAGATATCAAATCATCCTTGTCGGGAGCATCGGCATTGTCAGACACGTTGCTACCCAGTATCACGTCAGGCAAAAAATCGTTGTAAAGGACGTCACTTGGAAAGTTGTTGTATATACCTCCATCAAACAGCAGTCGGCCATCTACCTCTATGGGTGGGACATAAAATGGATATGTTGCCGAAGCCCGAATCGCTTGATTGAGATTACCGCTGCGAAACACTACAGAGCGCTTCATCTCAATGTCGCTGGCTACACACCTATAGGGAATGAACAAACTGTCAAAATCATAACCGGCACGGGCGGCAGACACCGAAAACACCTCCATGGCCCGAAAATCTTGCAACTGTGGGTCTATGAGATTGGTAGGTAATGAAGATTGGATCCAAGTATCAGTGTTGAATCTGAAGTTGAACCAAGAAGAGTTTTGGTCCCTGACCTTGAAGAAAAATTTGAATTTATTGTCCAAAGTACCCGTCATGGACTTGTTGAACTCGTCAGACAGCATGTATGCCTCAATTCGCTCGGGAGACCAGCCTGAAGCATACAAACCCGCTATGATTGCGCCCATCGATGTGCCGGCTATATAGTCTATGGGTATTTCATTCTCCTCCAAAGCTTTTAAAAATCCCACGTGAGCCGAGGCAGCTGCACCACCACCACTGAGCACCACTCCCACCTTTTGAGCGCTGATGATAGCCGGCCGGGCCAGAAGCAAAGCTGAAAGAATGGCGATTGGGAAAAAGGATTTCATTGAAGCGCTCGAACAACGCTATAAAGATGCGTTCATTTCAAAACGGCACCTTTTTCATTTCAAATTGTTTTGAAAAAGCATTTGTAAACAATCACAGCCTTGTTCTGCCTTGCAATTGACTGAAATAGGCGGGTGCTTTTGCCATGCGTGAGCCGTACCATGAGAACATCTCACCATCTACTACCAGAACTCGGACATCGGGAAGTTGCTCTTTCATACTATTCGCATGTTTTTCGTTGAATGGGAAAGGTTCAGAGGAAAGCAAGACACACTCCACTCCTTGTTTTTTCAACTCTTCCAAATCAATCTCGGGATAGCGCCTTTGGTAACCGAAGACGTTTTCAAAACCTGCCTTATCCATCATGTCGTGAATAAACGTATCGCCACCGACAGTCATCATGGGTTTGTCCCAAATGAGATAGGCCGTTCGGAGGCGCTTTTCCCCCTGCTCCAATAAGGCAAATCGACTACTTATGTCAGATAGGAGGTCATTCGACTCAGCGAACTTATTTGTCAGCTTACCTACCTCTTTTATCATATCCAGAGCTCCCGTCAGGTCGCGCACATCGCTCACCCAAACAGGCAATTCCTTTTGCAATGAAAAGATGGTCTCAGCCTCATTTTCTTCTTTATTGGCAATGACCAGATCGGGTTGCAGTGCCACAATGCGCTCAGCTTTAAGTCCCTTGGTGCCGCCTACCACTTTGGCTCGTGTGCGTGCATCATCCGGGTGAATACAAAACTTGGTCACACCAACAACGCGATCACCAAGCCCCAAATCAAAAAGCAACTCCGTCTGTGAGGGTACCAAAGACACAATCCGCTGCGGCATGGCAGGCAATGAAACAACTCGGCCTGTTTGGTCTTTAAATCGGTTCGTCTTCATACGGCAAAAATGGCTATTACGTCAGTTGATGCAGAGTCAAATTGAGCTTCCGGCATAAAGAGACTGACAAATTTACCGAATACCGGCCCGGCTTTCTGTCGGCACGGTGGTTGAAACCACAAGGCCAAAGTAAAAATTCTAATCAATGAGCAAAATAATCGGAATCGATTTGGGAACGACCAACTCATGCGTCTCCGTGATGGAGGGAAATGAACCGGTGGTAATCACCAACAGTGAAGGAAAACGCACTACCCCATCCGTAGTGGGATTTGTGGAAGGCGGTGAGCGCAAGATTGGCGACCCGGCCAAGCGTCAAGCCATCACCAATCCGCGCAAGACTATCTCATCCATCAAGCGCTTCATGGGCTTAAGTTTCGAGGAAGCCAAAAAAGAAATGGCCCGCATGCCCTATGAGGTGGTTAAAGGTGACAACAATACGCCCCGTGTCAAAATTGACGACCGACTCTATTCAGCGCAGGAAATCTCGGCTATGATCCTTCAAAAAATGAAGAAAACAGCCGAGGATTATCTCGGACAGGAGGTAAGCGAGGCCGTTATCACCGTTCCTGCCTACTTCAATGATGCCCAGCGTCAAGCTACCAAAGAGGCCGGAGAAATTGCGGGTCTAAAGGTGCGCAGAATCATCAACGAGCCTACTGCGGCTGCATTGGCCTATGGATTGGACAAAAAAGCCCAAGACATGAAAATCGTTGTATTTGACTTGGGTGGCGGTACACATGACGTTTCAGTGCTTGAATTGGGCGATGGTGTTTTTGAAGTACTGAGCACCGATGGTGACACACACCTTGGTGGTGACGACTTTGACCACCTGATAATTGATTGGTTGGTCCAAGAGTTCAAAGACGAAAACAGCGGTCTGGACTTGTCCAAAGATCCAATGGCGTTGCAACGATTGAAGGAAGCGGCCGAAAAAGCCAAAATCGAACTTTCCAGCACCACAAGCAGCGAAATCAACCTGCCTTATATCATGCCCGTAGACGGCATTCCCAAGCACCTGGTGCGCACATTGAGCCGCGCCAAATTTGAACAATTGGCAGATGCCCTCATCAAAAAGACTATCGAGCCCTGCAAATCAGCTTTGAAAAATGCCGGCCTTTCAGTCGGTGATATCAAAGAAGTGATTTTGGTTGGCGGATCTACCCGCATCCCGGCTGTGCAAGATGCTGTCAAAGCATTCTTTGGCAAGGAACCTTCAAAAGGCGTAAACCCCGATGAAGTGGTGGCCATTGGAGCTGCCATCCAAGGTGGAGTGCTCACCGGTGAAGTGAAAGACGTGCTTTTATTGGATGTCACTCCTTTATCACTCGGTATCGAGACCATGGGCGGTGTCATGACCAAATTGATTGAGTCAAACACCACCATACCAACCAAAAAATCGGAGACTTTTTCAACAGCCTCAGACAACCAGCCATCAGTTGAAATCCATGTCTTGCAAGGTGAACGCCCCATGGCCAATGGCAATCGCACCATCGGGCGCTTCCACTTGGATGGCCTGCCACCTGCACCACGCGGTGTTCCTCAGATTGAGGTGACTTTTGACATTGATGCCAACGGAATTCTCAATGTATCAGCCAAAGACAAAGCCACAGGCAAAGAGCAAAGCATTCGCATCGAAGCTTCTTCAGGTTTGAATCAGGACGAAATTGACCGCATGAAACGCGAAGCACAGGAAAATGCCGATGCGGATCAAAAAGCACGCGAGTCAGTGGACACCCTCAATAAAGCCGACAGCCTGATTTTCCAAACCGAAAAACAGTTGAGCGAGTTTGGTGACAAAATTCCCGCAGATAAAAAACAAGACATCGAAAGCGCACTGGCCGAACTCAAAACTGCTCATAAGGCACAAAACATCGATGAGGTCAATCGCGCTATGGAACGACTGAACACCGTGTTCCAAGCTGCTTCTCAGGATATGTATAATGCACAGCAGAATCAAGGTCAACAAGGCGGAGGCCAACCCAACAGCGGTCAAGCCTCAGATACCCAAGTGACAGACGTTGACTTCGAAGAGGTTAAGTAACCTGACTGAAATCACAAAAAAAGCCCGCACAGTCGGGCTTTTTTCTTTTTCTCGGCTAGATTTGACGCATTAACCAATTAAACCATTCCAACATGATTAAAGAATTTAAAGAGTTTATTGCCAAAGGAAACGTCCTCGACTTGGCCGTTGGTCTCATCATGGCAACCTACTTCGGAGCCATTATCAAATCATTTGTGGATGACGTGTTGATGCCTCCTATTGGTCTGCTCATCGGTGGTGTTGACTTCAAAGACTTGTCCATCAGCATTGGCAGTAAAAAAGCCGAAGATGGCACAGTCAGCGAGGTTCTGTTGAATTACGGTTCATTTGTAAATACCATCATCACCTTCTTGATTGTGGCCTTTGCGGTCTTTATGCTAGTGAAAGCTTACAACCGTTTGCAAAAGAAAAAGGCAGAAGATCCCGCCCCGGCAGCTGCCCCCGAGCCATCGAACGAAGAAAAACTGCTGACCGAAATCCGCGATTTGTTGAAAAACAAGTAAGGTTTCTCCTGGGTTCTAAAATAATAAACCCCGTTTATAACGGGGTTTTTTGTTTCCTGATTTTCGATGGAAAACTGTGGATTTTGATTGAAGAAAAAACCGATCTCCGACTGAAAAAACAACCTGCAATACCTGACTTTTGAACTATGAACCGAGCGTTGAGTAGATTCTTATTCTCTTTGTTTTTTGCAGCAATTGCGGTCGGAATCAACTTTAAGACATCGGCCCAAAACGCTCGTGCGCAATTTGAAGAAATGCTTATTCAAACTCCCGCCCACCCGCTGGCGTGTTCCTTCATGGCGCATCAACCGGACTATTTCATGAGCGAAGATTGTCCGCCAAAGTTTCAGTTTTTGAACAAACCCCTTATCGGAGGTTATTTCCAATCCACTGATATTCATAATCGGGAAAGCAGCTACTACGACTTGCTTCTGAAGGACGATTGCAAGCGTTATTTTTTACTTAGCGCCTTGTCTGACTATTACTTCCTATTGGCCGATTCGCTTTTGGCAGCAGCCAGCCTGCCTGCTGAGTACAAGTTCCTAATGCTGACCCAAAGTGGACTAAATCCACATTTTGAAAAAGACAAAAAAGCCGGCCTTTGGGGGTTGAATGCGGCTGAAGCTGCCAGATATGGCCTTTGGGTGGACGATTCGATGGACGAGCGCTTCCTGAGCCAAGCCTCCACCCGAGCAGCTGTTGCACATCTCTCCTATTTGCATAGCGAATTAGGTGGAAAAACGCATCTGGTCGTGATGGCCTTTGCACGTGGCATGCTGCGTGTGAAGCAATCAAATATAGATCAAGCAGGTAATCAGTGGACCAAAGGACTGAGCGAAGAAGAGTTGGAGTATTTGGCATTTTTCTCAGCTGCAGTCAGGGTTTGGGCTTCGTTGCCTCTGAGTAACATGCGTCCGGCCTTGTTGAGTTTGCAGTGGAATTACAGCGAGGTCAAGTGTGATACCGTCATCTCGATGGCTCGAGTGGCAGAAGTGCTTATGTTGGATAAGGCGTCACTAATGAAGCGCAATTTACACTTGCCCCTGGGTCAATATGATCCTGCACGCAAGCGTAGCTATTTCTCGCTGGAAAAAGAGTTTATCCCCTCATTTCATGCGCAATATTCGATAATCAAAAAACCCGCTCCCAAACCTATTCCCGAACCTGTTGAGGAAGAAATAAAAATCACTCACGTGGTGAAAAGGGGTGACGTTTTGGGTGCAATTGCAGCCAAGTATGGAGTGCGAATCTCAGATTTGCAGGCTTGGAACGGTCTGAAGAGGGACGTTATTTATGTCGGGCAAAAACTGAAAATTTATGCAGAAAAGCCAGTCAAGTCGCAGGATGAATCTGTGCCGACAGTAGAATACACCGAGCACGTTTTCTACAAAGTGAAAAATGGCGACACCCTTTGGGCCATATCGCAAAAGCACAAAAACGTAACACCCGAAGAAATAATGGAAATGAACGGAATAGGCGAAAAAATCAGACCCGGTCAAACCCTCAAAATACCCAAAAAATGAAAACCATTTTCTTTCTTATTTTGTTGACTTTGATGGTTTTAGCATGCGGACAACGCAATTTGAAATCTCCTGCAGATTGGGTTAATCCATTTATTGGCACAGGTGGGCACGGACATACCTATCCGGGCGCTACGCTGCCATTTGGTATGGTGCAACTCAGCCCGGACACCCGGTTGGAAGGTTGGGATGGCTGCAGCGGCTATCATTACTCAGATAGCATTATCTATGGATTTTCGCACACACATTTGCAAGGTACCGGAGTGTCGGACTATGGTGATATCTTATTTGCCCCAACCAACAGCACTACGCAAAAAGGCGATTCATGGAAAGATCGCTACAGTTCTCGTTTCAAGAAGAACACCGAACAGGCCGAGCCCGGGTATTATACAGCAGTACTCGAAGATTTTAACCTCAAAGCCGAACTGACCGCCACCACACGTGTGGGTATACATCGCTATACCTTGCTAAACGATCAAGACTCCATCACTTTGTTTGTGGACATGTCTCACCGCGATCCACTTTTGGAGTATTCTTTCTACCCTGTATCTGACTCGGTAATCGTGGGGCATCGTGTGTCAAAACAATGGGCCAATCAACAGCATGTCTATTTCGCAGCGCGTTTTTCGGCACCTTTTGTATACCAAGACCAAGCTTTTGAAATGCGTGTCACTACTGACTCAGTCACGGGCCTGATTTCAGAAGAAATGGAATACGTACCCGTGTTTCCGCTCATTTTTCCCAAGCAAAAAGAGCTGCTGGTGCGCGTGGCCATCAGCGGAACAAGCATCGATGGCGCCCTGCGCAACCTGCAAACCGAGACGCCTCACGCGGATTTTGAACGCTATCGCAGCGAGGCCAAAGCCGCATGGAACACCGAACTGTCAAAAATTGAGATTGAAGGCGGCACCGATGACGAACGAACCATTTTCTACACAGCGCTATATCACACACTCACTGTCCCCAATACATGGTCCGATGTGGATGGTCACTACAGGGGAGCCGATATGTATCCCCATCAAAACAAAAAGCATGTGCAACACACAGTTTTTTCGCTGTGGGATACCTATCGCGCAGCTCATCCGCTTTACACATTAATTCAGCAGAAAAGAACAGGCGATTTCATCCGCTCCTTTCTGAACATGCACGAGCAAACCGGGAGTTTGCCGGTGTGGGAATTGGCTGCCTGCGAGACCGATTGCATGATTGGCTACCACAGCGTTTCGGTGATGGCCGATGCGTGGGCCAAAGGACTGCGCGATTTTGACCCAAAAGTGGCGCTCAAAGCCATGACAGATGCCGCCACTGAAAAACGATTGGGCAAGGTGCCCTATGTCCAGCGCGGCTATGTATCCTCAGAGGACGAGCCGGAAAGTGTATCCAAGACGCTGGAATATGCCTATGACGATTGGTGCATTGCCCAATTTGCCCGCGCCATCGGAGAGGACGAAGTTTACCAAACTTACATTCAACGGGCCCAAGCGTGGAAAAACGTTTTTGACCCGGCAACAGGACATGTTCGACCGAAACGCCAAGGCGGCTGGGTAGAACCATTTGACCCCGCAGAGGTCAATTTTCATTTTACCGAAGCCAACTCATGGCAATACACTTTCCACGTTCCGCATGATTTGGGAGGCATGGTCAGCCTGTTTGGCGGCAGGGAAAAAATGCTCGAAAAATTAGAGGCGCTTTTCAGCGCGCAAAGTGCAATGAGCGGTCGCGAGCAGCCGGATATTACCGGACTCATCGGCCAGTATGCCCATGGCAATGAGCCCAGTCACCACGTGGCTTTTGTTTTCAATTACTTGGGCAAACCTTCTAAAACACAAGAATTGACGCGTCAAATTTGCGCTGAGCTTTATTCAAATGCTCCTGATGGATTGTCCGGAAATGAAGATTGCGGCCAGATGTCAGCTTGGTATGTACTGGCCTCGGCAGGCCTTTATCAAATGAGCCCCGGCAATGAAGTTTGGACCATTACCTCGCCCATTTTTGAAGAAGTGAAAATCAACCTCGAAAACGGCAAGCAATTTATCATTCGCTCCAATGGGCTCAAGAAAGGAAATACCTACATCCAATCAGCCAAACTCAACGGAAATGAAATGAAAAGCCTCATGCTTAGCCATTCAGACATCATAGCAGGTGGTCAATTGGAAATCGAACTGGGCCCTGAGCCAAAAGACGACTTTGACTATACACCCTTGATAGAAGCATCCACGATCACCGAGCCTTATGTAATGATGGCCCCTGTGATTTCGGCACCACCTTCATTCACTGATTCGGCTATGGTAAGTGTGTCTTGTCCGTTGACCGTTTCAGTGATCGAAGTAAGTGTGAATGACGAACCATTCAGACCTTATACAGAGCCATTTGTGATCTATAAAACGTCCTCCGTTGCAGCGCGTGTATTGGGACCAAACAACGTACCCGGACCAATCAGTAAAGGGGCTTTTGTGCAGCGCGACAAGCGGTTGTCAATTACCTTTTCTATTCCTTATGATTCGCAGTACCCCGCAGCCGGACTAAATACCTGGATTGATGGCATCAAAGGCGGCAATGACTTCCGCACGGGAGAGTGGCAAGGTTGGTGGGGGAAAGATATTGAGGCCACTATTGACATGACGGTTCCCAGAAGTATTTCCTATGTTGGTCTTCGTTGCATTCAGGACATCAGACCATGGATTTGGTTTCCTGGCTCGGTATCGGTTTTCACATCTAATGATGGAGAGAATTTCACTTCTATGGGTGTGGCTGTCCACTCCGGCCCTGAGAATGATTATAAAGTAGAAACGCGGATGTTCGGTGTCAATGTCTCGGCCAAATGCCGATATGTGCGAATAGTGGCTAAAAACCGTGGAGTAATTCCTGCCTGGCACCCCGGAGCAGGCAATCCCACATGGATTTTTGCAGATGAAATCGAGATTCGTTAAATGAGCATCATGGAAAAACCCGTTCTCAACCAAACACTTCCGGTTTTTTTTCGACTCACATACCTGTTCATACAGCTGTTGATTCTTATTTCTTTTTTTGATGAGGCAAAAAGCCAAAAGACAGGCCCTAACCAAAATCCCAAACGCGAACAATCTGACTTTGAATCAATAAAGAATGATGCGCAACTGCAATTTGATAATGGCAATTTGGCTGGAGCCATTGGGGTCATCAATCGCAGTTTGGAAAAAGCGTCCGCCTTGCGCAACGACTCTGTGGTGACTGATCTGTACATAATGGGCAAGTTATTTCTCCTACAAATGCGCAGACCTGCCGAAGAGTTAGAGTTTCATCTCAATGCCATTCAATTGGCCGAGAATTCCAAAATGAGAATATGGAAAGCTAATATATGCAATAACGTGGGTAATTTGTTTATCAGACAAAACGACCTCTACAAGGCACTTGAAAACTTCAATATAGCCAAGCAGATTTATTTGGAAGAAAACGAATTGAAAGACCTGAGCATGGTGTAGAACAACATTGGCATCGCCCAAAAGCGAAAGGGTCAGATTGATGCCTCCATGCAGCACTATCGAAAAGCGCTGGAAATTGCCGAAAAACTGGGCGCAGACAGATTGATATCGGCTGCTTGTAATAACATGGCTGTGGTTTATGAAAATCAAGAACAATACGATCAAGCTCTTACTTATTATAACCGGTCCTTAGAAATTGATCTAGCCGGAAGTGAAATTGAAGACCTGGGCATCTCTTGGCATAATGTAGGAACGGTGAAGCGAAAAATGAAGAGATACCCCGAAGCTCGTCAAGCACTGTTAACCGGTATTGCCACGATAGCAGAAGCCAAAATCCATTATATTACAACAGTTTCTTATCTGGAACTGTCTACTTTGGAATCAGAAATAGCCAATTATAAACAAGCCTTCGACTACCTCAAACTTTCTACCGCCTATAGCGACTCTGCCGAAGCCGAAAGTCGTATGCAAGAATTTAATGAGTTGCAATTCAAGTTAGATTTTGAAAATAAAGAAGCCGTCCTAAAGGCCGAGCAGGAAAAACGAGATGCTATAACAGCTCAAACCATCAGAGTTAACCAATTCAGAAGTTATGCCTTGGGTGTGGGCCTCTTGTTGACTTTGGTGCTGACATTGGTCACTTGGCAGGGCTACAGGCGAAAACGAAAAGACAATCAACTCATTGAGGCGCGCAACCGCGAGGTGGTTGCGAAAAACAGGGAAATCACCGAAAGCATCACCTATGCAAAGCGCATTCAAACGGCCATTTTGCCGCCACCATCATCTATAATTGAGAACTTCTCTGAGGCCTTCATTATCTATATACTCAAGGATATTGTTGCAGGTGATTTCTATTGGTTTGAAAATGTCAATGGTCTCAAGATTGTCGCAGCCGCAGATTGCACAGGCCATGGAGTGCCCGGTGCTTTGGTGAGCATTGTTTGTCATAACGCGCTAAACCGGAGTGTTAACGAGTTTAATTTGACAGATCCGGGTGCCATTTTGGACAAAACACGAACGCTAGACGTTGCTGAGTTTGAAAAGAGTGCCGAAGATGTGAAGGACGGAATGGACATCTCGCTATGCGCAATATCGGGCTCCGAAGTAAAGTGGTCGGGTGCCAACAATGCCCTTTGGATTGTAATACATGGCGGAAGCTTGACCGAAATCAAAGGAAACAAACAGCCAATTGGCAAAGCAGACAAACCGGTGTCTTTTCAAACCCATATTTCGGAGTGTGCAACCGGTGACAGCCTTTACTTGCTCACAGATGGTTACTGCGACCAATTTGGCGGACCTAAAGGCAAAAAACTCAAATCAGGTGGACTGAAAGAGCTTCTCTCGGAAATTCATCATTTACCAATGGTGGAACAGAAAAAAAGCATCGAATCTTACTTTCACCGCTGGAAAGGCGATTTGGAGCAAGTTGACGATGTTTGTGTCATAGGCATAAGGCTCTGATCTCAGCCCAAGGCCTCATTTAAATCAGGCATGCGTCCCAAGGTTTTCAGAAAGCGGACATGCGACTGCACAGCCGACCACAAAGTGGGATTCACCTTGTAGGCAATTCCAAATTCCTCAGCGGTTTGACGAACAATGGGGGCAATTGCGGGGTAATGAACATGCGATATTCGGGTAAAAAGATGGTGCTCAACTTGGTAGTTGAGCCCGCCCACATACCAAGACAAAAATTTGTTCTTTGGAGCAAAATTGACCGTGGTTTCCATTTGGTGAATAGCCCAGTCATTTTCAATTACGCCATCTGCATTTGGGAGCGGGTGTTGGGTTTCCTCCAATGTATGAGCCAATTGGAAGGTGACTGTCAGAACGAATCCCGCCACGAAGTGCATCAAAAGAAATCCGCCCACCACCAGTGGCCAAGCCATTCCTACATAAAGGGGTAACAAGATAAAGGCGGCCAAATAAGACAGCTTCATTAGCGTTACCCGAAGCAGCCAAAAGAAGTTTTGCGCTCCTGACAAATTGTGAACCCCGCGCGACTTGTAGTTTCTGTATTGGACGAAATCCTTGGCTACAACCCAATAAAAAGTAAGCAGTCCATATAGAAAAAAACTATAGAACCACTGGTATTTGTGAAAGCCTTTGGTTTGTGAATGAGGTGAAAACTTCAGTATGGCGCGATCTTGAATGTCATCGTCATATTTGTCAATGTTGGTGTATGTGTGATGCAAAACGTTATGCTGAAGTTTCCAATTATGCGCGCTTCCGCCCAAAATATTAAGCGAATAGCCTACAAGTTGATTCACCATTGGATTTGCCGAGTAGGCACCATGGTTGGCATCATGCATCACACTCATACCGATTCCTGCCAAAGCCAATCCCATGATGAAATACAACCCCAACGCCACCCAAGTACCGGGCATAAAAATCATCAACACAGCAAAAGGCACCAAATAAGCACTCAACAAAATCACCGTCTTAAGCACCATGGCACCATTTGCATATGGAGAAATGTTGTTTTCGGTGAAGTATGCATCAACACGCTTTCGCAAGACTTGGGCAAACAAGGTTTTATCCTTGGGAATGAATCGAATCTTTTCTTGTTTCATCAATATTTGAAGTTGCAGGTTGGCGAGAATGAAATGGAGCAATCTCTTTAGGTCGCGAATTTAGAGTATGCCGCAAGTATGAAGTAATTTAAAATCAATTGTGTTGAACATGCAAAATCTCATCTTTGCGGAACCCGGGTAAATGGGACAAAAGTCAATCTCGTCATAATATGAAATGCCTTTCAACATTCTTTTTATCACTTTTTATTGCCCAATTCATCAATGCTCAGTCAGATCGACCCAAAGAGGTTCAATTGCGAGGAGGAGTGGGAATAAGCGCGTACAACAGTACAACCAACATTAGTTACGACTTGTTCGGAACCCCGATTGTCCAGAGCAATTCCGGAAATGCCGGCACGGTCCATTTTCCGGTTGAAGTTCGTTTTGAAATTACCCGAAGAATCAATGTCGGTTTGAACGCTCGCTTCGGCTCTTATCTTTATGACCCTGAGGTAACGGAGTCCGGAGAAAGGAGAAACAATTTTTGGGCATTGGGACCGGCCGCAGAGTTCAATATAGCCAATCGCGACAATTTCAGGTGGTATGCCGGCCTTGGTATACATCATGTCAAACTCAACACATATGAGACATTCGAAACTGAAGAGATCCCATTTTTTGGCGTTCTTACTGCTGAGAATAGCATGAAGTGGTCAGGTTTGGGCAGTTCTTTTAACACAGGCATTCTTTGGTTTATAGCCAAAAGCCCGATTGGACTGAACTTCAACGTTGGTTATGATGGCGTAAATCTCAACCTCAAAGAGTTCAAGGCAGTACTTCCCATAATTGGGCCTCAAACTTTGATAAGCACCGGCTCGCTGACGCCAACAGGAACTAAGATTGATATCGGATTGGTCTTTAGAATTAAGCGTTGAGCACTTTCACTTCACTGCACTGACCCTTAGTGGAATAAGCAACGAATCTGCTAAATAAAGTCCTGCTGTAAACGTCCATTGGTGATTGGCCGGTGGCACTTGCATTTTCACAGGCTGTGTCAAGCGCGTGTGAACATCTGCAATCATTGTTGTTTCAGTGTGCAATTGGCTATTCCCTTTTTCGTCAATCCACGCGGTGTAAAGCACGATTCGTTCTTTGCGCATTCCCGAGGTAAGCGGTTCGGCATTTCCATTGATTATTGTGAGTGGCAAACGAGTCTTGGCTCCGGGTCTGGTGCTTTCAGCCCTACCCGCTTCTATTTGGATTTTATCAAACCATTGCGGTCCTCTGAAACGTTGTATGCTATCGGTGTTGGCGATCAAAAGCGGACCTTTTTGCATATTGAAATAGTTCGGGTTGAGTTCATCAATTTTCAATGTCCAGCCCGCATACGGTGCCCAAAGCAATTCGTCTTCGGGCAGTTGGTCCACCTCTCCGGGCTGAAAATATTCGTAAACAAACACTTGGGCCGTTTGCTTGTTGTATTTGGCCGATGTCATCAGAACAGATTCGTTCAACATGGTCCAATTATGACCCAGTGGGTCTGTGTAATAATTTTCAGCTCTGAAAGCCAACTTGGGAACACCGCGCTCTATGGTATAGTCCAATGCGTGATCTAAAAAATCAAACCTCTTGGTGACAAAAGCCCCATAACGGTGAAGCACAACCAACTGAAAAAGTGCCGCAAAAGCCAGAAAAAACAGCTCGCGACCCGGCTTTTGGACCGGCCGTGTCATCATAAAAGCGAATGCTGCAAAAGCTGAAACAGGAAACAAATAGCGTTCAAATGGCTCATAGGTCTCGGGGAAATAACCTCCATATTTAAAAATAACCAGCAATGTCAAGCCAATGGTTGAGCCTCCAAAAAGTACCGCAGCCAAAATGCGTTTTTGCTTCCACAATGCCCACAAGACGGCAGCGCTCATAACCAATCCCACCCATTTGAATTTCAATTCATTTTTGAGAAATGCCGCAAAACCAAATTTGCGTATACGATCAAACCCCTCGCGAATACCCTCGTCTGCTTTGATGCTGCCCTGATCATAACTGTCCATTACCAAATAGTGGACAAGCCCTGCGACAATTGTGATTACCAACCCGATCCAAAAAATTCGAGCCGAAACTCTTCCGACCAACCACAACCATGCACCAAACAATGGCACCATTAACGAAAAGAGCATGTGATTGAAAATTGTGAAAACGAGCAACAGAGAGCACAGAATATAGGTAATCAACGTTTTGCGCTCACTCAGCAACAACGCGAACATCAGAAAGAAGAAAGGCAACCCTGTCAATAATTCGCTAACAGGATTAAAATAATTCCAACGCGAACCAATCAATATTGCCATCAACATAGCAATCCCGAGTCTGACTTGTTTCAAGCGTACGGCAATCAAAATGAATGTCCCGGCCATCAACAACCATTCACTGAATGAATGGAGTTGAATGACTGTTTGCATAGTGGCTCCTGATTTCATCGCCAAAAGCGGCAACCATTGCGTGAAGTAACTCGAAGGCCTGAGGTGGAGAATTTGGAAATCCTCAGTTTGCGTCATCCAAAAGAGATAGATGGCCGAATCTCCATAAAGCCTTTCGCGAGCGAAAAGAACTGCAAACACGGCTAATACCGCCAGAATGGCTAACCCCAACCACAAAAGCGGCTTTTCATTTTGAATAGTTTGGGGTCTCAATCTCATTTATAGGCTTGGTTGAAAGGGCTGATTAATATTCGGTCTGTCCATACTCTGTTCACCAATAAAAGCGCAATCCCGCACTTAAGCATACCTGATTAAGGCTCCCATACTTTTCTCTATCGGGCTCCATCTGCACCGTTTGCAAGGGAGTGCGCAAATCATAGCTGCGCATTTTGCCAACAATTCCGCCTGCTCGGGCAAAAATCCAAAGGTTTTTGTCCAACCTACCTTCAAAATCTAAAGATCCACCCACCGCGCCACCGTTTCCATTGATTTCAAAATCACTGACAAAGCTACCGCTATTGCTATAGTATGTCTGGCCTGTGAAAAGCGAAATCGTTAACGCTCTTTTGGAACCCAAAGGCGCAAATCGCTTCATGAGCACAATTCCCACAAAGTGCATGGCAATGGCATCCCGGGCCAAAATTTCCTCCGACTTATTGGGAACACTGTTGTCCAATAAGGTAGCATCGCCCTTGGATCTGAACCCAAGGTACTTTGCTCCGATACCGAATCCTGAAGTATTGAACCTCGCTAATTCAAAACTGAAATGATATCCTGTCCTAAGGTCATCTTCGTATTCGGGCAACTTGCCCAATGGACTTTGGGAAGTCACAAATCCCGGCCAGTAACTTAGTCCGGCACCTGCAGACAAATGATTTCGTCCGGGGGAAAGGGCTTTGGTGGTCTCGGGTTTTTCCAATTCTGTTTGACAGAATAAAGGCCCCCCGAAAAGCAAAACAAGAAAGATGACCGGACAACCCAATTTCATTTTTCAAAATTAAATACCCTGTCTTCATTTGGCTCGAAAACCAAAAAAATGCCTTCAACGAATGGAAAGCAACCTTCTGTTCAGTCAGTAGCCTCCGGCACCCACTGCGCGGCCGGGCTTAAATACCATCGAGTAAAATGATGATTCAGAGCTTCGTTGGCCTCATTAGCTACTCTCGAACGATATGTGAGCAGGTGAAACGCCATTGAATTCGCAGGTCTTTTTCCTTTCAAACCATGGGTTGTCCGCTTGTCCAAACTGACCGTTATCAGGTGGGTTGAATAAATATCTTTGCCCACCCAAAAACACCCCTGCTCCTAATGGATAAAAACACCGGTATTGGCTTTTTAATGATGCTCCTGCTACTGGTAGCCTACTATGTCTTTTTTGCACCCGAGACTCCTCCTGCCAAGCTTCCTCAAACTGAATTAGCTCAGGCATCCTCGGTTGACACAGCAGGAAAGAAAACAACGTTGCCCGACTCGACCGTTGTTGAGGAGACAGAAGCCATCCCCGACTCAATCCGTGACGCTGCCGAGTTGCTCGAGCGCACCTCAAAATTCGGAACTTTTGCCCCTGCTGCAGTTGGTGAATTGACTGAAATCACTATGTCAAACAACCAACTTAGTGTAGAGCTGAGCTCCAAAGGCGGTCTATTCTCCCAAGCCACTCTAAGCAATTACATCACGTACAAGGACAGTTCTTTGGTTAATCTTTGGGATAAAGACCTTTCGACCATGTCAGTAAAAGTGCCACTGGTTGGGGGTATGGAAGTGAGTCTGGCGGATTTGTATTTCCAATTGGACGAGCACAAAGCCACCGCTACGGTGGGTAATCCCGCCAAGGTGGTTTTTTCTGCGGCAGGTGCATTACCGGGTCAAGAGATCATCATCACCCACACCCTTGCTGCTGATGCCTATGCCGTGACCACAGAATTGGCATTCAAGAACCTGGAGAATCAGCTGAGTCTTTCTGACAAAAGCCTGCAAATCGAATGGAATGCCACAGCTCTTGCCAAAGAGAAAGGAATCCAAAACGAGCGCCAACAGAGTTCGGTTTTCTTTTGCCCCATAGGCGAAAAGCGCGACTATCTGAGCGAAGCAAGCGAAGATGAGGAGACTGCTGAACTAGACCTGCGCTGGGTGGCCTATAAACAGCAATATTTCTCGGCTATTGCGATTGCAGGTGACGGATTCAAAACCGGTTCTTATCTCAAGAGTTTCCCAACCGAAGATGATGCTCACACCATGACTTATGAGTCAAAGCTGATTCTGAACGCACAAAAGAGCAATGATATTCGAGTGCCTCTCACCTACTATTTCGGCCCCAATGAGTTCAATCAGCTCAAAGCAATGGAGGTTGAAAATTTGGATCGCATCATAGACTATGGCTGGACAATTTTCGGTTGGGTCAACCGCTGGTTCGTTCGTCCGATGTTTAATTTTTTCTCGGGTTTTATAAGCAATTACGGCATTATTATCCTGGTATTGACCATTGTGATCAAATTGTTGCTTTTCCCCATTACGTGGAAAAACTACCTCTCCTCAGCCAAAATGAAAGTGCTGAAACCCGAAATAGACGAGATCAACAAGAAATTTGAAGGCAAAGATGCCATGGCCAAGCAACAAGCCATGATGGGTCTGTACCGCCAAACGGGAGTGAATCCTTTTGCGGGCTGCATACCGATGTTGCTTCAAATGCCTATTCTCTATGCCATGTTTCGTTTTTTCCCATCATCAATTGAGTTGCGAGGGCAGTCATTCTTGTGGGCCGATGATTTGGGGGCTTTTGACGTATTGATTCCGTTGGGTGTTGATATCCCGCTTTATGGCGCTCACATCAGCGGCTTCACTGTCTTAATGTCGATTTCCATGTTTTTCTATACCCGCGTAAGTGCCGGTAGCATGCCCGATACATCTCAACCCGGAATGCCTAACATGAAAATCATAATGAACATCTTTCCATTCATGATGTTGTTCATTTTCAATAGCCTTTCAAGCGGCTTGAGTTTTTACTACTTCGCTGCCAACATGATCAGTATTGGCCAGATGCTTGCTATTAAGAAGTACTTCATTGACGAAGCTAAAATCAAGGCTAAAATTGAAGACAACAAGTCCAAGCCCAAAAAGAAATCTGCATTTCAAGAGCGATTGGAGAACATCCAGCGCGAGCAGCAAAAGAAGTTGGCTTCAACGAAAAAGAAGTAATCAATGCGCCTGATCACTGCCCTGTTCTTATTGGTTGCGGTATCCGCTTTTGCCTGCAAAGGCAAAAAAAACGCAAGTAATGATGCACCGGTAAACGAGGCAAAGCAAGAACAACCTGAAAAAGCAATTGCACTTTTTTATCAGCGAACAGCTTGTTTCGGCACTTGTCCCATTTTCAAATTTTCTTTATTCAGCGACAATACTTGTCTCTATGAAGGCGAAAATTTTGTTGACCGTATTGGCACTTTCACCGGCAAGGGCGATAGAGATGAATTAATAAAAGTCATAGACGCGGCCGAGCGTATTGGCTATCGCGATTTCGATGACGTCTACGACAACCCAATGATTATGGATATTCCATCCGTGTTAACCCAAGTAAACACAGATGGAAAGATGAAATCCTGTTTTGATCGCTATAAAGGACCTGCACAGTTGGATCTTCTTTATGAAGCATTTGACCAATTGATTTTGACTATCGAATGGCAGGAAGTGAAACAATAACAAGCTTTTTTTTCAATCTCAATAACATCCAAATACAAAAAAGGAAACATGAACAAACTACTGATGACCGCGACAGCCTTGCTGCTTGTCACCAACGCTATGAAGGCCCAAGAGGGTATGTGGACGTTGCACACTTTAAAAAAAATCAACGAGGCCGACATGAAAAACATGGGTCTCAATCTGACTGCTGATGACATATACAGTGTCAACAACTCTTCACTGAAAGATGCAGTGTGCATGCTCAGTGGAGGCAGCTGCACAGCAGAAGTAGTGAGCTCGCAAGGATTGGTGCTTACCAACCACCACTGCGCTTATGGAGCAATCCAGAGCCACTCCAGTGTTGAGCACGACTATTTGACTGACGGATTTTGGGCTATGTCATTTGACAAAGAACTCCCCGTGACAGGAATGACTATCTCTTTTTTACAGCGTATTGAGGACGTTTCAAGTCAAGTGTTGGCATCGGTGAATCCCACTATGCCCGAAAAAGAGCGCCAAGAAAAAATCGAGGAAGCCATGATGGCCATTTCGAAGGAAAACTCCAAAAATGGATTGGAGGCTCAAGTGAAATCTTTTTACCATGGCAACGAATACTATATGATGGTTTACAAAACCTACAGGGACATTCGTTTAGTAGGTGCTCCGCCCAGCAGTATCGGAAAGTTTGGTGGCGATACAGACAACTGGATGTGGCCTCGCCACACCGGAGACTTTTCGGTACTCCGTATATATGCCGGGCCCGACAATGAGCCGGCCGCTTACAGTCCTAACAATCAACCTTATAAGACAGAAAACTACTTTAAGGTGTCTATTGCGGGTGTGAAGCCCGGTGACATCTCGATGGTTATGGGATATCCGGGTTCAACTGACCGATTCCTAACCTCATGGGGTGTACAACAAGCTATCGATATCTACAATCCATCCGTTGTAGAAGTACGCGACACCAAGCTCAAAATCATGAAAAAACATATGGACGCAGATGCCGCAACACGCATTAAGTACGCGAGCAAATACGCCCAAACTTCAAATTACTGGAAGTACTACATCGGCCAAACCAAGGGGCTGAAAAACTTGAACGTTTTTGAGAAGAAAAAAGAATTGGAGCGCCAATTTGCTATGTGGGCCGAGAAGGACCCCAAGCGCGGTCAATACTACAGCCAAGCCCTTCCGCTTATCGAAAAGTATTATACCGCCACCAACTCAACAGTTAAAGGAGATGTATATGCTTTGGAGGCCGGTTTGATTGGTGCCGACATCACCCTGTTTGCCTTCCGATTCAGCCGCTTTTTCGAAGGTTACCAGAAAGCCGAATCAGCGGAAGCCAAGAAAGCAATGATTGATAAATACCGTCCTCAAGCAGAAAACCACTTTAAAAATTATGACAGCAAACTGGATAAAGAAGTGTTCGTTGCTTTGACAGACATGTATGTGCGCAGTATTCCCGCAACTGAACACCCCGCCATTTTCAATGATATGAAGGGTAAAAAGTTCAAAGGATCTACAGAGGCATATGCTAACATGATTTTCTCTCGATCGTTCTTGGCCGATAAGACCAAAATGATGGCATTTTTGGACAAACCCGATATGAAACTGTTCAACTCTGACCCCGCAATAGCATTTGCTAAAAGTATTTTTGACCGGTATTCAAAAAATGGAAGCAGTCCTGCTCAGGCAGACTTCGATCGCGGAAATAGAATTTTTGTAGAAGGCCTTCGCATGATGCAGCCCAATAAAATGTGGTACCCCGATGCCAACTCAACCATGCGCCTGTCCTATGGCAAAGTAGGCGACTACTTCCCGGCTGATGCCGTTCATTACGACTATGTAACGACACAACGAGGAATACTTCAGAAGGAGGATCCAACGAATGACGAATTCATTGTTCCTCAAAAGCTTCAAGAATTGTTGCTCAAGAAAGACTTTGGTCGCTATGCCGATGCCAAAGGTGATTTGGTTGTCAACTTCATTTCAGCCAATGACATCACAGGTGGTAACTCGGGAAGCCCGGTGCTGAACGGCAAAGGCGAACTCATTGGGATTGCTTTTGACGGTAACTGGGAAGCAATGAGTGGTGACATCGCATTCGAACCCGAATTGCAACGCACCATTTCTGTGGATATTCGGTACGTCCTTTTCATCATGGACAAATATGCCGGTGCACAAAACTTGATTGACGAGATGACTATCATGACGCGTTGATCCGCAGAGATTTCGGTTCAAATAAAAAGCCCTGACTTTCTGGTCAGGGCTTTTTATTTAGAAGGAAAAAATGAACTTCAAAATGGAGAATCAAAAGCAGACCACGGCATACCGGCCGCATCCTTGTCTGAAACTAAAGGCGCTTTGTGCGGTAGCCGAATATCAAACGTGGGATCGGACCATAGAAGAGTGCGGTCGTGCTCGCGGCTGTAATAGTTAGAGCATTTGTAAGTGAATAAACTGCCCTCTTCCAAGGATAAAAAACCATGGGCGAATCCTTGAGGGATGAACAACTGCTTTTTGTTCTCTGCAGATAGTTCAATTTTGAAACAACGTCCGTAAGTAGGTTCTGTTTTACGCAAGTCCAGGACAATGTCCAACACTTTACCTCGGCTCACCCGCACCAGTTTGGCCATTCCGTATGGAGGTATTTGAAAATGAAGCCCCCTAAATACACCTTCGGATGATGCACTTTCATTGTCTTGGACAAAATGCGGGATATACCCCAAAGCCATGGACAGCAAATCTTCGCGAAAGACTTCGCTGAATGAGCCTCGAGCATCCCCAATTACTTTTGGTGTGATAATTAACAAATCAGCAAATTCCGTTTTTTCAATCAACATGACGGCAAGATTAGGCAATCTGAGGGGTGAGACAAAACTGCCTTAACGCCCGAGAAAGCGCCACAACATGACTGCCAAACAAAAGAGAAATATCCAAACGGAAATCCTATTGATGCCGTGCATCATCCTGAGATTGACATTGGGTTCTCGCTCTCGCTTGAACCATCTTATCGGGTTCACATAGTCCAGCAATCTTTTGAAAAACATATTCAATCTCGGATTATTTCTTTCTCAACTTCAATTCTTGACCTTCAGACAATGGCGAATCGGCATTCAGGCCATTGTACTTCATCAGGGATTTTAACTTGATGCCATGCAATTGGGAAATGATGCGCAAGGATTCTCCCTTTTTAACAGTGTGAGAAGCCTCATCACCATTTTTTCGCTTGGGCTGAAGATAAATTACTTCCCCTTCCGAAAAACGATAGCTGTCATCAATGTCATTGTATCGTTTTAATTGCCATGGCATAACATCCATCTCATTCGCCAATTCAGCAATAGTCTCATCTTCCTTGGCATTTGTGAATTTGACTTTATTGTTTGAGACAGAAACATTGCGACTTCGACCCAGAGTTATAACGGCCGGTTCGTCATTGTTATGACGACCTTTTCTACTTTGCTTCTCGCTAATAACAGCTATAGGTGCAGTGTTTGTTCGCCCTTCGGGTAAGGTTCCTTTTTTGATGTGCTTAACCCCTTCTTCGTCATACTTGTACAATTCATTTTCAACTATCACCTTGATGAGCTGCTGTGTGTAGGTGGGCGAAGTTGCATAACCGCATTCTTTCAAGCCATTAGCCCAAGCTTCATAGTCAGTAATTTTCAATTCAAACAACTTGGCATAACGTGAACGTTTGAGAAAAACACTGTGATCTTCAAAGGACTGTTTGGCGTCTTCATACTGTCTGAAGCATTCTCCTTTGGAATCATCATCGTGATAAACCCTTCCGCCTTGCCAATCGCTGTGGCACTTAATGCCGAAGTGATTGTTGGCTGTTCGCGCCAGTTTGCTATTGCCATCACCACTTTCGATAATGCCCTGCGCCAGGGTGATACTTGCGGGAATATAATGAACAACCATCTGATAAACAGCTTCTTCACTCCACATATCTATATACTGCCCACGCAACATACGGTCAACATTAGCCCATGCGGATGACGCTGCAGTTAAAGCCAAAAACAGAGTAAAGGCGCGCGCTTTGAATTTCATGTTCATATGAATTGGATACTATCAAAAATACCGGTGAATACGCAAGCCATTTTTCAGGGATTTCGAGTTTATCAACAATTCCATGTGGATGTTAACAAACGCGGTTGGGTAGATGTTATTTGAGCTGTGACTTGTTTGCATCAATTGAGAAAATAAACTTCCTTGCGCTCCGTTAGGAGCCGGCTACAAACTTTGAAATGCATAGAATAATACCTTTTTCACTGGTTTTGTTGTTTTCAATTGCTCATTCAAGTTCGGTTTGTGCCCAGCTTGGAGGCCAAACTGTCATGAACGCTCTGAAGCTTCCCACCTCTGCCCGTGCGGCTGCTTTGGGAGGCAACTTTATATCAGTGAAGGACGGAGATCTGAGTTTGGCATTGATGAATCCCTCCCTGTTGGACTCCACGATGCACAATGCCGCGACTTTGGCCTACGTCAATTATTTCGCAGGAATCAACCTTGGGCACGCGGGTTACGCTTATCACTTTGATTCATTGCGCACAACTGTCAGTGCTTCAATGCTATATATGAACTATGGCAAGTTCGCAGAAACGAACGCCATAGGGGAAGAAATCGGCAGTTTTTCAGCCGGAGATTATGCTTTTATTTTAGGCGCATCGCACCGGATGGACAGCAATTGGACGCTGGGCGCCAATGCGAAATTCATCTATTCACAACTTGCCTCCTTCAACGCAACAGGTGCAGCAATTGATTTAGCGGCCACCTATACCCGCGAGCAGAAGGGCTTTTCAGCCGCCTTGTTGGTGAGAAACTTGGGCGTTCAATTGGGGACTTACCGCGAATCAGAGCGAGAAAGACTTCCTTTTGAAGTGCAATTGGGGGTGTCTAAAAAACTGAAGCACGCCCCATTGCGTTTTACTTTGATCGGTGAAAACTTGCAGACATGGGATTTGACCTACGAAGATCCTCTGACACAAGCCCAGAATTCACTTCTCGGAGAGGAGGCCGATAATGACCAAAATGGGCTATTAGATTTCGGTGATAATCTAATGCGGCATATCAATGTTGGGACAGAATTGCTGATAACTAAAAATGTACATATTCGTTTGGGTTACAACTACCGCAGGAGACAAGAATTGAAAATCACAGATAAGCCCGGAATGGCCGGATTTTCATGGGGATTGGGATTTGCCATCAAGAAATTTGAATTTTCCTATGGTCGTGCCATTTATCATCTGGCCGGACCTTCACACCATTTTTCCGTTGCAACTCGATTTGGTCGCTGATAATAATTGGCTTCAATCGCAGGCCGGGCCTATATTTACGCCCCAACCAAAGACCAAATGAGCGCCAAAATCAATATCGCCATAGACGGATATTCTTCATGTGGCAAAAGCACCGTTGCCAAAGCCTTAGCCCGTCAGTTAAACTACGTTTACATCGACACGGGAGCCATGTATAGAGCAGTTTCGCTATTCGCTCTTCAAAATGGGTACATCAAAAATGAAGAGCTCAATAAAGAAGGATTGCTGGGCCATTTGGATGGCATCTATATATCATTTCGGTACAATTCGGACACGGGGAAAAACGAGACATACATCAACGGTAAAAACGTAGAACGCGAGATACGAACCATGCAGGTAAGCAGATGGGTGAGCCCGATAGCGGAGATAGCCGAAGTGCGAAACAAACTGGTGAGACAACAGCAGCGTATGGCTGAATTTAAGGGGATGGTTATGGATGGGCGTGACATTGGGACGGTGGTGTTGCCCGATGCTGAGCTGAAAATATTTATGACCGCAGAGCCAGCTGTTAGGGCCAAAAGACGATTTGAGGAACTCAAAGCTTCCGGTGCCACTACCTCGTTTGAGGAGGTGATGCACAATCTCAATGAGCGCGACCATATAGACACGCATCGAGCAGTTGACCCATTGCGCCAAGCCAAAGACGCCATCGTTCTGGATAACACCAATCTGACCATGGATGAGCAGTTTCAGTTCATATTGCGACATGCGTTACGCCTGACTGAGCGTAAAGCTGAGGTCTAAATCTCAATCGTTTTTTCTCTGAGGAGGACTACTTCAGCGCAAGAATCCGTTTTTGCCAAAAGCAGTTAAACCAATCAATTACCGTGGATTCGGATGAAATAATCGAAACAAGTCCGTGTTTCATTATCTCACCTTAAAAGCGAACCAAATTGACATGGAAACACCCCCAAAAGAAAAGAATGCCTTCCAAAGTTTAAGAGAATGGTCATCGACCAGTGTCACCCTTAAGATCCTGAGCATTGGCGCCTTGGTGCTTATTATGCTGATCCCTTTGAACATGGTAGAAAGTGTCATTTATGAGCGCACTTGGCGAGGTCAAGAAGCAACCGGCCAAATAGCCGTTGATTGGGCAAGCGCCCAACAATTGGTTGGTCCTGTTCTTCGCATTCCCTATTTAGTTCCCGAGAAAGTAAATAAAATCTTAGACGGAAAGGTCACCACAGAAATCACTTCTACCAAGAAATTGGGTTATTTCTTACCCGAGAAATCAGAAGTTACGGGCATTTTGAAAACCGACCGCAAACACAGAGGCATCTATTCAGTGCCTATCTACACCGGTGATATCAGCTACAAAGGCAAATTTGCCAAGCCCAACTTTGACAAATGGAAAGAAGAAAAGACCATACTATGGAATGAGGCAGACCTCATTTTCGGTATCACAGATAAAAAAGGCTTGCAAAATGCGCTGGCTTTTAATTGGAAAGGTACTGACTACAGAGTGGAGTCGCTGCTCGAATCTACAGTTTTGGGGTCACAAGGCGTGATGGCCAATGTTCCGTTGAGTGAAGAGGACGGTCCTATCGAATTTGCTTTTAACATGGAATTGCGCGGTTCGGGAATGCTTCTTTTTGCGCCAACGGCTGCCGAAACGCAGGTAACTTTAAAGTCATCATGGCCCGATCCTGCCTATCGTGGAGCTTTTCTCCCCGACCCCAACCAGCCCGGCCCGGATGGATTTGAAGCACACTGGACCATCACAGATTTGAACCACGGTTTGCCGGTTCAATTCAACGAAGAAATTGTTCTCAATACATACAATTTCGGAGTAGAGCTGTTTGAACCTCTGAATCTTTACACCTTGAGCGAACGATCTGTAAAGTATGGTGTCCTTGTGATTGTACTCACTTTTGGGGCATTTTTCTTTATCCAAGTAATGACGGGCAAGCGCATCCATTTTATGCAATACCTATTGGTTGGCTTGGCGCTCTCAGTCTTCTACATTTTGCTGTTATCACTGGCCGAAGTGTGGGATTTCAAAGCTGCTTATGGAGTGGCAGCTTTGGCAGTGTTGCTCTTGAGCGGATTTTACATGATCAATATTTTGGGAAGCGCGCGAGCAGGCTTGCGCACTAATTTGATTATTGCAGCCGTTTATGCCTTCGTTTTTGTCATTATCCGAATGGAACAGTACGCATTGCTGGCGGGCAGTATAGGCCTTTTTGCTGTGCTGGCTGTCATCATGACCGTAACGCGCAAAGTAGACTGGTACAACTTGAAGAAGAAGTCTTCAGAAAATTGATCAGTCCGTAATTCGGTTAACAACCTTGTTGATTTCACATGGCCCGGCAAGGCTTTTTCCCTGCCGGGCCAAACTATTTCATGTAGTTTTGCCCGATTATCAGGCATTGCCAAAAATCAGAAATGGAAAAACTTACAAAGCCTTTCCAAGGTTCGGACCTGCTGAGCAAGTTGGAAGAATCGGCTACCCTCGCTATGGCGCGGATGTCGCGAGAATTGAAGGAAACAGGCGCTGATGTGGTTAGTTTGAGTTTGGGTGAGCCTGACTTTGACACACCGGATTTCATCAAAGAAGCCGCTATCCGCGCCATTCATGAAAACTTTACCCACTACCCTCCGGTACCGGGATATGCTCCTGTCCGACAAGCCATTGCCAATAAATTTTGGCGCGACAACGGTCTCCGATATACAGCAGACCAAATAGTAGTGAGTACAGGTGCCAAGCAAAGCATTGCCAATGCCATTTTGGCCCTTATCAGCCCGGGGGATGAGGTGCTTCTGCCCGCCCCTTATTGGGTGAGTTACGGTGAATTGGTAAAGATTGCCGGAGGTACTCCGATTGAGGTGAAAGCCAATATCGAGTCAGACTTCAAAATCTCATCCGAACAACTGCGCGCTTCTTTGAATGAACGCACACGCATGGTCATTTTTTCATCCCCTTGCAATCCAACCGGAAGTGTGTACACGGCTGCTGAGTTGGGAGCTTGGGCTGCCGTATTGAGGGATTTTCCTGAGGTTTTCATAGTAAGTGATGAGATCTATGAGCTCATCAATTTTGAAGGCACTCACACCAGTTTGGCCACCTTTGAAGGAATGTATGACCGCACCATAACGGTGAACGGTGTATCCAAGGGATTTGCTATGACAGGATGGCGATTGGGCTACATAGGGGCTCCACTTTGGATTGCCAAAGCTTGTAATAAAATTCAAGGCCAATTCACTTCTGCGGCTTCCGGCATCGCGCAAATGGCGGCCAAAGCCGCGGTCGAAGCCGATCCGAGTGTTGCGCATTACATGGTCAGCGCCTTTGCTGAACGCAGACAGTTGATGTACGAGTTACTGACCCAAATCCCCGGATTGAAGGTAAACAAACCGGCCGGTGCATTCTATTTCTTCCCGGACGTGAGCGCGTTTTTGGGTAAAAAGGCAGGAGACAAAGTCATCCGAACCCCCGAGGATTTGTGCCTGTACTTGTTGAAAGAACACTTGTTGGCCTTGGTTACGGGTGAAGCGTTTGGGGATGACAAGTGCATCCGAATCAGCTATGCCGCTTCAGAAGCCGACTTGCGCAAAGCATGCTCAAGGCTGAAAGCAGGACTTGAAGCACTCAAATAGTATTTATTCGGGTATGCACCTACAAACCCTGTTCGAAAAATTCAGCACCATGCGCGTTGCCGTGGTGGGTGATGTGATGGTAGACGCCTATTATCATGGATTAGTCAACCGTATTTCGCCCGAGGCTCCCGTGCCTGTAGTCAACGTGACTCGATGTGACAACAGACCGGGAGGTGCAGCTAACGTAGCGCTCAACTTGCAAGGATTGGGAGCCACTCCTGTTTTGTGTTCTGTAGTTGGTAATGATGAAAAAGGCGCACTCCTTTTGCGTTTGATGAGCGAAACGAATATGCCCACCTTAGGGATTGTTCAGACTAATAGAAGGCCAACCACAGTGAAAACCCGTATCATGAGTGGAGGACAACATCTTCTGCGTGTGGACGAAGAAGTCACACATCCGCTGCATGACGATGACAAATTGAAACTGATGGAGGTATTCACTTCTGTATTGGATAGTGGTATAGACGTGGTGATTTTTGAAGATTACAATAAAGGCGTGCTGGACCCCTGGAGCATTGAACAGATGATTCAAGTTTGTCAAAAGAGAAACATCCCCACAGCGGTTGACCCGAAAAAGGACAATTTCTTCGCTTATCAGGGTGTCAGCCTATTCAAGCCCAATCTCAAAGAGCTGAAAGAAGGCGTAAAAGCGGATTTTGACAAAAGTGATACCTCTGCCCTGCTGACTGCAGTTGAAACCATGGAGAAAAAGCTTGGTAATCGCATCTCGCTTGTGACCCTAAGTGAATTAGGTGTATTGGTGAAAAATGGCAGAACCCATTTGGTCATACCGGCCCACAAGCGCGAGATATTAGACGTAAGCGGAGCCGGTGATACTGTGATCAGTGTGGCAGCACTTTGCTTGGCCGCCCAAACCGATGAAAAAACCATGGCCGCATTAGCCAATTTGGCCGGTGGTATGGTCTGCGAAAAATCGGGTGTGGTACCCATTGACGCCCACCAACTGCTGACCGAAGCGCAAAACAGGCTCTGACCTATGACATGGCAAGAATTCAGAGAGCGTTTTAACCTTGGCATCTACGATAGCAAGTCCAAGGTTCTCAGAACTTTTTCTGCTTTCAACATCCTCACCACCATCTTGATGGTGGCCACTTTGGTCTATTACTATGGTTTCCCTGTTTCCCCGGCTGAAAAGGTGAACATCCTCAAAGCCATTCAGTTCTTCTTCGGCTTCTATATCCTTTACTATCTGGTCAAAATCCTCTACGACTTTGCCCCCGGCACTTTTCTCAAAAACACACGATGGGAGGGTTTGATGACCCTGCTATTGCTGGCTGAGGGAATCACATTCACCATATCGGGCAAACTGCTCAGCGCCATGCTTATCGGAGCCATGGACATACGGGCGGGTGACTCATTCAACGAGGTGCTCATTCCCGCCTATTTCTTTGCTCTGCTCACCATCGAGTTATTCTCCGGAGAGCAGAAATTCGCGCCTTTTGCCCGCATCCATCCCGCACTTATTTTCATCCTTTCCATCTCCGGATTGATGGCTTTGGGAGCATTGGCCCTGATGCTGCCTGAAATGACCGTGCATGGCATTGCGCCTGTAGACGCACTATTCATGTCGGCCAGTGCGGTGAGTGTGACAGGGCTGGCCACCATGGACATAGCCTCCGAATTTACCACCAAAGGGCAGGTGATCATACTGATTCTTATTCAGTTGGGAGGACTGAATGCCATTGCCTTCGGGGCTTTGTTTTTTCTGTTTATGAAAATTGGTGTGGGCAGCAAGCACCACGAAGTGATTGAGGATTTTGTGAACAAAGATTCGTTGCTCCAAGGGAACAACATGTTTCGCAAGATTGTCATCTGGACTGTGCGATTCGAAATAGCGGGTTTCATTCTGCTGTTTTTCCTTCTTCCTCAAACCGGGCAGTTTGAGCAATTGAGCGACCGCATATATCACGCAGTTTTTCATAGCATATCAGCTTTCAACAATGCAGGATTATCGAGTTTGCCCGGGGGTATGACGAATGAGGCGATTTCGACTCAATACTATTTCCAATTTGTCATTTTGATTTTATTCTTTCTGGGTGGATTCGGAATGGTTTATTTGTTCGAAATGTTTGAGTTCAAACGCCTGCGAGACCGCATGAAAAACAGATGGAAAACCATTGATTTCAGTACCAAAATCACCCTTTATTTCACGTTGGTATTCCTGATTTTGGGCATGGTGGTGATGTTGGTTTTTGAATCAGGTAATACATTGGAGGACAAGTCTTGGGCTGAGCGGATTTTTCACTCGGTCTATTTCAGCATGACCACGCGCAATGCGGGTTTCATTCTTTATGACACCGCAGCCTTGTCTTTGCCGGTGTTGATTGTTTTTTTGTTTCTGATGTTTGTGGGAGCGGGTTCGGGATCAGCTGCGGGTGGTATCAGGGTGAGCACCTTTGGGGTGTTGTGGGCATCCGTCATCAGCACCATTCAGAACAAAAAACATGTGGAAATTTTCAAACGAACCGTAGACAACGGATTGGTGTTCAAAGCAGCCGCCATCACCATTTTCTTCGCCATCGGCAATTTGGCCGGCATTTTTGCCCTGTCTATCACTGAAGCATCTAAGCTCCAACACGGCTTGTTCAGTTTTATGGATATTATTTTTGAGCATGTTTCTGCAGCAAGCACAGTCGGGCTGAGCACAGGCATCACCGCCAAGCTGAGCAGCGCGGGCAAAGTGGTGCTGGTCATCGCCATGTTTATCGGGCGGGTGGGAACTTTGACAGTGGCCTATCTGTTGAGCCAACGCGGCATCAATCGCGGATACAAATACCCCGAAGCACACACCATGGTGGGCTGACGAAAAGACAATAATGGAGACAGTAAAACCCTATCAACCGGACACTTCCAAGAAAGAACAAGTCGAACAAATGTTTGACAACATTGCCCATAGCTATGATTTTCTCAATCACTTTTTCAGTTTGGGCATTGACATTCGCTGGCGCAAAAAAGCCATCAAACTGCTTCAACCCTTGGCACCACGGACCATGTTGGATGTGGCCACCGGCACAGGCGATTTTGCCCTGACAATAGCTGCGAGCAAATTGCCTGTCGAAAAAATCACGGGAATAGACATCTCCAATGGAATGCTGGATGTAGGGCGCAAAAAAGTGACGGCCAAAAACTTGGACCAACGAATCACACTTTTGCAAGCCGACAGCGAAAACTTGCCTTTTGAGGACAACAGTTTTGA
>Ga0169931_10001028_pt1 | contig 45996 bp, 45 predicted proteins | sample Kivu_15m_20L_FD_129675 | JGI IMG/M metagenome (GOLD analysis project Ga0169931, IMG submission 129675) | Freshwater microbial communities from Lake Kivu, Western Province, Rwanda to study Microbial Dark Matter (Phase II) - Kivu_15m_20L... | ecosystem: Environmental > Aquatic > Freshwater > Lake... | reverse complement strand
AAAGCCTGGCAACGACCTACTCTTCCGTGCCTTAAGACAAAGTACCATTGGCGCTAAAGGGCTTAACTGCCGAGTTCGGAATGGGATCGGGTGTTACTCCTTTGCAATAATCACCAGGCAATGCTTTGTATATAAATAGTATTCTTTTGTAAATATCTTAAATATTTCAACATCATGCCAAACTTAACAAAAGTAGATAATTTAAAATATAATGCTATAAATCAAAACCATATCGCGGGGTGGAGCAGTCTGGTAGCTCGTCAGGCTCATAACCTGAAGGTCCTTGGTTCAAATCCAAGCCCCGCAACCAAAATTCATAAGCTTAAATTTAATAGTAATTTTTTTGTCGTTTCTTTAATTTTTATTACTTAATAGTAAACTTATTATTGTTTAATTTTTTTGCCATTTCTTTTTCTATCCATTTATAGGTTATTTCCAAGCCGGATTTTAAGCTAATCTCAGAGTCCCATCCAAGTTTTGCTCTCACCAGATCATTATTACTAGATCGACCTCTAACACCTTTTGGTTTATCTAATTGATAATTTTTTTTAACTTTATAATCCGCAATTTCCTCAATAATGTTTATCATTTGATTGATGGAAACTTGCTCTTCGGAGCCTATATTTAAAACTTCGCGACAATCACTCTCAAATATTTTTTTTGTTCCTTTGATGCAATCGTCAATAAACATAAAACTTCTTGTTTGCTCACCGTCTCCCCAAACATCTATTCTTTTTTCTCCTGAATTTTTAGCAATTATTAATTTTCTACATAAAGCAGCGGGCGCTTTTTCTCTTCCTCCGTCAAATGTACCCATTGGCCCGTAAACATTGTGATACCTTGCAACCCTTGTCTCTAACCTGTAATCTTCATAAAAATGTTTACACATCCTCTCGCTAAATAATTTTTCCCAGCCATATCCGTCTTCGGGCATTGCAGGATATGCGTCAGATTCTTTTAAACCTGTAATAAAATTAACTGTTTGTTTGTCAGCATTATAAACGCAGGCACTAGAAGAAAAAAAATATTTTTTTACTTTGTTTACTAAACAAGAGCGCAATAAATTAGTATTGATAAGAACTGAGAGCATACATTCTGCCTTATTGTTTTCTATAAATCCCATGCCACCCATATTACAGGCCATATTATAAATAAAATCAACTCCATTGGTTACCGTAAGGCAATTTTCATATTCTTTTAAATCTAATGAAAAATTTTTATTAAATTCAAATATTTGAAACCAATTTTCTAAAGGTTTTATATCTGCACATATTACTTCATGACCATCATCTAATAAAGATTTAACAAGATGCCCCCCGATAAAACCACCTGCGCCACAAACTAAATATTTTTTTTTCATAAAATAATTTTAACTTTATATTATTAGAACTTTTTTTCCAACTGCACAAATAAACAATACTCGAAATAAATATTAAGTATCGTAGTTTAGTACCTTAAATCTCCACTAATTTTAACTTTTGTTAGTGAACTAGAATCAGCTAATATTTTTAGCTTTTGTTCACTAAGTATAGTGCCATAAAATAGTACTTAAAATAAAGTTGAATAGTTAATTTCCTATCATTGCCTAAATAGTTTTAATTAGATAAATTCTGTTTTAAGCTCTAACTAAAAAACGCTAATCTTAATAATTTCAAAATGACCGAGACTCTAAAAAAACTGATAAAAAAAATTTTAAAATATTTTAATTTGAGCTTAAGTAGAATTGATATTAAAAAAAATCTACCAGTAGAAACAGAAAAAAAAATTATAAAATTTATAAATATATCCAATCAATTTAGTATGACAGGACATCAAAGAATGTATCTTTTATCACAAGCAGTATTAAATGCAAAAAATAAAAGACTAGAAGGTGACTTTGTTGAGTGCGGGATCTGGAAAGGTGGAAATATACTATTATATAAATTACTAAATGATTTTTACGATTTAAAAAAAACCATTTTTGCTTATGACACTTTTGATGGTATGACCACACCAGATAAAAACGATATAGATTTTCAAGGAAATCTTGCTTACAATGAAATTATAGCTAATAAAAAAATAAATGACAAAAATAATATACATTGTTTTTCAAGCATTAGTTCTGTACAGAAAAATATTTTAAAATACTCAAACTTAAAAAATATAAAGTTTATAATTGGACCAGTTGAAAAGACTTTATTATCAAAAGAAAATCTTCCAAAAAAAATTTCAATTCTAAGATTAGATACAGATTGGTATGCTTCGACCAAAATTGAATTAGAGATACTTTATCCAAAATTAGTTAATGGCGGAGTTTTGATTATAGATGATTATGGACATTGGCAGGGATGTCGAAAAGCAACTGATGAATTTTTTTTTAATAAAAAAAAATGGCTTCATGTTGTTGACAAAACCTGCAGATATTTAATTAAAGAATAAACTAAAATCAAATAAATATATAATCTTAAATGGAAAATTTAAATCATTTTATGCGGTGCATCAAATGACTCTAAAGAAATAAAAATTCTATTATAAAGTTTACTATTAAATATATAGATATAACTGACCAAAAAACCCTTTTTTTTTTAGTAAAATTCTATTCACATAAATACGCTTTAAAATAAACTGTTAAAATAGTCTTTATTGATTTTATTTTTACTACTTTGAAATTTCGCTAAGTATAAATTCCATAAAAATTTTTACTTTCTAAACAAAAAAAAATTAATGCTATTTAGTAGTTGAAATATATATATTATACGATCAGTATTATGAAAAACATTATCATTTATGAGGATATATCAAATATACTAAAAAATAAAAATATTAATTGGTATAAATTTAAAAATAAAAGTTTTTTAGTTGCCGGTGCTAATAGTTTTTTAGCCAACTATATAATCCTTTTATTAATCAGACTCAATTTTGAAAAAAAATTAAATATAAAACTTTATTTAATTTCAAAAAATAAAAAAAAAATAAAAAAAAAATTTATTACAGCTAAAACTAAAAAATTTATAAAAATAATTAAAAAAGATATTAATAGTAAAATAAATTTTAATTATAAAATTGACTATGCTCTTCATCTAGCTTCTTACGCTTCTCCTAAGTATTTTTCAAAAAAACCTATAGATACAGCACTACCAAACATATTGGGCACTTACAATCTTCTTAAAATTTGCACAATAAATAAAATTAAATCTTTTTTATTTTTCAGTTCTGGAGAAATTTATGGAAAATCAAATAAAAAATTAATAGAAAATAAAATATATGAAAGCGATAACTTAAATCTAAGAGCATCCTATAGTGAAAGTAAAAAAATGGGCGAAACTTTATGTTATAGTTTTTTTAAACAAAAAAAAGTTCCAATTAAGATTATCAGACTATTTCACACATACGGTCCAGGTATGAATCTAAATGACGGAAGAGTTATGATGGATTTTGTAAGAGACGCTTTGTTTAAAAATAAAATAATAATTAAAAGTAAAGGAGATCAAAAAAGAACTTTTTTGTACATATCTGATGCGCTGCAGGCTATATTTATTATTTTACTTAAAGGAAAAAATGGAGAAGCATACAATGTGGGGAATCCATTTGAGGTTTTTTCTATCAATTCACTAGCTAAGTTAATTGCTCGAATACATAAAAAAACTAAAATTATTTACAAAAATAGAAAAAAACAAGAGCTCTATTCTCAAAGTAAATTAAAAAGTTTAGTGCCCTCAATAAAAAAATTATCTTTACTAGGTTTTAAATTAAATGTTACTACAAAAAATGGATTTGCAAGAACTCTAGATTACTTTAAATCAGAAAATTTTTAAGATCATGATATTGATCATTAGGTAAAAACAAAAAATTAGTTTCAGTAGTTTTGTGATTCATGTACTTAAATTTTTTAATAATCTTTCCGCTACCTGTTTTTTTACTAAAAGTATATGCAGAATAATTATTTTTATAAAAAAAATTAAATATCGAATTTGGAGAATAACTATATTTTTTACAGAATTTATTTAATATTTCCAAAAAAAATATTGGTTTTTTTTTTTTATTAAGTCTTTTGCCCCTTGAACAACCAGTAATTCCATTCCTTCTACATCAGCCTTTATAAAATCTGGAATAATTTTATTTTTTTTAACAAAGTTATCTAATGTATGAAATTTACATTTTAACAATTTTGTAGGATTATTAGTTAATTTTTTTAAAGATGAGTTTCCAGAACCCTTTGAATTAAAGTAAAGTTTTAATATTTTTTTTTTATCTGAAAACCCAAAATTATTAACAAATATTTTCGAACCATTACTACTTTTGACCATATTTAGGCTAATATTGTCTTTCAAATAATCATAAGTAGATTTGACTGGTTCAAATGCGTAAATATTAATTTTTTTTTATACTGATTAAATTTTTTATATAAACTTAAAGAATAAATTCCTATATTAGCTCCAACATCAAAAAAATTTATATTTTTTTTACATATGAGGTTTTCGATAATTTTTGAGATAACATAAATTTCTTTGCTTTCATAAGCTCCAAAATTTAAAATCTCAATTGGAGCTATTCTATGGTCATTCTCTACTCCTTTTATTATAATAGATTTTTCCGCCAATAAATTTTTATTATTAATCGGGACTTTAATATTAAATAGAACATCTTTAGGTGTAATAATAACACTTTCTATGAGTGTATTTTTAATAATCTCACGGTAGTTATATAAATTTTTATGAAACAGATTATACATCGTTGAGATATATTTATTTTTTATCAATTTTTTTCTTAAAATATTTTTAATATTTTTAATATTTTTCATTAAATTCTTTAATATTTATATTTTATTATTTATTTTAATATTAATTAGTTTCACTAAAATCTGAAGAGGCTTCTTTTAATGGAGATATAATCATATTTTTCCTGAACTCAGCTCGTGGTAATAAAGGACTTAAATCTTCTATAGGCTTACCAAATTGTAATTTAGGAATAATTTTTTGATTTGGATCTATAATAATATTTACAAATTCTGGCATTTTAGAACTTAAAATTTTACTTAAAACTTTATCAATTTTTATATTATTCTTAATTTCAGTGTAGTTTATCCCGTATGCATAGGATATCTTACTAAAGTTTGGATTAGTTACCCCTTTATTTGGAACTGTAGCTTCATATCTTTTATTTAGATATAATTCTTGAAATTGCTTAATAATTCCGTAACCATTATTATTTATAATAAATATTTTAATTGGAAGATTATTCGCAACCATAGTTTGCAATTCTTGAATATTAATTTGTATACTTCCGTCTCCATCTATACATATTATTCTTTTTTTATTATTTGCAATAGAAGCCCCTAGAGATGCGGGTAAAGCATATCCCATTGGCGAATTACCAAAAGCAGAAAAAACTCTTTGTCCTTTTTTAACTTTGAAGGCCTGTATTGTCCAAGTTAAATGTCCACCATCATCAGTTATAATTATATCATTTTTATTTAGCATATTTGAGAGTTTTTCAATAAAACAGTATGGATTGACATATTTTTTTTGCTTATAATAAATTTTTTTTACATTTGGGTATCTTAGCTTCCATTCTGTGCAAATATTTTTCCATTCACTATTTGTTGAATATGTAAAATTTTTTAATTTAGAATTAAACATTACTAAAAATTTTTTCAAATCTTCATTAATTTTTAAGTAAACATTAAGACCTCTTTTTTTATTGAGTTCGTCTCGATCTATATCAATTGAAACTATTTTTGCTGACCTTGCAAAAGTTTTTGGTTTTCCACCTGTTACTCTTGTATCTAACCTACTTCCAAAATTTAGAATTAAATCTGAATTTTGTATTGCAAAATTTGCAGCTCTTGAGCCATAGACACCTATGCATCCAATATAATTTTTTCTCCTATAATCTATTACATCTAAACCGCTCCAGGTTGTGACTATAGGTATATCAATTTTATTGAGAAATTTTTCTAAATCATTAGTTGATTTTGACATTCTTATTGCTCCTCCTACAATTAATATCGGTCTGTAAGATAATTTTAATAATCTTTTAATTTCATAAATATTTTTTAAAACTTTTTTGCCTATTTTTTTTTTAGGTACTTTAAAAGATTTTAATTTCTTTAGATTAATCTTAATTCTTTGAAAATTCATAGGTATATCAATTAAAACTGGCCCGGGTCTTCCTTGTTTAGAAAGATAGAATGCTTTTTCTAATATATATTTGATTTCATTTGGATTTTTTAATTGATATGCAAATTTAGTTATTGGTTTAACCATTGAAACAATATCGGTTTCTTGAAATCCTACTTGTCTTACTTTTTTTGTAGTTTTATTAGTCGATGACAGTTCAAAAGAATTAACTTGCCCACTTATATGCATAACGGGAACAGAGTCAAACCATGAGCAAGCCATGCCTGTTATTAAATTTTGGGCCCCAGGACCTGATGTTACCATTGTTGCGGCAAAACCTTTAGCTGATCTTGAGTAAGCGTCAGCCATCATAGCGGCTGCCTGTTCATGAGCTACACAGGTATATTTAATTTTTTTATTTCTTGAAAACTCATCGACAATAAAAGAAATAGCTCCTCCAGTAATTAAAAATACATTATTTACATTTTTAGAAATTAAAAATTTTAAAATATATTGAGCTACTGTCATTTTTTACTTTATATTGTTACAAAATACTTTTATTCTTTTAAGTAATTTATTGATATTTTAAGTCAAAATAGTTTTTTCTCAAGACACTAATAGTCTTACATTACCAATAATACTAAACATGGATTGCCCAAAAAACGTTTTTTGCTTTCTTATATATTTTATACATTAATAAATAAGTGTTTATTTTTTAAAAAAATTTTTTATTTTCAAGCAAGTATATTCTAAATGTTCTTTTTGTAATCCAGGGTAAAGTCCTACCCAAAAAGTATTTTCCATTATGAAATTTGTATTTTTTAATTCACCATGAACTTTGAAATTAATATTTTTCATATAAGGTTGCTTTATTAAATTGCCTCCAAACAATAATCTTGTACCTATTTTATTATTATTTAAATATTTAATAAGATCGTTTCTATTGAATTTATTATTTTTCCTCAGTGATAAAGAAAAGCCAAACCAAGAAGGTTCGGAGTTTTTTTCAGCCTCAGGTAATATTAAAAATTCTTGTAAATCTCTAAGATTTTTGTACAAAAAATTAAAATTTTCTTTTCTTTTGGAAATAAATTTATCTAAACTAGCTAATTGCGCTAAACCACAGGCGGCCTGCATATCGGTTATTTTCATATTATAACCAAGGTGAGAATATGTATATTTATGATCATAACCGAAAGGTAGATCCCCTAATTGCCAAGAGAATCTTTTCTTACATGTATTATCTTTTCCTGCATCACAAAAACAATCTCTTCCCCAGTCTCTAAAAGACTCAGCAATGCGCTCTAATTTTTTACTATTAGTAAACACTGCCCCTCCTTCACCCATTGTTATATGATGAGCTGGATAAAAACTTAAAGTCGCCAAATCTCCAAAGGTACCAACGTTCTGGTTATTAAATTTTGATCCAAGAGCATCACAACTATCCTCTACTAACCATAGATTATATTTATCACAAATTTCTTTAATTTTTTTAAGGTTAAAAGGATTGCCTAATGTATGAGCTAACATTATGGCCTTTGTTTTGTTTGTTATTGCAGCCTCAATCAAATTCTCATTAATATTATAAGTTGGAATTTTAACATCAACAAAAACTGGAACTGCACCAAACTGAATTATTGGATTTATCGTTGTAGGAAATCCAGCTGCAACGGAAATAACCTCATCTCCTTTTTGAATTGCCCTTTCTTTTAATTTTGATGAAGTTAAAGTAGAAAATGCAATTAGATTTGCGGAGGATCCAGAGTTAACTGTCAGTAGAAATTTAATTTGTAAAAAGTTAGATAATTTTTCTTCAAATTGTTTATTAAATCTACCCGCTGATAATACTCCATCTAATGACGCTTCAACCATATTTTGCAATTCTAAAGAGCCGATAACCTTACCAGATACGGGCACTTCACTAATGCCTTGCAAAAAATTTTTTTTACTAAAACTAATTTTAGAGTAGTCACTAACTAAATCTAATATTTTTTTTTTTATTTCTAGAGAATTATAATTCATATACTATTTAAAATAATCCATTATTTGTTTTTCAGATATTTTTAAAATATTTTTTTTCTCTAAAAATTCTTTATGCCAAATCGATACTAATTTTATAGACTCTTTAAGATTATATTTTGCTTTCCATCCTAAAAATTTTTTAGCTTTTAATGAGTTTAGCATCAACACTTGACTTTCGTAATATTTTCTTGAATTAAGTTTTTTTTTAATAATTTTTACAGAATAATTAAATTCCTTATTAATTAAATTAATAATTTCATTAACAGATTGATTGTTAGATTTATTAGGACCAAAATTCAAACTATTTTCATTAAGCTTTTTCTTTTTTTGTAATTTAATTAACAGCAAAAGATAACCATATAATGGATCAATTACATGTTGCCATGGTCTTATAGAATTCGGCGCTCTTAAGATTAGCTTTTGATTTTTTGATAAAGATCGAAAATAATCAGGTAAAATTCTATCGTTAGAAAAATCACCTCCGCCAATAACATTTCCTGCTCTAGCTGTAGCTACAAAAATATTTTTTTTTTTAAAAAACGAATTATTATAGCAATTAACTGCTAATTCAGCACAAGATTTTGAATTACTATAAGGATCAAACCCACCTAAAGAATTACTTTCTTTATAGTAATTTTTTTTATTATCATTAAAATAAACCTTATCTGTAGTAATGATTAGAGAAGATTTTATGAAATTTAATTCATTTAAAATATTTAAAACATTTATAGTTCCAAGTGTATTTACTTCATAAGTGTATTTTGGATTTATATATGAATCTCCAACCAAAGGTTGTGCTGCCATATGAACAATAAAATCAGGAGAAAACTCAATTATAGATTTTTTTAATTTATCATAATTTCTTATATCTCCGATTATAGAGGAGTTTATTAATTCATTAATTTTTGCTAAATTAAATAAATTCTCTTTTTGTTTTGGTTTAAGTGAATAGCCTCTTACTTTAGCTCCTAATAAATTTAAAAAAATGCAAAACCATGATCCTTTAAAACCTGTATGTCCAGTTAAAAAAACTCTCTTATTTTTCCAAAATTTTTTTAAAATTAAAAAATTATTTGTCATCCCATAATTTCCATGGGGCCTTTTTTGAAATCCATAAATTTTCTAAATAATTTTTATCTCTTAATGTGTCCATAGCAAACCAAAATCCGTTAAACTTTAAAGTATTTAATTGATTATCCTTTGATAAATTTTCTAAAGGCTCTTTTTCCCAAATATTATTTTTTTGGCTAATATATTTAAATATGCCTTTGTTCAGAACAAAAAAACCACCATTTATCCATTCTTCATCTATTGTAGGTTTTTCTAAAAATTCCGTAACAATGCTATTTTTAACTTTCATAATGCCAAATCTTCCAATTGGCTTAACAGCTAGAACTGTCGCTAATTGTTTATTTTTTTTATGCAAACTAATTAATTGCTTAACATTAACAGAAGATAAGCCATCACCATATGTTAAACAAAAAGTTTCTCCTACATAATCTTTTATTTGCATTATTCTTTCTCCGGTTAAAGTTTCATTGCCAGTATCGATTAAAGTTATTCTCCAGGGTTCTGTTTTCTTTTTAAGAATTTTGATTGTATTTTTACTAACATCAACAGTGATATCAGTTGTGTGTAAAGAATAATTTGCAAAATACTCTTTCAATAAATAACCTTTATAACCACAACATATAACAAAATCATTTAGACCATAATAAGAGTAAATTTTCATTATATGCCAAATTATTGGCTTGTTGCCTATCTCAACCAAAGGTTTAGGTTTCAGAAAACTTTCCTCAGATATTCTTGAACCTTGACCGCCAGCTAATATCACGACTTTCATAAAAATATTTTTTAAATTAATATTATTAATAAATTAAACTTATATATATAATTTTCTTCATCCTTAAAGAAATATTTTAACTGAATGAAAAAACTAACTTATTTAGTAATGGTTTATAATGAAATAAAAACTGTTAAAAAAGCAATAGAACAAGTAGTTAATATTAAATATAAAAATAAAGAAATTATAGTAATAGATAATGGATCAACTGATGGTAGTGCGGAAGTAATAAAAAAATTCGGGAAAATAAAAAAAATTTTAAGAAGAAAAAATTTAGGAGCTGGAAAAACAATGGAGGAGGGTTTTAAAATAGCAAAAGGTGATTACATTTTTATTCAATATTCGGACCTAGAATATGATTACAAAAGAAGCATTTATATGAAAAATTATGCTATTAAAAATAATTTAGATATAGTGCTGGGGTCAAGATTAAAAAACAACAAAGACTCAAAATTAAAAATTATTTTCAATAAACCTGCTTATCTAGCAACAATTATTTGCACATTTTTAATAAATGTTTTTTATAAAAAAAAATTTACAGATATTATTGGTGGAAAACTTTATAAAAAGTCTTCGATAATAAATATACCCATTAATTCATATCATTATGGTTTTGATTTTGAATTTATAAGCAGGGCATGCAAAAAAAAGTTAGCAATTGGTGAAGTCTTCATTAAATATAAACCAAGAAAAAACTCTTCTGAAAAAAAAATTAAATTTTACCACATGGTAAATGCTTTATATGAAATTTTTAAAGTCAAGTTTTTCGAAAAGGTATAATATTTATTTTAAAATATTCAAATACAAATCTATTTTTTAATTCTATTTAGCAGCTCAACAATTAAAAAAATATAGAAGCCAGATATTTGAAAAACTAATCTATTTAATGTTAAGGGCAATAACCACTCAAGGTCGTAACTTGTTTGTAAAAAAATTAGGAATATTAAAAAAAAACTCAAGATAAAGAATGTATATAAAAAATTGTTATTATTAAAAAAATTACCTCTAATGAATAAAATTATTGATGTTAAAATAATTAAAATCCAAATCGGGTATTTTACAAAACTAATAAAAATATACTTAAAGATTAATAAAATTTTTTTTGATAATAATAATAAATTAAAATTATTAATTAAGTCTGGGTGAATTATTGCTTGATGAAATTTAAGCGATCCAAAAAAGTAAATTTTGATATATAAAAAAATTGATAATAAAATTAAAGATATAAGTAAATAAACAAACTTATAATAAAATGTTTTTTTATAATGCAACAAGAAAACCAGATTTAGAATAATATAATAAAAAAAACCCTCTTGTTTTGCCCATAAAACTAAATGAGAAGTTAATAAAAGAATAAAAGGTATAAAACTTTCTAGATTTTCTTTTTTTAAAGATTGAGATAAAAAAAATAATCTTGAAAAAATAAAAAAAATAAAAAAAATTAAATATTCTTGATATCCTCCAAATAAAAACATATTTGTAGATAAAAAAACAAATACGAATGTCAATAAAACTTTTTCAATATTTGAGAATTTATTATTTAGTTGCTGACCAATACAAAATATCGATACTAAAAAAATAAAAATAAAAAAAAATCTTCCAGAATATTCAATTTGTAAAAAACTATTCTTCCAAAAAAATGCCCAAATATATGAGCCAAGATGCGGATAATAATCTAGGGGTAAATTTTTTAAATATTTATATTCATTGCCTTGGAAAAAATTTTGGGCTTTATAAAACCAATGCGTGCCATCCCAAGTTAATATTGCACTATGCGCAATATTAACAAATAAACAAAATAATAATAATAAAAATAAACTTAAATAAAGAAAATCTTTTATAAAAAAATCTTTATATTTTTTTAAATTAAATAAAATTAATAAAGAGTTTATTATTACAATAATTAAAAATATTATATTTAAATTTACAGAAAAAAAAGAAAGGAATAACAAAAGATTTAAATTTAAAACTAGATTTATTAGAATAACGTCAAAAAAATTTAATCGATATTTTATAATAATTATATTATTATAATAATTTATAGGAAAACTAAAAATAATTACGAAGGTTATTATACTTAATAAAATTGAAAATATTTCAATCATTTTTTTTTAAAAAATAACAATCAAATTGTTTATCAACAACTTTATATTTATTTAAATATACTTTATTAAGATCTGCATCTGATGGACTTATAAGAATTAAATAATCATCAGATATAACTTTGGTAGTATCGTAAAAATAACTCGCAGCTGTTGGATAATTTACATAACTTAAAACTTTAATATTTGAATTTACTAAATTCTTATATTTATAATTTATAAACTTAATGAACCCATAAGCTTGTTTATCACAATACCCTCCATATTGGAGCATTCTTTTTTGATAATCATTTTGAAGAAGAATATAAAAATTTGTAAATGTGTCATAAGCGGAAAGTATAAAAATAAAAAATATCCCATAATAATAATTTTTTTTTATTAAAAATTTTTTTAGCTTTTGAATTGTCATTTTATAAAGTTATTATTAAAAACTTATATAACATAACAAGAATTTTAATTATATTACATGTAATAAAAAAATTTAGAAAAATAGGTCCAAATTTTATAAACTAATCAATAAAACTACTTCAAATTACTTTTTTCTAAAAGGTTTCTCAATATATTTAAATAAAAAATATGAAAATAATATTGCTAAAGCAATATAAAATAAATGAATTAAAGTGTCATAATAAACATTCCCAGTAGCAGATACACTGCCGCTCTTTATGTCAACTGGAAATCTAATTTTGAGTATAAATTTACAAAATTGTATAAATAAATAAATCACTACCTGATGAATTAAATAAAAGCTATAACTAATTGTTCCTAGGAAAATTAATAAATTTAAGTTTAAGATTTTGTAAAAATAAGTATTATTTTTCAAAAGAACGACGACTAATATAATTAATGAAAAAACTATAGAATTATACTCAAAAAAAATATTTTCGTAAAAGTATTTAAACAATACTAACAAAGTAAAAAAAAAAATAGAATAAAAATTATTTACAATAATTTTATTACGTAAATATTTATATACATAATATAATATACATCCTATAGAAAAATAATAAATACAATTAAAAAAAACTAAATTAAAAATTCTAAAAAAATTTTCAAAATAAGTTAAATTTAAAAAATTAAAATTTTTATTAATAAGAAATATTAAGATCACAAAAGGTATAATTCTTTTTTGTATACTAATAAACAATATTCCGAAAATTATATAAGTGTAAAATTCAGTCGAAATTGACCAAGCCACTCCGTTCCAGGAAAGATAATAAAAATAATTAAAAATAGATTGAATCAAAATCAAATTAGCAAATAAGTCTTTTAATGAATACCAATCTCCAAATGGAATTTGACCGCTTTTTAGTTCCAAGTAATTTACAGCAAAAAATTTAAAGATTTGAACAAATAAAACGATAAAAAGAACAAAAATGTGTGTTGGATAAAGTCTCCAAAATCTTCTTATTTGAAAATCTACTAAGTCTCTAAAATTATTAATTTTATCAATATAATTTAATGTAATTACGAATCCGCTTAAAATAAAAAAAAAATAAACACCAGTATCTCCGTATTTAAAATATAAAAAACTGCTACTAGGATAATGAAATAAAGCTACACATATTGCTGCTATTCCTCTTAAGGACTCTATGGCAAAAATTTTATTTGTTTTTTCCATTATTGATAATTTTTATGTAATCATTCAAAGTCTTATCAAAACCCTCTTTTAAATTATACTTGGGTTTCCATCCATATTTTCTTGCAATTGAAGAATCTAATATTTTTCTTGGAGTTCCGTCCATCATCGATCGATCATAATTTATTTTAATATTTGCACCTAAACTCTTAATAATAAATTTTACATAGTTTTTAATTGTTAATTCAATTGAACTACCTATATTAATTATTGTTTCTTTTGTTTTTTTATTTAGAAAAAATAAACAAGCTTCTGCTAAATCTTCTGAATATAACAACTCTCTTTTTGGTTTGCCACTACCCCAAATTGTAATCTTAGTTTTTTTTTTTTTAATAGCGTTGTACACTTTAGCAATAATTGCTGGAAAAAAATGAGAATTATCCTTATGGTAATTATCATTTGGTCCATAAATATTGCATGGCATTAAACAGCGATAGTTAGTTCTGTATTGCTTATTGAAACTTTCGCATAATTTTATTCCTGCTATCTTTGATATGGCGTACGGTTCATTAGTTTTTTCTAAAGATCCTGTCAAAAGATATTCTTCTTTTATCGGTTGCTTACAATTTCGTGGATAAACACAACTAGAGCCTAAAAAAATTAAACTTTTAACTTTTGTTAAAAAACTAGAATTTATAATATTGTTTTGAATAGATAAATTGTCATAAATAAAATCGGCACTATATTTACTATTTGCATATATTCCTCCTACTTTAGCGGCAGCATTAATAACCGCTGCAAATTTATTTTTTTTAAAAAAAATTAAAACTTTTTTTTGGTTTCTTAAATCTAATTGCTTTCTAGTTCGGGTAATTATTTTTTTGTATCCCTGCTCTTTTAACTTTTTAAAAATAGCTGACCCTACTAATCCTCTATGACCAGAAAGAAATATTTTTGATTTTTTATTTAGCACTTAAATATTTCAACTCTTCTATAATCATTTCATTTGCAAGATCAAAAATATTATATTTAGGCTTCCATCTCAATTCTTTTCTGGCTAAACTAAAATCTCCTTTTAAAGAATTTACCTCTGTAGGCCTAAAATATCTTTTGTCTATTTTTATAATAGGCTTATTATTCCAATATCCTTTTTCATTTAAACCTTTACCTCTCCAAATAATTTTCATTTTTAAATTTTTGGAAACTAAATTAACAAAATATTTAACGGAAAACTGTCTTCCTGTGGCGATAACGTAGTCTTTTGGTTTTTTTCTTCTTAACATTTTCCACATTGCAACAACATAATCTTTTGCATGACCCCAATCTCTTTTAGCATATAAATTTCCTAGAAATAATGTTTTTTCTTTTCCAATTTTTATTCGGCAGAGTCCAGCCACAATTTTTTTTGTCACAAAAGTTTCACCTCTAATAGGACTTTCATGATTGAACAAAATACCATTGCATACAAAAATGCCATAAGCTTCTCTATAGTTAACTCCAATCAAATGTGAATAAACTTTCGATACCGCATAAGGACTTCTTGGGTAAAATGGTGTTTTTTCGCTCTGAGGAGGTTTAGACGCACCGAACATTTCTGAAGTACCGGCTTGATAAAATTTTATTTTTTTTTTTAATCCTAAAGATTTTATTGCATCTAAAATTCTAAGAGTTCCTATAGCATCAACATTCGCTGTATACTCAGGAACTTCAAAAGAAACACCAACATGAGACTGTGCTCCAAGATTATAAATTTCATCGGGTTTAATATACTTAATGGTTTTTAACACGGACAAAGAATCGGTCAAATCTCCATAATGTAAAAAAAAATTACTTTTTTGATGGGGATCTTTATATATATCGTCGATTCTAAATGTGTTTAAAGAAGAAGACCTTCTTTTTACACCATGAACAATATAATTTTTTTTTAACAAAAATTTTGCAAGGTAAGCACCATCCTGACCTGTGACGCCATAAATAAGAGCAATTTTTTTTTTCATTTTACAAATATTCTATATAAGTTAATTATAAAAATAAATTAAACATATAAACTATAAAATATATAATTTATTTAATATTTAAAACTAAATAATTAGAACTAATAAAACTAAAGTTATGAAAGAAAATTTTGATTATGATTGGATAAACAATAATACAGTTCATCATAAATACTTAATCAAAAGTGTTGAAGACGTTTTAAAACAATTAAATACAACTGACATTGACCTTTTAGATATTGGATGTGGAAATGGAGTGCTGACATCCAAAATCTCTAAATTTTTTAAACATACAACCGGAATAGATCTTTCGGAAACCGGGATAGAACTAGCCAAAAAAATTAAAAATAAGAAATTAACTTTTAAAAATATGAGCATAGAAGACATGATAATTAGTAAAAAAAAATTCAAATTTATCACATCTTTTGAAGTAATTGAGCATCAGTACCTGCCTGATAAATTTTTAAATAAAATAAATCAAATTCTTGATGATGATGGAATTTTATTATTAAGCACTCCTTATAACGGATATATAAAAAACTTAATTATTAGTTTACTTGGAAAAAATGATTGGCATTACAATCCTTTATGGAGACATGGCCATATAAAATTTTTTTCTATAAAAACTCTAACAAAAGTCCTTAAAGATTGTAATTTTAAGATTTTAAAAATAAAATTAAGTGGAAGGTTTTATCCTATTAACTGTTCAATGATATTTTTAAATAAAAAAATTAAATAATTTATTTAATGAGTTTTCTTTTTAAAAAAATAAATAAAAATAAATAAAAAATAAAAAAGAAAATAATTAGGGTCTCACTTTCAAAAAAAAGGTTCAGTAATGAGGGGGAAATACTGATACCAACAATTGAAAAGATTGCAAATTTATATCCATAAATTTTTAAAAAATAATGATGCAAATGCTCTCTATCACCTAAAAAGGGATTTCTTCCGTTATAAATTCTCTGAAGAAATAGCCTAAACATATCAACTCCAGGAAGAAACATTAATAAAAAGATTTGATCAACTTTAAGAGAAATATTAATATTATAATTTGCTATAACTAATAGAGAAATAATAAAACCCAAAAAGAGAGTGCCACTATCACCCAAAAAAATTTCGTTTTTGCTATTTAAGTAGGCAATTAATATTAAAGCAATTAATATAATAAAGATTGTTTCAACGAAAAGACCTTTAAAAAATAAAAATATTAAAAAATAAATTGCATATATGCTAGCTTGCAAATTTATTCCATCAAATAAATTAAATGCATTAACAAATAACAACACACAAAGAATTGAAAAAAAAAAACTAAAATTAGGATCTAAATAAATATTGTAATCAAATATTCTTAAATTATTAATTTTTAAACTTTCGTTTAAATTAAAAAAAAATACCAAAACAATCGCTAGGACAAAAAATTTTATGTAAGGATTTAATTGATATTTATCATCAACAAAACCAATGATTAAGAAAAAAAAAGAGTACAATATAATGTTTATTTCTAAGCTTTTAAATTGTGACTGATGAAAAAGTAGAAAAATAATTAAGTTGAAAAAAAAAATCCACCCACCTAATAATGAAATAGATCTATTATGTAATTTTCTTTTAAAATCTGGTTTATCATAAATATTAATTTTCTTTTTTAAGTAATCTTTAAAAATTAAAATAAGAAAATTAATCAATAAATGTATCAAAAACAAATTAATAAAATTTTTCATAAATTCTCTTTTTTTTATTTAATTCAAAAAATAAAAAACCAATTGGTACAAAATATAAAGTTGTTAACCAATTATTAAAAAAACTTCCCGTTGTTATAAAGGGAAAAAAATTAACTAGAATTATAATTAGACAAAAGCCTAATGGAAGGTTAATTTTTTTTTTTTGATGAATACTAACACATAATTGAAAAAATTTACTTAAGATAAAAATTATAAATATAAAAAAAAAAGAAGAGCCTATTAAACCAGTTTCGCTTAAAAACTGCAAATAGGTATTATGTGGATGTGTCGAACAGTGATATTTTCCAATATGTTTATAAATATCTTTATTACATTCTACTCTAAAATTTCTTACTCCAGTACCTATGAAAATATTTTCTTTGAACATTATAAAGGCAGAGAATAAATGTTGTTCATGCCCTTCGGAAAAAATTCTTAATTTTTTTTCATTAATAGAAAATATTTGTTGATATGTATCTTCAAAAAATCTTTTTTTTGTATATGGGGAAATTATTATAGTAAGGACGATAATTGACATAATTACAAAAAAATGAAAAAAAAATTTTTTAAAATCTAATTTAATAAAAATAAATGACATAAATAACCCTAAGATTGTCAAAAAAAAGGCAGCTCTTTCTCCAGATAAAACAATTAAAACTAAATTAAAAATTAAAATTAAATAAAAAAATATTTTAAAATAATTTTTTAAATGTTTTTTAATATATAAATAGAGTATAATAAAAATTGGTGTTGTTTTAAGTAAAAAACTTCCTTGCACTGATTCTGTTCCAAAAATACCAGAGTATCGTCCATTATAAACTTCATTATTAAATACAAGAAGATCTAACAAAGCATAAGAAATGACAACTATAAAAGTAACAGCAATAAAATAAAATAGAAAAAATTTAAAATTTTTATAACAATCTAGTAAGTACCAAATTATTAAAATTAATAGACCAAACCTCAAATAAAATAATGTACTTTTTATAGAATTTAAAATGTTTTCTGATAATAAAGAACTCGAAATTAAAAAAATATTAAATATTAAAAATATAATAAAGAAATTTGTTTTATAATAACTCAAACCTATTGTTTTCCAATTAAGGAAAAAAAAAATTAAGCAACTTAGTAAAATAAAAAACTCAAACACTATCGGACCTGCAACAAGTCCAGGAATAATTGCACTTATAAATAAACCTAGAGTAAAATGAAGTTTAGGATATTTTAATCTAGATTTCATTTAAAATTTTTTAAGTATTTACAACTATTATTCTATATATATTCTTCTTCATATGAATTCGAAAGCAAATAATTTTTTTGTTAAAATTTTATTTGTATTAGTATGGTTTTTTTTTTTATATAGACTAACCTTCTTTATTAATCCAAACATTAATCTTTTTGAATTCCCTCCAAAAGATCTGATTGTTTTTTTAAATAATAGTTTTTCTATAGTTATATTAATCAGTTTATTTATTTATTTATTAATTTATTTTAAATATAATTTTAGAATTTCTCTTATTACTATCTTAATTATTTATCCAATGTTTGGTTTAATTGGATATTTAATAAATATTGATTTACATATAAATAATTCATTAATATGGCACCAGTTTATTACGTTAACTTCATTGTTTTTATTTCTTTCAATTATTGATTCTAATAAAATATTTGACTACGAATTTACTGTGATATTATTAAAAATAATTTTGTTATTTGCTTTAATATTTTTTTTATTGGTAACTCTTCCACAACTCTATTCTCAACTAAATCTTAATCAGAGTATAAGAAATTCCGATGTGGTAAATATATCTTTATTTAATAAAAAAATTGACTTTGTACAAAATATGAATGGTGCGGCAAGGATTCTTTTTGTTTTACAATTATTTTTTTTGCTTCTATTTAAAAAATTCATATTTGATAAAAAAATAACGGCAAAATTTTTTTTTTTAATAAGTATATTTTTAATAACTTTAATTTATTTAACTCAATCTAGATTTAATATAATTGCATCATTTATATTCGCGTTTTTGATAATCATTAGTATAAAAAATTTGCATTTGATAAAAAAAACAGTTTATTTTTTAATAATAATTTATTTGCCTATTTATATTTTCAGTTTAAATGCTGATAATATTGACAGATTTACAATAATAAATGAGGAAATTAAAAATTATAAAAATTTTAATTTTTTTCAAAATCAAACTAAATTAGATGCACGCGAATACACTACTGATAAATCTTATGAATACACTACTGATAAATCTTATGAATACACTACTGATAAATCTTATGAAGGGCTTATTAAATTTAACAATTTAAGCAATATTCTTGATAAATTATTAGATGCTTCTAATATTCCAGATTATATTAAAGATGATGCTCGACATTTAAAAAATATTCTACCAAATTTTAAAAAAATTTTTGTTGATATAAAATATTCAAAAAATTCATATGTAGATGCAGTTATATTTAATTCCATCTTAAAAAAAATATTACCCTATTTTGACATCGAAGATCGTATTAGGATTAAATATATATATTATGATAATCTTTTAAGTTTATGTTCCCCAACTTTAAATAAACTAGATACTATATTTACAGGTAGAGTATGTGGATGGGAAATACTCTTAAAAAATATGCAAATAAGAGATTTATTTTTTGGTAAAGGATATTTTGCTGATCAATTATACTTGTCTATTGTGGAAAAGACATCTTCAAATACCTGGTTAAATATTTTATTTAACACTGGTATTTTTAGCTTTCTTATTTGTTTAACTTTTATTGTTATTTCTTTTTTTAAGTTTTTCAATATTCGAAATATTTATAATGAAAATGTTTATTTAGCTTATTCAAGCTTACTTATTTTTTATTTTATCGCAAGATCTATGCTAGAAGATACTCTTGCTTTTGTAAATTTAGATCTACTTATTTTTTCTATTTGTTTACTTATTTTAAAGAAAAATAAAAAAAATCTTTAAAAAAATACTTTTTTCTTTAAAGCATTAATTATCAATTGTAGTTTTATAAATTTTTTTACCTTTTATTTCAAATACTACATCGCAATCATTTAAAATATTTAAACGATGAGCAACTTTTATAATAGTCAAATTTTTATCTAAATTACTTAACTCTTTCATTATTAACTTTTCAATGTGACTATCCAAAGAATTTGTTGCTTCATCAAAAACGATTATTTCTGCATTTTTATAAAAAGCTCTCGCAAGAGCTACTCTTTGTATTTGTCCTCCAGATAATCTAGCACCTCTATATCCAACTTTTTCATCATATCCATTTTCTAATTGTATAATAAAATCGTGTATTTGAGATTTTTTTGAGGCCGATATTGCTTTTTTTAAGTCAATTGTTTCAATAACTTTTCCAAATGCAATATTTTCTAAAAAAGATCTATCACTTAAAAATATTTTTTGAGGCACATGAGATATCTTCGATTGCCAACTATTAATTACTTCGGGAGATAACTTGGTACTATCAATATATATATTGCCGCTATCTGGTTCTAACAAGCCCATGAGTAAATCTAAAAATGTGCTTTTTCCCTCGCCAGTTTTTCCTATAATTCCAATTTTTGCACCTTTCTTTATATCAACATTTATATCTTCAAGAATATAATTTCCCTTTTTATTTTAGGAAAAATAAACATTTTTAAATGAAATTAAACTTTTGAAAGTTATTTCTTTTTTTTTAGTTTCTAAATCTTTTTTTTTTTGTTGAATTAAATCTTCATTTAAAATACTAATAATATCACTAACTTGGTGCTTATTACTCTTAATAATTGCAAAATTTACATAAAGATTATTAAGTAAAGGAAGTATCCTTTGAGAGCCAATTGCTAAAGCTGCTAAAGTTGGAAAAATTTTTAAAAAACCTGTTTGATCTTCTTGATAACTGCTCCAATAAACTAACAAAATAACAAAAAAAATTATACCTAAACCTTCAAATAAATAACGAGGGCTGTTCTGAATAAATTGAATATAAGCTGATTTTTTAGCAAATTCAAAATTTGCTCTTGCAAAATTACTTATATAAAAATCTTGAGTTCTATCTAGTATAATATCTCTAATTGCCCCAAGACCATTTTGAAGATTGCTAATTATGCTATTCTGTTCTTGATTTACAATTGAGCTAGTAACTGTAAGTTTTTTTTTACTAATTGAAACTAACGCGAAGTAAAGCAATCCAAAGAATAATGAACAAGCTAACGTAACAAAGGGGTCTATAAATATTAAAACAGTCATTAGACATATAAAAATAAATGTACCTGATATAAAATTAATGACCGCAGATAGAGTAAGTGTAATTTGAAAAACCTTCTGTGTGACAGCAGAAATTAAAGTGCTTGAGTCTTTTTTTACAAAGTTAGAATATGAATCATATAACTTTATTCGATAAATTTTAATATTTAATTCTGCAGTTATAATATTTGACAACTTTGAGTTCATGTAAATTAAAATACATCTTGCCAAAGAATTAATCAGATTCAAAATCGAAAAAAAAATACCTGTAAATATTATAACTTCCTTTTGGTCGTTGATTGATATAAATTTTAAAATTTCATTTAATTTTTTTGCAAAATTCTCATCTGTTATAGACTTAACGAAAGGTATTACTGAGGCAATACTTAACATTTCCACGATTCCAACAAATAAAGTCAGGATTAATAAATATATCAATTGCGACCTTCTTCTAATGTCAATATGAGGTAGTAAATTTATCAAAGATTTTACAGAAGTGTCATTATTCATATATTTTTATAGAAGCAAGAAACTATTAAGCAAAAAAATAAACTCTTAAAAAACATTATTATTTTATAATAACATTATTATTGCAATATATTAGAGTTATGGTCAATTTCTATAAAAAGTTTTTTAATTATCAAATAGTATTAAATTTAATAGGAGTTAATAAATTAACATTATGATAAAAAAAAAAATTTCATATCTATTAATATTTTATTGGATTTTTTTATGGGGCTCCATAAATACAACACCATATGAAATTATTAATTTCGGAAGAAGTTTTATAGAAAGTATCAATTCTATAAGAATATTAGTGCCTTTAATTTTATCAATATTTATAATTTTATATTTTTTTTTTTTATTAACTTTTAAAAAAATTGAGATAAAAAAAATAAGCATTTTTTTTTTTTTATTCTTTTTATCGCAAATAATTGGCGTATACTTAAACGAAGAAAGAAATTTTGATATTTATAATCTTTATCTTGTTATTCTAGCCATTGGTACATTATGTTTATTTCCGCTTCTAGATTACTTTAGGTTAAATTATCTTATAAAATATTTTTTTATATTCACAATTTTTTTTCTATTAATAATAGTTATTTTTTTTATAAGCCTTAAGTTTAATGAAATAAAAAACGTTGGTTTTTATATTGCATTTGACAAGCACGAAACAAATATATTTCTTCAAGCAAATTCTAGAATTACAGGAATATCTAGAATGCTTGCTATAATAAACCTATTTCTAATTTTAATTTTTTTCAATTTTAAAAATTTTTATTTAAAAAAATTTACAATGCTTGTTATAATATTTATTTCTATACTATTATTTTTTATGCAATCAAGAGGAACTTTACTTTGTTATTTTTCTTCCTTAGCTTTCATAATTCTATTTTTATCAAAAAAAGATAGTGATTTTAAAATTAAATATTTTTTAATACTTGTGATATTACCACCCATATTATATTTTTTTATTAATAAAAATTATAATCAAATTATAGAGCACCCTCCCGAAAAAAATATTTCTTTAAACACAAATAATAGAAATCTATCTATTTCATCAAGTGGTCGATATGAAATTTACTCCTATACTATTAAAAATTATGATTACAAAAAAATTTTTGGTTATGGACCAAATGGTGATAGATACTTTTTAAAAAATTTCAATAAAAAATATGTATATGGTGATAATACTTCAAATATTTTTTTATACTCTTTAGTTTCAGGAGGATTTGTATCATTATTTTTTATAATTAAAATTTTTTATAATATTTTAAGAATACTTTTTCAAAATTATAAAAAAAACATTAGCATACATGATACTTACAATAAATTTTCTATCGCCTGCTTAATTTTCTTTTTTTTCCGCTCTTTTTTTGAAAATAGTTTTGGAGTATTTAGTGTAGATTTTTTAATAACTTATATTTCTATTACATGGCTAATAATTTCATATAATAAGTTTAAAATTAAGTGAAAAATATAAAAATATCAATAATTACAACATGCTTAAACAGTGAGAAAACAATTGCCTACACTCTAAACTCGGTTTTTTTACAAAAGTACAAAAATATAGAACATATAATAATCGATGGAGGATCTAAAGATTCTACAGTTGATATTTTAAAAAAACATAAATTAAAGAATAAAAGAATATTTATAAAAAAAAATTTATCTATATACAAAGCCTTAAATTTTGGCATTAAAAAATCTTCGGGGGAATACATTTTAATCCTGAATTCTGATGACGTATTAAATGAATCACAAACTATTAGCAAAGTAGTTAAAATAATCAATAAAAGTGAAAAAAAAATATTTCTTGGGGATGTGGTTTATTTTAATAAAGCTGAATTTACTAAAATAAAAAGATTTTATTCAGCATCAAAATTTAAACTTTGGCAATTCCGTTACGGACATATGCCTCCGCATCCAGGAGCTTTTATCAGCAGAGATATAGCAATACAATTTAAATATAACCCTAATTATCAAATTGCCTCTGATTATGATTTTTTTTTAAGAGTATTAAAATTAAATAAAAAGCCATTTAAATTTTTAAATATGATTATTACAAGAATGAGAACAGGTGGAATTTCCGGTAAAAATTTAAAAGCACATTTTATTTCATCTTATGAAATAAATTCTTCTCTTAAAAATAATAATATATATTCAAATCTTTTTTTTGTTAATTTAAGATACTTAATAAAACTCCTTCAGTTATTTTATTTTAAAAAAGTAGAAAAAAAAATTCAAATTCTTAAGTATTATGAAAATTTTATTATTTATGACTTTCAAATTTTAAAAAGTATTAAAAAAATAAATTTTAAACGTAATTTTGTCTTGTCAGCTTTAAATTTGGCCTACCTTGGAAATTATTGTGTTGATAAAGTCAGAAATTATAGAAATTTAATACATTGGCCAGACGGATTATTTGCAAGAAAATTTAATAATTCACTTAAAAAAATTCCTGGTAGACTATTATTGGACCAATTAAGATTACCGGGAAATATAAAAAAAATTATTGTGCTTGGAAATTTGCCAAACCAGTCATTGCAATTTTTAAAGAAAAAATTTAATAGAAAAGTCATAAATTACGAATTGCCTTACGGAGAAGTAAATAAAATAAAAAAAAAAATTCGTTATAGAATTAAAAAAAATGATTTAGTGATGATTACACTTCCAACACCAAAGCAAGAACAAATCGCAGAACTTTTAATTTCTAAAGTGAAAAATTATAAGGTTATATGCATAGGCGGGTCAATTAATATTAAATCTGGTGTAGAAAGAGTTGTTCCAAAAATTTTTCAACAATTTGAATTTATATGGAGATTAAGATACGACACAAAAAGAAGAACCGAAAGAATAATCAAAACATTTTTGAATTATTTAATAGGAAAATATTTTTTAAATAAATTTAAAAACATAAGTATTCAAATTATTAAATAATTATTAAATGGAGAGAAAAAAAAAAAAACTCCCTCAACTTTATATTATAACTATTAGTGATGGAAATATTGATGATTTGAATAAGACCATGATGTCTATAGATAATCAAAGTTATAAAAATTATAAGAATTTAATTATAACTAGTAATAAAATAAAAAAAGTTGACAAAAAATTTAAAAAAAAAAATAGATATTTTTTTTACCAAAAAAAAAGTTCAATTTATGAAGCAATGAATTATGGACTCAAAAAAAGTAAGAATAGGTTTATTATTTTTTTAAATTCGGGGGATATTTTTTTTTCGAAATTATCCCTTAATAGAATATTATTTTATACAAAAAATTTAAAAATAAAATCATGTTTAATGTTAGTTACGGTTTTAAAAAATAAAAAAGATTATTTTTTTCCAAAAAAGAAGTTATTTTTCTCTAAGAATTTTTTAACACATAGCTCTTTTATTAGACCGCCATCTAATAGAAAAATTAACTTTGATGTAAAAAATAAAATTAATGCAGATGGTCCTTGGATGAAAAGTAATATAAATAAATTTAGTATTAAAAAAATTTATATTCCACTAACGATATTTTATTTAGGTGGAATTTCAAATTTTCCGAGTAAAAAATCAATAATGATAAAAGCTAATAATGACAACATTTCATACTTAAAAGAGTTGATAAAATTTTTTTTATTGAAATTAGTTGGAATAAATAATTACTATAAAATAATATATTATTTTAAATACGATAGAGTAAATTACAATAATATTAAATAAATATTACAATTGTAAATATTATTTACTAATTAATTAAATTTTAAAAAATAATGAATTTAAATATTAAATTCGATTTATACTGCTGGGCTTGTGATTTTTCTTCTAATCGAGGTGAGGGAATTTTAGCTAGGCACTACATTTCAAGTCTATCTAAAATCCAAAGAAAAAAAATTTTAATAAAAACGCCAGTTGGTGATTATATTATTGTTAACGGTATATTAAAGGATACAAAAAAAAAATCTAAAAATCATTCTAAAATTAATTTAAATTTTTTTGAGAATTATTTTTATCCTATAATCGGTATTTTATACTTATGGATAAACTATCTTAATAAAAGAGGTGTTTGCTATTTAAATTTTTTACCACTATGGAATATTTTTCTATATATCTTTTTACCACCAAAAACACATTTAGGTCCAATAACTGGATTTATTTTTAAAAAAAAAGTTACTAATTTAAATTTTTTTCTTAGAAAATATTTAAATAATCTATTATTTAAATTAAGTTTAAAAATTTTATTTTATAGACAAAATAAAGTTTATTTTTCAACTGATTTATTAAAAGATTTAATTATTAAAGAAAATAAAAATAAAGTTTTTTTTAACTACCTAATCAATTTAATTGAAATAAAAAATATACGTAAAAAAAAAAATATAGATCTTTTGATTTATAATAGAAATTATTCTGTAAAAAATAATAGCTTGAGAAATAAGCTGCTATTAACTTTGTCCAAAATGAATTTAAAAATTTATATAATTGGTGACTATTTACCGTTTAAAAAAATAAAAAATTTAGGATTTGTAGAAAGAAAAAAATGCTACTCTTTGCTTTATAGAACAAAATTTATCATTAACTCAGGAGAAAATCCTTACAATATATTCACAATCGATGCATTTAATAATCATGCAAATATCATATATGAAAATTTTTTTACAAAAAAAATTAAATTTTTTAATAAGAATAAATTATTTTTTTTAAATTTTGCATATCCAAATAGTATTATAAATTTTTTTAATAAAAAAAAATATTATAAAATAAATTCTTCTATATTAACGAAAAACACCAACTATATTAAAAATAAAAATATTAATTATTTTAATTCTGTTAAAATTAACTTTACAAATATATAATATGAAATAATTAAGATTTGCTTAAATCTTTGTTTACTTAAACCATGTTATTTAATTCAATTCCTTTTATTATTTTTTTTTTTACTTATATTTTTTCAATTTATTTTTTTTCTAATTACTGGAAAATTATAACTATTTTTTTTTCGATTTTTTTTTATGCATACTGGAATATTTATTTTTGTATTTTATTGATATTTCAAGGTTTGTTTGCTTGGCTAATTGGATATTGTATTCAATCAACCTCTGTACATAAAAAAAAATATTTATTAGTTGGAATTATTTTTCCCTTAATAATTTTATTTATATTTAAATATTTTAATTTTTTTATTAATGACGTACTTAAAATCGATATACAAAATAAAATTTTAACAAGAATTATTCTGCCTATAGGAATCTCATTTTATACATTTCAGTCTATAATGTATATTGTTGATATTTTTAAAAATAAATTATTTAATATTAGTCTTAAAAATTTTTTAGTATTTTATCTTTTTTTTCCACATTTGATTGCTGGACCCCTGGTCCGACCTTCATCTTTTATTCCGCAAGTCAACAAAGGTATTTTTTTTAATTATAAAAATTTCAGGACTGCTTCAATTTTAGTTTTATGGGGTTATTTTTTAAAATTATGCGTTTCTAATAATCTTAATATTTATGTGGGAAATGTTTTCAATAATATAACAGACTTAAATTCTGCAACATTATTAGTGGGATCTTTCTTTTATTCTTTTTTAATTTATTCTGATTTTGCGGGTTATTCTCTTATTGCTATAGGAATAGCAAAAATGATTGGTCTTAATATACCAACAAATTTTAACAATCCCTTCCTTTCTGTCAGTTTAACAGAATTTTGGAGAAGATGGCACATATCTTTATCTAAATTTTTGAGAGACTATTTATATATACCTTTGGGTGGTTCTAGATTTGGTTTAATTATTAATTGCAGAAATATTTTAATAGTAATGTTTCTTGGAGGATTGTGGCATGGAGCTTCTTTTAACTTTATTATTTGGGGTCTGTTGCATGGATTATTATTATGTTTTGAGAAAATTAACAAATTTTATTTTAAAATAGATATAAAAATTAAATTTTTAAAAAGATTATATGTATTTATATTGGTAACAGCAATTTTTATACCTTTTGGACTACCCAATTTTGAAAGTTTAATTTTTTTTGTAAAAACGTTAAATATTATGGATATTTTTGAGTTTTCTCAAATAGTTGAGAAATTTTATGTAGTAAGGAATATTTTACTGATATTAATTTTATTCACTGCTGAAACTTTAATATATAAAAAAAATTTTATTTTAGTGAGAAATAATTATTTTTTATACGGGTTTGTATTAACAATGCTATTATCTTTAATAATCTCTTTTGGAAATTTTAATGAAACTTCTTTTATATATTTTCAGTTTTAAAAAATTTTTTTTTGGCGTATTTTTTAGTTTATTTTTAATTTTTATCGGCTCAGTAATTGTTAATTATATAATAAAAAATTCAAATCACAGATTAGCTAAAATATATGGTTCCCAAAATATAGATGATAGTTCATTTTTTTTTATTGGAAATTCTAGATCAGTTCCATTTAATTCATCAAATTTGAAAACTTCAATAAATATTTTAAATTTATCTCATAATTCAATGACAGCGTTTGAAGTTGAAAATATTATCAAGGCTATAAAAGAAAAGAATAAAAAACAAAAAATTATATACATTGAGCTTACTTCACTTACTGATGATTCTGTTCAATGTTTATATTCAATTTTTTATGACTTTAAATTTTATTTTGGAAAAAAAGATATCCAAAAAGAATGTAAACGACAAATTTTTTTTGAAAAACTTGTTCCAATTTCTAAAATAAATAATGAACTATTTTATAGACTTCTTTACTATTATAAATTTCCAGAAAAAGATCAATTATGGACAAATAATTATAAAATGTCACAAGAGACTTGCGTGAATCCAAAAGAATCAAATCTAATAAAACATTTTTTTAGTAAAAATTCAGAAAAAAAAATGTATAAAATATCAACAGAATTAGTAAATAAATACTCTGACAGTAATACAAAAATCTTTTTTTTTATTGCTCCTGTTTACCAAAATTTGAACTTAGCCCAGGATATGGAAAAAAAATTTTTAGAAAAAAATCTCAAAAATTTAATTAAATTTAATACTTTGTTAGACAAAGAATTTTTTAAAAATTGCAATATGTTTACTGATACTTTGCATCTTTCCGTTAGTGGTGTTGGTGCTATAAAAAAAATTATTTTCTTTGATTTTTGATGTAACTCTAATTATTTCTTGTTAATTTAAAATTTTAATTTTAACAAAAAATATCATTATGATTTCGGTAAACTGGCTTTAATCGTAATTAATATTTGGTAATCAGGATCATGGATCTCAAAAAGATGAGATGGTATTTCCTCTTTTGCTAAACCCATAATAAAAGCTGCTGCTAATGGGGCGTTACCAAATGTCTGAACCTCAACATTATTAAAATATTTTTGAAAAATCTTTCGAATTGACATATCGCTAAAACGCCAATAATCACCCCATCTTTCATAATCATAACGAGAAACTTGGGAAACCCCTCCAGCTACAGTTGCTAAAACAGTTCCAGATTTGGTATTAACTAGAGTAGAAAGACCATGAACAGCCGAGTCAAAATCAAAAATAAAATTCAACACATTGGTGGCAATTACACAATCAAAGCGACCGAGGGATAGTAAACTATTAGGATTTGTTAGATCTCCAGCAAAGGATATGGACTCTTTTCTACTTCCTTTGCCCGCCAAAACGACTACGCGCTGCAAATCACTTCCGTATTTAATTGTGTATTGATCGTCTCCTATTTCTAAAAGAGAACCTTTTATAATCTGCGAATTGTATAATAAAAAATCATCAATAAATTTTCGATCGATTGGACAACCACGATCAAACCCAAATACTTTAGAAAAAGGTTTGTTCATATTTAGCCATGAAGAGTATGATCGATAAAAAAATCGTTTTAGACTATTTTTTAAAAAAAATACTAAAAATTTTATTTTTCTTAATATATTAATCATTTTTAAAAAAATTTTTTGTAGTTTTATAAATTTGACGTGCTAAAAACTTCAATTGAATTCTATTAAGATTAAATCTGAAACCATAAAAGACTCTTGGAAGAATAAATAAATCTTTTTCTTTTTCATTTCTTAAAAAATCATTTCGTGCTGTAACTGCACTGGTAAAGCCAATTTGCTTTGCGACATGAACGTCTCGAGAAGAAATACCGTCAAATTCTCCAAATGGATAAGCAAAATGTCTAATCTCTCTATTGATTCTGGACTGCAAAACATCTCTTGAAAGTTTTATTTCTTTGATAGCAGTTTGATCATCAAGATGAGATAAAATCGGATGAGTATCTGTATGTGCGCCGATAGTCACGAGCTTAGATTTTGATAAATCGCGAATTTCATCCCAATTCATAAATAATCTTTCATCACTTTTATTCTGGTTATGCTTATAGAGCTGATCAAACCAATTATTAAAAATAGTAAACGATTCATAATTGGCCATTAGGCTTTTTCTTATTTTTAAAAAAGCAGAATTTTTCTCTTTAATTGTCCTAGTAAGATAATACGAAGAATTAGGTGTTTTAATTTCTTCATAATTCGAAAGTACATTTTCAAGCTTATACCACCAAGGAGTTATATTTTTTTCTATGAAACCTGTTGTGACATAAATACAAAATGGACAATCGTGTGTTTTTAGCAATGGAAAAGCCTCTGAATAATTATCTCGATATCCATCATCAAATGTAAGAACTATAGTTTTTTTAGGAATCCTGCCAAACTTAATCTCATCAATTAACTCATCTAGAGAAATAAAAAGCCATCCTCTTTTTTTTGTAACTTTAATAAACTTTGATAATTCATTTGGTTCAATAATCATATCTTGATTAGCAGAAATTTTATGGGCATTTCGTAATCCAATACGATGTAGCATTAATATTGAGGAATTAGTGAACAAGATATTAATTTATTATAGATTTTTTTTATTATTTTTTTTAAACAAACAATAAAATTCTTTCATTTTAAAATACATCAAAATTAAATAAAGAATGTAAATTTTTTTATGCAAAAGATATTAAAAGAATCAGTAACATAAGTTTGAAAGAACATCTTTAACTGTTAATTCTTATGTCTTTAAAAAAATCATCTTTATTTATTTTTTTAAATCGATCAGTTAGAGAATACAAGTCAAGATTTACAATATTTTTTATTGGAAAATATTCTAAATGATAAAAAAGTCTAACTACATCATCAATGTTTGAGGCTACATTAAAATAATATGACGAAAGATCTATAAGACAATCATCAATTCCGCTAACATTATCTAAACGCTGAACATGATTATCTTTGTCATTATAAATATTCCTTGCATAAGTATTGTCCATACCAATCACTCCTATAGACTCATAACCAAGATAAATAGCCCATGCCAACGCTTTATACAAAGTCATAGATAGATAGCCTCTTGGAAAAAGAGGATTAATATTCTTACAAATACTTAATTCTTGATCAATAAAACAATATATTTCATTTGTTAATCCAAGTTCTTGGATAAGTTTAATTTCAGAAGTGGGAACAATAATCTTTATTGAAGCGTTACTTTTTAAATATTCGACCAAACTAATTGATTTAGAAAATTTTTTATTAAAAGTATCTGGATCACTAAAAAGCATCCAAGTAGGAATATGACTAGATAATTTATTATTTTGATTCCAATAATTAACACAGTATGTATCTCCTCCTAGTTTTACAAATTCATCTAATTCTTGTGTACTCAAATAACCCTGAGAAGGCCCATTACCAATTACTAAAGCACGCTTTTTTTTAGCATAACTTCTTAAATTCCATGTTTTGCTTAAAAACTTTCTTCCTTGATAAATTGAAACGGGAAAATATATTGCACATCTAACAATAGATTTAATATGATGTTTGATTAATCTAAAAAAAGACCAGCCTACTAAACGCTGCGGTCTAGAGGAATATATCTTTTTTATTTTGTTTTTTAATGAAAAAATTTTTTTATGATGAGCTATATATTGTTCTGTTGGATCCACTATTTTAAATCTTCGCGAGTAATACGCATGCCTTTGCGAATAAAATTTTTGGATACTTTTCCAATCAAAGATTCATAGTCAGCTGCTGAATAATCTCCTCCACTAGGACGACGTACCCATAAATTCTCTTCTGTTAAAGGTTCTCCTTTAATAATATCTTTAAAAGCAACGACTGATGCAAATGCAAATGCCATTGTCTTGGCTTCTTCAGCGACCACATTTTTATTCCCACCACGCTCAAGAAAAATAGTATAAGATCCTTCAATCAATTGTTGTAATGATATAGGGTCCATTGAACAAGAAATATCTGGTCCTAGACGACTCATATTATCAGTAAAATGACGTTCAAGTATCGAGGCGCCAAGTGCAACTGCACCAAAACAAGCATAATTATTAGTCGTATGATCGGAGAGACCGATAACCGCATCCGGAAAATTTTTTTTTAACTCTGGAATTGCCCCAAGTCTAACTAATTTAGGGGGTGTTGGGTAAACATTTGTACAATGAAGAAGAGCAAATGGAATTTTTGATTTTCTCAATATTTCAACTGATGGCTTGATGCTTTCTATCGTATTCATTCCTGTGCTTAATATTACTGGTTTGCCAGCTTTAGCTATATACTTAACTAAAGGGTAGTTATTGCACTCTCCTGAACCTATTTTGTATGCTGGAATATCAAATTTCATCAAACGATTTACAGCTTCTCTGGAAAATGGAGTGCTTATAAAAATTGCACCCCGCTGAATAACATAATCCATGAGTTTTTTTTCATCACTTTCGTTTAGCGCACATCTTTTCATTACCTCATAAATCGAAATCGTTGTATTACCAGGAACTACTGTTTTAGCTTCATCGGACATTTCATCATCGATTATATGTGTTTGATGTTTAATAATTTCGGCTCCTGAATTAATAGCTGCATCCACCATTTGTATCGCCAAATCTAAATTACCCTGATGATTAATTCCAATTTCAGCAATCACTAAGGGTGGATATTTAATACCAATTTTTCTTCCCATTATCGATAATTCAGCTTCCATAATTATTTATTTTTTTTAAAAATTTTTAAGCATAGTTATTCTCTTAGTAAGATTTATATATATAAAAATCATCAATAATTAAATAATACAATAATTTTATCATTTATAACCAGCCATTTTATAATAAATCTTAATATTTTTAACCTGCTCTGACAAAGAACAAAATAAAGAAACTTTTCCTTCCAAAAAATTTTTTGTTTGATTAAAGAGTCCGGGTTTGAATTTTTTATCAATTTTATTTTTTAAGTTTATTGAATCAACCAAAGTACTGCCTAACTTAACTATTTGTAGTTGCTCCATAGGTCTAAGAATAAAACGACGCTTGGCGGTCATTAGTTCTAGGCCCCAACGCCCGGGTGCTTGCCAATCTGAAAGATAAGAAAACATAACTCCTTTATCAGTAATACCAGATCCACAAAAACGAGCAGAGGTAGGATGCCAATCTAAACTACCAAGATTCCAGCATTTCCAATCTTTAGGTTTACCACATAAATGAAAAGCTAAATCAATAACGTGCGAAGAATTACCGATCAACCAATGCTTTTTGGTAGAGATGCTTTTTTGCAAAGGTTTTATCTTATGTGCCCATTCAGTAAATTCAAAATTAATACTCAAAGCTCCGCCGTCATCATCGATAAACTTTTTCATCTGTTGGACTGAATTATAAAAACGTCTGTTATAAGCAATAAAGATCTCTGTCTTTTTTTCTTTCGCTAACCGATTAATTAAATTAATTTCTTTAAGATTAATAGCTCCTGGTTTTTCCAAAAGAATATATTTTGTGCCCGAGCGAATTAAATCTACAGTTACGTTTGCTAATTGATCAACTCCTACTGCTACAATAGCAATTTTTGGGGCAGTATTTATTTTTAAATTTTTTTTCAACCCTCCTATTTTTACTGCATGGCCTGTTGCTTTTTTAAATAAAAAAGCTGAACTTTTGCCACGACCAATCACCACAAAAGGCTTTTTTAAGGCTTTTAAAACACTTGCATACTCTTGCGCTATATTACTGGCTCCCACAAGCCAAAGCGATGGAATGTTCATGTAATAGGTACCAATTTGTCATTACATTTATTTGAGTAATTCCAATGTTGGAGCATTGCATCTAAAAAAATTCCATGCTGATCTAAAGATTTTTTTAAAGTTGGTAATTCACAAGTTCCTTTTATAAGAATTTTTGTGATCATAGGTCCTGTAATATCACTTTGAAGTTCAAGCCTTCCATTTAAACTATCCTTTTTAGACTCAAAAGCAATACCTTTGGCTTCATTAATTATCCATATATTATTATTTTGCAGTTCAATATGAATATTGTCTTCTACTAAGTTCAAATTAGATTTTAGTGTTAACTCTGTCCCACCAGAAAATTTTGCAAAAATCTCACCTGTGACCTCAGAATACCCTGGCCTTTTGCTTTCCAACCAAATTTTATCAAGTCTATTTGTATTTATTGATAACAAAGATTCTTCTGTCCACCATGAAATAAGGTCAATAAAATGTATTGAGTTGCAAGCTAAACCCCATAAGCCACCAATTTTTTTTACTTTTAAAGATCCTTGGTTACAAAATTTAAATTTTAATTGCTGGTGCCACACCATTAATCTTCTAGGAGTGTTGACCCATATACCTTCTGCACTAGTCGTTGCGTTTTCAATAAGATCTAGTTCATGTTTTGATTGAGCTAAGACCTTTTCCAATATCCAGTAACGAACACTAACAACTTGGGCGACTTCATCGATTAATACTGCTCGGCCTTTCGAGCAGGTTGCAATAATAGCTAAATCAACATTACTTATCTCTTTAGGCAAAGTTTGACACCATCGAATCTTGTGATAAGTTTTGATTCCAACCAATTGAAGCCAACGTTCCTTTGCTGATCTTAAAGATAATTCAGATGAGTCAACTACTGTAATATCTAGGTCTAATTTTGCTTTTGAAAGTCCCTCGAGATATCGAAACCCAATTAGTCCAATTCCAATAATAAGAATATTAGGCATTAAAATTTTAAATTAAAATTTTTTATATTTTTATAAAAAGAAATAATTTTTTTTTCAATTATCTTAATTTCCTTAAAATCAACTGCCACGCCAGAAGCTTCTAATGATTTGGTTAAATTTATTAGTGGTGTTTTTTTTGTCACATCATTTCCAAAAATTTTAAAAATTTTTTTTATTAAATTTCTTATAAAATTTGGTAAATTTCTATAAACTATAAAAAAAATAAGGTTTTTTCGAGGTCTAAGGTGAGTTTCAATAGGTACTTTAATATTTATAGTATAATTTTCTTTTTTTAATTTATTGATTTCTTTGCATGCAGCTTCTGTTCGAGCTACGAAGTCCTCTTTTTCTTTACTATTTTTTTCATCAAACCAGAACTTAAATAATGTCAATGATGGAGCCAAACTTTTACTCGTTGCATATTGTGGTGGACACTCTTCAGATCGCATCCACATTAACTCTTTGATAACTAGACTTTTTCCTGAATAAACTAAAATCAATTCAAATTGTATCTCGTATGCTGCAAAAAAATTATACTCTTTAGAAAAGATAAATTTTGCTGCAATTTTCCAAATAGAGGCTCGGCAGACAGCATATATATGTGCAGGTACATAGTTTGAAAAATGCTTGATTAATCTACTTGCAGGATTGATATCATTCAAAATTAACCCATTTAGTTTATTATATACATGATACCCTACAACTGAATTGTTATACCAATTAAAGCCGATAGCTATGCCCATGCAAGAGACTAAATGTGAATCTAATGATAATCGAACTAAACAAGAATTTAAAACTTTAGGAATATAAAATTCGTCATCACAGCCAAGCATAACGAATTCTGTATCGATAAGACTAATTATTGAAAACAATCTTTCATATATACTACCTGATTTATGAATATATTTTATATTAGATTTTATATTAGTTAGATAACTAGAGTTTAAAGGTTTTTTACTTCCATCAATATAAATAATATTTACATGCTTTCCTGACCAGTATTCCATACTTCTGACCATAAACATTTGACGATTAAAAGTCGGAATAATAATTGTTAATTTTTTTAATAAAGAAATATTCAATCCATCTAGGGACATAGACATACTGTTTTTTAAATATAATATAAATTTATACGATAATAAATTATTGTTACGCTTAGATTGCAAGTCTAAATTTATGATATACTGCTTATAAAAAACAAATTTACTCCACTTAAACTTTAAATAACCACTAACCGAAGAAAAAATGAAAATTTAAATAAATGTGATTTTCAAATGCTATTAAAGGGGTTATAATTACTTTGGACCTACTAATTAAACTTTATTTAATTAACATTTTACAAATATAACTATCAAATAATTAAACTCTGATTATTAATTAAAATGTTATCTTTAAATATTTTACATGTGAATTTCTCTTCTTATAAAGGAGGAGCGGCAAGAGCAGTCTACAGGCTTAATGAGGCTTTAAATAGAAATAAATTATTTTCATCTAAGATTTTAGCTGCCGAACATAATAATAATTGTAAAGAATTTATTTCTTTTCCAAGACACGAAAAAATTATAAATTTTTTTAAAAGACATTTTTGCGTTTTAATTCAAAAGATTGAGAAACTAAATAAAAAAAGTACCTCCCCTTTCTCATATAATTATTTTAGCTCTAAATTTTTAGTAAAATTTATTAATGATTACAAAAATTTTGATATTATTCACTTGCATTGGGTAAATGGAGAAATTTTATCGATAAAAGATATTGGGAAGATTAGTAGTTTAAATTTGCCAGTTGTGTGGACTTTCCACGATATGTGGCCATTTAGTGGGGCAGAACACATTTCTATTAGTCATAAAAAATGGATCAATGGGTATGAATTAGAATCTTTTTTTGATTTAGATGCAAGAACCTGGTTAAGAAAAAAGAAATATTGGAGAAACTGTATTCAGGTAATAGCTCCTAGTCTATGGATGAAAAATTGTGTCATGGATAGTAAATTAATGAAAAATTGGCCAATAACTGTAATTCCAAACACTATTGATACAGGTGTTTGGAAACCCAAAAGCAAATATAAGTTAAGAAATAAATTAAAAATTAATAATGATATAAAAATAATTTTATTTTCAGCAATGGGAGGGGGTAATCAATATCATAAAGGAAAAGATCTGTTAATAAAAGCTTTAAAAAACTTAAAAAAAAAAATTAATTTTGAAATTATTGTTGTAGGGGAAAATTTTTCTCAATCTTTATCAAAATTAAAACTTAAGACTTATTATTTAGGATACATAAATAACGATAAAGTATTATGTGACATTTATAATTGCGCAGATGTATGCGTGATTCCTTCAAGAGTAGAAAATTTTTGCTTAACCGCATTAGAAGCCCAATCTTGTGGAATCCCAGTAGTTTCATTTAATACTTGTGGTCAAAAAGATGTCATTGTGGATAAAAAGACAGGATTTTTAGCAGACTCCTTTGATCACCAAGATTTAGAAAAAAAAATATTATTAATTTTACGTAATAAAAAAATTCATAAATTTATGTCTGGAAATGCTAGAAATCAGGTCTTAAAAAAGTTTTCTTATAACAAAGTAGTAAAAAAATATGTTGAATTGTATAAAAAGATTAAAAATATTCATGAAAATAAGATATCTGGTTATATTGAATGAAATGTAGAGTCTGTAATAAAAAAATAAAAATTATATTCTGTGATTTAGGTAAATCTCCTCTTGCAAATTCTTTCTTAAAAAAAAAAACTGAATTTAAAACTGAAAAATTTTACCCATTAAAGGTACTATTTTGCAAAAAATGTCAACTCCCACAAATCCCTGTTCATGTTAGAAGTGAAAAAATATTTACAAAATATGATTATTTTTCATCTTATAGTCAAAGTTGGCTAGATCATTCAAGAAAATTTGCTAACGATATAATTAAATTTTTAAAATTAAATAAAAATAGTAATGTTTGTGAATTAGCAAGTAATGATGGGTATCTTCTTCAATTTTTTAAAAAGAAAAAAATTAATGTTTTAGGGGTAGAGCCGGCAAAAAATGTAGCGTTGTACGCCGAGAGAAAAAAAATTAAAACAATTAAAGATTTTTTTGGTTTAAAGTTATCTCATAAAATAAAAAAAAAATATGGGTACCAAAATTTAGTAATTTCTAATAATGTTTTAGCGCATGTGCCAGATATCAAAGATTTCTTAAAAGGAATAAAAAATATTTTATCACACGAAGGTATTGCAACTTTTGAATTTCCTCACTTTTTAAATCTTATAAAATATAATCAATTTGATACTATTTATCATGAACATTTTTCATACTTAACAGTAAATTGTTTAAATAAATTGTTTAAAAAATTAGAACTTAAAATTTTTGATGTAAAAAAAATTATTACCCACGGAGGATCTTTAAGAGTTTATGCATGCCATAAGGACAATTTGAAATTTAAGATTTCTAATGAGGTAAAAAAAATAATTATACAAGAAATAAGATCTAAGATTTTTCATGCTAAAACATTTTTGATATTTAATAAAAAATTAATTAAAATAAAAAAGGATTTTAAAAAATTTATATACAACATAAAAAAATCTAGAAAAAAGATAGCAGCATATGGTGCTGCGGCTAAAGGTAATACTTTTTTAAGTTACTGTAAGGTTAATGAAAAAGATATTGATTTTATTGTTGATAAAAATCCATCAAAGATTAATAAATATTTACCAGGATCACATATTAAAACTTATAATATTAAACATCTAATAAAAGCAAAACCAGATTATTTGATTATATTACCATGGAATATTAAAAAAGAGATTATTTCTCAATTTAAAAATAAATTAAATTGCAGATTTGTTACTTGCATTCCTAAAATTCAAATTTATTAAAATGAAAATAGTAAAAAAAATATTACCTAAAGTTTTTTTATTTGAAAATAAATCTACTTATGATGCAAGAGGAAAATTTATTAAAATAAAAAATTTAAAGAATTTTAATTATAATCAATTATGCTTGTCGTTTAATAAAAAAAAGGGAACTTTAAGGGGAATTCATTATCAAAAAAAACCTTTAGAAGAGGAAAAAATATTAACCTGCGTAACAGGGTCTGTATTTGAAGTTATTGTTAATTGTAATAAAAAATCTAGTGATTATTTAAAATACAAAACAATAATATTAAATTCTAATCAAAAAAATTCACTTTATATTGGAAAAGGTTACGCGAGTGGTTTTCAAACTTTAGAAGAAAATACTATATTAATGTATAATATTAATGGAAAATTTAAAAAAAATTTACAAACTGGTATTCTATGGAACGACCCCTACATTAATATAAAATGGCCTTTAAGAATAACAAAAATATCTAGGAGAGATAAAAAATTTAAACCCTTAAAAGAAAACCCGAAGGACAGGCAGTAATCATAAGTTTTTTTTCAGGATCTTTGTCAATTTCAAATTTTATATTTTTATTTTTCTTAATAATCTTGAAATATTCTTCAATTGCTGTGCTTGGATTATTTTTAGAATTCCAATTTCTTTTTGGACCAAATTTATTTGGTAAATCTTTGATGATTGTATCATAAACAATGCAGTAATTTCCAACTGAGACTAATGGAGCATAAAAATTCAACTCCTGAAGAACATGATCATGGGTATGATTACTATCTAGCACAACCATAATATTTTTATATTTTTTAGCATAATTAAAAACTTTATTATAAATCAATTTAGAAATACTTGAACCTTCAAGCATAACTATTCTTTTTTTCATCGGATGTTTCCTAATTTCTTCAGAATTGTGTTTTCTTATATCAATATCAATACCAATAACTTTTGCATTTTTAGGTCCTCCGCAAATTGAATTTAACTCTAGAATGCTTGAGTAAAATATTAATGATCCTCCATGAGCGATGCCTGTTTCAATAATTAAATCTGGCTTTAACTTAAAAATTAGCTCCTGCATTCCAACAATATCCTGGGGATGCTGTATTATTGGTCTTCCTAACCATTGAAAATGATAAGTATATTTATGTTTGGTAGAATTTATAATCCATTTTTTAGTTAATTTTAAAAAATTTTTATCTATTCCTTGTTTTTTTATTTCACTCAAACAATCATTTTTAAATTTTTTTATTATTTGCATAATTTTTTTTAAAAACTAAATACTAGATTCTCCCCAAAAATATTTTGGCTCGTAACTTAGATAAGGAAAGTATCCCAATTTTAGTTTAATTTTTGATTTTTTTAATTTTATAATTTTTATTATTAGATCTTTTAATCTAACACCATTGCCACTGCAAATATTAAATATTCCTTCTTCTTTTTTACTTATAACTTCAATTATCTTTGTTATCATTTTTGATATCGGCATATAGTCTCTGACCTGATCACCTTTGCTCATTTTAAAATACTTTTTTTTATTACTTATTGCATAATTTAATTGAGAAAACACTGAATTTTTATTTTGCCATTTACCATAAGAATAATAAAGTCTCATCCACTTAAATTTAAAACTATAATATTTTCTTAATAATAATATTTTTTTATAAAGTTTCACTTTGGCTTTAGCATAAGATGTTGTTGGATTAGTTTTGCTAGTAACTTTTTGAATGCCGCATTGCATTCCATATTCTTGGGAAGTTCCTGTTACAATTAAATTTTTAATTATTCTTTTTTTTATTAATTTTCTTATAAACAAATAATGACTATTAACATTTTTTTTGAAATGTATATTTGAATTATAATTTGGCAGACCTTCCCATGCAAGGTGAACTAATGTGGAATTTTTTTTTAATGTTTTATAATTTAATTTGTGTTTATTAAAATTAAATTTTATACAATCTACTCTTTTATACCATTTAAAATGTTTTATTTTATCAACATCTCTTGCTAAAATAGTAATTCTATATTTTTTCTTTAATAATACCGGTATTAAATTTTTACCAATATATCCAGTCCCCCCTGTTATTATAATTTGTTTATTTTTAAACATTAATTAAATTAAATTTTTAGCTTAATTTTAAATTTATATTTATAAATTTTTTAATATCTAATGAAAATGATGCGTGGCCAAGTAAGTTTTCTTTTTTAATATCTTTTAATCTTAATCTTCCGTTTTTTATTAATTTTTTTCTTGTTTTTCTTATATCGACCTGAAATATTGCTTTTACTAATTGATTACTTGAATTGGGATTAAAATAAATTGCAGCATTCTTTCCGTGATTTCGATTTAAAGACGAATAAAGAACAGGAACATCTAAAGACCAGGCTTCAACAGGGGGTATGTTGGTTGGCCCAAAATAACTTGGCATAACTAAAGCTTTGCATAATTTATATAAAACCAACAATTCATCATCTCTGACGTACCCAATAATTTTTACATTTTTTTCAATGTTATATTCGGCAATTTTTTTTTTAATATATTCTAAATTTCCTTTATCTCTTCCACAAAATATAAAAGTGATATTATTTTTGTAAAACTTTAATTTTTTTATAGCCTCTAAAATAATTATATGATTCTTATGTTCCCAAAATTGGGCAGGGTATAAATAAAATTTATTAAGTATATTATATTTATTTTTTACAATCTTTATTAAGTTCATATTTTTTTTATTATTCAATAACATTGATGGTAAATTAGGTATTGAAATAATAGATTTAGATTTTAATTTATATAATCTAGCAATTTTTTTTTTTAAATCATTAGACTCAGTTATAATTCGAAATGCTAAAGGTAAAATATTTTTATACAAATATTCCCTGTATAAGAAGACTAATGGAGAAATTTCTTTAAATTTTTTTTTTCTGTAAAAATCGTAATGACTTACGTCCATAACTGTTGCTGTAAATTTTATTTTTTTTAATAAAAATGATTTCCATGAAGTAAAAAAAAATACTAAAAAACTAATATTTTTTTTTATTAATTTTTTTTCAAATGAAGATTGCCAATTAAATTTAATAAATAAGAATTTAAAAATTTTTATATTTTTTACAAATATAAAAAAAAAATCTATAATTGATATTTTAACTATTTCATATTTAATTTTTAATTGATCTAAATGAATATTTTTTTTATGTGTTAAAATAATATATTTTATATTTTTTTTCTTAAAATTATTTATAAAAATTAATAAATTATTAATTGACATTTGATAACTTCCACCATCTTGGCGAACTGCATCAAAAAGTATCCCCGTTATCATTTTTTTATTATTAAATTTAATTAATTAAAAAACTAATCTTTATTTAAAAATCTTTAGAAGTTGGCTTATTACTAAATCCTGTTCTTTTCTAGTAATTCCAATGCCGCTTGGTATGTAAAAACCTTTTTCTGATAGTTTTTCACTTACAGGGTATTTTGCTTTATTAAAAATTTTCATTTTTTTATAAACTGGTTGACTATGCATTGGGAAAAAAAATGGTCTGCACTCTATTCCTTTTTTTTTTAAAATAGTAATTATTTTTTTAGCTTTAAATTTAATATGATCTTTAATTACAACTCCATAAACCCAATAAATATTTTTACAATATTTAGTGTTATTCAACGGTAGATAAATTTTGTCAGATAAAATCGATAATTTTTTTGTGTAATAAATTCCAACTGAAATCTTTTTTTTTACTATTTTTTTTATTCTTTCTAATTGCGCCAAACCAATTGAGGCTTGTAAATTTGTAAATCTTTGATTCCAACCCAAGCCTAAATGTTTAAATCTATTTAAACCTTTGCCAAAATGCAGATTTTTAAGTTTTAAAACATTTTGAAAAATCTTTTTATTATTTGTTGAAATCATCCCCCCCTCACCAGTTGTTATATGTTTGTTAACATAAAAACTAAAAGTGCTTACATCACCAAATGACCCGCATGGCATTGATTTGTAAAATTGTCCATGAACTTCTGCTGCGTCTTCAATAACCTTTAATTTATGTTTATTTGCAATTGATAGAATTTTGTCTACGTCTACTGTTATGCCATAAATATGAACCATCATTATTGCACTTGTATTTTTATTTATTTTTTTTTTTACCTGTTCAACATTCATGTTAAATGTATCTGAATAACAATCTACTAACACAGGCTTTAGTCCGGCATTAATAATTGCATTGCAACAAGAAATTATTGTAAAAGTCGGCAGTATAACCTCTGAACCCCTTTTCAATTTTAAAGCTCTTATCGCAATTTCAAGGGCAACCGATCCATTAGAAACTGTTGTTGCAAACTTTCTTTTTGTAAACTTTGCAAATTTTTTTTCGAATTTTTTTACATAAGGGCCATCTGAAGAAATCCATCCTGTTGTAATACAATTTAATAAATATTTTTTTTCATTTCCTAAAAAATCGGGCTTATTCACAAAAATCATAATTAAAAAATTAATTCTTTTGTAATAAACAAAAAATACCCCAGGTGTTTTTGCTTGGTTTTTTATTTGAAATCAATTCACAAGTGTCGATCAATTTAAATTTGTACTTATTAAAAAACTTTTTTAATTCTGTTAAAGAAAAATGCCTCATTGTATGATTTTCTTCTATAATATTTACTTTTTTTTTTTTAATATCTTTAATTGTGATTAAGTATTTAACTTCGATTATTTTTTTTGATTTTATTGATGGTCTAGCTAATTTAATGAGTTTATAATTTTTGCTTTTTATTTCTTGCAACCTAATTTGAGGCTTCTGATAAATTACAGCTGGCGTATACCAAAAATCCAAGCCAAGAAAACCATTAGGTTTTAAATGATAATTGGCATTTTTAAAAAAATTATTAAGACTAACGTTTGTTAATTGGTAACTTAAAACATGAAATAAAGACAACACAATGTCAAATCTTTTTTTTAATTTTTTTTTACAGATATCACCTAATTGAAAAGTAAATCCTTTTATTTTTTTGCATTTTTTAATCATATCTTTACTTTTTTCAATCCCATGGACTTTATATTTTTTTTTTATAAAAAATTTAGCATGACTTCCAGTGCCAGACCCAAATTCAAGAATATTTTTTTTATTACTTGAATACTTTTTTAACAATCTATCTATATGATTTACTTCTTTGCAATAATTTTTATTTTTATGTATAAGATCATAAAATTTACTTAAGGAATAAAAATTTTTTTTTCTCTTCAACATTTGAATTTTTAATTTATTTCAATTTTTTTGTATTTAAAATCTTGTTTTATCGTTATCTCCAACGTATGGCCCCTGTTTTATCTCTATGATTTCACTGGCTTCTATCATTTCAAATCCATGCCCACCTTTTACTAACAAAATAAAATCCCCCTCTTCAAGAAATTCACTTTTGAAAAAAATTTGATTTTCATCAAAAAAATTGACTTTGACTTTACCTGTTTTAATAAATAAAACTTCGTTAGTCATTTCAACGGTCCTATTGACCTTATTATGCAAATGCGGTGGGATTATATGTCCTTTAGGTCTATTCATATAACCTAATTGCTGGGAAAAATTATTCGGTGTAAAAAATTCTATTCCCTCAGATTTGTATTTTTTACGCAAGATTATTGCAAAAAGCTCATTGTTATTAAGTATTTTATCAATCATAATAAAAATCAATTTTTGATTAAGTGCATTATTATTAATAAACTCATTTTGCTTTTTAATTGCTTTGTAAAAAGTATTGTATAATTGTTAATAAATTTCACACTCTAATTCTTTAAACAATAATCTTTTTTATTGCAATTAACAAATTTTTTTTAAAGAATTTTTTAAATTTTTTTTGCATAAATTTAAAAGTTTTATACATAAGAATTTTGGATCCAAAATTAAACATTTTATTATAAAAATAAATCGCCACGGATATAAAAAATTCTTTGGTCTACATATTAATTTGAATCTCAAAGAATCATATTCATAGTTTAATTTAATTTCTTTTGGATGATTTATTTTTTTTAAATTATAAATTTTACTATTTGTAGAATTTAATTTAGAGGGAACATTATTTGCGCTAATGTTTCCATATCCAGTATTTTTTATTAAATTTAGACTTGGAACTATACACTTCCCTTTATTAACAGCAACAACTAACGTCCAAATGAATGCCCAGCTATCAATATTTCCTAAAATCATATTTTTAAAAATTTTTTCGTAATACTCTTTTTCTAAATCAAATTGACAAAAATAACTCCATTCCTTTTTTCTTAATAATTTTTTAAAAGTATTATTTTTTTGATACTGTCTAACTATGTTCCATCTATCTCTCCATGTTGCAAGTCCCCATCCTGAAAAATACTTAGAAAAAAAATAATCATAATTTAAATTTTTATTTGTCAAAAAATTATAGCCAGAAATGGAGAAAATATTCTTATTTTTTTGATATTTTATTAGAAGCTCATCGGCAAATTTTAAAAAACTAGAGGAGGGCAATAAATCATCTTCGAATATAATACCTTTTTTTTCGTGTGAAAAAAACCAATCCAGAGCTGAAAACATCGCTTTCCTACAGCCAAGATTTTTACTCAAAACTCTATATTTAAGTTCAAGATTATATAATTTTAAATTTTTATTTATATATTGAATAATCTCAGTTCGTATTTTTATATCATTAAGATTTTTATGGCCGTCAATTGAAATATAAATTTTGACATTTTTCTTTTTAATTTTGTCAAAAAGTCTTTTAAAATTTAAAAATCTATTATAAGCAACAATTAAAATTGCGGAAGATTTTCTTTTCATTTACAAAAAAAAATAAAATATATCTATTAATATTTATTTAAAATCTGAACCATATTTAATAATTTTTTTTTTTATTAAGTTTTGAATTTTAAAATTTCTTAATTTTTTTACTGTTATTGATCCGTCTTTGCATAAAGTTGTAAAACTATCTTTTGTTAGTCTAACAACTCTTCCGTTTACTCCTTTTAGATTAGATGGGCCAATTGTTGCTTCATCAATTATTATTTTTCTATTTT
>Ga0169931_10001027_pt1 | contig 46019 bp, 40 predicted proteins | sample Kivu_15m_20L_FD_129675 | JGI IMG/M metagenome (GOLD analysis project Ga0169931, IMG submission 129675) | Freshwater microbial communities from Lake Kivu, Western Province, Rwanda to study Microbial Dark Matter (Phase II) - Kivu_15m_20L... | ecosystem: Environmental > Aquatic > Freshwater > Lake... | reverse complement strand
TCTCCATAGCCCCGCTCCGCGGTTTCGTTCAACCGAAGCTATGCGACGGACTCCGCGACCGGACGTCGCGGGTGTTCCGCCATGCTCCCCGAGCGGAGTCCGTCGCATAGCTTCCTCTTCGTTGGACGGAGTGGGAATTCGGCGGGAAGCCGTGGGAGGTGCCGGAGAAGATGCGGAAGCACAGCCCGCTGACCTACGCGGACAAAGTGACGACCCCGACCCTGATGCTGCACGCGGCCGCGGATCGCCGCTGCCCGCTGCCGATGGGCAAGGCCTACCACGCGGCGATCAAGGCCCGCGGCGTGCCCACGGAACTCGTGATCTACCCGGACGAAGGCCACGGCATCAAGCTTCCCCCGCACCGCGAAGACGTGTACCGCCGCGTGCTCGCCTGGTTCGCGAAACACGAGAAGTGACCTGGAAAAAGGAACCTCCCGAGGCATCGGCCCTCGGGAGGTTCGGTACGGCGGCCGAAAGAACGGACCACCCGTTACATGGCCGTTAGCTCAGCCGGCCCTTCGTATCCTGGTAACTGGAACTGCTCACAGGACCACCTCCTTTCAAAACGCCCCGCCTCGGGCGCCCGCGTACCAGTGCGAGCCACCTTCGGCCTTGTGCCCGTCGCGCCACGGTCGCACGACATCCTTTCGGACACTGGCATTTTATCCCTCCGCCCGAACCGTTGGGAAGTCGAATTTCCGCCGCCGCCCGGCACTCGTGTTCCACGTCGTGGCGCGGTACACTGATGCGGATGAGTCGCCTCGCCTGGATCGCGTCGCTGCTGCTTCTCGTGCCCGCGGCGCGGGCCGCCGAACCCGTGCGCATCACCACGGACGGCGCCTTCAAGCAGCACCTCCAGTGGTCCCCGGACGGCAAGACGTTCCTGCTCACTCGGATCCACCAGGGCAAGATGGCCCTCTGGACCATGACCGCGGCCGGCGGCGAACTCAAGCGGCTCCTCCCGAATCACGACCAACCCCACTTCGACGGCCACTGGTCCGCGGACGGCAAACGCATCGTCTACGTCTTCGATCAACTTCAAGGCACGGACGGCAAACTCGCCATCCACTCGTGCGCGGCGGACGGCTCGGACGACAAAGTTCTCGTGCCTCACAAGGCCTTCGAGGAATCGCCCCGCTGGAGCCCGGACGGCAAACGCGTGCTCTGGGTGTCCACGCGGGACGGAAACCCGGAGCTTTACACGGTGGACGCCGAAGGCAAAAATCAGAAGCGGCTCACCAGCGAACTCGCCTACGACCTGCACCCCGCGTGGAGCCCGGACGGCAAACTCATCGCCTTCGCGAGCGGCCGCAGCGGCAAGCAAAAGATCCATGTGATGAAAGCGGACGGAACCGGCGCCAGGAAACTGACGGACGGCGACTTCCTCGACGCGTGGCCCGCGTGGCGACCCGGCGGCGAACAGATCGCCTTCGTCTCGCATCGCGGAGGCAACTACGATCTCTGGTTGATGAACGCGGACGGAACCGCGCCCAAGAACCTCACCGGGCACAAAGCCCACGACACGAGCCCCGCCTGGAGCCCGGACGGCAAGAAACTCGCCTTCATCTCCACCCGCCACGGCGGCAGCGACGTGTACATCCTCGACGTGAAGTGAGACCCGCCATGCCTCCCGCATTCGATCCCGCCACGGTCAAACTCGAACGCGAATTCAAGCATGCGCGGCCGCTCATCGGCTGCCGCTTCGACCCCTCCGGCCGATTTCTCTTCATCTCGTCAGAAGACGACACAATCCAACGCTTCGACCTGCTCACCGGAGCGAAGACGGCGCTCGTCGGGCATGCGTCGTGGGTTCGCGGGATGGCGTTCCTCGGCGGGGCGGCCGCGGGCACGGGCGAACTCGAGACGTGGAGCGGCCGAGCGAAGGCGCTCGAAGCCGCGGTCGGCTTCGCCTCCGTACGGTACCCCGCGCCCAAGCCCGCCCCCTTCACCCTGATCTCGGGGGACTATCACGGCAACCTGATCTTCTGGCCCGGCGACGCCGACGCCCCGAAGCCGACCCGCACCGTGCCCGCCCACCAAGGTTGGATCCGCGCCGTCAGCACGAGCCCAGACGGCAAAACGATCGCCACCTCGGGCAACGACAACTCCGTGCGGTTATGGACCACCGAGGGCAAGCCCGTTCGTTCATTCGAGGGGCACGCCTCGCACGCCTACAACGTCGCGTTCCATCCCGAGGGGCAGCGGCTCGCCTCGCAGGAACTCAAGGGCGTGGTGAAGGACTGGGACCTGAAGACGGGCGCGAACTCCCGTGATCTCGATTGCAAAGTTTTGCACAAGTACGACACCGGGTTCATGGCGGACATCGGCGGCGCCCGCACGATGACGTTCAACCCGGACGGCACGCTCCTCGCCGTCGGCGGCATCTCGAACGTGTCCAACGCGTTCGCCGGGATCGGCAACCCGCTCATCGTGCTCATCGACTGGAAAGCGGGCACCTCGAAGCAACTCAAGACGAAGGAAGCCTTCCAGGGCACGATGTGGGGCGTCGCGTTCCACCCGAGCGGCGCGGTGATCGGAGCCGGCGGCGGCAGCGGCGGCCGCATGTGGATCTGGAAGGCGGGCGAAGTCACCAGCGCCCACACCGTGAACCTCCCCGCGAGTTGCCGCGATCTCGCGATGCAACCCGGCGGTCAACGCGTCGCCCTCGCGCTCGCCAACGGCACGATTCAGATTTATCTCACCAAGTGATCCGCAGACGACCTGCAGAGCATTCAAGAGAGCGATCCGCAGATTCCACAGAACACACAGATTGAATTAGAGACCGGAGACCGGCGTTCGAACACTGTATTCAATCTGTGGCTTCTGCGAAATCTGTGGATCACACTCTGTGGATCACACTGCAGATCTTTCAAGAGAGTGATCCGCAGATTCCACAGAACACACAGATTGAATTCAGAGACCCGAGACCGGCGTTCGAACACTGTGTTCAATCTGTGTCTTCTGCGAAATCTGTGGATCACACTCCGATTTCCAACCTACTTCGAAAGGCGCTCATGTATCGCACGCTCGGCGCGATTGTGCTGTTCGTTCTTCCCGGGGTCGCGTTCGCCCAGAAGGAGGCCGCGGTGAAATCGGCCGCCGGCCACTCCGACGCGAACTGGCCGACGGCCCTCAAAATTTGGGAATGGGCCGAACCCGGATATCAGGAGACGAAGTCGTCCGCCGCGTTGGCGGACATCGCCGAGAAGGCGGGATTGAAGGTGAAGCGCGGGATCGCGGGCATCCCGACCGCATTCACCGCCGAGTTCGGAAGCGGCAAGCCGGTCATCGGCATCCTCGGCGAGTACGACGCGCTGCCGGAACTGAACCAGGACGCGTCCCCGTTCCGCAAACTGCGGGACGAGAACGCGAACGGTTACGGTCACGCCTGCGGCCACCATCTGTTTGGTGTCGCGTCCCTCTCCGCGACCCTCGCCCTTGCGGAACAAATCCAGGCGGGAACGATCCGCGGCACGGTCCGCTTCTACGGATGCCCCGCGGAGGAGGGCGGCGCCGCGAAGGCCTTCATGGCGCGCGACGGGCTCTTCAACGATTGCGACACCGTGCTTCACTGGCACCCCGGCAGCCGCAACGTGGCCGGCGATTCGTCGTGCCTCGCGCGAGTGGCGGCGAAGTTCCGCTTCCACGGCGCCGCGGCCCACGCCGCCGGTTCACCCGAGAAAGGCCGCTCGGCCCTGGACGCGCTCGAACTCACCGCTCACGCCACGGAACTCCTCCGCGAACACTGCCCGGACTTCACCCGCATCCATCACACGATCACGAGCGGCGGCGGGGCCCCGAACGTCGTTCCCGAATTCGCCGAGGGCTTCTTCTACGTTCGCCACCCGAAAGCCGAAGTGGTGCAGAAGCTGTACCCGCGACTGAAGAAGTGCGCGGAGGGCGGAGCGATCGCCACCGAAACGAAAGTCGAGATCGAGTACCTCGGCGGCACCTACGAACTGCTTCCGAACAATGCCCTCGCTCAGGTCGCGAAGAAGAACCTGATCGCGCTGAACGATCTGAAGATGGGTGCGGACGAGTTGAAGTTCGCGCTCCGATTGCAGGAGACGTTCCCGGACAAGGCCGCGTTCGAATCGCTGGGCAAGGTGGACGACGCGGCCGGCAAGACGGGCATGGGCTCGACCGACGTGGGCGACGTGTCGTGGGTGGTGCCGACGACCGGCGTGAGCGTCGCGTGTTGGGTGCCGGGCACGCCGGGTCACTCGTGGCAGGCCGTGGCCTGCGGCGGCACCACGCTCGCGAAGAAGGGGATGAACCTCGCGTCGCGCACGCTCGCCGCCACCGGCTTCGACCTGTTCGCGGATCCGAAGCTGATCGCCGCCGCCAAGGCCGAGCACGCCCAGCGGCTGGACGGCAAGACCTACAAGAGCATGCTGGAGAAGAGCCAGAAGCCGCCTCTCGATTATCGCAACCCGCCCAAACGCAAAGTCGGCGAGTGAGCCCGCGAGGCTTCTCATTCACCCTTCATCGCGAAGGAGTTAGACTGGCGGCATCGTGAGGTCGGAGGCCGGTCCGTGCGTGTGTTGCTCGTCGAAGACCATCTGCCGCTCCTCCGCGCCCTCCGCCAAGGACTGGAGGAAGAAGGATTCGCCGTCGACACCGCGACCGACGGCGAGGAGGCGGACGTGAAATGCCGCACCACGGGATACGATGTCGTGGTGCTGGACATCATGCTCCCGAAGGTGGACGGACTCACGCTCCTGAAGAAGTGGCGGGCGGACAAGATCAACACCCACGTGCTGATGCTCACGGCCCGCGGCACGAGCCACGACAAAGTCGCGGGGCTCGACACCGGAGCGGACGACTACCTGACCAAACCCGTGGACCTGGACGAGTTCTTCGCCCGCATCCGCGCCCTGGTTCGCCGCGGGCACCATCAGAAGGACCCGATCCTCCGCTGCTACGACCTCGAGATCGACACCGCGGCCCGCACCGTGCGCCGCGCCGGCCAGGTGATCCACCTCACGCCCCGCGAGTACGCCCTCCTCGAGTTCCTGGCGTACCACCGCGGCAAAGTCGTGACGCGAAGCATGATCTGGGAACACCTGTACGACGAATACGACGAGAACACTTCGAACGTGGTGGATGTCTACATTCGCTACTTGCGGAATAAAGTGGACAAGGGCTTCGAGCCGCAACTGATCCTCACCCGTTGGGGCGAAGGGTACATGCTGCGGGCGGACGACGACCCGCCCCCGAAGAAGGGCAAGTGACCTCTCCATGCGTTCGATCCGTCGATCGCTGCTCGGCTATTTCATGGTGCTGCTCGCGCTGGCTCTCGGCGCGATGGCGGTGCTGGTGAATCGCGTCGCCGAGGGCGCCATCCGGGATCGCGAGGACGCCGAGGCCCGCCGCGTCGCCAAGGCCTACGAAGTGCGGCAACAGGAAGCCAAGCTCAAGTTCGATTCCGAAGCGCTGAACGAGACGAAAGCCCTCGCGCGGGAACTGCAGGCGAAGTTGCAGCCGCTGTTCGGCGGGCGCGGCCCCGGCGGCGGCGGTGGAGCGCCCCCCGTTCCCGGCGGCGTCCCGCGACCGCCCGAAGCCGGCCCGCGTCCCATGGGCGCCGATCCATCCCTTCAAGCCATCGAGAAAATCAAGGCGAGCGACGCCGCCCGCGGCTCCGCCGAGCAGTTCCGCCTCCGGCTCACGATGCTGGAGCTTTCGCCGAACATGTGGCCGCGCGTCGCGACGACCTACGCCATCGAGCCGCCCGTGGTCTTCGCCCGCCTTCCCGGCGCGCCACGCACCGAGTTCTACCGCCTGCTCACGCCGCTCTGGACCGTCTACGACGCCGGCCGCTTCGTCAATCGCGTGCAGGACGCGCTCCGCGAACTCTTCAAGGACGACGAGCATCTCGGCTACTACCAGATGAACCTTCGCTTCGGCATCGCCGGGCTCTCGCCCCGCACCTTCGCCGTCGTTCGTTCTCCGAAACTCGAACAGGACATGCCCGTTCACGCCGAGATGTTCGAACGCGGCAACGACGTCGAATATCTCTTCGACGACGTGGACCTGCCGCAAGGGAAGTTGCGACGCGTGGTGAAAGTCGGCGGGCGGCCCGGCCTCTGGTTCTGGATGCAGGTGCCGCTCCCCGCGGACATCGCGCCGAAGCCGCTCTTCCCGCGGTCTCAGGAATACGTCGGCATCACGCTCAGCCACGCCCGGCCGTACGCGGAACTGGACGCGAGACTGCTCGAAGAACAACGCAACGGCGAAGCCGAACTCGCCCGCGTTCACGACGACACGCGCCGCGAACTCGCCACGCTCCGCACCCGGCTCACGCTCATCGGCCTCGGCTCGTTCCTGGCGCTGGTCTTCGGCGGCTGGTTCATCGTGGCCCGCGGGCTCGCTCCGATTCACAAGCTCTCCGCGGCCGTGAGTCGGGTTTCGGAAAAGGATTTCCGCCTGCCCGTGGAACCGGACGACATGAGCCGCGAGATGCTGCCCATCATCGCGGGCCTGCGACAGACGCTCGATTCGCTCCGCGGAGCGTTCGAACGCGAGAAGCAGGCCGTGGGCGACATCTCGCACGAACTGCGCACGCCGATCGCCTCGATGCTCGCGACGCTGGACGTGTCTCTCCGGAAGCCGCGGAGCGCGGAGCAGTACCGCGCCACGCTCGAAGATTGCCGAGCGATCGCCAAGCAACTCGGCGGGTTGGTCGAACGAATCATGTCGCTCGCGTCCCTCGATGCGGGCGCGGTCCGCGACACCGTGCAACTGATCGACGCGGCCAACCTCGCGACGGACTGCTCCGCCATCATCCGGCCGCTGGCCGAGGCTCATGGCCTCGCCTTCACCCTTCGCACGGAGCGGCCGCTGGAACTGGAGACGGACGCGGACAAGCTGCGCGAGGCGCTAATGAACCTGCTCCACAACGCCGTCGAGTACAACCGGCCGAACGGCTCCGTGGAGTTCACCGCGCGCCGCGACGGATCAAACGTCGCCTTCGAAGTCCGGGACACCGGGATCGGCATGACGCCCGCGATCCGGGAGAAGATCTTCGAACGGTTCTTCCGAGCCGATCCGTCCCGCCATGCGACGGGCATTCATGCCGGGCTCGGCCTGGCGATCGTGAAGGAATACGTGATGCGACTCGGCGGCACGATCATGGTCGAGAGCGAGCCCGACGTCGGCACCACCTTCCGCATCACGCTTCCGGCTGTGCCCGATCTCGTTGTCGAAGAGACGGACGAAGCGGATCCTCCCGAGATCCGCATCCGTTCCCGCGTCGCTCCGGCCGGCTCCTGAACGGTTCAGCGGCCGCGAGCCACGGCCGCGAGAAACTCCCGCACTTCGATCGGATCCCGCGCGCGATACGCGGCCGCGGTGTCGGGCCGGTCGCCCACCGCGATCGTGACGTGTCCCTTCAACCGAACGAACGCGTCCTCGTCGGTCTCGTCGTCGCCGAGGAACACGGCGGTCGCCGGCTCCTGGAACCCGTTCATCATGTGGTCGATGGCATGTCCCTTGTTCCACTCCACGTTCGGGCGAACCTCGAGCACGGCCTTGCCGCGGCGAAGCGTGAACGGGCTCGCTCCGACAAGCGGAACGATCAACTGAACGAGGTCCAGCACGCGGGACGGATCGACCTGCCGATAGTGGACGCTGGCGGTGAGCCCCTTGTGTTGCACCCAGGCTCCGGGCACGTTCGACGCCGCGGCTTCGGCCTTGGACACGATGTCGTTCAGCGTCTCGCGGAGTCGCACCGCTTCCGGGTGTCGGAACGATTCGCTTGGCGAGTCGATCTCAAGTCCGTGGTTGCCGGCGAAGTGCAAGCCCGGCACGCCGATCCGTGGCACGAGGTCCGCGAGGTCGCGGCCGCTCACGATGCCGACGACGGCGTTCGGGCGTTCCCGCAATCGTGCCAGCGAGCCTCGCACCGAGTCGCAGGCGCGGCACGCCATCGGATCGTCCACGATGGGCACGAGCGTGCCGTCGAAATCCGAGAAGACGCCGAGCCGCGGCGCCGCCCGCAGCCGGGCGAGCACGGAATCGAAATGATCCGCGAGCGCGGCCGCCATCACACGTTCTCCGGGAAATCGAACTTGAGCAGTTCCGAGAGCACCTTCCCGCCCCAGCGGTAGACGTTGTGCCGAGCGACGTGTTCTCGCATCCGCTTCATCCGCCGGGCCCGCTCCTCGGGCGGCATGCTCAGGGCGAGGTGCATGGCTTCGCCGAGTTCGTGGACGGCGAACGGGTTCACCTGCAACGCGTCGGTCAGTTCGCGGGCGCTCCCGGTGAACTGGCTCAGCACGAGCACGCCGTCGTCGTCCGCGCGGCTGGCGATGAACTCCTTCGCCACGAGGTTCATGCCGTCGTGGAGCGAACTCACGACGCAGAACCGCGCCAGCCGATGCACGGCCATCATGTCGACGGGCCCGTGGTGTTCCTTGAGAAACATCACGGGCTGCCAGCCGCGATCACGCCACTTGAAGTTGATGCTCTCGACGAGATTCTCGACCTCGTCCTCGATCCGCTGGTACTCGGGAATGTGGGATCGCGAGGGAGCGGCGAGTTGGAGGAAGACGAAGCGGCGGCGATACTCGGGGTGATGCTCCAGCAGGTGGTCCACGGCGCGGAGCCGCTGCGGAATGCCCTTGCTGTAGTCGAGCCGTTCGATGCCGACTCCGAGGAGTTCGGCGGTGCGGCCGAGCCGCCGCCGCCAGCGGATCATGGCCTGTTCCACCTCCGCGGACTGGGCCTGAGCCGCGTGCTCGGCCTGGTCGATGCTGATCGGGAATTCGCGGATGCTCGTGGTGAGCCCGCCGCGGGTGATCTGGAAACGATCCGTGTCCACACGGGCCTCGATGTTCCGATCCACCGTGTCCAGGAAGTTCTGGCAGTGGTAGCGAATGTGGAAGCCGAGGAGATCGTTCCCGAGCAGGCCATCGAGCAGTTCCTCGCCCCACGGGAAGACCCGGAAGACTTCGCGGTTCGGCCACGGGATGTGCCAGAACTGCGCCACGATCAGCTTCGCGTTCGCCCGCTTGAGCATCCGCGGCAGCAGGCAGAAGTGGTAATCCTGGATGAAGACGAAGGTGGGTTTGTCGCCGGCCTCCTGAAGCACGGCGTCGGCATAGATCTGGTTCACCTCGCGGTACGTGGCCCAATCGGCGGGGCGAAACACGGGCGGGGTGAAGGTGATGTGGCAAAGCGGCCAGAGTCCTTCGTTCGCGAGCCCGTAGTAGAAGCCCTGCTCCTGCTCGCGCGACAGCCAGACGCGGCGGAGCATGTACGTCGGGTTCTCGGGGGGCACGCGAATCTTGTCCGCTTCGTCCACGACTTCGCGATCGGCGTCGCCGCTGCCGTGGGCGATCCATGTGCCGCCGCTTGCGTCCATGATCGGATCGATGGCCGTGGCCATGCCGCTCGCCGGCCGCATGACCTGGATCTGATCCCCGGACCACTTATGAATGAAGGGCTCGCGATTCGCGACCACGATGAACTGGTAGCCCTTGAGCCGCGTGGCGATCAAGTCCTGAAGGGTTTGACGCGTCCAGATGTTCCATCCTCCGACTGGGGTCCGGGCGCAAGGCCATTCTACCACCTTCGTCGCGTTCGGGCTTGAGGAAGCGGATCGGGCACGATTGACATCGAGGGCCACGCACGGAGAATAGGCGCAGCCCGCACATCTCATCGAGGTCTCTCCATGGCCGCCGCCGCACCCGTGAAATCGAAGATCGCCCCGCCCGCCGTCTCCATGCAGAAGATGCTCATCAACGGAGAGTGGGTCGATTCCGCCTCCGGGAAGACCTTCGACACCATCAACCCGGCGACGGGCGACGTGATCTGCAAGGTGGCCGAAGGGGACAAGGCGGACGTGGATCAGGCCGTGAAGGCCGCCCGCCGGGCGTTCGAGTCCGGGCCGTGGCCCCGCATGACCGCCTCGGAGCGCGGCCGCCTCATCAACAAACTCGCCGACGCGATGGAGAAGAACCTCGGCGAACTCGCCGCGCTCGAATCGCTGGACAACGGCAAGCCCATCGGCGACGCCACCGCCGCGGACCTGCCGCTCGCCATCGCCTGCTTCCGCTACTACGCCGGCTGGGCGGACAAAATCTACGGCCAGACCATTCCCTTCAGCCCGGACTTCTTCTGCTACACGCGGCACGAGCCCGTCGGCGTCGTGGGGCAGATCATCCCGTGGAACTTCCCGCTGCTCATGCAGGCGTGGAAGTGGGGCCCCGCGCTCGCCTGCGGCAACACCGTCGTGCTCAAGCCCGCGGAACAGACGCCGCTCACCGCCCTCCGCGTGGCTCAACTCGCTCAGGAAGTCGGCTTCCCCAAGGGCGTCATCAACGTGGTGCCCGGCTTCGGCCCCACCGCGGGCGCGGCCCTCTCCGGCCACATGGACGTGGACAAGATCGCCTTCACCGGCGAAACCGGCACCGGAAAAATCGTCATGACCGCGGCCGCGAATTCGAACCTGAAACGCGTCTCGCTGGAACTCGGCGGCAAGAGCCCGAATGTCGTCTTCGCCGACGCCGATCTCGACGCCGCGGTCGAAGGCGCGTACTTCGGTCTCTTCTTCAATCAGGGTCAGTGCTGCTGCGCGGGCTCGCGGCTCTTCGTGGAAGAGAAGGTGCACGACGAGTTCGTCTCCCGCATCGTGGCGAAGGCGAAGGGCCGCAAAGTCGGGGACCCGTTCGATCCGACCACCGAGCAGGGCCCGCAGGTGAGCCAGGAGCAATTCGACCGCGTGATGGGCTACATCGACGCCGGCCAGAAGGACGGCGCGAAGATGCTCGCCGGCGGCAAACGCGTCGGCGATCGCGGCTACTTCATCCAACCCACCGTCTTCGCGGACGTGAACGACGACATGAAAATCGCCCAGGAGGAGATCTTCGGGCCGGTCATGAGCATCCTCAAGTTCAAGGACGTGGACGAGGTGATCGAACGCGGCAACCGCACGATGTACGGCCTCGCCGCCGCCGTGTGGACGAAAGACATCTCGAAGGCGATCCGCCTCTCGAACTCGCTCCGCGCCGGCACCGTCTGGGTGAACTGCTTCGACGTGTTCGACGCCTCCGCCCCCTTCGGCGGCTTCAAAATGTCCGGCATCGGCCGCGAGTTGGGCCAGTACGCCCTCCAGCTTTACACCGAAGTGAAAACCGTGACCGTGAAGGCGTGACTCCCGCCGTGAAGGAGATTCAGGCGAGCGGTGGTCTTCCCAGGGGACGGATCGCCGTAGAATCGCGGAATGGTTCGAGTTCCGAAGTGGCTCGCGCGGACGTGGAAGCCGGCGCTGGCGGTGATCATTCTCGTGTTGGTCGCACGGCATTTCCTCCGCATCCTCGCGCGGCCGGAACTCGATCCCTATCCCTTCTCGCTGCGTGTCCCGTTTCTTGTTCCCGCGGCGGCCCTGTACCTCGGGGCCCATTCGATCTGGGCGTGGTTCTGGGTGCGGTTGCTGCGAAGCCAGGGCGTTCAAGTGCGATTCGCGGACGGGCTTCGCGCCTACTTCGTCAGCCAGTTCGGAAAGTACATCCCGGGGAAGGCGTGGGTCATCCTGATCCGCGTGACGATGCTCCGGGGCACGCCCGGCGGCACGCCGCTGGTGGTGGGCATCACCGCGACCTACGAAACGCTGACGAGCATGGGCGCGGGAGCGATTCTCGGGCTGCTGCTGCTGCCGTGGGTGGGCGTGGTTCCTCCGGCGCTGTCGGACAACCTCGCGTTCGTGATCGCGATCGCGGCGATGCCGCTCGTGCTCGCCGCGTTGAACGCGTTGGCGGCGCGGCGGATCACGAAGCTCCGCGGGCCGAACGCGCCGCCCTGGCCCAGCCCGCCGCTCGTGCTCCTGGTCCAGGGGTTGCTGCACGGGATCGTGGGATGGTGCCTGCTTGGTTCGGCGCTCGGCTTCGCGATCCGCGCCGTGGCGCCCGAACCGCCGCCGCCCTCGCTCGATGCCGCCCTCGCGGATCTGGGAGCGATGGCGCTCGCGTATGTGTCCGGATTCTTCGTGTTGGTCGCGCCCGGCGGCCTCGGCATCCGCGAGGTGATTCTGCAGTACGCGTTGTCCCCGCGATTCGAGCCGGCGCTCGGCTCCACGCTCGCCGCGGCCCTTGCCGTGGTCGTCTCGCTCGTGTTGCGGCTCGTGTGGACCGTGGCCGAACTCGCCGCCGTGGGCCTGTTCCTGTGGAAGCGCAAGCCCACGCCGAGTTGAAGACTCACTTCTGCCGCTTCACCATCGCCGCGACCCACACCGGCACGAACGGGATGATGCATCCCTTGGAGACGGGCCAATCGCGGTAGAGGCCGATCGCCTCGCCGATGGCCACGGCCCGGGCTCGCAGCTTCGGGTGGTGGATGCCGATCGCCCCGAGCGTGTTGTTCATCGTCCACTGCACCTCCGGCTTCGCCTTCGGCATTTCCTTCTCGATGCGGACCAGCAGGGCCGGGAGATCGAGGTCTTGGTCCGTTCCCTTGTTCACGTGGCTCGCGGTGAGGTTCCATCCGGCGCGGGCGGCCCAGCGGTCCTTCGCCGTCATCCACTTCACCCGCAGGGCCTCCTTCTCCGGGTGTTCGGGCACGACGTAGGCGTTCATCCAGTCCGCGACTTGTGCGCAGGTCGTGGATCGCGTCATCGCGTCGAGTTCGGCCGCGGAGAGTTTCTTCGGTTGAAGGATGAGCGTGGCGACGAGTTGCACTTCGAGGTTGCCGGTGGCCCAAAGTTCGAGCGCGAGGGCGTGATTGGTCTTGAGCGTCTTGGCGACGGCGCGAAGGTCGCCGAGTTTCACGCCGAACTGATTCGCGGGCGCGCCGGCCTTCGCGTTGTGGGCGCGGCGTGCGTCGTCGCCGAGGGATTCGAGCTTCGCGAGGATTGCGGGAACGTTCATCCCGGCAATGTACTCACGGGAGCCAGCCGGGCAGCGCGGCGGCCTGCTTCACCCACGAAGTCATTTGTTCTTCGTCTAACGCGTCCGTCTCGTGAATGTCGAGCCAGCGAGCCTCCTTGCTCTTCTCGGTGCCGCCGGGCGGGATCGGCTTCAGGGACATCCCCTGGAAGAACGTGACCTTCACGTACTTCGTGAGGCAGTGAACGCCGAGGAACCAGCCGCCGCCCTCGATTCCGTAGAAGGGGGAGTTCCATCGCACGCCCTTGCGGACGCCGGGCACGGCCCGTTCGATGACGGCATCGAGCCGTTCGCCGAGCGCGCGCTTCCAGCCGGGCATCGCGGCGATGTAGGCTTGCACGGGCTCGTCGCCGTCGCCTTTGGCGATCTGCGGGTTTCCGCCCGAGAGCAACTTCACGGGCGGAGTCGTCGCTTTCTTCGTGGCCATGTTCGCGTCTCGGCGTGTTCCGGAGCCTTGCACTTCTTGTAGCGGCGGCTCGAACCTCGGGGAGTGCGGCCGGCGGATTCCGCTGTCTCGGATCGCGTCGCGCTGCTATTCTTTTGGAAGGTCGACCCCGCCGCTCGCCGCACGTTGAACATGCCGAATCGAATCCTCCCGCCGATCGTTTTGCTTCTCGCTCTCGGGCTGCTCGGCTCGAGCGAGCCACGTGCCGCCGCGGAACCGGCGTACGCGCCGGACGGGCTCGCGTTCCTCAAGAAGCATTGCCTCGCGTGCCACTCCGGCGAAAAGGCCAAGGCCGATCTTCGCCTCGACACCTTCCCGGACGAAGCGAGCCTGCTCAAGGATCGCAAGACGTGGACGCGCGTGCTCGACGTGCTGAAGGCCGGCGAGATGCCGCCCGATTCGAAGCCCAAGCCCGCCGTCGCGGAACTGGATGGCTTCACGAAGCTCGTGCAATCCGCGTTCGAGAAGCACGACAAATCGGCGAAGCCCGACCCGGGTCGCGTCACGATGCGGCGGCTGAATCGGAACGAGTACAACCACACGATCCGCGATCTGGTCGGGATCGATTTCAACCCGGCCGAAGACTTCCCCTCGGACGACGTGGGCTACGGCTTCGACAACAACGGCGACGTGCTCACCCTTCCGCCGGTTCTCCTGGAACGATACCTCGCCGCGGCCGAGACGATCATGGCCCAGGCGATCACGCCGATCCCGCCGAAGCCGCCAGTCCGCGGCGTCGGCACGCAGTTCACGGAACCCGCCGGGCCGAACGTGCCGATGAAGAACCACCATCGCGTGGTGAGCTTCAATCCGAAGGGAACGCCGGTGGAGACCGGCCCGATCTTCACGCGGTTCAACAACCTGCCGCGTGAAGGCGAGTACCGGGCCCAGACCACGGTGTACATCGAGACGACCGGCACGAAGCCCGTGAAGGTGGCGATCCTCGCGGGGTGCGCCGCGGACGCGAAAGGCCAGGCGACCGACGCCGAGGCGGACGCGATCGCCGGGGCCGCGGTCAAGGCGTTGCGGCCGTTCGTGATCGTGAAGACGGTCGAGGTGCAGGCGCGGGTCGAGGCGAAGGGCGACGTGATCCGCGTGGACATCCCGCCGGACATCGGGCTGGACAAACTCGCGGTCGCTCTCATGAAGCCAGACGCCGGTGAACCGGCGCCGACGCTGTACGTGCGGTACATATCCCTGGAAGGGCCCATGGACAGCCGCCCGGCCAGCCACCGCAAACTGCTGGCGACGACGACCAACACGCCGGCCGAGAAGACTCGCGAAGTGGTGGAACGATTCGCGAGCAAAGCCTACCGCAGGCCGGTGACCAAGGACGAACTCGACCGACTGTTGAAGCTGGCCGACGCGAGGCTCGCCGCGGGCGACTCGTGGGACGCGGCGATGCAGTTCACCTTCACCGCCGTACTGGTTTCGCCCAAGTTTCTGTTTCGCGTGGAGACTCCGGTCGCCGACGCGACCGGCTCTTATGCCATCGACGAGCATCAACTCGCGTCGCGTCTCTCGTACTTCCTTTGGGCCAGCATGCCGGACGACGAACTGTTCGCGCTCGCGGCCAAGAAGCGACTCACGGCGAACCTCGAACCGCAAGTGAAGCGAATGCTCGCGAGCCCGAAGGCGGCTTCGCTCGTCGATCATTTCGTGATGCAGTGGCTTCAACTTCAACCCCTGCGGAACGCCCGACCGGACCCGACCAAGTTTCCGAACTTCAACGACCCGCTTCGCGCCGCCATGGTCCAGGAAACGCGGCTCTTCTTCCACGAGATCATCCGCGAGAACCGCAGCATCCTGAACGTGCTCGACGCGGACTTCACGTATCTGAACGGCCCGCTCGCCCGGCACTACGGCATCACGGACACCGCCGGGAACTTCCACGGTCAGGACCCGAAGCGGAAGAAGCCCGGCGGGCAACCCTTCAAGGAAGACGTGTTCTCCCGAGTCGATTTGAAGGACACTCCGCGGGGCGGCGTGCTCACCCACGCGAGCGTGCTCACGGTCACGTCCAACCCCGGCCGCACGAGCCCGGTGAAACGCGGGAAGTGGGTGCTGGAGCAGATGCTCGGCACGCCGCCCCCGCCCCCGCCGCCGAACGTGCCCGAACTCGAGAAGGACGGCCAACCCGTGAACGCGGGCTCGCTCCGGCAACAACTCGAGAACCATCGCAAGAACCCGGCCTGCGCCAACTGCCACGCCAAGATGGATGGCCTCGGCTTCGCGCTCGAGAACTTCAACGCAGTGGGCGCGTTCCGCACCAAGGACGGCGAGTTCGCCATCGACGCGACCGGCGAACTGCCCGGCGGCGTGAAGTTCACCGGGCCCGCCGAACTCAAGAAGGCCTTGCTCGCGAAGAAGGACCTGTTCGCGAAGTGCCTCACCGAGAAAATGATGATCTACGCGCTGGGCCGCGGGCTCGACTGGTACGATCGCCGCACCGTGGACGCGATCACCGCCGCCCTCGCGAAGAACGACCACCGATTCGCCACGCTCGTCACCGAACTCGTGACGAGCGACCCGTTCCGCCTCCGCCGAGGAAAGTCGCCATGAACAAGCTGATGTCCCGCCGCACGGCCCTCCGCGGGCTCGGCGTCTCGGTCTCGCTCCCGTGGCTGGAGGCGATGGGCCCGCTCACGGCGTGGGCCGGCGAAGCCACGAAGAACCCGGCCCCGAACCGCATGTGCTTCCTGTACGTGCCGAACGGGAAGAACATGGCGGACTGGACGCCGAAGGCCGAAGGCGCGAACTTCGACCTTCCCGCGATCCTCGAACCGCTCAAGGCTCACCGCGAGGAGTTGCTCGTTCTCACGGGGCTGACGGCGGACAAAGCCCGTGCCCACGGCGACGGCGGCGGCGACCACGCCCGCGCCCTCGGCGCGTTCCTCACCGGATGCCAGCCCAAGAAGACCGACGGCGTCGACATCCGCGCCGGCATCTCCGTCGATCAGATCGCCGCGGCTCGCCTCGCGGACAAAGTGCGGCTCCCCTCGTTGGAAGTGGGCGGCGAACACGGCGCGATGGCCGGCAACTGCGATTCCGGATACTCGTGCGTCTATTCGTCCACCATGTCGTGGCGATCCGCGACCCAGCCGCTGCCGAAGGAAGTGAACCCGAAGGTGATCTTCGAACGACTCTTCGCCACGAAACCGGACGCCGAGCGGGCGAAGCAGGACGCGAAGCGCAAGAGCGTGCTCGACTTCGTTCGCGAGGACTCGAAGGATCTGGAGAAGACCCTCGGCGCGAACGACAAACGCAAGCTGGACGAGTACTTCTCCGCCGTCCGCGACGTGGAACTGCGGATCGAACGCGCCGAGAAGATGCCGCCGGTGAAGACGCCGGACTACAAACAGCCCACGAGCATCCCCGCGAGCTACGAGGAGCACGTGAAGTTGCAGTACGACCTGATCGCGCTCGCGTTCCAAAGCGACGTGACTCGCGTGGCCACATTCGTGCTCGCGAACGAGGGCAGCAACAAAACCTACCCGATGGTCGGGGTGAACGAGGCCCACCACGAGCTTTCGCACCACGACAACAACCCGGCGAAGAAGGCGAAGATCCGGGACATCAACAAGTTCCACACGAGTATGCTGGCGCACTTCCTCGCGAAACTGAAGAGCGTGAAGGAAGGCGACGGCACGCTGCTCGATCACTGCATGATCGCGTACGGCAGCGGCAACTCGGACGGCAACGCCCACAATCACGACGATCTGCCGATCCTCGTCGCGGGGAAGGGTTGCGGCACGCTGAAGACCGGCCGCCACGTTCGCTTCGCGAAGGAAACCCCGCTCGCCAACCTCTGGGTGAGCCTGCTCGACCGCATGGACCTCAAGGTCGACTCCGTCGGCGACAGCACCGGCGCCCTGAGCGGGATTTGAATCGCGACGAACCCCTCCCGAGCGGGGGACGTGAGTCCCCCGTGGGGCATCCGGAGCGCATCGGAAGACTCCAGAGGGGTCAGGTCTCAAGTCGACTCGCTCCGAGCGGGGGATGTGAGTCCCCCGTGGGGCGTCCGGAGCGCATCGGAAGACTCCAGAGGGACTCTCGGTCAGGCCTCAAGTCGACTCGCTGAGAGCGAGGAGGCCCGCGGCGAGGGATTCGATCTCGTCGCGCATGGCGAGCTTCGCACGCCACGCCGCGGGGATGCCGGGCTCGCCGTAGAACGCCCCGGCGATCTGGCCGTACACCGCGCCCGTGCTGTCCGCGTCTTCACCCAGGTTCACGACCGCGAGCGCGCCGTCCCGGAAGTTGTCCGTCCGATGGAAGGCCCAGAGCGCGGCTTCGAGCGTGTGAACGACATATCCCGAGCCGCGAATCTGCGGTGGGTTCTTCGTCCGATAGCTGCCCGCGGCGATCGCCGCGATTTTCGGCTCGAGCCCCTCGAGAGGGGTCCCCAGAACATCCTCCTTGGGCGTCCCGTCGACCGCCGCCACGAGCATCGCGGCGAACCAGCGACACGCGTCCACGCATTCCGGGGATCCGTGCGTGGTGCGTGAACTCTCGCCGGCCCGTTCGATCGCGAGCGTCGGGTTCCGCGCGTAGGCCAACGCCGCCGGCGCGAGCCGCATCAGCGAGCCGTTTCCCGAAGCGGACGAATCCGTCGATCCGGGGTACGGCTCCCGCGTGCTCTCGAATCGGCCCAGCGACCGGGAGGTCGTGATGCCGATGTCGAAGCACCGCCCCTTCACGCTGAAGTGGCCCTGCTTCCACCAGCGAACGTACGTTTCGAGTTGATGCACAGGGTCGAAGCCGCCGCGGGTCACGAGGCTCTCCGCGAGGCAAAGGGCCATCGAGGTGTCGTCCGTCCATTCGCCGGGGCGGAGGTGGAACGGCCCGCCGCCGACGATGTCGTCGATCGGGGTGAAGTCCCCCGGGTGCTGGAATTCGAGCGTGGTGCCGAGGGCGTCTCCCGCGGCGAGTCCGAGCAGACAGCCGCGGTATCGTTCGAGTTTCGTCTTGGAATTGATCATCGGGCGCGGGTGGCGTCGCGTCGAGGTCCGTTATCATGAGGAGATGAACGACGCGCCCGAGTTGGCGACATCGCGACTGCGACGGGGATTGTTCGTGGCCGGCGGTGCGCTCTGCGTCGGCCTGGCGTGGCTGGGCGCCGTGCTTCCCGGGCTGCCGACCACGCCCTGGGTGCTGCTGGCGAGCTACTGCTTCGGCCGCTCGTCGCCGCGGCTTCAGCGGTGGCTGAAGCGATCGCCGCTGTTCGGCCGCCTCCTTCGCGATTGGGACGAACACCGCGGCATCCGCCGACCGGTGAAGATTCTCGCCGTCGGAACGATCGCGATCGTCGTCTCGCTCGGCGTGCTGTCCGGCCGCTTGCCGGACTGGGCGCAATGGACGGTGATCGGGCTCGCGGCCTGCGGCGCGGGCGTGGTCCTCTTCGTCGTGCCGACGGTACCGCGGAACGGACCCGATCAGCCCGCGGCGTCGTAGGCCAACTTCACCCAGCCGATCAGGTCGGCGTCCACTTCGCTCACGGACGTGAGCTTCACCTTGTATTGGCACATGCCGCCGGGCGGTTGCTCGAGCAACCGATCCGTGCCGGGCACGCCCTTCATGTTCAACCCGATCTCGAATCGCGTGTTCGTGGCCGGGCCTAGCAGAGCGAACTGTTTCTTCCGGCGGAGGCTCACGTTCGCCTTCTTCGGGGCGATCTCGAACGGCCCGAGCTTCGCGATCGCGGCCATGAGCGCCTCGTGAATCGGCCGCAGGGCGGCCTTCGCGCCGGAATAGATGGCGTCCAGCGGGTCCGCGCCGGACTCCTCGGCCGGCTTCAGGGCGTGATGAGCGACGGCGTTCGCGTCCCCGTGGCCGAGGCCGAGTTGGGCCTTCAGCATGTCGCGAATCTCGCCGTGCTTCACGAGCCCGGACGATTTCACCATCGCGATCAACTCCGCGATGGTGCGGCCGGTCTTCTTCTCGATGTTGGCCAGCTGCGTGGCCGCGGCCTGGTCGGCGGCGTTCATGAGGTTCACTTCGGTTGAAGGAAGAGTTCGGGTTTCACGTCCGGATTCACATCCAGCTTTTCGAGCCGTGTCTCGGGCACGACGATCGCCTTCCCGTTGAACGACACCGTGCGTGAGTGCGGAAGCACAAGGCCCTTCACGGTCTTGAAGTCCGAGTAAACGACGCTCGTGTCGCCGACCGTGGCTCGGCGGGACTTGTATTCCGCCTTCACGATGCGGCCGGTCCCGGGATCCAGGGTCCAGAGGCAGGTCGCGCCGTCGAGCGAGACTTCCACGCGATCCTCGCCACGGGCGTACGCGACGAACCCCTTCGCGCCGCGGTTGCGGAGCATCACGAGCGGTTCCCGCAACGCCCGACGCCACGCGTCGTCGCGGAGAGCGGGCTCGAGCGGCCAACTCAGTTTGCCGTACACTTCAAAGCCGGCATTTCCTTTGACGACGTGGCCATAAGCCGTGCCATAGTCTTCCTCGACCCGCACGGAGTCCGGGAACACCCACGCGGCGCGGCCCGAACCGACCGTTTCTTTCCCGCCCTGGCGGTAAGTGATCGACTCGACACGGCTCATCGTCTTGAGCCCGTCCACGGCCACGGCGCCGCCGAACCCATCCAGCGCTCGTGCCACTCGCTTGTCGCCCTCGCGTTTCTCCTCCTCCGTGCCCGCGGGCGCCGCGTTCGGCCGCTCGATGTAACTCTCCGGAGCCTTCTTGAACGCGTCGCGGCAGAAGTCCGAAGCGAAGATGTAGATGCGCTTGTCGTGAATGAGGTACCTTTCGGCGCTCCCGGTGCCGCTGAACGGACCCATCTTCCCGCAGGCGCCGCCGAACTGAATCGCGTGTGCCTCCGGTTTCGCGAGGAAGGACTTGCGGTTGTCCGCGGTCGCGAAGCGATACTTGAAGCGACCGAAGGTCGCTTCCAGCGACTCGAGGCCGGGCGTTTCCTGACCCGCCGCCAGCGCGACGGGATCAAGCCCTTTGAGAGCGAGGATCGGCGGAGGCGTTTCGGATCGGGCCTCCGGCGCGGCGAGAGCCATCAGCGACGCGATGGCGACGAGACGAATCATGGAGGAGTTCTCCAGTGGTCATTTCCTTCGCTTCGCGACCGGCCGATTCCAGTCGGTCGCGGCCGCGCTCAGCCGTTCGAAGTAGTCGCGAAGCGAGTTCACGGCGCGGTCGTAACAATCGATCGTGCGGTACGTGCGAGCCAGCATCACGGCCCCTTCCATGACGGTGAGCACGAAGTGAGCGAGGTCGTCGCTCCGAACCTCGGGCGGGATGCGCGCGGCCGCTTCCTGCAGGCACGTGCGCACGGCCCGTTTCCAGTTCTCGAAGTTCTCGGCGAGCAATTCCCGCACGCGGCCGTGCGATTCACCCAGTTCGAGGGCCAGGTTTCCGATCGGGCAGCCGAGTTGAAATTCGAACATGAGCAGAAGCTGGCGATAGCCGTCCAGAATGCCGAACACGCGTTCGATCGGGTCGTCGAGGCGGTCGAAGACGGGCTGCATCACTTCGGGCCACATCATCTTCTTGCGCCACTCGAGAGTGGCGATCAGGAGGTCTTCTTTGGTCGGGAAGTGGTAGTAGAGCGAGCCGCGGAGAATCCCGGTTGCATCGAGGATTTGTGCGATGCCGGTGGCGCCGTAGCCCTGCTTCAGGAACAGGTCCGCGGCGACCTCGATGATCCGTTCGCGAGACGATTCGGGGTCCGGCACGAGATTCACCTTTGTTGACCGACTGGTCAAATGGTACCACGGCGGCTCGTGCCGTCAAGCGATTCGCACTTCGAAATCCGCGCCCGCAGCAACTCGCGATCCGGCTCGGATCGCGTGCGGGCCAGGGCGGCACGGAGATGGCCCAGCGCCCGGTCGTGGTCGCCGGCGCGGCGATGAAGCTCGCCGAGAACCGCATCCGCCAACGGGTAATCCTTCAATCCCTCGGCCTGCTCCTCGATCAGCCGGATGCCGGCGCTCGGACCCTGGATCTGGGCCACCGCGACGGCGCGATTCAGGTTCACCACGGGAGACGGCGCGATGCGCACGAGCACGTCGTAGAGTCGGAGGATGCCGGGCCAATCCGTCTCGGCGAAACTCGGCGCCGAACAATGCAGCATCGCGATGCCCGCCTCCAAGTGGTATGTCGAGACGCGTTCCCCCTCGGCGGAGCGGTTCAGACAGTACGTGGCGCGGCCGATCAGAGTCGGGTTCCATTTCGAACGGTCCTGTTCCTCGAGCAGCAAAAGGCGCCCGTCGGTGTCGACACGCGAATCGAATCGGGCGGCGTGAAAGAACATGAGCGCGAGCAGAGCGTGACTCGCGGGGCCTCGGCATTGCGGCTGCGAGCAGAGCAGATCGCACAGGCGCACGGCCTCGGCGCAGAGGTCGTTGCGGATCGCCGCGTCGCCCGTGGTCGCCGCGTAGCCTTCGTTGAAGAGCAGGTACAGGCACTGATGAACCGAGTCGAGCCGGGCGGGTAGTTCGCTCGCGGGCGGAACGGCGAGTTCGACCCCGTTCGCGACGAGTTCCCGCTTCGCCCGCTGCAACCGCTTCTTGATCGTTTCCTCCGAGACGAGCAAGGCGCGCGCGATCTCCGCGTGGCCGAATCCGCACAGGGCCTTGAGCGCCAGGGCGATCTGATCCTCCCGCGAGAGCGAGGGATGGCAGCAGGCGAACATCATTCGCAACTGCGCATCCTCGATCGCGGAGTCGAGAAAGTGGTCGTTCAGTTCCTGCTCGCTGAAATCCGGACGAAGCCGGGCGAAGGACGGAGCGAGACGCAGAACCGTCTCGCGGTGGCGGAGCGAATCGAGGACCTTGCGGCGGGCCACCGCATGAATCCAGGCGGACGGGTTCTCGGGAACGCCCTTCAGCTTCCACGACTGCAGCGCGTCCAAGAGCGCGGCCTGAACCATGTCCTCGACGAGATCGAGGTGGCGGAGCCCGAAGAGGCGCGCGAGCACGGCCACGAGCCGCCCGGACTCGTGGCGAAAGAAATGCTCGACGAGCAGCGACGTGTCCTTCACGCTCAGCCCTTCGGCGGCCCAAGCCCGGCCGTCTGCCGCACTTCGATATGCCCGCCGTCATCGATGTGCGGGCACTTCTTCGCATATTCCACGGCCTGTTCGTAGGTCGGCGCCGTGACCACGGAGTACCCGCCGACCACTTCCTTGGCCTCGACGAACGGGCCGTCCGTCACGGCGCGGTTCACGTCCACCTTCCGGCCGTCCGGCAGAAGCGCGTCCCCGGGATCGACCATCCAGCCGTTCGTGAACCCCTCCGTGATCCAGGCCGTCCACCGCTTCATGGATTCCTCCATCTGCGCGGGCGAAACGTCCGCGGCGGTGTACGGTTGCGAGCGATAAACGAGCAGGAAATTCGGCATGACGCCTCCCATGAATGTGTTCGACGCGGCGACCGCGTCCCATGATGACGGACGAGCCTCGCCGCGGGGGACAAAAAATCGGGAAATCGATTCCCGTGGGGGAGCCGGGTACGATAATCCGAACGATGACCGAGTTGCCTCCGAAGAGCGAGTCGCCGCCGCACCCGACACGCTGGGATCTCGACGCCGAAGCGGTCGCGATCAAGATTCGCTGGTTCGGCCTCTTGCTCGGGTACCTGTACGCGAACCTGGGCACCCGCGCCGAGTCGCTGCCGCTGAACGCGATTCTCGCCCTCGGGTTCGCGTTCACCGTGCTGGACACGTACTGGTCGTGGCGCGGACGCGTCGTGTTCGCCGCCAGCCCGCTCGTCGTCTCGTGCCTCGAAGCGCTCTTCATCGGCCTGCTGTGCCACACCGATGGCGGGTTGGACAGCCCCTTCCGCTACTACTACATCCTTTCGCTGCTCTGTTCCGCGCTGCGATACTCGCCGCGGGTCACGGGCATCACATGCGGGCTCGCGTGGCTCAGTTACGCGACCTTGTACTTCGCCCTGCCCGAGGTTCAACGCGATCCCGTGTCGCTGGCGCTCGGGCTCATCGTGCTCGGATGGGTCACGTGGGCGGCCGTGGCTTTGGCCCGGCTCCTTCGCCGCGCCGGAGAGCAACTCTCCGGCCTCAACGCGAAACTCGAAGAACGCATCGCCGAGCGCACCCGCGAACTCGAAGAGACGCAAGCCCAGGTGCTCCATCAGGAGAAGATGGCCGCGTTCGGGCTCCTCGCCGCCGGCATCGCTCATGAAGTGGGCAATCCGCTGACCTCCATCAGCACGCTGGTGCAACTCCTCGAACGCCGCGATCCGGACGAATACACGCGCGAACGCCTCGCCCTCGTGAACGCCCAACTGATCCGCATCCAGTCCACGCTGCGGGAACTCGTCACGTTCAGCCGCCCCGCCTCGGACACCCGCGATCACGTGTCGCTGCGGGAGATCGTGGACGAGGCGCTCGGCATCGCGAAGTATTACAAGGGCGTGAAGGGCCGCCTGATCCGCGCCGAGATTCCCGAGGACCTCCCGCCGATCGTCGGCGTCCGCGATCAACTCGTGCAGGTCTTCTTCAACCTGGTGCTGAACGCGATCGACGCCACGCAGAAGGGCGGCCGCGTGACGATCGCCGCGACTCGCGAAGCGGATCGCATCGTCGCCACCATCGCGGACGACGGCTCCGGCATCGACCCGCAACACCTTGGGAAACTCTTCCGCCCGTACTTCACGACCAAGAAGCACGGCACCGGCCTCGGCCTGTTCGTGACGCGGAAGCTCGTCGAAGCCCACGGCGGCCTCGTCCGTTGCGAAACGACTCCCGGCGAAGGCACGACGTTTTCGCTGAGTTTCCCCCGAGCGGGGAACGGGAGCCCACCGTGGGGTGATCCGGAGCAAATCGGACACTCCACGATGGGCTGAGACCCACCGCTCGGCGCTCCGCGCAAATCCGATCTCTATTGCATTTCACCACTTCGGTCGATTATCACTCCGAGCTGAGAGCGTGCCGCAGGTTCGGAGGAATTCCGCAAAATCCGAAAAGCCCGACCCGTGGGCGGCGAATAACACTCATCGGCGCTCGCGGCAGCCCGCCGAAACACCCAGTCAACGGAGTTCAGCATGATCAAGAAACTGCTCGTGGTGGCGGTGGTCGGCGGCCTCGCGGTCGCGGCCTTCAAAGGCACCAAGTGGGCGTCGTACGTCCGCACCGAAGTGAAGTCGTGGCGCGAAGCCGCCGAGGATCAGGTCTCCCCGGAAATCGAGATCAACCGCCTCCGCGGCGAGGTCAAGAATCTGGACGAAGACACCATCAAGATCGTGAAGCAACTCGCCCGCCTGCAATCCGATCAGGCCGACCTCGCCGTCCGCGAGAAGACCCTGACCGCGAAGAAGAGCCAGGTCGGTGAACTGATGGCGGCCCGCGAGGCGGCCATGCGGTCCGCCGAGGCCAAGGTCAAGGCCGGCGAGAGCAACGTGAAGGTGACCTTCGGCGAACAGGAATACTCGCTCGCCAACGGCCTGCTCCGCCTAAAGGAAACCGTTCGCGACTACAAGGACGTCGAGAAGGAACTGGCCCACGTGCGTCTGAAGACCGACACGCAACAGCGGATCATCGACAAGCTCGACCGCCAGCGCCTCGAGATGAACCGCCTCAAGACCGACCTCGACGTGGCCATCGACGGCCTCGAAGAGGAAGTGCAGGCCCTCAAGCTGCAACAGATGGAAAGCAAGTACCAGACGGACGACACCCGCGTCGCCCAGATCAAGGAATCGATCGCGAAGCAGAAGAAGCGCCTGGACGTGCAACGCCGCGAACTCAACCTGCTCCAGGACTCCGTGACCCCGAGCCTTTCGACCACGGAATCGGTGGACGACATCATGGCCCCGGTGACCGGCAAGAAGCCCGCCATCACCAAGTCCGGCGACTGATCCGCGACCGAAGCCGACAACCGCGAGCCGCCGGGATCACTCCCGGCGGCTTTCTTCATTCTCTGCCCCAGCGGGGGACGCAAGTCCGCCTATTGGTTCACACCACGGGGGGCTGACGCCCCCCGCTCGGGGGCTGACGCCCCCCGCTCCGTAGCGACCGCGTAAATCAACTTCGTGGAACCGTTGCCGATCGATGCCGTGATCCCGAGCCTGCTCGCGGCCCTCCAAGCCCACGGGGCCGCGATCCTCCGGGCCCCGACCGGCGCGGGAAAGACGACACGCGTGCCGCCGGCCCTCGCCGAACGCTGCGACGGGCTCGTGATCATGTTGGAACCGCGCCGCGTGGCGGCCCGCGCCGCCGCCCGCCGCATGGCCCACGAACACGGCACGCCCGTTGGCGAGCGCTTCGGCCATCACGTTCGCTTCGATCGCAAGGCCGGGCCCCGCACTCGCGTCCTCGTCGTCACGCCCGGCGTCCTGCTGCGACTCCTGCACGAGAACCCGTTTCTGGACGGCGTCGCGGCGGTGATCTTCGACGAGTTCCATGAACGCGGCCTCGAGGCGGACCTTGCCCTCGGCCTCGTCAAGCTCGTGCGGGAGAACGTGCGGCCCGAGTTGAAGATCGTCGTCATGTCCGCCACGATCGACGCCGGACCCGTGGCCGCGTTCCTCGGCGACGCCCCGATCCTGACCAGCGAGGGCCGCACCTTTCCCGTGGACCTGCGTTGGCGGCCGCGCCGCGGTGACACCCCACTGTCACTCGCGATGGCGGACGCGATCCGCGAGGCCCTCCGCGATTCGGCCGGCGACATCCTCGCGTTCCTCCCAGGCCTCCGCGAGATTCGCCAGACCGAGGAGGACCTCGGCCCGCAAACCGATGTCGAAGCGCTGACGCTGCACGGCGACCTGCCGCCCGAGCAGCAGGATCGGGCTCTCCAGAAGATCGATCGTCGCAAGGTCGTGCTCGCGACGAACGTGGCGGAAACGTCCGTGACCGTGGAGGGCGTCACGGTCGTGATCGACTCGGGGCTCGCCCGGCAGATGGAGTTCGACCCGAACGCGGGGCTGGATCGGCTGCGGCTCGTTCCCATCGCCCGGGACTCGGCCGATCAACGTGCGGGCCGTGCGGGGCGAACGCGACCCGGCGTCTGCATCCGGCTATGGGATGAAACCGGACATCGGGCCCGGCCGGACCGCACCGAGCCCGAGATTCGCCGCGTGGACCTCGCCGGGGCCGTGCTTCAACTCCTCGCGATCGGCGAAGATCCGCTGCGGTTCCCGTGGCTCGACGCTCCGCGGCCGGAATCGGTTCAGCACGCTCTCGCTCTTCTGGACCTGCTCGGCTTCACTCAAACCGGATCGCTCACGGAATCGGGCCGTGCCGCCGCAGGTCTGCCGGTTCATCCGCGACTGGCGCGGTTGCTTCTGGACGGCGAGCGGCTCGGCGCGCCGGATCGGGCCGCGCTCGCCGCCGCGCTACTCTCCGAACGCGATCCGTTTCAACGGGACGATTCCCGGCCCGCCGCCGCGACCTCCTCCGATCTGTTGGACCGCGTCGAGGCGGTGGAAGAGTTCGAACGCACGAAGCGGCTCGGTCGGCTTCATCGGGGCGGGGCCTACGCCGTGCTGCAGGTTCGGGATCAACTTCGCCGGTCGCTCGGGAACGCGGGTCGAAACGACGGCGGCGACGAGGCGTTGTTGCGGGCGATCTTCGCCGCGTATCCGGACCGCCTCGCGCGGCGTCGCGAGCCGCATTCCCCTCGCGCACTCATGCTCGGCGGTCGCGGCGTGAAGCTTGCCCCCACCAGCGGCGTGACGGAGGCCGAACTCTTCGTGTGCCTCGATGTGGACGGCGCCGGCGCGGACGCGTTCGTGCGGCTCGCGTCCGCCGTGGAACGGAGTTGGCTCCCCGCCGAGCGCCTGACCACGCGCATCGAAACGACCTTCGACGAATCCACAGGTCGGCTCGCGGCCCGCAAGCGCGTTCGCTTCGACGATCTGATACTCGAGGAAAGCCATGGGCACATCGCGGACGAAGACGAAGCGGCCCGCGTGCTCGCCACCGCGGCCGCGGCACGGCTCGAGGCCGTTCTCCCCGATCCCGAGTCCGAGGCGGGCCGATTCCGCACCCGCGTTCGCTGTTTGAAATCGTGGCGGCCGGACGCCGACCTTCCGGCCTTCGATGCGCACGATCTCGGCGAACTGCTCGAGCATCTCGCTCGCGGCAAGCGTTCGCTCGCGGACCTTCGCGGCGGTCCATGGCTGGAACAGATGAAGGGGCGTCTCACGTACCCGCAGCTTCAACTGATCGAGCGCGAAGCTCCGGATCGGCTCGACGTGCCGAGCGGCAGTTCGATCCGGATCGAGTACGCGGAGGGGCGGCCGCCCGTGCTCGCCGTGCGGATTCAGGAACTGTTCGGCCTCGCCGAGACGCCGCGGCTCGCGGGCGGCCGGGTGAAGGTGTTGCTGCACCTGCTCGCGCCGAATCATCGGCCGCAACAGGTGACGGACGACCTGGCCAGCTTCTGGGCCAACGGCTACCCGGTGGTGCGGAAGGAACTGCGCGGCCGGTATCCGAAGCACGCGTGGCCTGAAGACCCGCTCGCGGCGGAGGCGATCCGCGGACCGAAGCGCCGCCCGACGTGACGGCGCGGCGATCTTCGACGACGAGAACGCGGAACGCGTCGAGCTGAAGCCGCCTGAAACTCCGGAAATGGCTGCGACCAGAACGGCCCCGCTCGCGAATGAAGTTGGTATCATCTCTGTTTGCCGCCCGGAGACCGACGCGACATGATCGACGCACCCGATTCGGAACTCGTGCTCATTCTCGACTTCGGCTCGCAGTTCGGGCAGTTGATCGCCCGGCGCGTCCGCGAACTGAACGTCTTCTGCATGGTCGTGCGACACGACATCACGGCCGAGCGCGTTCGCGAGTTGAACCCCAAAGGGATCATCTTCTCCGGCGGGCCCGCCAGCGTGTACGAGCCCGGCGCCCCGCACTGCGACCCCAAGCTCTTCGACCTCGGCATCCCGGTGCTCGGCATCTGCTACGGGATGCAACTCGCCTGCCACGTCCTCGGTGGCTCCGTCGGCGGGAACAACCACACCCGCGAGTATGGCCGCGCCACCCTGAACGTGTCGAACCCGGACTCGATCTTCCGCGGCTACCCCACCGAGTCCACGGTGTGGATGAGCCACGGCGATCAGGTTCAAACCGTGAGCGGCGAGTTCGAGTCGATCGCGTTCACGGACGCGTGCCCGAACGCCGCAGTGAAGCATCGCACGCGGCCCGTCTTCGGCATCCAGTTCCATCCGGAAGTGAGCCACACCCCGCACGGCAGCCAGATTCTCGCGAACTTCCTGCGGGACGTCTGCGGCTGCCAGGGCCTCTGGAAGATGCAGACGTTCATCGACCGCACCGTGGAGGAGATCCGCGCGAAGGTCGGAAACGATCGCGTGATCTGTGGCCTCTCCGGCGGCGTCGATTCCTCCGTGTGCGCGGCCCTGCTCCTGAAGGCGATCGGCCCGCAGGTCGCCTGCATCTACGTGGACAACGGCCTGATGCGCGAAGGCGAAACCGAGGTGGTGAAGCACACGTTCCGCGATTGGTTCAAGGCGGACCTCCACGCCGTGGACGCGGGCGAACGCTTCCTCACGGAGTTGAAGGGCGTCACCGATCCGCAGCAGAAGCGGAAGATCATCGGCCGCGTGTTCATCGACGTGTTCAAGCAGGAAGCGAAGAGCATCGCGAACGCGAAGTTCCTCGCGCAGGGCACGCTTTATCCGGACGTGATCGAGAGCGGCGGATCGCCGGACGGCCCGGCCGCGGTGATCAAGCTGCACCACAACGTGGGCGGGCTCCCGGCGGAACTCGGATTCTCGCTGATCGAGCCGCTCCGCGATCTGTTCAAGGACGAAGTGCGCCGCCTCGGCCTCGATCTGGGCCTCCCGGCGGACGTGGTCTGGCGGCATCCCTTCCCCGGACCCGGCCTCGCGGTGCGGTGCCTGGGCGAAATCACTCCCGAGAAACTGGCCACGCTTCGCCAGGCGGATCGCATCTTCATCGAGGAACTGCACAAGTCCGGGTGGTACCGCAAGACCTCGCAGGCGTTCGCGGTGCTGCTCCCGGTCCAGAGCGTGGGCGTGATGGGGGACGGTCGCACCTACGAGAACACCGTCGCGATCCGCTGCGTGCAGACGGACGACTTCATGACCGCGGATTGGTCCCGCCTTCCCGAGGATCTGCTGGCCCGCGTCGCCACCACGATCATCAACAAGGTGAAGGGCGTGAACCGCGTGGTGTACGACATCAGCAGCAAGCCGCCAGCGACCATCGAGTGGGAGTGAAGCGACTCTCGTGATGCGTCATGCTGGTCGCGACGGGTTCAGGTCCGCCGCCGCGCGGCGTCCGGAACCGATCCGTCACTCGTCGTCGTCGCGGCGTTTCTTTTTCTTCTTCTTCGTCGGCCGCGTGCAGACCAGCGTGTCGTCTTCGTCCCAGATGATGGCGACGGGCACGCGCGGGTCCTGGCCCAGCTTCTTGCCCGGGAGATCGTCCCGGAACACGTAGAAGTGCACGAGGTAGACGGTTTTGCCGTCCGTGAAGCTCTTCGGCAGTTTGTCCCGCCGCCCCTCGATGTACGTCTCGTCGGCCATGAGCTTGGCGACCTTCGCCTCGCCGGAGTCGTCCAGTTCCTCGGGATCTTCGCCCTTCAGCGTCATGATGTCGTCCGCGAGTTCGGTCATGAACTCCTCGTCGTCGTTGGTCTCCTCGTCCGGCGAAATGATGATGAGGGCGGGGAGGTCCATGTCTCCCTTCTTGAAGAGGTCGTTGTTGGCCTGCACGAGCCAGCCCCATGTGTGTTCGCCTGCGTCGAGCACGTGCTTGCGGCGGCGGTTCAGCTTGATGGTCAGAATGATCCCGAGGATCACGACCACGACCACGATCGCTCCGATCACCAGCGCGACGATCGCTTTCGTTCCCATGAACGGACTCCGATCAGCGTTTGCGGTTCCACGCGGGGTTGTCGTACTTCTCGACGCGGATCGCGGCGACGCGTTCGCGTTCGGACTCGGTCCAGTCGCCGGGCACGGTCTCGAACTTCGCCGCGAGCCGCGCCGCGAGGTCTTCCGCCGCGACGGGCACGCCTCCGAGATCGCCGATGCCCGGCAATTCCGGCGCGTGTTCGCTTCGAACGAGGAGAATGCTGCCATGTTGAAGCAGCGCCCCATGTCGTTTCCGCTGCGCGCTGCCGGCCACCTTCGATCCGCGGATCAGCAGGTCGCCCGCGGTCTGGTTCAGGAAACAGAGCACGGGGCCAAGGCGGCGCTCTTCTCCGCAGATCACGGCCCGCGATTCGATTCCGAGTTCGGCAAGCGCGTCGCGCACGAGGTGATGGACGCGGCACGTCCACGGTTCGTCGATGCGCCACTCCTTCGCATGCGGCAGCGCCAGGGCGTACGTCAGTTCGCGGTGATGAACGATGGCCTCGCCGCCGGTCGATCGGCGCACCCACGGGAGGCCGAGGGTCGCGACTTCGGCGGGTTGAAAGTAGCCGAGCGTGAGCGTGGGCTCGCTCCAGCCATAGAAGCGGAGCGAAGCGACGCCGCGTTCGGCGGATTCGAAAAGGGCTTCGTCCGCCGCCATGTTCTCGGCGCCGGGGCGAATTTCGAACGGGAGCAGTCTCAGCGCGGACATCGGCGGCATTGTACGGCCGCACCGCGAACCTAAACTGAAAGTGAATGACCGGCGGCACGCGGATCCTGGTTCTCGGCGCGGGGGCGATCGGCCTCTCGACCGCTCTCGTGCTGCGGCGGCGCGGCTGGGACGTCACGATACTCGCGGAGCGATTCGCTCCGCGAGTCACGTCGTCGGTCGCCGGAGCGCTGTGGGAATGGCCGCCGGGCGTCTGTGGGAAGCACGTGGATCTGGAGCGGGCCCGCCGCTGGGCCGCGGATTCGCTGATTCACTTCACGGAACTCGCGGCCGACCCCGCCGCCGGCGTCCACCTCCGACCCGTGACCTTTTACTTCCGTCACGACCTGACGAACGACGCGTTCCAGCGCGAGAAGATGGCCGGGCTCGCGAAACGAACCGAGGCCTTCCGCCACGATGCGGCCCTGATCCGCGAGAACGGCGTCGTCGGCGATTTCGTCGACGCGTATCGGCACGTCGCTCCGATGATCGACACCGACGCGTACCTCGCGTGGCTGACGGCCCACGTTCGCGACGCCGGTTGCGAGGTGATTTCGCGACGCGTCGAGGAACCGCTCGAGGCGATCGCGCCGCGGCTGCTCCGCGATCTGAACGCCGCCGCGATCGTGAACTGCACCGGGTTCGGATCCCGCGAACTCGCCGCCGACCCGGCCGTGTACCCGCTTCGCGGCGCGGTGCTTCGCGTCGTCAACGACGGCGTTCGGCGGCCGCGAATCGAGGCGGCACATTGTGTCTCGCACGACGGCGTCAGTCGCGATCCGGGGTTCGTGTTCATCGTGCCGCGCGGCCGCGATCGGCTGCTGATCGGCGGGTTCGCCGAGCCGAATGAAACGGATCTCGCGTTCGGCCCGGAGCATCCTCAGGTGCGGGCCATGCTCGCGCGAAGCGTCGCGTTCCTTCCCGCGCTCGAAGGCGCCGAGATCGACGCCGTCGAACCGCTACGGGCGGGGCTGCGACCGGCCCGCGAACGTGGCACGCGACTCGAGTGGGACGCCCGCCTCCCCGTGCTGCACAACTACGGCCACGGCGGCTCGGGTCTCACGTATTCGTGGGGCTGCGCCGAGGACGCCGCCCGCATTCTCGAATCCCCCGAAGGAGCCTTGCGATGGACGAACTGATCAAGGCCGTGGCGGCGAAGACGGGCCTCCCCGCGGAGCAGGCGAAGGCCGCCGTCGATTCCGTGCTCGCGTTCATCAAGGAGAAACTGCCGGCGCCGATCGCCGGCCACCTCGATTCGGCCCTGAGCGGCGGCGGGACCGTCGTGGACGACCTGAAGAAGGGACTTGGCGGGCTGCTGGGGCGATGAGGGTTCAGCCTTCGAGTTCCACGATCCGGTCGCGAATGTCGAGCACGCTGCGCGGTCGGCCGGAGTGATCCGGGAAGGTGAGAGCCGGATCGATCTCGAGGTGGCGGTACATCAGCGCGAGCAGACACTCGAAGCGGTACGGAGCGGAGCGCGGCCGCGACCCTTTCGCGTCGGTCGAACCGACGACCCGGCCGCCGTCGAAGCCGCCGCCGACGAGGAGCGCGCTCATGGCGTCGCCCCAGTGGTCGCGGCCGGGCGTCGCGTTGGGCAGCGAACTGATCGCCGGCGTGCGGCCGAACTCCCCGGCGACCACGATCAGCGTTCGTTCCTGAAGCCCGCGGTCGAACACGTCCTCGACGAGTGCGGCGAGCGCGCGGTCGAACGCGGGGCCCCGCTTCCGCAGGTCCTTCCACAATTCGCCGTGATGATCCCAGTTGAAGGTGCCCGCGGTGACGAAGCGCGAGCCGTGCTCGATCAGGCGCCGCGCCAGCAGGAAGCGCTCGCCGATCGGGTTGCGGCCGTAACGATCGCGGACGCGGGCCGGTTCGGCGTTCAGGTCCAGAGCCCGCCGCGCCGCCGGACCGGTCACGAGGTCGATGGCCTGCTTCTGGTATTCGCCGAGGGCCTGCGCGTCTCCGCGGGAATCGAGGACGCAACGGGTGCGGTCGAAGTCCGCGAGCAGGCCGGCGCGATCGTGCAGTTGTTCGGTCGTGAGCCCGGCCACGAGGGCGACGTGCGGAATCCGCAGGGCGGGGCGGTCCTCGTCGCTGAGCACGGTGAAGGGGCCGAAGGCGCGGCCGAGGTAGTGCGGTCCGTCGTACCGTTCGCCCGAGTGCAGGAGCGCGTACGGCGGCACCCGCGGTTCCACCGGGCCGAGGAGTTTCGCCGCGATCGAGCCCGCGCTCGGCATCTCGTTCACCTCCGATTCCGCCCGGCAGTAGAAGCCGGTCTTCAGAAGGTGAACGCTGGACGAGTGCTGCGTGGACGGGTGATGCAGCGAACGGAGCACGACGAGTTTGTTCGCGAGGCGCGCCTGCTCCGGCATCGCTTCGGAGAACAGCGTGCCGGGCACGGCGGTGCGGATTGGCGCGAACTCGCCGCGGATCTCGCTCCCCGCCTCGGGCTTCGGGTCCCACGTCTCGAACTGCGAGGCGCCCCCTTCCTGGAGAATGAAGAGCACGGCACGGTCGTTCGCGGGTCCGGAGGCGGCCTGGAGTCGCAGCAGATCCGGGAGCGCGAGCGCGAGCGCCCCGAGACCGGCGGTCAGAAGTTCGCGGCGGCTCCTTTTCATTGGAGGAACTCCGCGAACGGACGAACGAGGCGGCGGAAGTCCGCGGCGGCGAGATCGACCGTGCTCCAGCGCGGGCTGCGGGCTTTCATGTGCAGGCGGTAGTCCTCGACCGCGACCCCGCGGGCGAGGTAGAGTCGCGAACCGTGGCGAAACAGATCCGGCGTCCCCTCGGGCAATTCGACGCTCGGCAGCACGTGGTAGACGAAGGCGAGGATCCCCTGGAAGCCGTCGCCGAGGCGGCCGGACCAGCGGGCGAGGCCGTCGACGTCGCCGGCGGTGGACCAGTTCTGCCACGTGAGCCGCGGCTTGCCTGCGGAGAGGCTCGGGAACTGCCGGCCTTTCACGTCCACGACCAGCCGCCGCGACAACCCGGCGACGATGAAGTCCGGGGATTTCACCTCGGTTTCATCGAGGTAACTTCGCCGCGATTCGACGACCGGCACCACCGCCGCCCCGCGGTCGCGGAGGTAACGCTCGAACGCCGCTTCGTAATGATTGTCGCGTTTCATCGGATCCCCGCAGAATACCCGGGCGCGGCGACGCACGCCAGAGGGCGACCGAACCCTTTGGTTTTTGGCGGCGGAGCCGCCCTTGGGTAGCCCCGGCTTCCAGCCGGTGGGTGGCCCCGGCTTCCAGCCGGGGCTCCTGTCGGGGGCAACTTCCTTCGAAGTCGGCCACCTAGATTGGGCTTTGCCAAAATCCAGAGGCTCAACCACCGAACGATACGCGATTCGGCGGGCTTTTCGGGTGTCGCGCGGCGGTTCTCCCGTAGTCTGCACTTCACCATGATAATCACTCGCGTCGAACCGATTCCGATCTGCGTGCCGTTGAAGAAGGGGCTCACCGCGAAGACGGCCCACGGCGAGCACGCCGTGTCGCCGTACGTGCTGGTGAAGGTGCACACCGACGCCGGGATCGTGGGGCTGGGCGAGGCCACGATCTCGGGCCTGTGGTCCGGCGAGACGCAGAAGGGAACGGTCGCGGCGATCGAGGACTACCTCGCGCCGCAACTGTTGGGCACGGACCCGCGGGACATCACGGCCGCGCGGCGGGCCATGGACTTCATCATCAAGCTGAACCCGTTCACGAAGTGCGCCGTCGAGATGGCGTTGTGGGACATCGCGGGCAAGGCCGCCGGGCTCCCCGTGTATCGGCTGCTCGGCGGGAAGGTCCGGGATCGGATTCGCATCAAGCTCGTGGTTTGGGCGCGGGACGTGCCCGGCAGCCGCGCCATGGCCGAGGGGCATCTGAAGCTCGGCGTGAGTTGCGTGAAGGTGAAGACGGGTCTCGACCCGGCCACGGACGTGGCCCGCGTGCGGGCCGTTCGCGAAGTGGCGGGGCCGGACATTCCCGTGACCATCGACTCGAACTGCGGCTGGACGATTCAACAGGCGAAGTGGTGCCTGCGGGAACTCGCGGGAGCGAACCTGCTCCTCGCCGAGCAGCCGATTCCCGCCGGCGATCCGGCCGCGCTCGCCGAAGTGCGGCAATCCACGCCCACGCCCATCATGGCGGACGAATCCGTCTTCACCCTGCAGGACGCGGCGCTTCTGGCGCAACACCGCGCCGCGGACATTCTCAGCATCTATCCGGGGAAGCACGGCGGCATCGCGGCCACGGCCGAGATCGTGGCGGTGGCGAAGGCCGCCGGCCTCCGCTGCACCATCGGAAGCAACCTGGAACTGGGCATCGGCACCGCCGCCATGCTCCACGTGGCCGCGGCGTTCCCCGAGGTCGACACGGACGCCTTCCCCGCGGACACGATCGGTCCGTTCTATCACGAAGCGGACCTGATCACGAAACCGCTCGATCTCGGCCCGCCCCACGCGACCGTCCCGGACGGCCCCGGCCTCGGCGTGGAGTTGGACGAGGTTCAACTGAAGAAGTGGCGCGTGGGCTGACACGCGGCCCTCGCCTCCCGAGAAGGGCAAGCCGCTCGGGCGTCTCCGCAAGACCCCACCCCAAACCCCTCCCCGAAGCGGGGAGGGGCTTTGAGATGAGTGGGCTTGCTCCTCTCCCCGCTTCGGGGGCTTCGGGGAGGGGCTGGGGGAGGGGTTCTGGGCAACGCCGACCACCCCAGGAACATTGGCTGCGCCCGCGCTTGGCCCTCTCTCCAAGGCGCGCTGACACGCGGGGCGGGCTGCGGTATGCTGGGGACCGCTCCGGAGGATCCGCGTTCATGGCCAGGAAGGCCCGCAAACCCATCGTCGATTTCGCGGTGTATCTCGCCGTGCGGGTCGCGGTCGCGATCGTGCAGGCGTTGCCGGGGAACCTGCCGTTCCGGCTCGGCGAAGCGCTCGGTTGGCTCGCGTACCGGCTGGACAAACGCCACCGGCTCGTCGCCGCCGAGAACGTTCGCCTCGCGTTCCCGGAGTTCGCCAACGACTCTCTTCGCGTGGATCGCCTCGTTCGCGGAGCCTTTCGCCACACGGCGCTCATGGCCATCGACATCGCGCGGCTGCCCCGCAAATTCCGGATGAACACGTGGAGCAACTTCATCGACATGTCGGCGGGGCTTCCCATGCTCGCGCCGCTCTACGACACGCGGCCGGCGCTGCTCGTCACCGCGCACTTCGGCAACTGGGAACTCGCGGGCTGGTACGTCGGCGTCTGCGGGTTCAAGACGCACGCCATCGCCCGCGTCCTGGACAACCCGCGACTCGAAGCTTTCTTCAAGTCGTTCCGCCAGGCCACGGGCCAGACCGTGATCGCGAAGAAGGACGACTTCGATCGCCTGACGGAGGTGTTGAAGAACGGCGGAAAGGTGGCGACGCTCGCGGATCAGGACGCGGGCCCGCGCGGGCTCTTCGTCCCGTTCTTCGGCCGCCCCGCCAGCACGCACAAGGCCGTGGCCCTGATGGCGATCGAGTTCGACGCCCCGCTCGCCGTGCTCGGCCTGCCGCGACACGCCGAGCCGTCTCGCTACGGGATGGAATGCGAGGACGTGATCGACCCGCGGGACTACGCGGGCCGTGCGGACGCGGTGCGGGCGATCACCGAACGCTACACGTCGGCGCTCGAGCGGATCATTCGCCGCCACCCCGAGCAATACTTCTGGTTCCATCGCCGCTGGAAGCACCAGCCCGCGGTGCGGGAGCGGCGCGCGAAGGCGGCCTGATCAGGAACCGGCGTCACTGAACACCTGTTTCCGGTTCGCCCGGCACGGGACTTGGCATGGTGTCTTTGCGTTCCTGACCATCAGTGGCCGCTCGCCACCGCTCGGCCAGCGCCTCCTCGTGAGCGAGCAACCCGCCGAGGCTCTTGAACAGCATTCGCTGGGCGCGATCGAGCACCTCGCCCATCTGCGCCAGGAACTTGTTGATCCACTCTCCCGAGAGCGACTGCTCCTCGGGCTTCAGATTCCGAATGAGTTTGCGGCTCAGAAGCAACTTCCCGAGCGGGGCTCCGGGCTCGATGTTCGTCAGTGGCGGCATCTTCATTTCGTCCGCCACGGCCAGTTGTTCGTCCAAGGTGATGTGGGCCTGCCGAAACGCGGCGAGCGTGCCCTGGTACTCGTCCTGGTTCAGTTGGCGTTGCCCGGAGATGCTCGCGAGGATGTCCGTTGACGTGATTGTTGTGAGCCCGCAACTGCGTGTACAGCCCCTGCAGTTCGAGATGGAATCGGTAGCGGTCTTCGAGGAGGCGTTGTTCCTCGGGTCCGAGTCGGGCGGCCATCGCGTAGTGAACGCGGAAGACCTCGCGATCGAGTTCGTGCATCCAACTGTAGTCCGCGTCCAGTTCTTTCTCGACGGCCGCGAAGAGCGCCTTGGCGTCCGCGAGGGAATGGCGGGCGCCGCGATGCTCGAAGTCGCGGCCGCGGAGGGCCATGCCGCCGTGGGCGATCGGGCCGAGCTTGCGAAGTTCCTCCAGACGCGTCTTGTGGGCGGCCATGCGGTCCGGGATCGACTCGTACAGCGAGTCGTGAGCCGCGGCAAGCCGTTCGCGATTCTCGTACTCGCGCCAGTGGTGCGGCTCGAGGATCTCGGCGAGTTCCCCCGGCTTCACGTAGCGGTCGTCGTAGAGCCCATGGTAGCGCGGGTGGTAGCTCGTCTCGGCGTGTTCGGCGTCGATGAACGCCTGCACCGCTTCGGGGTCCTCGAGTTCGCCGATCGTCTCCTTCCGGTTCAACTCGTACATCTGGCGGGTGATTTCGGTGCGAATCTCGGCCCCGCGGCGGAAGAGTTCCCACGCCGGGCGGTTGTCCGCCGGGCTGCGGATGTACCGCGCCTTGGCGTTCGCTTCGCGGTCGAAGTTCGCCGGGTGCGTGGCCCACATCGCGGGCACGCTCGTGTCCTCGGGACGAAACACGGCGACGGTTTCGTTCTCGTCCGCAGGCAGCGGCGGCGGTTCGCCCAGCGTCGGATCGCCGCGCCTCTGCCGGAGGTACTCCGCGGCTTTCGTCTGATGGAAGTACAGATCCCGCGAATATCGCTTGTGGTCCGCCGCGGCCGCGAGGTCCGTCCACGCCTGACCCAATGATTCGGCCGCGAAGTCCATCCGCGACAACGCGAAGATCAGCGAGTCGCTGCCGGTCACGCTCACGGCCACGAGATCCGCGTTGTATTCCATCTGCCGCGAGAGCGACGACTGCGCGAAGTTGATCGCTCGGAACACGCCTTTGAGGATCGTCCGCACCACCCACACCACGGCGGCGAACGCCCACACGAAAATCGAGATGCGGAGGTCGATGCGGGAGAGCGTGCCCAGCAGATCGTCGAACCAGTCGCGGCGGTACACGAGGTCCGCGATGATCCGGTTCGAGGTGTACACGTACGTGCCGAGCTTCATGCTGTTTTGAGAGAAGTGCCCGAATTCGTGGGCGAGCACGGCCTTGAACTCGGCGAGGTTCAGTCGGTTCAGCAGGCCGAGACCGATGATGAGGTTCTTCCGCGCGGGCCAGAACAGGTTCACGATCGACTCGTGATACGCGACCGCGGCGTTCACTTCCGGCGTGCAGTAGATCCGATGCGGGAACGGGGCCTTCGTGTCCGCGCAGAGTCTGCGGATGAAGGCGAAGAGTTCCGGCTCGTCCTCTTCGCGCAGTTCGACTTGGATCGCGTCTCCGCGGCGGGAGCGCTTGAAGAACCCCTTCACCATGAAGAGGCAGAGCAGGGCCGAGGCGATGCCGCCGAGCACATACGCGAAGTCGGGTCGATCCGATCGCGGCGCCGGTGCCGCCCGGCGGCTCGCCGGACCACGACCCACGGGAGCGGGTGCGGCCGCGGGCCGCGGAGCGTCCGGCTCGGACACGGTGGCGAAGCACCAGTACGTGAACCACGCCGAGCCGACCGTCAACGCCAGGTACAGCAGCAGGAACGCGAAGAGGCTCACGAGCACGACGAACACGCGGAGGCGGTAGTCTCCGCCGGGCCGCGTCAGGTCCGGCGGCACGTTCGCCGGCGAGGGCGGATAAAGCGAATCGATGTCGGTCGATGCCATGATGGCCTCGGAACGAAGCGGCGATCGGAAATGGAGTTTATCGCGTTCCGCGACGGAGTCATCCGAATTCCCCCGAACACGAAGCGGCGCTCATGATTGAAGCGCCCGTGCCCACGGAGTACAATCTTCGGGACGGCATGATTCGCCCCTCACGTTTTACCCGAGTCGAGGTTGACCGGTGCAAGTGACAGTCTCCGCCCGCCACGGGCACCTGGATGAAGCCACACAGAGTTCCCTGCAGGAGAAAGCCGAGACGCTTCTCCGCTATTTCGACCGGCTCACGTCGATCGCGCTCACGGTCGATCTCCATCGCGATCACAGCCACAAGCTGAAGGTCGAAATCCTGGCGAAGGCCGAACACAAGCACGAGTTCGTGGCCGAAGAAGAAGCGGAAGACGTCGTGGCCGCGTTCAACCTCGCTTCGGACAAGATCAAGCAGCAGATCAAGCACTACAAGGAACGGCTTCAGGATCATCGCCGCGATCCGTCGCACAACGACCTGGGTCGCCAGAAGTAAGACGCCGAGGGCCCGACATGGATCTCACGACATTCATCGCGCGCGAGTCGATCATCCCCGCGTTGCAGACGACGGCGGCGGAGGCGAACCCGCGCGATCCCGCCTCCGTCGCCTCCACGAAGGAACGCGTGATCCGCGAGATGATCGCCTCGATCGCCGCCACCGGCGGCTTCCCGCACGGCGACCTCGAAGACATCACCCGGGCGGTGCTGCGCCGCGAACAGATCGGCACCACCGGCATCGGCAAGAACATCGCCATTCCGCATTCCCGCCATCCGAGCGTGGACAAGCTCGTGGGCACGCTGGCGCTCGCGCCGCAGGGCCTTCCCTTCGAGAGCCTCGACGGCGAATCCGTTTACGTGTTCGTTCTGCTCGTCTCCCCGCAGGACAAACCCGGCGACCACCTCCGGGCGCTGGAAGCCGTGGTGCGGACGATGCGGAACGACGACTACGTTCGACAGCTTCGCGCCTGCCAATCGCAGGACGAAATCTGGAACCTGCTGAGCAGGGCCCCGGGGCTGACGCCGAGCCCGACGACATGACCGACGGACGAGCCGACCACACGACGAGCCCGCCGAACGGAACGCCCTGCGGCGGTCCGAACGGGGCGCTGCGTCGCGTGGTGCGGATCGTCAATCCGCTCGGGCTTCATCACCGCGTGGCGGATCGCTTCGCCCGCACGGCCAACGGCTTCGCCGCCCGCATCGTCGTTCGCAACGGCGATCTCTCCGCGGACGGCAAAAGCCTCTGGGACCTGATGATGCTCTTGGCCTTCGAAGGGACGGACGTGGTGCTGGAAGTGGACGGCACGGACGCGGCCGCGGCCCTGGAGCCGCTCGCCGGCATCCTCGCCGCCCGCGGCGGCGAGGATTACTCGATCTGATTCGGCTGCCTCAATGAAAGTTCGGCGCGGTATCGCTGTTTCCCCCGGCGTCGCCATCGGTCCGGCCCTCGTGCTGGACACCGAAGGCGTGCGCATCACGAAACGCACCGTGCCCGCCGAACAGGTTCCGGAGGAAATCGCGACCCTCCGCGCCGCCCTCGGAGTCGCCGCCAAGGACGCCCGCGAAACGCGCCGCCTCATGGCCGCCCGCGTGGGTCAAGATGTCGGCAACATCTTCGGCGCCCAGGAAACCGCTTTCGAAGACGATTCCTTCCGCCTCCGCATCGAGCGGATGATCGAGTCCCAAAAATACTCCGCGGAATACGCCGTCAGCCGAAGCGTCCGCGAGTACGTGAACCGGTTCGAGGACGCGGCCGCCAAGATGGGCGAACATGCCGGCATCGAGCTGCGGCGTCGCGCTCTGGAATTGATCGATCTCGAAAAGCAACTGCTCGCCATCCTCCTCGGCCACGATCAGCCGCTGCTCTCGATCACGTCCCCCGTCATCATCGTCGCCACCGACCTGATGCCGTCGGACACGGCGGATTTCACTCCGCGCACGGTCCGGGCGTTCGCCACCGAGAGCGGCGGGCCCACGAGCCACACCGCGATCCTCGCCGGCGCCCTCGAGATTCCCGCCGTCGTCGGCGTCGGCCGATTCCTTAACGACGTCTCGGGCGGCGATCTTCTCATCGTCGACGGGGAACGCGGGCTCGTGATCCTCGACCCGGACGAAGCCACGATCGCGGACTACGAGGAAAAGCGAGCCCAACTCCTCGCCCGCGGCGACTGGCAGGAGACGATGCGGGACAAGGCCGCCGTCACCCTGGACGGAACGAGCGTCCGCCTGCTGGGAAACATCGAACTGGAGCAGGAAGCGGCCCATTGCCTGGATCGCGGCGCGGAGGGCGTCGGCCTGTACCGCACCGAGTTCCTCTACCTCAACAAGACGGCCGACCCCACCGAAGAGGAACACTACGAAGCCTATCGATCCGTCCTGAAGACGCTCGGCCCGGACCGTCCGCTCGTGATTCGCACGCTCGACCTCGGCGCGGACAAATTCTCGAACATGTCCGACCTGCTCGGCGGCGAGAAGAATCCGTTCCTCGGCCTGCGCAGCGTTCGGCTCTGTCTGAGAAAACTGGATCTGTTCAAGACGCAGCTTCGCGCGATTTTGCGGGCCGCCGTCCTAGGCGACGTTCGCATCATGTTTCCCATGATCAGCACGTCGGACGAGCTGCGCCAGTGTAAAACCCTGCTCAACGAAGTCCGGGAAGACCTCGAAGACGCGAAAATCCCCTTCAAATCGGAGATCGCGGTCGGTACGATGATCGAAGTGCCGAGCGCGGCCATCATGGCGGACGTTCTCGCTCGGGAAGTCGACTTCTTCTCGATCGGCACGAACGACCTGATCCAGTACACGCTGGCCGCGGATCGGAACAACGAGAACGTCTCCCACCTGTACAACCCGGCGGACCCGGCCGTGCTCCGGCTGATCCGCATGGTGGTGGAAGCGGGAAACCGCGAAGGCATCGACGTGAACGTGTGCGGCGAGATGAGCGGCGAACCGCTCTTCGTCCCGCTGCTCCTCGGCCTCGGGTTGCGGCAACTGAGCGCGACCCCGCGGAAGATTCCCGAGATCAAACGAATCATCCGGCAACTGAGCGTGCCGGAGGCGGAGCGGTTGGCCCAACACGCGTTGAGCCTCGAAACCGCTCGCCAGGTCGGAAATTTTTTGGGCGACCAACTACGACGCATCCTCCCCGAGGTCGTCGACTGAGCGGCGAACACACCCGGCCGGCGGGGCAACCAAACCCCGGTGGGTGATGCCGTGATCGGCGACGCGAAACGGGTCGAGGAAAGCGGGATCGACGAAGGACCACTGACTGCGCCGGAGCTCCGCACCCGCGGGCCGCGCCGGTTCTCCATCTCAGGCGTTCTTCTCCGATCCCGGGAAAACCGGGACCGATGCTCGGCGAGAAACTTCGCTTCCGCTTCGAAAAGACCGGACCCTTCCGGCTGCTGAGCCATCACGACCTGATGCGCTGCTTCGAGCGCATGCTCCGCCGCACCGCGCTCCCGTTCAAATCCACCGGCGGCTTTCACCCCACGCCCCGCATCGTCTTCGCTCTCTCCCTCTCGCTCGGCATCGAGGGGATGAACGAGTGCGTCGAGATCGAGTTTCTTCACGAGATCGACGCGAACGAGGCCTTCGAGAAGCTCGCGGCCCAGTGCCCGGCCGGCCTGCGCTTCACGTCGATGTCGGTCGTTCCCTTGAAGGCCACGGCCGTGCCCCGCCGCGCCGTCTTCACCTTGGACCTTCCGCCGGAGCGGGTCGAAGCCGCCCGCGCCGCCTGCGCCGAGTTGATGGCCCGGCCGCAAGTCTGGGTCGATCGCCACAAGCCGAGCCCGAAGCGACTGAACATCCGGCCGTATCTTCGGAACGTCTCGATCGTCGAGCCGGTCGCCTCGGCGACTGGAGCCCAATGCCGACTCGCGCTCGATCTCTGGGTCACGCAAACCGGAACGGCCCGCGCGGACGAACTGCTCCGCCTCCTGAATCTCGCGGACGTGCCGGATCTCGGCGGCGTCCCGCGTCGCGAACTTCTCGAACTTCGAGATGAAGTCACCGGCTCCGATTCGGCGGACGTTCCGCCGGACGGGCCTGCTGAAACTTTGCCCCTGGCCCCGGGCGCGGCGGTCGCCGCCCTCCGGGACCGCGAACCCCCGAACCTCGCCGTGCACTGGGGAGCCACGCTCGCCGGGCCGGCGGTGGAATAGCACAGGAACCACATGAAGAAGGAAATGCTGATCAACGTCCTCCAATCGGAGGAGTGCCGGATCGCGATCGTCGAAGACGGAGTTCTCGAAGAACTCTACGTCGAGCGCGCGAGCCAGGAGAGCTACGTCGGGAACATCTACAAGGGCCGGATCGTCAACATCGAACCGAGCATCCAGGCCGCGTTCGTGGACTTCGGCATCGGCCGCAACGGGTTCCTCCACGTGTCGGACGTGGACCCCGCGTACTACAAGCACCTCCTCTCGAAGGAAGCCCTCGCGGCCTACGAGGAGGAACTGGAGCGCGAACATACCGGCGGCCGAGGCCGTGGCGGCCGCGATCGGGGCGGAGATCGTGGCGGCGACCGAGGCGGCCGTGGTCGAGATCGGGACCGCGGGCCGCGACGCGATGCCGAACCCGTCCAGCCCACCGCGTGGCTCGATCCGCAACCCGCCGCCGCCCCGTCCGAACCCTTCGACGACGACGGCTTCGGCGAGGGCCTGAACGGCGGCGACGTCACGGGCAATGGCTTCGCGGAGATCGAGATCACCGAACAGGTCGAAGAGTTCTCCTCGGGCGTGGTCGAGGATCCGTTCGCAGACGAACTGCCGCCGGTGGAGGCCTTCGAACCCGTGGCTCCGGCCGCGCCCGCCGTCGAGGAGGACGACGAAGGCTTCGCCGCCGGCGTGATCGACGACGAGTTCTCGGACTTCGGCGCGGGGCTCGACCCGATTCCCGCCGCGGAAGCCGAGGAGGAGCCGAAGAAGAAGCCCCGAGCCCGCAAGCCCAAGGTCGAAGGCGACGAGCCGAAGAAGAAGCCCCGAGCCCGCAAGCCCAAGGCCGAGGGCGAAGGCGACGACGACGACAAGACCAAGTACATGCCGAGCGCCGAGCACCGCACCACGCCGCCGGACGACCCCGAGGTTCAGCCGTTCTTCGAAGGTTCGGACGACTTCGATATCGATGCCCCGAACGATCGCTTCGGCGGCGCCGCTCCTGCGGAGTCGAACGAAGATCCGGGCTTCGAACTGGTCGAGGACGACGCCCCGGCCGCGGGCGAAGCCGAGACCGTGACCGACGAGGACATGCCGTTCGATTCCGGCGTGGAATCCGAGCCCGAGCCGCTGCCCGTCACGGGCCGCGGGTTCAACGACGACTTCGAAGACAACCGCCCGCCCCGCCCGGAACGTGGCGATCGCGGCGACCGTGGTCGAGGCCGCGGACGCGACCGCGGGGATCGCGACGGCGGACGGGGTCGCGGGCCGGGTCGGGATCGGGACGACCGCGGCGGACGCGGCGGCCCTGGCCGCGATCGGGACCGCGATCGCGGACCGCGCTCCTCCAGCGGCCCTCCCGGAGGTCGCGACCGCGGCCTGCCGAAGCCGCCGATCCAGGAGATCTTCAAGCGCGGGCAAGAAGTGATCGTGCAGGTGATCAAGGAAGGGATCGGCACGAAAGGCCCGACGCTCTCGACGTACATCAGCATCGCCGGCCGCTACCTCGTGCTCATGCCGAGCCTGGCTCGCGTCGGCGTGTCGCGGAAGATCGAGGACCACGACGCGCGGCGGCGCCTCCGCGAGATCATGAACACGTTGAGCCCGCCCAAGGGCGTCGGCTTCATCGTTCGCACCGCCGCCGTGGATCGCGACGCCCGCGAACTTCGCAACGATCTCGCGTATCTGCTCCGCCTCTGGCAGGTCGTGGTGAAGCGGATCAAACGCGTCGCCGCACCCGTCGAGATCTACCGCGAATCGGACATGATCACGCGGACGATCCGCGACATCTTCACGAACGACGTGGACGCGATCTGGGTGGACGAGCCGAACGCCTTCGCCCACGCCAGCGAGTTCCTGCAGATCGTGATGCCGCGGTACGCCAGCCGCATCCGCTACTTCGGCGAAACCGAGCCGCTCTTCCACCGCTACGGGGTCGAAGACGAAATCGCCCGAATGAACACGAAGAAGCTCGAACTGCCGGGCGGCGGGTCGATCGTGATCGAGCAGACGGAAGCGCTCGTGGCCATCGACGTGAACAGCGGCAACTTCCGCGCGGAGAACAACGCCGAGGAGACGGCGTACCAGATGAACCTGCGGGCGGCTCGCGAGATCGCCCGGCAGCTTCGCCTCCGCGATCTCGGCGGCGTGATCGTGAACGACTTCATCGACATGCGCAGCGAAAGCCATCGCCGGCACGTCGAGGAGGCGCTGCGGAAGGCGATGGAACGCGACCGCGCCCGCACCAAGATTCTCCGCATCAGCCAGTTCGGCCTCATCGAGATGACGCGCCAGCGCATCCGGCCGAGCCTGAAGCGCAGCATCTTCGCGGACTGCTCGCACTGCCGCGCCACCGGCTTCGTGAAAACGAACGAGAGCATGAGCATCGAAGTGATGCGCATGATCCAACTCGCGGCCCACCGCACGCCCGCGATTCAGTCCGTGGAGGTGACCGTTCACGCCGAGGTGGCCAACTACCTGCTCAACAAGAAGCGGAAAGAACTGGCCAAGCTCGAGGAATCGGCACGGATGGGAATCCAGATCAACGGGCAAGCGGGCGTGTCGCCCGAGACGTGCTCGTTCAAGTGTCTGGATCAGAACGGAAACGAAGTGCGACTGATTCCGCCGGCCCCGGTTCGCCTCCAAGGCGGCCGTGCCCCACGCGGGAACGATCGCGACCGCGACCGCCGACCGCCGCGACTGGACTAACCTGCGGCGAACCCCAGGCGGGAGGGGCAGGACACGCTTTGCGGGGAGTATGACCGAACATGACCCTCTCCCCGTTGGGGAGGTTGGGGAGAGGGTGGTTTGTGGACTGTGAATGCAGTCCACAAACCGGGTGAGTAACTGTGGCGGACGTCAAGCCGTTTTTGGCGTCCAGGGTTGGCCGTCGCGGAGAACCGCGTTTGCGATGACGAGCAGCTTTCTCGCCAAGGCGA
>Ga0169931_10001026_pt1 | contig 46054 bp, 36 predicted proteins | sample Kivu_15m_20L_FD_129675 | JGI IMG/M metagenome (GOLD analysis project Ga0169931, IMG submission 129675) | Freshwater microbial communities from Lake Kivu, Western Province, Rwanda to study Microbial Dark Matter (Phase II) - Kivu_15m_20L... | ecosystem: Environmental > Aquatic > Freshwater > Lake... | reverse complement strand
TTTATGTTGTAACCGATCGAGCCCGTATCTGGCTCCCCCCCTTTCCCAAGTCGAATGCGTTCAGAGCCTATCCGAAAAGGGGTCTGACCCTCTCCGGCACGGTCCTCTCCGGCACGGTCCAAAAACCGATGAAATCGACTTGCCTCCAAAGGGTCAGACCCCTTTTCGGATAGGCCCTCAGCCGACCACTTGATTCATCTCCCTCTCGAACTCCCCTCGATCAGCAGCGAGTTCACTGGCGGACCAAGACCGCGGCAGAACCTGTCGACCAGCCCGCCGGGCCCTCGACCCGCGCGACGATTCGGAGAACGCCTCGGACGTTCGGCGGAACAGATACCGACGCTTCAAACACCCCTCCTTCGAAGCTCTCGATCTGCTCCTGCGAGACCTCCACACAATTCGCCTGCTCATATTTTTCCCGTGCCGTTAAATGTGGTGGAACCGGGACATTTCCTGGGGGGTAACACAAAAACAGCGTCACACAGCCGCCGTGCGGAGCCTCACCACGAATGTGGAGATCCTTGCCGGGAATGCCGCGCCGCGGAACTTGAAGAGAAACCGTTTGCGGATGCTTTAACCGAAGTGTTGGATCCCCGAGCAGATTGTAGAGGTGGAGATGCTCGATTCGTTCGGCGCCAAGCTGCTCGGGGTCAGGTGAAAGCAGGCGCGCAAGGGCGTCGATCAATTCCCGGCGACCGGCCAGCTCTGGATCATCGGCGGCGTCTGCAGCCAACTCTCGCTGGGCGCCAAGCCATGCTTCCCCCAGTCTCTGGACCCGATGCTTGTAGACGGCATGGAGCAGTCCTTGCGCAGCAACGGCATTGCCGTATGGCATCGTCAGCCGAGAGCCCGCGAGCACCGCAATCGGTCCCCCTTTGGCCAGCAGCATACGTTCGGCGAGGCAATCGGTCGTCGCATCAAAGGCCCCACTGTAACATGCCAGCAAGATCGCAATCGGTGCGGCATGGGGAGGACGGTCGAGCAAATCAACATCGCGAGTTGCCAGCACAGGTCGCCCGGCACCGTCAGGCCCGCGGACCTCGTCGAGCTCCGTAATCTGACCATGCCCCATATAAACCCAGAACAAACTTCCTTCCTGATACCTTCGAAGAACCGCCGGAAAAAACTCGTTCGCCCCGGGATGAAAAGGACTCGCCGGACTGGCATAAGTCACAGCCAAGCGAACGGCTGGGGGAAGCGACGAAACAAGGACCGAACGCGTGGCCGATTCAATCGCCGTGTCGGCCAGGATTCCAAAGCCCCCGACCCCCGCAGTAATCTGGACCGTGTCGCGCCACCGCCCAAAGTCGAGACTTTGTTCGTACTCGAGAATCCGAGCGACAAGCTGCTCGAGCTCCGCCGGAGTGTCAACGGGAAATCGCCCCACCGCGACCTCCGGACGGCCATCTTCGTCAAGATCCGCGTAAGGTGCGTCCCCCGCAATTGTCGGAGTCGTCCCATATTTCGCCGATGGACCCGACGGTCGGTAATGAGTCGGGACTTCATCGCTCGGCCGAGCTCGCCCCGACCCGCGCAGCGAGCAGTCTCCTACCAAGAGAACCCAGCCGACTCGACGCCCAAGCGCGATTGCCGCTTCATTCTGCGCACGGAGCATCGCTTGAACTTCCGAAGCCGTCGCCGCCGAATCGATCACCCGGACGATGATCCCTTCGCGTTCCCGATGGCGAATCCAGGGGCCAAGCGCAGCACGGAATGTCTCAGGGGCGACAACAAGGCAGACGCGGCGATCCTCCCCCTCCATCCCTTCCAATCGACTCGCAAAGAATGGACCGGTCGCCGCTGCCATCCAGCACATCAGTGCAATGACCCATCGATCGCCCAGCCAAGCGGACATGCGTTCTATTCCATGGAATGAAAGGGAGTGAGTATCAATGAGAGCCTCTCCGAAAAGGGGTCTGACCCTTTGGAGGCAAGTCGATTTCATTGGTTTTTGGGCCGTGCCGGAGTGGGTCAGACCCCTTTTCGGAGAGGCTCCTGAGGACGAATGAAAAAACGAAATTGCCGAGAACCCCCACTTTTCGGTTTCACGAGCCGTCCTTGATATTCTTCGCAGGAAAGCTAGATTACTGCCAGATCAGTCGCGGGTGTAGTTCAATGGTAGAACACCAGCTTCCCAAGCTGGATACGAGGGTTCGATTCCCTTCACCCGCTCTTGTTCCGCGATTTGGGAACGAACCCTGATCCCTCGTTTGCTGTGGGCCAGGAGTCGAATCCTGTGAGCTGGAAACCCCTTCTGCTGACAATCGGCGATCCTGCTGGCGTTGGACCGGAATTGTCGATTCGTGGCGCTTTATGGGCGCACGGTCAAGGAATTCCTGTCGCCATCATTGGCTCTGCACCGCTGCTCCAGCGCGTCGCTCGGCAATTATCGCTGCCGACGCTCCCGACGATTTCCATCGCTGACGAGTCCCCCGCTGCGGTTTCCCTCTCGGCGGCAGGTCTATCGCTTGGGGCTGCGTCTGCAGTTCTTCCGCCAATCATCGACCTCCCCGGGCTCGATGCCAACGGGGTGGTCCCGGGAAGCGTCTCTGCGGCCACCGGGAGGGCTTCGTTGGAGTACGTGGAATATGCAATTCGAGCGACCCTGAGGGGACTTGCGGCGGGGATTGTCACAGGACCGATTCATAAAGCGGCGTGGCATGCGGCAGGCATTCCCTTTCCCGGGCATACCGAGCTCCTCGCGGAGCGCTGTCATGCCCCGCGCCACTGCATGATGCTCGCAGCCGAGTCGATTCGCTGTGCCCTTGTGACGGTGCATGTGGGACTCGCAGATGTCTCGCGGTTGCTGGATATCGATGGGATTTACGATACCATTCGCTTGGCGGCCGCCGGGGTCCAGCAATTCATCGGGCGTCCGCCGCAAATCACTGTCTGCGGACTCAATCCGCACGCCGGGGAAGGAGGTCTCTTTGGTTACGGTGAAGAGGAGCGATGCATCCAGCCTGCAATCAAGCGGGCCCGGGAGGAGGGGTTGTCCGTTCGTGGCCCCGTCCCTCCGGACACCGCTTTTGTCCCTGCGCTTCGCAGTCGCACGGATGTCTACATCTGCATGTACCATGATCAAGGACTCATTCCGCTCAAAGCCCTCGCTTTCGACGATGCCGTGAATATTACGCTGGGTCTACCGATCGTGAGGACCAGTGTCGACCACGGAACAGCCCTCGATCTGGCCTGGAAGGGGCTCGCCAGTGACCGTAGTTTCCGCGCGGCGATCGATCTGGCCGCCCGCCTGAGCTCCCCGCACTTTTAACAAAAAGTTTTCTTTTTGCGCCAACTCGTGACCGAACGTGTCACCACCCTTTCGAAGAATGCCTGCATGGAACAAACCGGTGTCCCAGGCACGATTCTCGAAAGGTGTGCGATCATGACCCAGTTGCTTTTGGATTTCTCGGCGGGCGATGTTTTCACCACTCCCCAGCGTTTCACCACTCCCGGGCGTTTCAGCCTCCCCCCAAAAAAATCGAGCAGCGCCGGGGTCCATACCGCATCACGCGGCAGTTCCGTTCCGCTGACATCACTTCCACTGCTGGATGCGGGTCGGCAGGAACTGCAGCACCTCGGACAACTGGCACAGCAAGTTGTTGCTCGTTACGACATCGTTCGCCAACGCCGCGAAGCGCGACTGGCACGCGAAGCGCGACTGGCACGCGAAGCGCGACTGGCACGCGAAGCGCGACTGGCACGCGAACCTCGACGCGAACGCGAAGCGATGCACTCACGCGACGCAGCAATGCGAGGGACGCATGGAACTCCCGCCACTTACCTGCGGAGCCTGACCGCCTGCTCGGCAATCAAATGAGGCGTCTCCTGACTCGAATCGAGCGCCATCCGGCCGTAGAGGCCAACTTCATGGTTCAAATACCGCTGAAGATTGATCCCTGGAACAGGAGTCACGTAACAGACCGTCCGTCCTGCGGAATCGTGGATTGCAAACGGCGGTGTGTTTGGACGCGATGAATAAACGCGAACCAATTGCCCTTGGCGATCGAACTTGGCCTCGAGCCCACTTTGGGCGATCCGCCCGATATGTTCCGCTTCGGCGGCTCCAGCAGGAACCGCATCGAGCGGCTGACCGTCTCGGCGTCGCGCAATCTGCTGGTACTCCTCGATCCGCTGGAGCATCAGCGCCGCTCGCCCACGGTCGACGCTACTGCTGGCGTTTTGTGCGAGCCATGCACTGCGTTTTCGGAGCGTTTCAACGTCGCCTGCTCGCGCCCCGACCGCCATCGCCCGCGAGAGTTCGAGCTTCAGCCCCTCGACATCCGCCTCCTCAAGCTTGCCGCTTGGCTGAAATCCGCCGTCATTCCCCGACTGGAATTGAACCGGCTGCACTGCAGACCCGACATCGCCTTGTTGTGAAGGTGTCGCGGTTGTCGCAGCAGGTGTCGATTCCGAGGACTCACGGAGATTCCCCGCAAGCAACCAATCACGCAGACTGGCCCCGAGCGATGGAGTGTCACCCGACTCCGGAGGTGCTGGCCGACGCCCACTTCCTTCAACGTTTGAGACCTCCTCGCCTCCAGCACTATCGCCGGCCCCCCCCGCTCCACTTTTGGGTGTGGCCGTAGTCGTCGCGGCAAGCCCCGAACCAACGGGCCCTTGGCTGGGCTTTTCTTTTGAGTCCCGCTGCGGCGTCGGTTTTCCTTCGCCAGCCATCGCCGGAGCACTTTTTCCTGGGTTTTCGGGGCGTTCGACGAGAACCGGGGAATCGACGATTTGATCCTCATGAACCCAGCGAAATTCTCCTGGCGGAGGAACGACTCGAAACCAAACGTCATCTCCATCGGCCCCCTGGCGACGCGCGGTCCCAATAATGGTCACCTCTTCACCCATCTGAAACTGCACCTGCCAACGATACTGCTTGGCTCGCCCCAAGTGCGTTCCAATCCAGGCGACTGCCGCATCGTCGATGATTGTTCCAGTCGTCTCATCATCAGCAACACGGACCTGATCGGCCTGCAACCAACAAAAGCTGTTCTGCGGCGGTCGAATTCCCAACCAGCCCGCTTTCGTTTCGACGTAGACCTCGACCGCCTGGCCCGCCAAGAGAGGATCGGCCTGATAGAAATCTTCGGACGGCCCACAGCGGGTGTACTCCCCCTCACGGGCGACATAGGCAATGTAGGGAGCCAGCGGTGTATCATCTCCGGCCACTTCGGTGACAACCGTGGAACCCAGGATCAGCATCCCGAGCAAGCTCACAAATCTGCTCATACCCCTTCGATGAATCATGCGCGCACCTCCCTGCGTGGATTTTTGGGGGAGTACCGCAGAAAGCCTGCCGGCGCCAAGAGGAGTTTATGAGAAACGGGAGCGCACGCGGAATGCGGAAATAAAAACACCCAGCGAAATCGGCCACCATGGAAACCGATCTCGCTGGGTACCATTGAGTACGAAACGCCCTTTTGATGCAGGGCAACGTTCGCCGCTTACAACCACCGGCTCCCCACGAGCAGAGACCGTTGCCAGAGCAAGCATTTCATTCAATGGGCATTCCATTTCGAACAGCACGACTTTTCGAACGACACTACCTTTCGAGCAACACCAGGAAGGCCCCCGCGGGGCCTCCCAACGTGGCATAGGCTTCCAGCCTGTGATTCGCTTGGTACTCTCTTCCTTTTCGAGTGATCCTACGGCCGCTTACCAGATGTATCGGCCCCCAAAGCTCACCCCTTGTGCCCAGAAGTCAGTGTCGACCAGGTCTGGCGCTACGAAGTTGTTAACCTGCTCTCCCGGACGCAGCACATTCGACCAGTACATGAACGTGTACCCGACGTTCCACTGCCACTGCGGTGTCCAGTCGTATCCCAAGCTCACGCGATACTCCGGAATCACCGAGAAGCGATCTTCGCTAAACTGCCCAGCCACGGCGGGTCCGATCAAAACCCCGCCCCCATCGACATCGGCACTCTGGCGGTTGGTCCCGACAGCCAATCGACACTCCATATCGAGATTCATTCGCCCTCGCTGGCGGCTGTAGAAGAGACCAAAATCAAAGCCGTTGAACTGCGTACGACAGTCCAGAGAATCGGTCGCTGCGCCGCTGGTCAGGTCGAGCATCTCTTCGAGCTGGGTGTATCGGTATCCGAAACCGAGCTCAAAGCGGCTGCAGTACTCGGTTGGCATTCCAGCAAAAATAGGGTTCGTATGCCCCCCCCGCGTCACCAGATGGCGCCGGAACTGGAAGCCCCCTGAACGCAGCTCACTTGAATAAAGCGTCGTCGGATTGGGATCACCAATCAGCTGCACTGTGTCACTAATTTCCCCAAACCCGTAGTAATCCGCAGCCACCGACCAGGTGTGACAGGCATTCAGGAAGAAACCAAAGTCAAGACGGATGCCGTTGAGGTTCCCTTCGACCAAATCGAGTCCATCACCCCCTCCGCGACCGGCGCGAACAAAGGCTGGGAGATCCCCTCCCTTCTGCCACCAGAGCACATAATCCGCGGCAAACCATCCATCCTGGGGCAGGCAGATCGTAATACAGGGCCACCAGGCTTTGCTCGAACGACATCGACCTCCACAAGGGTCCACAACCCCCATGCCATCGCACAAGTGGCCGCTGTCGCAACCGAGTCCTGCGCATCCATCGCATCCCAAGTCATCACAGACCATCGCGTCGCAGGGCGATCCAAAGGATTCCGGTCCCAACAACGGGCCATTCCCCATCCATGAAGGATGATCCTCGATGCCGTGGAACTCCCCGTCGTAGACGATTTCCCCTTCGATCGGCGAAGGACCACCCTGGAAAACCCGCGATCCGACAGAATTCATCGGTTCCGGCTGTGGGGTCGGAATCGTCTCCCTCGCGGGTCCGGACGCCGCACCTCCCGCGGAAGAAGAGCCCTGAGCGAGTCGCACGCGGTTTGCCGGTGCAGGTCCCTTCGTGGTTCGAGCGGGAGCGATTGTTCCACTTCCAGAGGGCGAACCAGCGATTTGTGCCGGACGCGTCGGTTGCCACCGTGCTCGTGCCGTTTTCTCCGCTGGCTTCATGGCGATCCGCCGCGCGTTTTCGCTCGAGAAGCTCGGAGCTGCGAAAAAGATCAACATCAGCAGGGGGGCAGTCATTCGTTGCTTGATCACGAGAACACCAATCGATTACTTGGTTTCTTCGAATCGCGTCAGGTCAGGCCCCCCGCCTCCGCTCGCGATTCCTCAAGAGATGACCGCCGTCGGCCACAATCTCTCGAGCCATGAGTGATATCGACCAGCTCACAAAAAATCCTTTGCACAAAATCCTAAAAATCGACAAAATCGGCAAACTCACCCTCTTTTACCTAGTTCAATCCTGTGACCGGAAACCTTCAGGCCCCACGCTTAAGACGGTCCCCCAACCCAAAAAGTTTTTTCGCATTCTCATTGGCACCGGCTCGAGCGATTGCCAAAATGGAGAATGTCGGTTGTTCCCTCCTCACCTGCGACACTCGCTGGTTTCCTTCCGATCCCACCCTTGGACTCTCCCCTTGAGCTGTGAGAGGTCGCACTAGGACTCCCATGGACATCGCTCTCAAGACCTCGTTGTTCCGCTGTTTTCGAATATGTTGTCTGGCTTTTCTCGGCTCGGGAAACCTCCAGGGAGCTTCTCCACAGGAGCCTTCCCCACGGTCCGCGGCGATCTCCTTTTCCCGCACGATCCAGCCGATCCTGGCAAAGCGATGTTTTTCCTGCCACGGTCCCGATGTCCAGGAGTCAGGACTGCGGTTCAACGATCGGGAAGCGGCGCTCGGAGAGACCGCCTCGGGTTCGCGAGCAATCGTCCCGGGGGACCTCCAGGCAAGCGTATTGTTAGAACGCGTTGTGTCCGCGGACCCGACTGAGCGGATGCCCCCCGAGGGAGAGCCGCTCGGCCCCGAAGAAGTCGAATCGCTCAAGGCATGGATCGCTCAGGGGGCTCCTTGGGAACAACACTGGGCGTTCCAACCACTCCAGAACCCCGAGCCCCCTGGGGATGTTGAGGCCGATTGGGGGAAAAACCCAGTCGATGCATTCATCGCCAGCGCCCTCGCGGAGCGGGGACTGCGTCCGAATCCTTCAGCGGATTGGCGGACTTTGGTCCGTCGAGCATACCTCGACCTTTGGGGGCTTCCCCCGACCGAGGCCCAAATCCAAGCCTTTTTGGTCAACGATTCGGAGAGCCGCTGGGCGGATTTGATCGACCAACTGCTATCATCTCCCCACTACGGTGAACGCTGGGGAAGGCACTGGCTGGACCTCGTTCGCTATGCGGAAACGAACAGCTTCGAACGTGATGGTGCAAAGCCCAACGCGTGGAAATACCGCGATTATGTTATTCGCTCATTCAATGACGATAAGCCATACGACCAATTCCTCTGCGAGCAAATGGCTGGCGACGAACTGGACGTCGTGACCCCCGAGACGCTCGCGGCAACGGGATTCTATCGCCTTGGCATTTGGGACGATGAACCGGCCGATCCCCTGCAGGCCCGTTATGACGAGCTGGACGATTTGATGACGACGGCCGGACAAGTTTTTCTCGGCCTCACGATCAATTGCGCTCGCTGCCATGATCACAAGATCGACCCGATACCCCAAGCAGACTATTACTCGATGCTTGCCTATTTCGCGGATGTAACCCCGTACGGGACCCGCGGAAACCAGCAGGAAAACAACCAGGTCGAGGTCTCTGGTCCTGGAGTCCGCGAGAAATATCAGGAGCTCGACCTCCGCGAGCGACAGCTCAGCGACGCGCTCCGCGAAATCGAACAGGAGGGGATTGTCAAAATGCCCGCTCCTGACCAGCGGGCAACCGAAGGTGGAGAACGCGAAAAGGTCCTCCGCGAAAAACTGCAAAGCTACCTTACCGCGGATCGATGGGAGGAATATTCGAAGAAAAAGGACGAGCGAAAGGGGGTGCGGGAACAACGAAGCCAATTGCCCCCCCGAGAATTTCTCCTTGGTCTGGCCCGCTGCGAACCGAAGCCCGAGCCAACGCGGATTCTGCTTCGCGGAAATCCACATGTCCCAGGAGATGAAGTTCAACCACGGCTTCCGCAGATTTTTGGTTCGGCAAGCCTCTCGCTTCCCGCGGTCGCCGATCATGCAAAGACGCTCGGGCGCCGGCGCGTGTTCGCAATGTGGCTGGTCTCCAAAGAGAATCTGCTCACTTCCCGCGTGATCGCAAATCGGATCTGGCAATTCCACTTCGGTCGCGGGATCGTCAGAAGCACCAATAACTTCGGTCAAATGGGAGACCCGCCGACCCATCCGCTGCTGCTCGACTGGCTCGCTCGGCGGCTGATGGACGAGGGGTGGAAACTCAAACCTCTGCATCGTCTGATCATGACGAGCCGCGCCTACCAAATGTCTTCGCGGGCAAACGACGAGGGCCTGGCCGCGGATCCTGGAAATGATATGTTCTGGCGATTTGACCCCCGCCGGCTGAGCGCGGAAGAAGTTCGCGATGGCATTCTACAGGCAAGCGGTTCGCTGAATCGCGAGACGTATGGCCCGAGTATTTATCCGGAACTCTCCGCAGAAGTCCTTGCCGGACAATCGCAACCTGGGAGTGGTTGGGGGAGATCGTCCGAGGAACAGCGGAATCGGCGGAGTGTTTACATTCACGTCAAGCGATCGCTGCTGACTCCGATCCTCAGCGTCTTTGACTACCCCGAACCCGACCGTTCGTGCGAAGCGCGATTCATGACACTGCAGCCCGGCCAAGCGCTCTCGTTAATGAATTCCCAATTCGTTCACGAGCAAGCGGCGATCCTGGCCCGCAGCATCGCGGCCACCGCAGGAGATCAAACCGCCTCCCAAATCGACAGGACCATCCGCACTGTCCTCGGACGCCCAGCAACCGCCGACGAAACAGCCGAGGGACTCGCGCTGATTGACCAGATGCGCAGCGAGTACGCGATTTCTCCTGAAAATGCCCTCCAGCTTTATTGTTTGACGGTCCTCAATTGGAACGAGTTCATGTTTGTGGAGTAATCGTTCGTCTTGACAATCCGCTTTGGTTTCTTCGCACTTTGATCGGAAGCAAAAAGTGACTTCATTTCCATCTTCGAATCGACGTAATTTTTGCCGCCGTACCCGCCGCGAGTTTCTCTGGCAATCCGGGGCTGGGTTCGGGGCGGCAGCGCTCGCGTCGATGCTGAGCAATGATGGTTTTTTTTCAAACACATCATCAGCCGCAGATGCCCAGGGGACGCCGTTCCGCAGCCCTCTTGCGCCAAAGCCACCGCATTTTGCCCCGAAAGCGAAAGCAGTCATCTTTCTCTTCATGTATGGCGGTCCCAGCCATATCGATACCTTTGATTACAAGCCGAACATGGTCGGGATGGATGGGAAGACCGTCGAAGTAAAGACCTTTGGCCGTGGCGGGCATCGAAACCAAGGTCGAATTGTCGAACCACGATGGAAATTCAAGCAGTATGGCCAGTGCGGTAAATGGGTCAGCGATTTGTTCCCGCATGTTGCCGAGCATGTCGACAAAATCGCTTTCCTCCATTCGATGACTGCCGACTCGCCAATTCATGGCTCTGCCATGCTGATGATGAATTCAGGCAAGATCCTCTCCGGGAGCCCCGCACTCGGTTCCTGGGTGACGTATGGCCTCGGTTCCGAAAACGAAAATCTTCCCGGCTTCGTCGTGATGCTCGATCCCACCGGCGGCCCGATCAGCGGCGCAAAGAATTGGAGTTCGGGCTTTATGCCTGCCACTTACCAAGGAACGGTCTTCCGCAGTGAAGGAGCCCCCATTCTCGATTTACGACCACGCGAAAATATGCCCGCGGGTCTGCAGCGACGCTTGATCGATTCAATCCAATCTGCAAACCAGCGCCATCTCGTCGATCGACCTCACGATTCCGATCTGGCCGCGCGAATCGCCAGCTATGAACTCGCCTACCAAATGCAAACTTCAGCCCCCGAAGCAGTCGACCTCTCCCAGGAAGACGAAGCAACTCTGAAGCTTTACGGGATGGACCAACCGCGGACTCGCGATTTTGGTCGTCGGTGTCTGTTGGCTCGTCGCTTGGTCGAGCGTGGCGTTCGCTTCGTCCAGCTCTACAGTGGCGGGGCGCACAATGACGATAACTGGGATGCCCACGGGGACCTCGAGAAGAATCACAATTATCATGCCGGCAATACCGACCTCCCTATCGCTGCGCTCCTGACGGACCTCGAGCGGAAAGGAATGCTTGACGAAACCCTCGTCGTCTGGGGTGGAGAATTTGGACGCCAGCCAACAGCCGAATATGCAGAAGGGTCAGGGCGCGACCATAACGCTTATGGATTCACAATGTGGATGGCCGGAGGAGGAATCCGCGGGGGTATCAGTTTCGGCGGAACTGATGAACTTGGATCGCGGGCCGTCGATCGACCGCTGCATGTGAAACATCTGCACGCCACCATTCTGCATCAGATGGGGCTCGATCCAAACCATCTCGCGTACTTCTACGGCGGTCTCGATCAAAAACTCGTCGGCGTTGAGCCGGTCGCGCCGATTCAGGAGATCGTTTCGTAGTTCGCTTTCGATTGAACTCGTATCGATCTTTCGATTGAACAAAGCGCTCTTCGCAATGTTCTCAAGAACTGCTGCTAAACGTCCAGGTTCCGCACGTCGAGGGCGTGCTTTTCAATGAACTCACGCCGCGGCTCAACTTTGTCCCCCATCAGCAGGCGGAACATCTCGTCGGCTGCACCCGCATCGGCAAGATTCACCTGAACCAAAGTCCGGTTGGCGGGGTCGAGCGTTGTTTCCCGCAATTCCTCGGCATTCATTTCCCCGAGACCTTTAAAACGGGTCACCTGCAACCCCTTTTCCCCTGCCGCCCGAACCTCCGGCAACAGTTCACGCAGATCATGCATCCCGCGACGCGATTCGCCACGCACCAGTTCAAACTTAGGAGTCGTCGTCCCGGTCCGTTCTTCGGGGATCAGGTCCTGCACCTCAAACTGCAACTCCCGCAAGTCCTTCAGTCCGCTATTGATCGTGCGGACTTCATGCAGCTCGACCAGATGCACCGGTGGCTTGGTTGCGCCAGCGCTTGCACCGCTGCGGGTCGCCCCTTCCGGACCATCTTCCTCCTCTTCAGCCTCTCCGTTCTCAAGCGAAAGACCTCGTTCGCTGAGCAGTTGTTCGACCTGTTCAATGTCTTGAAACCAAAAATCCTCGACACCAACAAAAAGATGCAGCGGGGGCATCCGCCCCGTGATCGGGTCAAGCCGCTCGGCATGGACCTTAAGACTAATGCCACGGCGTTCGAGGGCAATAATCGCGTCTTCGATCATCGCCAGGGTTCCACAGAGTTTTCGCATCGGGTCCCCATCCACACGACGCCCCTGTTCGGTTTCCAACACCGAATCACTCAGCCCTCGCTCCATCAACTGCCCACGCATCTCTTCTTCAGTCTGCACATAATATCGTTTGCTGCCATGGACCACGCGGTAGAGCGGAGGCTGTGCAACAAAGACATGCCCGCCGGCACACAGCTGGTACATTTGCCGGTAGAAGAAACAGAGCAGCAGCGTACGAATGTGGCTGCCATCAACGTCGGCGTCGGTCATGATGATAACCTTGTTATACCGACGCTTGCTAATATCTTGATCGGCTCCGATTCCCGTCCCGATCGCCTGAATCATCGACTGCACTTCTTCATTGGCTAAGACTTTGTCTTCGCGACTCTTATAGGCATTGATGATCTTTCCCCGAAGTGGCAGGATCGCCTGGAACTCGCGCATTCGGCCCCCTTCGGCAGACCCCCCTGCCGAATCCCCTTCGACAAGATAAACTTCGCATTCCTCCATATTCTTGCTAATGCAATCGCGGAGCTTCCCTGGCAATCCGCCTCCCCCTAAGGCATCTTTCCGCTTGCGGAGCAGGTCCTTGGCTTTGCGGGCCGCTTCGCGAGCTTCGGCCGCAAGCAATCCCTTCCTCGTGATGGCCTTCGCAGTCTTTGGATTTTCCTCCAAATACTTTCCCAGCGCTTCGCCAACAACGGTGTTGATGATTCCTTCGACGTCGTTGTTGCCCAGCTTCGTCTTCGTCTGCCCTTCAAACTGAGGATGGGGAACACGAACGCTGATCACCGCGGTCAAACCCTCGCGGAAGTCATCACCCCCAGGCGTAATGTTCTTGAAGAGATTTTCTTTCTTCCCGTAATTGTTCAGCGATCTCGTCAGGGCCGATCGAAAACCACTCACATGGGTCCCGCCTTCGATCGTATGAATATTATTCACATAGGACTGAACCGTTTCAGTGAACTCGGTGTTGTACTGCATCGCGATTTCATACTGGATGTCGTCTCTGGCGCCAGAAAAGACCACGACATCGGCGTGCAGCGGATCACTGGTGCGATTCAAGTGCTCGACAAATTCCACAATCCCCCGGGTGTAGTGGAAATCTCCCCCTTCGCCATTTCGCTCATCGAGAAACTTGATCCGTACTCCGGAATTGAGAAACGCCAGTTCCTGCAACCGCTTGTACAACGTGTCAAAGTTGTATTTCGTCGTTTGAAAAATCTGGGCGTCGGGTTTGAAGGTCGTTTTGGTCCCGACCTTTTTGGTCTCGCGTCCCTTCTTGACCGGACCCAACGGGACTCCTCGCTCGTACTGCTGCGTCCAAACGTGACCCTCGCGACTGACCTCCACTTCCGCCCACTGGCTGAGGAAATTCACGACGGTCACCCCCACACCATGCAGACCCCCTGAAGTCTGATAGGCACCCTTCTGAAACTTTCCTCCAAACTTCAAAACCGTCATGACCCCCTCGAGGGTCGTCACTTCACGCTCAAATTCCTCAGATAATTGCGGGTGGATATCGATCGGAATCCCTCGACCATCATCCTCAACCGTCACGCTCCCATCGGTATGCACCGTCACCGAGACATGCTTGGCAAAGCCTGCCATCGCTTCGTCGATCGAGTTATCGACGACTTCATAGACCAGATGATGCAACCCACGCCCGGTCGTATCCCCGATGTACATGCTCGGTCTTTCCCGCACGTGCTCGAGGTCCGAGAGGTGCTGCAGATCCGCCGACGTGTATTCACTTTTGGCCGCACGCGGCCCCGAGGGGGAATTTGGTGACGTCGGACTATCAGCGTCGCTCATGGAGATTCTTCAGCAATCCAAACAGGGGTCAAACCGAGGGACTCTCGCAGTCACAGATTTTACCCGATCGAGCTCTCCCCTGCGACGCCACCTCGCCACTTGTTCCTAAATCCACCAGCCGATCACCAGCAGTAAAAGAAAGATGACCCCCATGAACGCACTGACCCAATAACCCGTGTGGATTGCTTGGCGAATGATCAACCCCAGGTCTTCATGTCGTGTTCCGCCGTAGACGACGCTAATTGCCACCAGCAAGGGGAGAAAATAAAGCAAAAAAGTCGGTGAGACCGACATCAGCGAATCCCCCACCAGGAATCGACTGACGACGCCTCCGAGCACTCCGCTGTCAACCACCACTTGCATTCTCTCCTCCATCCTCCGCTTCCTCGTCAGTTCGTTTTCGACCGCTAATCGGTGTCGAAAGGGGACCTGCATAGGCATCGTAGATCACCAGCAAATTCAGCAGGCCAGCAATCATTGTGTACCATGTTCCCATCTCGTAACCTGCCCCCAGCCGGGCATACCAGGCGGCAACATCATCGGGCCGGTCCTCCATCACGGGGCGACGGGGCGGCGCCATCCACCCCCCCCACAACGGCCGATAGGACTCATCCGTTCTTCCTCCCGGTTCCTCGGGACCAATCACCGTATGGTCCCGCATTCGTTTCCCTTGGATCAGGGCTGGCATCGCCACCAAACCCGCGCCAAGCTGGCATACGTAATGCCAGCGCTTGTCCCCCGGGACCCATGAAGCATAAACAACGTGCCCTCCTCCGACCGCAAAGCCAACCCAAAAAGTCGTCATAATGGTGAGGAAAAAAATCGCTCCCTTGGCGCGACGTCGCTGGTAGAGATGCCCCGCACCAGGGATCAGCCAAGCCAGGAGCGCTGCCAAGGAACGATTTCGCAAATCAATCTGCTTGCCATCGACTTCAATCCGCGTCTCCAGTGGAGCAGCCGCATGAGAATGCTGGTTCGGTTCCGCACCGACGCCAAGACGCCGCTCCTCAGCCGCTGCGGAAATGTGTCGTGAGCGCGAATGTCGTGCCATGAAGGGGAAAAAACCTCACCATCTTCGTTAAGGATCCAAATACTCCCCCAGTGTGACCGAATTCGTCGCTTCCCACCAGACCTTCTCCCAGCTTGCATTCCCCCTCAAGTCCAAACACACTTCTCGTATTCAAGCCACATCCGCATCCCTCATTTCTCTCCCCTCCTCGCGGAGCGCCCTTCCTATGTGCAGATTGCTCACTCTCACGCACCTTCGACACCGACTTCCTCGGACGCCTCGGACCTCTGCATCACTCCACCGCCCCACCCGCTCGACGCGAACAGGGGCTCCAAAGCTCGAAGGAAATACCTTTGCGGCTCTCTGTGCAGTCATGATCATGGCCGTAGCCAGCCACCCCGCTGGGGCACAGGACGAACCCCTCTGGGTTACTTATGCTGGCAGCGATGGCCCCGGGGCGGGCAAGAAGGTCGTACTGATCTCCGGAGATGAGGAATATCGCAGCGAGGAAGCCCTTCCCCAGCTCGGAAAAATCCTTGCCGTCCACCACGGATTTACATGCACCGTCCTTTTTCCCATCGACCCGAAAACGGGAGAGATATCCCCTGATACAGGGAATAATATCCCCGGGCTTGAGGCCCTCGAGGATGCCGACCTGATGGTCATTGCGACCCGCTTTCGAAACCTTCCCGACGAGCAGATGAAGTTCATCGTCGATTATGTCGAAAGTGGCAAACCGGTGATTGGGCTGAGAACCTCCACACACGCTTTCAACATCCCCGGCGACCGAAAATACGCCCGGTACAGTTTCAATTACGGAGGTGAGGAGTTCCTCCAAGGTTTCGGTCGCCAAGTCCTCGGAGAAACTTGGATCAGCCACCATGGAAACCACAAGGTGGAAAGTACGCGTGGAATTCTCGCTCCCGGCAGCGAGAAACACCCGATCCTTACCGGACTCAAAGAAGGGGACATTTGGGGACCAACCGATGTTTACGGTGTCCGGCTCCCCCTCCCCGGTGACAGCCAACCTCTTGTTCTTGGACAGGTACTCCAGGGAATGTCCCCGGCCGACCCGCCGGTCGAAGGGCCGAAAAATGAACCGATGATGCCCATTGCTTGGACGAAGACATATGAAAATGCCCCCGTTTTTTGCACCACCATGGGATCGGCGACCGATCTGGCCAACGAAGGATTCCGACGGCTCCTGGTCAATGCCGTCTACTGGGCGACGGGACTGGCAGAGAAAATCTCGGCGGAATCGGACGTTACCATTGTGGGGGAATTTAATCCCACAGAATATGGGTTCGGGAGTTACCAGCGGGGAATCAAACCGAAGGATCATTTGCTGGCCGAGTCGCTTCGGTAGCGGGTTCGCCCTTGTCGAAAGGGCCACCGGGCGACTAATCTCGAAGAAAAACGGTTCCAGTTCAGCAGAGAATAACGCTATGACCGATTCCAACGCGATCGCCAAGGCCGAAGTCCAGCAACTCCTTGGCGAACTTCGTCCCGCCGCGATGACGCCCGATCTCGATCCGGCAGAAACCGCCGAGTGGCTCAGCTCCCTCGAATACGTCATCAAGACCAAAGGGGCCGATCGAGTCCAGTTTCTTCTCGATCAGCTTCGGGATCGCGCGGCGGAGCGTGGCATTGAAGTCGTCGGCGACTTTACCACGCCCTATGTCAACACGATTGCCGCGCAGGATCAAACTCCCTACCCCGGCAATCGCGAACTCGAACGTCGGATCAAGTCCATCATTCGCTGGAATGCGATGGCGATGGTCACGCGCGCTAATAAGAAGTATGAGGGACTTGGGGGACACATCAGTACATTCGCCTCGAGTGCGACGTTGTACGAAGTTGCATTCAATCACTTCTTTCGCGGCCGCGGGGAAGACGGGTATTCGGGGGACATTGTTTATTTCCAAGGGCACGCCTCGCCGGGGATGTACAGCCGCGCATTTCTTGAGGGTCGGTTGAGCGAGGAGAATCTCGAGCACTTTCGCCGTGAACTCCAGCCGACTTCGGGTCTCTCGAGTTATCCCCATCCATGGCTGATGCCAGGCTTTTGGGAATATCCGACAGTCTCGATGGGCTTGGGGCCGATCATGGCGATCTACCAAGCTCGCTTCAACAAGTATCTTCGCGACCGCGGCCTGAAGGACACTTCGAAGCAGCGAGTTTGGGCGTTTCTCGGGGATGGAGAATGCGACGAACCGGAAGCTCTCGGGGCGCTGACGCTCGCTTCGCGGGAACAACTCGATAACCTCACCTTCGTGATCAACTGCAATCTCCAACGACTCGACGGTCCGGTCCGCGGCAACGGCAAAATCATCCAGGAACTCGAGTCACTGTTTCGTGGGGCCGGATGGAACGTGATCAAGGTCGTTTGGGGCGCCGAGTGGGATTCGCTGCTCGAGAAAGACGAAACCGGGCTTCTCGCCAAACGGATGGGTGAAGTGGTCGATGGCCAGTATCAAAAATATACCGCCATGCCCGGAAGCTACATTCGCGAGCACTTCTTTGGAAAATACCCACAACTGCTCGAGCTGATCAAGAATTACTCCGACGAGCGGCTGGAGAAAATGCGGCGCGGTGGGCACGATCCGGAAAAAGTCTTTGCGGCCTACAAGAAAGCGGTGGAGATGAATAATGGTAAGCCTACCGTAATTCTCGCAAAAACGGTCAAAGGTTACGGCCTCGGCGAAGCGGGTGAAGGGCGGAACATTGCCCACAACCAAAAGAAGCTCAACGAAGAGGAATTGCTTGAATTCCGGACCCGTTTCGGAATTCCTATCAGCGACGAAGAAGTCGTCCACGCACCGTTTTACAAGCCACCGGAGTCGAGCCAAGAGATCAAGTATCTCAAACAACGCCGTGCCGCCTTGGCTGGTTTTGTGCCTTCGCGACCGCTCGAACATCCGACCCTCAACGTTCCCCGCCTGAGCGACTACCCGAAATTTACCGAGGGGAGCGAAGGGAAGGACATGAGCACGACGATGGGCTTTGTCCGCCTCCTCACCGCGCTCTGTCGCGATAAGGAAATCGGCAAATACATCGTTCCAATCGTGCCCGACGAATCACGGACCTTCGGGATGGAAGGGATGTTCCGGCAGATCGGAATCTATGCCCACACGGGCCAACTCTACGATCCGGTCGATAGCTCGCAAGTGCTCTACTACAAAGAGGCGAAAGATGGCCAGATTCTCGAAGAAGGAATTACCGAAGCGGGCTCGATGAGCAGCTTCTGCGCGGCCGGGACTTCGTACTCCGCACACGGAATCAACATGATTCCTTTTTACATCTATTACAGCATGTTTGGTTTCCAGCGGATCGGCGATCTGATTTGGGCCGCCGCCGACATGCGTGCGAAAGGCTTCTTGATTGGGGGAACCGCCGGCCGAACGACCCTCAATGGCGAAGGTCTCCAGCATCAAGACGGCCATAGCTTGCTTAATGCGATCGCGTTTCCCACGGTCCGCGCCTATGATCCAGCTTGGGCCTATGAGACCTCGACCATCATCTTTGATGGTTTGAAGCGAATGTACGAAGATGGCGAGCAGGCGATCTACTACATCACGGCTGAAAATGAAAACTATGTTCACCCAGATATGCCGCAGGGGTGCGAGGAAGGAATCATCCGCGGAATCTACAAGTTCCGCTCCCGTGCGGTGGATCAAGGCAAAGCACATGTGCAGCTCTTTGGCAGCGGGGCGATCCTCAACGGCGTCCTCAAAGCCCAGGAAATACTCGCCGAAAAGTACGGTATCGGCAGCGATGTTTGGAGCGTCACCAGCTACACCCAACTGCGGCGCGAAGCGGGCGATTGCCAGCGGTGGAATATGCTGCATCCAACCGAGAAACCGCGCGTCAGCTACTTGGAGTCGATCCTTGCCGGGCATGCTGGTCCGTTTATCGCCGCGAGCGATTATGTACGGGCGATCCCCGAACAATTAACTCCTTGGATTCCTGGAGATTATTACGTCCTGGGGACCGATGGAATGGGCCGGAGCGAAACTCGAAAAACGCTTCGCCGACACTTCGAAGTCGATGCCGAAAGCGTCACCATTGCCACCCTCCATCGACTCTCGCTCCAAGGAGTTATTCCTCCGGCCGAAGTCGCGAAAGCAATCGCGGACCTCGATTACGACCCCGATAAAGTCAATCCTTACTTCGCTTGATCCAGGGCGCAGTGCCCGCATACCTCTCCACTCATCCTCGGCTCCCCGCAGCATCAATCAGCCATGCCCATCGAAGTGAAACTCCCTGAACTCGGACCGGGCATCGAGTCCGGCGATGTCCTTGAAATCCTCGTCCGCGAAGGGGATATAGTCCAGGCAGGGCAGGATATCGTCGAAATGGAAACCGACAAAGCTTCGGTTCCTGTCCCCTCGAGCGCCAGCGGCAAGGTCACCAAAATCCACGTCCAAAGTGGCCAGACCGTTCCCATCGGCGGCCTGATTCTCGAACTCGAACAAACCGCGGGAGCACCCGCACCCACGGCCTCTCCTCCGGTAACCCAGGTCCCCGCCCAACCAACCTCCCCCCTTCCATCCCCACCTCCGATCTCGACGCCCCCAGTCGCCGCACCCCCAGTCGCCGCACCCCCAGCGCCGGTGGTCCCTGCCCCCGCGGTTCCTCCGCCAGTCCTCGCGCCGATCCCGACTCCCACAGTCGCCGGACCGATCGTTCCCCAGGCAAACCCGGCAAGCACACCTTCGCCGGCGAGCCCCGGATCCTCATCCGGAGTTTCGGGCCCCGTGATCCCTGCGGGTCCGGCCGTGCGTCGCTTTGCCCGCGAGGTCGGTGTCGATTTGAGCCGCGTCTATGGTTCTGGAGATGGGGGGCGGATCACTCGCGATGATGTCTTGGAGGTTGTCCGCCAAGCCAGCCAAGCGGTGACCGGCAGCAGTAGTGGACTCCCGCCGACAGCCGCCCCGAGCATTTCGGGACCAGGAAAAAGTGCCGCGGTTTCATCCGCGAACCCCCCGTCGACGAATCCCTCGGTGACTCCCGCCCCCGCAGGCGAATCTGCCAGTGATGAATACGGAGCGATCCGCGTCGAACGGATGACAAAAATCCGCAAGACGATTGCACAGCAGATGCATCTGAGCTGGTCCAGCGTCCCGCGGGTCACGAATTTCGATGACGCCGACATCACCGATCTCGAACGACTCCGTGTCAGCAGCAAAGATGATTACGCCGCTCAAGGAATCAAGCTGACAACGATGCCGTTTCTGATCAAAGCGGTCGCGACAGCGCTTCGCCACCATCCAATGATCAACGCACAAATCGATGCCGATCGCGAGCAGATTGTCTACAAGGATTACATCAATGTGGGTGTCGCCGTTGACACCGATCGCGGCTTGGTAGTCCCGGTCCTTCACAATACCGATCGCATGGGGATTCCGGACATCGCACGAAAACTGGCACAAACTGCCGCGAACGTTCGTGGTGGCCAGTTCGCCATCAGCGATCTGCGGGGAGGCACATTCACCATCAGTAACCTCGGTGCGATCGGGGGACAGTACAGCACGCCAATCGTGAATATCCCCGAGGTGGCGATCCTGCTCGTGGGTCGCAGTCGTAAATTGCCCGTGGTGATGCCCGATGATTCGATTCAACCTCGGCTGATGATGCCACTGAGCCTCTCCTATGATCATCGGCTCGTCGATGGTGGCACCGCGGCCCGGTTTCTCAATGATGTCATCAGTTATCTCGAAGCCCCAAGCCGCCTCCTTCTGGCGCTCTAGTTGCCCGGCACTGATTTCCTCCTCCCTTTCGCTGATGTGGCGGGTCCGATGATAGTTGCATCTCGTCGTCCGGTGCCTGACGAATACGGTCCGACCGACTATTACGCACGGTCGATTACCGCCGTCGGCGGCGAAGACGTGATGCCCATCCTTCGCGACCAGATGTTTTGGCTCTGCGAACTTGGTTCCAGCATCAGCACCGATCAGACCGATCGACTGCACCCTCCATATACCTGGACGATTCGCCAGGTTTTCGAACACTGTGCCGATGCCGAACGTGTTTTTGGTTACCGCGCGATGCGGATTGCTGCTGGCGATTCCACCGAGCTCCCTCCGTGGGACGAAAATGCCTACGCTCAATCGCGATTCGGGCTGGGAGGCACTTTTTCAATGATCGTCGAAGAATGGGGCGCCCTGCGACGCGCAAACTACATTCTTCTCCGCCGTATCGAGCCCGCTGCATGGGATCGCCGGACCATTGCCAACCGAGTTTCGCTTTCCGTCCGCGCGATCGCATGGCTCATGGCTGCCCACCTTCAGCACCATCTGCAGATTGTCGAGCAGCGTCTGGGGATTTCCGTCCAGCGTGCACCGTCACCCCATGCGATGCGGACGACATGAAGTGGCGAAGACTTTTCAGTGCCCTCGTTTTGCTTTGGCAGTTCTCCTTCCACACTCATGTTCCGGCATCTCCACCGAATATCATCTTCTTTTTGGTTGACGATCTTGGGGCAACCGACCTTGGGTCCTGTGGCAGCACCTTTTATGAAACCCCCAATCTCGATGCGCTCGCGCGGCAGGGAATCCGCTTCACTGAAGCTTATGCCGCCTGCCCCGTTTGTTCCCCAACACGAGCCAGTCTCTTTACGGGACGGTGGCCCCAGCGGACCGGAGTGACCGATTATTTGGGCGCTCCGCCACCAGAGAAGTGGACCCGGAACACCCCCCTTCTCCCCGCTCCGTTCGTCGATCGACTCTCGCTCGATCATGTCACGATCGCCGAGGAACTCAAGGCTGTTGGGTATCAAACCTTCTTTGCCGGGAAATGGCATTTGGGACCCGAAGGTTGGTGGCCTGAAAACCAAGGTTTTGATGTCAATCGCGGCGGCATTGACCGCGGTGGACCCTACGGTGGGAATAAGTACTTCTCTCCCTATGGCAACCCCCGCTTGGAGGATGGTCCCCCTGGAGAACATCTCCCCAAGCGACTCGCGATGGAGACTGCCGCTTTCATTCGCCAGCACCGCAGTTCCCCCTTCCTTGCCGTTCTTTCCTTCTACAGCGTCCATACCCCGCTGATGGCTCGCCCTGACTTGCTGGAGAAATATCGAGCGAAACTCCGGCAAACGCCCATCCCAGATGCGTGGGGCCACGACGGATTTCGCGATGTCCGTCTCGTGCAGAACCACCCGGTCTATGCGGCGATGGTCGAAGCGATGGATCAAGCGGTCGGAACCGTCCTCGAAGCTCTCCAGGATGAAGGTCTCGAGAAAAACACGATGGTCATTTTTTCCAGCGATAACGGTGGACTCTCAACCAGCGAAGGATGGCCCACTTCCAATGCTCCCCTTCGCACGGGAAAAGGATGGCTCTACGAGGGTGGAATTCGCGTCCCCTGGATCATCCGCTGGCCAGCAGTCATCCCGCCCGCTTCCACGTGTGAAATACCCGTCTCCAGCCCCGATTTTTTTCCCACTCTGGCGGAGGCGGCATCGCTTCCAGCATCAGTGATCGCATCGAGCGATGGGCAAAGCATGATCCCCATGTTCACCGGCCAGCCCACTGCCGAACGTCCCTTGTTTTGGCATTATCCGCATTATGGAAACCAAGGGGGCGCTCCGGCCTCGGCCATTCGTTCGGGAAAATGGAAGCTGATTCGCTGGTATGAGGACCAGCGATGCGAGCTCTTCGATCTTGACAACGATCCAAGCGAACAAACGGATGTTGCTGACAAGCATCCAGTACGCGTTTCCCAGATGCAGGAGCGCCTTGCGAATTGGCTGGTTCAGGTCGGCGCCCGATTCCCTTCGGCCAACCCTGCCTACGATCCAGCCGCTGCGAGCGGGCGAACCGCAGTGCGATCACGATCCTCTACCGACCCGTCGCATAAGGATCAATGATCCCGCCACCACTGTAATCGAATGGTGGAGGGGCGATTGGATTCGGCGGATACATCGATGCGTGGGGCGCTGCCATCGCAGGTCCCGCTCCACCTGGCCCGCAACCTGGGCACTGATTGCAAGATCCGCCGGCGCCCATCGGCGCGGGAACGCCCATCATCGGCGCGGGAACCGAAGGAGCGGTACCAAAATGACACATCCCTAGATGGTCACATTTCCATTGCTCAATCCGTTGAAAAAATCCACATCCCGATAGCGGAAGCATCGCCGACATGATCAGCAACGAATAACGAAAAGTGCGCATTGCTCGATATCCTTGAAGGAACCCTCACAACGACCGCGACATTCTTCGTCTTGCTGGAGAGTCTCTGCGGAAATATGCGCGACTCTGCGGGTCTGGCAAACTTTTCTTCCACAAATTGCCGGATTTTTCAGAGAGACCGCTTTGCAGGGCTCACCTCGAGAAAAACCACTCGTTCCCGCGAGATTTCCTCAAGGCCCTGCAGCACCCACAACGAGCTCGGCGCGAATGCCTCGCAATCGATAAAGAAAGTAGGCTGCTCCACCGGCCATCAGCAGCGCACAAAGAACAAACATTCGCTGCGGTTGGTCCCCAAAAAAACCAGCAATCGCGGAATATAAAAACGCAGAGAAAGTCATGAAACAGAACGAGACCGCGTTGGCCGTCCCCAGAAATCGACCCCGCTCGTTCTCGGGAGCGAGCTTCTGCAGCAACGACTGCAGCGGAATGATATAGAAGCCTGCAAAGAATCCGGCACCAAGGACAAACATCCCCACGTTACTGAAGACCACCCGCAGATATTCACCCATCTCCGGCATTTTCGGCGGTACGGTTCCAAGTAAGAAAAAGAACAGTGTCAGTCCCGCCGCGCCGATCGGAATCAACCGCGGTTCGATCCGATGCCCCGAAATCAGGCCCGCCGTTGCACAGCCGACACCAATCGCAATTCCCATGACTCCCATCAGTGCGCTCGCCTCGAATCGACTGACATCGAGAATCTGCGTGTACTCCGGGAGGATAAACAGCGATATCCCTGCGAGCATATAGAAGTAAGCCCACGCGAGCATCACGATCAGCAATCGTGTTTGCCGCATCTGCAGAATCGACTCCCAGTAAATCCGCACGGGATGCCAATCGAATCGCATTGTGGCATCCCCTTGCGGCAACTTCCCCAGGAGCATGACCGTCGCAATTCCCGCCAGCGCAAAAGCAACCAGCGCGGCACCTGGCAACCACAATGTCGGCAGCTCGGGGATCACGCCCGCGATCTCTTTGGGCGAATAATGATCGCTGACCCAGCCCCCAACAAGCGTTCCGACAATCACGGCAATGTTCGTCATCATGTTGATGGTTCCGTTAGCTCGGCTGAGGTCCGAATCGGGCACGATTTCAGGGATCATCCCGTACTTCGCAGGGCCAAAGAACGCGCTTTGGCTGGTCAGGGCGACAAGCGCCAGCAAAGTGATCCAGAGGTTTTCCGACCAGAAACCGTACATCGCGACAAGCGCGATCGGGAGCTCCGCCCACTTCAGCACAACGCTCACATCACGTTTTGAATAACGATCCGCAATCTGTCCGCCGTAACCGGAAAGCAGAATAAATGGGATCGTAAAACAGGCTCCGACAATCCCTTGTCCCCCTTCCCCCAAATCCCCTTTCCAAGCCCCGTCGACAACCATAAAGGTGAGGACCACTTTCAGGATATTATCATTCGCCGCTCCGAAGAATTGCGTGCAGGTCAGCCCCAGAAAACTTTGGCGGAATAGGTTGCTGTGCATGGACCCCATGTGCTCCGCGATGGATGAGCGTTTCAGAGCAAAAAATCCACCAACGAGACTGGTCCGTAGAATTTTTCCCCGAAAGATGGTCCGGATTGTAGCCCATCCGGAGCGCGCCGAATACAGAAACCCACCAAGCCAAGCGAATTAATGCGGCACGGATCCATCGGGGAAGGGAATCTCACGATTTTCAAGCTCGGCGAGCGCATTGCCCGCGGCTCGCTGCTCCGCCTCTTTCTTGTTACGTCCCCATGCCGGTGCAAACGTCTGCTTGCCGATCACCGCGACGACTTGAAACGACTTGCTGTGGTCAGGTCCTGATTCAGCCATCAGCCGGTAAATCGGAGCGCTCCCCAGATCGCGCTGCGCCAGATGCTGGAGCATCGATTTGTGGTTCCCCCCACTTTGCCCACTCACTGCCATCCGGACTTCATCTGCCAGCCATGCATGCAGCCGATCTCGAATCGCCTCGTGACCTCCATCCAGATAAATCGCTCCGACAACCGCTTCGAAGACATCGCTGTACATCGATTTGGGAAAACTGCGATTTCTGGAGACTCCGCGCCCGACAATCAGGCATTCGTCCAGCTGCAGCTGCTTGGCGATCTGCGCGCACGTCCGCCGGCTCACGACCGTCGACTTGATCTTCGTCAGATCCCCTTCGGAGTACTCTGGGAATTCCCGGTAGAGCCAATCGCAAACGACCATTCCCAGAATCGCATCCCCGAGAAACTCAAGCCGCTCGTTGCTCGCCAGTCGATGCGTCGCAATCGAGGCATGCGTGAGGGCGGCTGTCAAATGCTGGACATTCTGAAATCGATAACCAATCTGCTGCTGGCAAAACTCAAGCTTGTCTCCTCGCCCGCTGTCCACACCACCAGCGTCGTTCCCGTCGCGCTGACCGCATTCTTCGGGGGTTGATGCAGCGAGCGATGGATGCGTAGGTTTCGAAGGCACGGCAGTGAGTGGAAAGAAATGGCGGCGGATCAAACCATACAACAAAAAAACCCTTGCATCGCTCGATCAAACGCGGTGCAAGGGTCGCGCCAGTACGCCTGTCAACAAAGCCTAGAGCGGGTCTGGAACAAACTCTTTATCGAGCACATCACTACTTTTCCCACGGAGCGTCAGGAGCGCCTGATAGGTTCGGTAATCAATATCTTCGCTCACAAATCGAACTTGCCCGTCTCCAAATGCAGCATTCACGCCGCCATTGTGATTCGAGGATGGTCTCGCCATGAAAGGCGCCAAGGGAGCAGAAATTGCCCGATACTTTTCCGCGTTGATTCGCCAAACGACACCAGAGGTCCCATCCGTTGGCCAAGTATTCGAACGATGAAAGACGACACCTTGAAGCGACTTGACAATCAGCGGATCAAGCCCAGTAGCCGGATCGGTAAACGGGGTACTCAAAGCGGGCAGGCTCAACCAATGGTAGGGGACCGTTTGCAGGTTTTCGGTGAACAGAATCGTATTCGACGGACCATCGTCGAAATCCTCGGTTCGCACATCGGATCCCACCGTACTCTTGCCAGCCCCAGCAAAAGTATCCAGTGACGGACCTCGATACTTGTTGTTAAATGCCCCATTCGCTTTTTTCATCGAATCCTTGTAAGAGATCGGGGGTGTCCCGCTTGCCAAAGCAGAGTTCCAGTACAGCCCGTTGTTGGATGCATAGTTGTTGATCCCGTCAGAGGCCTCATTCGTCGCACTTGGGCACTGGAAAATAGGCAAGCTCGGAGCTGAACGAGGGTGGAAAGATGTCCCATCAGCAATCGTTTGATCAGGGTTGACGGACAGTAACGGATACTTGTCTTCGTTCCAGCGTTCGAAAGTTGCCAGCGCGTCCAAGGACGGGAGCAGCGAAATGTGCCAAGTCCCGATTTTCGCATGTGGATTGGTGATCGTATTCATCGCGTCCGCGGGGTCCACGCCGCCGATGTAGGTGCCGAAATAATTCAGATACCCCGGCAACGCTTCCTTCTCGGTCTCATACTGGAGCGCGGCAAGCCCTAAATTCTTAAGGTTCGTCGCGCACTGGGCTCGACGCGCTGCTTCCCGCGCTGCCTGAACCGCCGGAATCAGGAGACCCATAAGAATGCCAATGATCGCGATCACGACCAACAGTTCGACCAGCGTGAAACCAGGACGCGAGCGCTTCATCATCACACCCCTCCAATTCATGTTGCGGACTAACAGACGAGAAAATCTTCCAGCCGTCTCGTCGCATCGGGACACCGAGACCGTCACCGGTTAATTTCGGACTTCCTCAAATTATGCCACAACTGAGAGTGAAAAGTCCAGCTTTTTGTTCCGCAATTCGCTTGCCAAAGACCGCAAAAGATCAGGCTGCTATCGGTACAAGCTCGTACTGGATCGATTCCACGACATCGACATGGACATTCGCATCCTTTCGAGCCGCGGCGACCGGTAGGCAGAGCTCCGCGAGCCGTGCAAGCGGTCCAATCCGACCTTCACTGAATTCGAACAATCGGACCACGGCAGCATCGGTGAAAATCGCTGGGCTCCCACCAACCACCCCCAGCTGGTGCCGAACAAACCGTGCTGTGTCCGCAAGATCGAGCGGCTCCAGGTCAATCCGCAGAGCACACCCCCCGACCGCTGCCGCAATCGCCAGCCCCCGCTCCGGCGAACTCCCAAGCACCACGCTCAACTGCGGTGAGGCGGCAAGCAGAATCCCCGCGATTTCCGCCGCCAAGGGAGTCGCATCGTCCACCAACCACATCGTTCGAATCCCCGCCTTGGCCGACGCCCCGATCCGCTCAGTAATCTTCCGATACGGATCATGCCCCAGCCGCTGGCTTCCCAGTCGCTGAGCTAATTGCCGCAGCAATTGCTCGCGCGAGCGATCTTTGGCGGAACTGTAGACGATTTCGAAGGCGCAATCGCCAATCCCGACCGACTGTGCGACTCGCCGCAGGAGCGTGGATTGACCGACGCCGCGCGGCGCAACGAGCAAACCGATCGCTTGGCCGCTGTGAGCCAAGTAGTCGAAGCGAGCGAGCGCCTCGCGCTGCGGCCGCCCAGGAAAAAAATCGTCCGCCGACTCAGGACGTCCAAACGGAAGCTTCGACAGGGACCAATACGCTTGATATGTCATCGCAGATACCCCCCATAAGCATGAAGCTCCGGCTGAACCACTCTTCTCTTCGCTTCGTTCTGCATCGGCTGCAAGGAATTCAGGGCTTGAATCGATTCAAACGTTTCTCCCGGGGACTCCGTTGCACTGCTCTGGAGCGATCGAACAGAAGCCCCCCCAACAGACCGCGGTTGACCCATTTTTGGGGAAACCGTAACCTTAGTGGTTTAGGCCAGTTACGTAATTTTTACCAGCTTGATCCGAGCCGGCGGGGAAGCAATGGCAGTCTTGGAACGGATTTGGGAACTGATTGGGGCGATCTGCGCGGGGATTCTCAGCTCGGTGGAGCGGACGGTTACATCGATCTTCGGTTCGAGCAACGCGCGAACCGTCCATCGCATGCGTTCGCGGGTCGAGCGGATTAGCGCAATGGAGCCGCAGATGCAATCGCTCAGCGACGAGCAGCTGCGGGGAAAGACGGAGCAGTTTCGGGCACGACTGAAAAACGGCGAAACTCTCGACGACATTCTCGAGGAAGCCTTCGCGGTTTGTCGCGAGGCGGGGCAGCGGTTCCTCGGGATGCGGCATTACGACGTCCAGTTAATCGGCGGCATGGTGCTGCACAGCGGCTCGATAGCAGAGATGGTCACCGGGGAAGGGAAGACGTTGGTTGCCACGCTTCCTGCATACCTCAATGCCCTCGAAGGCAAAGGGGTGCATGTGATTACGGTCAACGATTATCTTGCCCGCCGCGACATGGAATGGATGGCGCCGCTGTACATGAATCTCGGGCTGACTGTGGGTGCGATTCAAAGTGGGATGAGCACGGCAGAAAAACAGCATGCTTACGCGCGGGATATCACCTACGGCACGAACAATGAATTCGGCTTTGATTACCTTCGCGACAACATGCGGCCGGCCGCGCGAGGTGACGATCGATTTCCGAAAGAAGCCCAGCAAAGCCAAGGACCGCTGCATTATGCGATCATCGACGAAGTCGACAATATTCTCATCGACGAAGCTCGGACTCCGCTCATTATTAGTGGCCCGGCAGACATGGATCTGGGGAAGTACGCCGATGCCGACCGCGTCGCGCGGCACCTGACCAAGGAAAAACATTTCACGGTCGACGAAAAGAACCATAACGTGACTCTCACCGACGAAGGGGTTCGGGAAGCAGAGCGACTGGCGGGGGTGGAGAGTTTTTACACCGCTGGCAACATGGAGTGGCCTCATCTGATCGACAATGCCCTCAAAGCCCATCACATCTACAAACTCGATGTGAATTATGTGATCAAAGAGGGGCAGATCGTGATCGTCGATGAGTTCACCGGCCGTCTGATGGATGGCCGCCAGTGGTCCGATGGTCTGCACCAGGCGGTTGAGGCAAAGGAAGGGGTCAAGATCAAACAGGAAACACAGACCTTTGCCACGATCACCCTCCAGAATTTCTTCAAGCTCTACAAGAAACTGGCGGGGATGACCGGAACCGCGATGACCGAAGCGAACGAGTTTTGGAAAATTTACAAGCTCGACGTGATCGCGATCCCCACGAACCGCTCGCTCCAGCGAATCGAAAACCCAGATGTTATTTATCTTTCGGAGCGCGACAAGTTTCGTGCGCTCGCCGAGGATATCGAGCGGACCTCGAAGTGGGATATCTTGGCACTGAAGGATGGGAAGGAACTGTGGGGGCGGCTGGAACGGGAGGATGACCAAAACTATTTCTTTGTGCTCAAGGGGAATAAGGAAAAGCAGGCTGTACTGAAAAGCCAAGTCGTGGGGCTCCAGCGCTGCGGTCGTCCAGTGCTCGTGGGGACTGTCAGCATCGAGAAAAGCGAAAGATTGAGCGCTTTGCTGGACCAGCGCGGGATTAAGCACGAGGTGCTCAATGCTAAACAGCATCAGCGCGAAGCCGAAATCGTCGCCCAAGCTGGAAGAATTGGCGCCGTCACGATCGCAACCAATATGGCCGGTCGCGGGACGGACATCATTCTCGGGGGTAATCCAGAGACGATGGCTTGGGCACAACTGCAGCATCAATATCCGACTCGACTCGAGGTCCCCGATGAGCAGTGGAATGCTTTGGTCGAGCAGATCGATCAACGAGAAAAGATGTCCGAGGAAGGTAAAGTCGTCCGCCAGCTCGGTGGCTTGATGGTCCTCGGGACTGAACGGCACGAGTCACGGCGAATCGATTTACAGCTCCGCGGTCGTTGCGGTCGGCAAGGAGACCCCGGAGAAAGCCGCTTTTATCTCTCGCTTGAAGATGACCTGATGCGGATTTTCGCCGGCGATTTCGTCAAGCGAATGATGGAAAAAATGGGGATGAAGGAGGGCGAGGCGATTGAGTCTTCGCTCGTGACTCGGCGGATTGCGGCGGCGCAGAAGAAGGTCGAAGAACGGAACTTTGAAATCCGCAAGAATCTGCTGGAATATGACGAGGTGATGGACGAGCAACGGAAACGAGTCTACGGATACCGCCAGCGAATTCTGGATGGGGTTTCGTGTCGTACGCTCATTATCGACCAAGTCGAAAACCAATTACGGAAGACTGCAGGAACTTTGCTGGACAACGACTATGGTCCTTCCTCGTTCGCTGCATGGGCCAGCGGTCGCTTGCTCTGCCAACTCGATGCGAAGGATTTTCGCAACACCGACTTTGAAACGGCCTGCGAGTACGCGCGCGAGGTTGCGCAGCGGGCTGGCGAAGCGATTATCTATGAGACAGTTGAGGAAAATCTGCCATCGGACGGCGATCCAGAGGAATGGAACTATCAGGCGATGGCCACCTGGGCCAACAAACGGTACGAAACCAATTATCGTGATCGCGACATCCGGCAGATGGATCGTGAGGAGTTCGTTGATACGCTGATTGCGAAAGCTCAGAAGAAGGTCGAAGATGTCGACCTTTCGGCCGGCCGTCAGTTCCTCGAAGCAGATTTTGGAAGACGATCGCTGGCGACGTGGCTGAAGAATAAGTTTGGGATCGATGTCTCAGCGGAGACTTTCAAGGATCGCGAGCGAGAGGAGATTGTGGGTTCTCTTTTGCAACTGGCTCAAGATGCCTATATGCGGAAGGAGACCGAATATCCAGCGATGACGGGGATCAGCGCCTTCACCTTCGCGCAGGGAGCACAGCTCCACCTGGACCGAGAGGGTCTGGCCCGCTGGATTCACGGACGATTCGGGGTTGAGCTTCCCGCCGAAGCGATCCGCACATCTCACCGTGAGCTTATGGATCAACTGGTGGCCCTGAGCCAAGTCGCCGTCGACCAGGCGGTGGAAGTGCAGAAAACGGCAGCTGAGAAATTGTCTCAGATTTTCCAGGATCGCGATGGCCGCGATTCGATCGCTGCAATCGCTGGTAGCAATGGTGCGCTCGACCATCTGACCGATTGGCTGCACAGCGAACTTGGATGCAGACTCCCGAAAGACGAAATCGGGAACATGGATCGGGAGCAATTGATGAATGTCGTCGATGGCGCCGTCGATGATCGATTCTTCCCTGAAATGCGGCGAATGGAGCGGCAAGTCCTGCTTTCGATTGTCGACAATGCTTGGAAGGATCATCTTTTAGCGATGGATCATTTGCGGAGCAGTGTGGGGCTCAAAGGCTATGCGCAGATGGATCCGAAAGTTGAATATAAGCGGGAAGGGATGCGGCTCTTTGAGCAGATGTGGGATTCGATTGGTGAGCGGACTACGGATTTGGTCTTTCGGATGGAATCATTCAATGAGGATTTTGTCCGCAGCACCTGGGTTGATGCCCGCGCGCGGCATGATGAGATTGCTCCGGCAACGCGTATCGATGGCCCACAATCGCGACCTGCAGGTCCGGCTGATGGAGCCACGAATCGCGATCAGGCCCCACAGCGAGTCGAGCCGGTGCGACGGTCTGGTCCGCGGGTAGGCCGGAATGACCCTTGCCCATGCGGCAGCGGGAAAAAATTCAAGAACTGCTGCATGAATCAATCGTCGGAGATTTGACGCTGAATTTCATGCTCCGCACGCTCCTCGCCACGTTGCTCGATGCCCTCTATGGTTGTGCGCTGGCGGTTGCTTTCCCGTTGCTTGCCTACCGACGCTGGCGGCAGGGAAAATCGTGGAATGACTGGGCAACGAAACTGACTGGAAAAGTCGAGATCGATGTGCCGTGCGCATTTCGCATCTGGATGCATGCGGTGAGTGTTGGTGAAGTGAATCTCTTGGTGGGTTTTGTGCGTGCACTCGAGGCACGGCATCCCGATCTTGACGTGGTCATCAGCAGTAGCACGAGCACGGGTCTCCAGCTCGCTCGAGAACGCTTTGGCGCGGAACGTGTTTTTCCCTTTCCTTATGATTTTTCGTGGGGGATTCGGGAGGCTTTTCGCCGCATCGAGCCGCAGATGATTTTACTGGCAGAACTGGAGCTATGGCCAAACATGATTGCGGTTGCCTGGCAAGCCGAAGTACCGGTGGGCGTGATCAATGGACGGATGAGCGACGCATCTTTTCGAGGGTATCGTCGGTTGCGTTGGCTATTGCGGGGTACTTTTGCACGACTTGCGTGGGTCGCGGTCCAAGATGACACCTATCGCGATCGCTTTCATGCGATGGGGGTGCCTTTGGATCGAATTCAGGTAACCGGTTCATTGAAGTTTGATTATGCCCCTGATTCGCGAGACTGTCCTGATGTTCGTGTTGTCCGAGTAACGCTTGGCACGAGCGCGGAAAACTCGATTTGGCTGGCTGGCAGCACGCAGGAGGGGGAAGAGGAAGTTGTGATCAAGATTTACCGGAAACTCTCGCCGCGTTTTCCTCACCTGCGACTGATGCTTGTTCCGCGGCATGCGGAACGATTTGAGGAGGTTGCACGATTGGTGGAGTCAAACCGGCTGAGGGTTGTCCGTTATTCGCAACTGCGCTCGCCGCGCGACCGATGGGCAGGGGACGAAGTGGTTCTTGGGGACCAAATGGGCCAGTTGCGGACATGGTGGGGGATTGCTGAAATTGCATTTGTCGGCGGAAGTCTTGGGGACCGAGGAGGTCAGAACATGCTTGAACCTGCAGGATATGGGGCAGCAGTCTGTTTCGGTCCCAACACGAGGAATTTTCGGCAGATTGTCGAACGGTTGCTCGCTGTCGACGGAGCACGGATGGTGCGAGACGCCGAAGAGCTCGAAGCGTTCATCACCCACATGCTCGACCAGCCTGCGGTCGCGATCAGCATGGGAGAGCGAGCGCGAAATTTAGTCCGCGCTCAACAAGGAGCCACAACCAGAACGCTCGACCTGATCACGAAGACACTCCCAAGCCCCAGCACTCCAAATCACTCCGAGAATCACTCCGAGGACAGGCACTGACACTCCGAGGACAGGCATGACACTCCGAGGACATGACACTCCGAGGACAGGCATTGAAGCATTCCGAGGACGCATTCCGAGGACAGGCACAGGAGCTCCGCGAGCATTCCGAGGACAGGCATAGGAGCTCCGCGAGCATTCCGAGGACAGGCATAGGAGCTCCGCGAGAGCTCTGAGGACATGCAGAGGAGCTGCGAGAACACTCACTGACTCAAATCGCTACTGGACTAAAATGACAGCCCTGCCAAATAAAAGACGCACACCGCCCTAACTTAGATCAGGCTTCAAAAAGCTCTTAAATATCGCGTTTCTGGCGATTTCTTTTAGGGGTCAATGGCACGCTCGTGATCGGCACAAGATCAGCCGTTTCATTTCATTACGAAAACTATCTTGGAATTGCAGGATTTCATGCATTCAAATCTAAAGAAAAAACGAATCTCCTATTGCGGCATGAGCATGCACGAACAATCTTTAACACGCTCTCGTACAAAAGTGATTGGGCTTTCAAGTAGTCCGCTTATTCGCGGGCGCTTTGCGAATGTAACCCACCCCAGACAGCACGTATCGCATGCAGTCGCTGCTTGATTTACGAACCCGCAAATCGACTAGCATTTCGTTTGAGCATTAGAAATTAGAGGGGGACTGATGCTAAATTCATGGCGCGAGAAAGACCTAGCTTGAGAGCATGATTGCGAAGACGTTCGCGACTCCCAGCAATAAACCGTCCGACGAGTCTCCCCCCTCGCAGTCGCTGGATCATCTGCTGCCAAATGCTCGTTGTGCTTTGGATTCGGGAGAGGATATCGTCGAACTCCCTGTCGATGACACACTTCCCTTCACGCACCATGCGACCGGTGTAGTCGACAAGTTTCAAGTAATTGCCGAGCGTAAACGCAGGTATGATGCCTTCACGCCGAGAGTCCAATGATCGACGATCTTCAATCGGGATCAACCAGAGCCCTTCTTCCAAACCGCTATTGGACCGAGACGACTGAACCGAGCCGATCTCCGCACTTTTCAAATCCGTAACCCGGCCAAGTTGACGAACATGCTCTATTCTCGCCCGGCACGAGGTGTATTCGCTTTCCTCAGGCGTACTCGCTAACCCAGCATACACAGGATTCAAATCGATATACGCGCAAACTGCTAGCAAACCTTCGGTATCGAGTACAGCAATTGATTTGAAACGCCCTTCGAAAAAGGCTCCGCGACGGTTTTCGGACTTGTTTGCGAGGCGAGCAAGCGGTTCCTTAAGGCATTTCATGAACCAGCTTAATGAACCAAGACGCTCGCGCAGGACAGCGATCCTTTTTGGGTCCGCTAGGATTTTTGCTTTTATTTCCTGCAGCAGCACCTCAGTCAGCGGTTGCCGCCCTCTACCCCGTGGTGGATACAGCGTTAGCCAACGATCAACAACCTCCGCGTCAGTCCAGGCTTGGCTCACCTCAGAGTCAACCCTGAGCAAGAGATGAATGTGATTGTTCATCACGCTAAAGCCAGCTACGGAGACCGCGAAGATTCCGTCGAGTTCTCTCATACGGTTTTCCAGCCACGCTTTGCGGTCCATGAGATTTCCATCTTCTCTTTCTCCGGTGCCCTCTCCGCTGGACAGCAGAAATGCCTGGCGTACGCAACGAGAAACGCAGTGGTACCAACGGGTTAGGGATGTATCGACAAGCTTGGAACGAGGTATCGTCATCTCTGAATCTCCCAGAACAAAAGGGCAGTTGTAAACCAACTGAGGGAGAATCGTATCAGCCAGAAGAAAGATATACAAGAAGTCAGATGAATTTATTTGCACTAAGCCACAGAAAACTGCTACTGTTCATAAAAATACTCGCAAGAAAGCGATGGGTGGAAAAATCACTTGCTGTCCTTATCCATCGCTGCTGAGGCTTTATTCCGCCAGGGCTACCGCACTGATAGTTCCTCGTTCTCTTGTCTTTTACCGTGCCTTCCTTTCAAACTCTCTCTGTTTCCGGAAACCAGCGGAACGCGACCCAAATTGCAAAGCCTTTTTTCTGGAAAGACATGCGATGCCGGCTTGAGGGAAGTTTCTCGATGCCCGTGTTCGAAATATTTCGTTTCGGAATCTATTTTGCCTTTCCTCGGAATCTCCCCGATGCCTGTCCCCGGAACCTGCCCCGCAACCGTCCGGAACCTCTCCGATGCCTGTCTCCGCAAACCGTCCGGAACCTCTCCGATGCCTGTCCCCGCAAACCCGTCCTGCAACCCCGTCCTCGGAATCCTCCCCCTCGGAACTGTCCATGTCCGATGCCTGTCCTCGGAACCCGCTCGGGCTCTTCTTTGCCTGTCCTCGAAACCGTCTCCTCAAAACCGTCCCTCGATGTCCGATGCCTGTCCTCGAAACCTGATGCCTGTCCTCGAAACCTATCGTTTTCGAAGTGTTTCGTCCCGGGCTCTTCTTTGCCTGTCCTCGAAACCGTCCCTCGATGTCCAATGCCTGTCCTCGAAACCTCATTCAGATGCCTGTCCTCGAAACCTCTTTCAGATGCCTGTCCTCGAAACCTCGTCGAAACCTCTTTCAGATGCCTGTCCTCGAAACCTCGTTCAGATGCCTGTCCTCGAAACCGTCCTCGAAACCTCGTGTCCTCGAAACCTCGCGAAACCTCGTCCTCGGAACCTCTGTCCTCGGAACCCGGAACCACTCGTTACCTGGGACCTTTGGATCAGCGTTGACGGGAAAAGTACCAAACGAGGATACTCTTTCTAATTCCTTTAATGATCATCTTCCCCAAAGCCCAATACCCCCTAAATAGAGGATGCGTCGATTCCATCGACCCCGAAAAATTGCGAATGCAGCAAAGTCATCCATCCCCTTCCGTCAATCTTGCCGCCTACTGCCAGCAGACGGCCGATCTGGCTCGAGATGCCTCCACGGACCTTGCTCAACTCCCTTCACCTGCCAAAAACCAGTGGCTGGTCGCTTCCGCTCAGCACCTGCTCAGGCATTCGGAAAAAATCATCGTTGCTAACAATTGCGATCTGGATCACGCCCGGAATATTGGACTTTCACCCGCAACACTCGATCGCTTGCGGCTCGATACCCATCGCATCCAAATCATCGCGGATGCAATGCTTGCCATCGCTCGACTCGACGATCCGATTGGCCAAATCATCCATAGCAGCGTGCGTCCCAACGGCCTGAAAGTCGAGCAGGTTCGCGTTCCGCTGGGTGTGATCTTCTTCATCTATGAAAGTCGTCCAAATGTCACGGCCGATGCTGCTGCACTGTGCGTCAAAAGTGGTAACGCAGTGATTTTACGAGGAGGGAAGGAGGCCCTCCATTCTAGCCGCGCGATCGTCGACCTCCTCACCGAACAAGTAAACGCCTGCGGGATTCCAGCAGGGGCCGTGCAATTGGTCCAAACAACGGACCGCGAAGCTGTCGGACATTTTCTTCGCATGTCCCATTGCATCGATGTCGCGATCCCCCGCGGCGGTCGAGGACTCGTCGAGCGTGTCTGCAGCGAAGCGCGGATGCCAGTGATTAAGCACTTCGACGGGAATTGCCATGTCTATGTCGATGCTCACGCAGACCTGGAAATGGCCGAACGTATCGTCATCAATTCAAAAACTCAGCGGATGGGAGTCTGCAACGCGTGTGAGTCGCTGCTGGTCCATGAACAAATCGCCCCTCTATTCCTCCCCCGCATCGCTCTACTTCTCGCGGAACAGCAAGTCGAAATCCGCGGCGATGCTACCGTCTGCCGCTGGATCATGAACGCTCAATCCGCCAATGAGGACGACTGGTCGACCGAATACCTCGGACCGATTATCAGTATTCGTGTTGTCGGTTCACCTGCAGAGGCAATTCAGCATATCAATCGCTTTGGTTCACACCATACCGATGCCGTGGTCACTGACAGTTTGCAGGTCGCAACAGAGTTTACTCGTCAAGTTGACAGCGCCGCTGTGATGGTCAACGCAAGTACTCGATTTAACGATGGCGGGGAGCTAGGACTCGGAGCGGAGATCGGCATCTCTACCGATAAACTTCACGCGCGAGGTCCATGCGGCTTGCAAGCGCTCACCAGTTACAAATACCTTGTCCACGGTTCCGGGCACATTCGCCAGTCATAGGTGCGAGATGTCTACAGAAGATATTAATGAGAACCAGATCGATAGTCTCCGCCGTGCAGTGCAAACGCAACGTGCCGCTGACAACATCGAGACCCCTCCTGCGGACGCAGCAACTGGGCCCCTCCCCAAAAACGCGTCTCTTCGCCCCGAACCTACGCTCGCTCCAGTCGCCAGTTCAACCCCCACAAATCCTCAAAAACGCACGCCCGCTCTGACTTACGATTTCAAACGCCCTGAACGCGTTGGAAAAGAGCAGATGCGCGCAATTCACTCGTTGCACGAGAGTCTCGCTCGCGGTTTCAGCGCTTCCATCTCGACCATGCTGAGGACGATGATCGAAGTCAAATTGGTCAGTGTCGACCAGTTGACCTACAGTGAGTTTGTCTTTTCCCTCGATAATCCCAGCTGCTTCACCATCCTCAAGCCGCAGCCGCTCGAAGGACACTGGATCCTCGACATCGCGCCAACTCTCGCCTACGCCTTTATCGATCGAATGCTCGGCGGCGATCCAGCTCCCGGCGAACATGTCTCAAGGCCACTCACAGAAATCGAAATACGCCTCGTGATCCGCGTGATCCGTATCTTTCTCGATCATCTTCATTCAAGCTGGGAAAACATCCTTTCGTTGGAAACCAAGATCGAAAAAGTTGAAAGTAATCCCCAGCTTGTCCAGATCATCCCCCCAAGCGAAGTGATCATCCTCGTAAGCTTTGAACTGATGCTTGGTCGAAATCGCGGTTTGATCCAACTGTGTATCCCCTTCAACTCGGTGGAACGCTTCAATTCACAACTTTCTAATAATGGTTGGGCTGGTTACACGCGTGCCAAACCGACCGATGCGACTCGCAATGCCGTAGCGAAAAGCGTCGATGCAGCCCCTGTGTCTCTGGTCGTCACGCTCGCTCGTTCCAAGATCAAAACCCGGGACCTTCTGGAACTCAACGTCGGTGACATCATTACCACCGAACAAGATGCGTCCCAACCCCTTGAGATCGCGATTCAGGATATTCCCAAACTGCATGGGAAACCGGGGAGCTTCAAGGGAAAGAAGGCAATCCTTATCGAGACTGATTCTGCGACATCATGAAGCGGCAAAACAACCGCATCGCGCGTCCACGGTGACCGATCGCACTTTTACTGGCCGGTCCTAGCTGCGCGACTGTCCGATGATATTCAGGAACCCAGAACAATGGGTCATAACCAAAACCATATTCGCCGGCAGGTTGATCTGTGATTCGCCCATGAAACTCAGCCGTCGTCTCGAAGAGAATCTCTCCATCCGGAGCGGCTAAACAGAGCTGACAAGTGTAGTAAGCTTCACGCTGAGATTCCGGCAGAGCTTGAATTTCTCCGATCAACTTCCGATTGTTCGCCGCATCTGTCGCCCCATGTCCTGCGTAACGTGCGGAGTAAACCCCCGGCTGATTCCTCAGCGCCGGAACCGTCAGTCCGCTATCTTCAGCAAGGACCCAGCACTTCAGATAACGAGCTTGCTCAATTGCCTTGAGCCTCGCATTTTCTCGGAACGTACTTCCCGTCTCTTCAACATGCAAAGAATGTGGAAACTCCGCGAGAGAACGCACTCGAACATGCATTTCCCTTAAGAGCGCTTTCAACTCATGAAGCTTCTTCTCATTGTGAGAACCGAGCACCAATTCGCGCATGGCTCCGATGGTCCAAAGTTGGGGAAATAGCTTCAGTGATCCATCCGAAAACCCGCGATCAACGCTCCCCGAGCATCCCTGAGTACAGACTCCGCTTGGATACCCGCGGTACCGCGATCGGAAAGGGACGTACATCAAATGGGATCTTATCGATGTTGTTGACATAGCGCACATAATTCCCTTGCGGATCCCGGCCCACTTTTTCGTTTGCCGCATACTCGCTCATCACCCGCTGAATCTCAGGTGTATACTGAAACCCTGTTGGACCATTGCCCCCGAGCGAATCAAAACTACCGATCGTGACAATGCTTCGAGTCCGGTCGTGAAACTCGTAAGCCTCAACGCCTTGCTTTCGAAGCGCGGCTACCATCCGATTGGCAGTCGCCATACTCGCGTCTAGACGGTCTTTGCTCGGCGTAAGCTCATCTTTGACTTTTCCCCCAATCATCGTCGTCGCCAAACCTTCGAAACTTCGCACCACTACCGTGTAGCGTCCCGGGCACTCAAGTAACGAATGCTCAACATTCCTGTTCAGTGAATGGACGAATGAGTCGATCTCAGGAGCCTGCGTAAAGGTCTCGGGGAGGAGTGGATTGCGAGTGACAAATGCATGGTACATCGGCCCCACTTGAGCCGGTTTTTTCGACTGGGCATTGGCACCAAGCAATTCCTTCTGAATCCGGCGAATCGACTTCATCGCCCCCGCTTCGTCCTCGGGCTGAACCTCCGACCAAACCTCTGGTCGCATCGTTTTCACCAGCTTCAGTGTCTTCTCGATGTCGGGATGATTCACCGAGTCAAACTCCCCGACCAAAACGGCATAAGCAGCGAATCTCTCGGCACTGGCATAGCGGAGCGGACGACCTGTCGGATTCGGCTGCTTGAGCTTCCCCGTAAAATCGAAATTCTCATGGTAGACGAAAGCTGGCAAGTTGTAGCGGGAACGGAGTTCAAGCACCAAGGCGCGCGCTCGAGTCTGCGCCAATTCACCTGTAAAGGTCGTGGCGAAAATCAGCCATGGACCATCGACCTCCGTCAAGACGTAGTCCTTCGCAGGATCCGCATCCACCGTTCGTTTCCCGAACAGCTTCAAAAACGACGGAGGTGCCCCGTGGATCGAAACGGCAGAACTCCCGCAAAGCCAGAGACATACCGTGAACCATCGCAAAATGGGTCGCATTGGAGTCAGCTCCTCTCTCAATCACCGCAGGAAATCGGCCAAACAAAAGCTCTCGGTGCGGACGCCGCGCACCGACGCATACTGCTGCTCTCTTTTCCGAATCGCTCCTTGCTCCGGCGCGATTCGACGCCAGCACTCGGGCTGTAACAAACGGCTGCCATCCATGAAAAGAGCGATTCACACCCCATCCGTGGAGGGGGTGCTTCAGAGCGATACCCAAAACCGTTTCCCTAGCGGACCGGGATCAGCGACTCCAGCGGAACATAGTACCGTCGATAACGCTTGGCATCGCTAAACCGCTCCCCTCGAGGGTCCTCCACCAATACCGTCGCCCGACGCGTGATTCGATTCACAAAACCAGTGAACACCTGCCCTTCATGCTGAAAATTTACCCACATTCCAGGTGCAATCTGAAACCGCTTCTCCGCTCGCTCGGTCTGGGTCATCAAATCATGGCGATGTTCGGTGTGGGCAAAAAATCGATTCGCGATGCTATGAAAGCGGCGTCGCGAGCAAGAGCTGTCGTTCCAAACCAGCATTTCGGCTAAATGAACCAGCTCGTGCTCCACAATCCGCTGCATCGCTTCGAGTCGATTGGCACAGCGGTGTCCGGTGACCTCTACCTGACGATGCACATCGCGGAATGTCTGAAAGAGGAGCGTCGAAGAGAGAATAATCTCGAATCTCCTCCCCGCCCCCTTCTTCCCTTGGGGGTAGTGCGTCACCGTCTTTCCTGCATTCCGTGTCATCCGACTCGACCATCCGAATGTAAGCCCCTCCCGGCGGGCAGTACGGACCAAGCGATTTTGGAAAAAAAGCTCGTCGTACAGCAGCGCCATCCGCTGGAGATCATCCCGCCCGACGCGGGTGAAATTCGGACCCTCCATGCAACGACTCAAGCGGAGAACTTGATCAAAGACCAACTTCTGCCCCTCGCGAACCTCTTTCGGATTCGGGGCACGAGTCAAACAGTAATCGCCCAAATCTGCCAATTCGGGCTCGCGGTGGTAATGCGCTTTAGCCATAGCTACTATTGTGATGCGCGGGCACCGCGCAGTGCTATACCCGCCAGCGAAGAGGTGCTACGAAATTCGGCTTCGCTTCCCCCCCAACAAAAGTTCGGAGATCTTCTGCGATGCATTCCCAACTCCCTCAACCACGCGGCAATTCACGCCGTCAATTTTTACAGCACAGCGCGGTCGCCGGTACTTCTCTGGTTGCCGCCGGATCGCTCATCGGGCGTGTCCACGCCACGGTAAACGAGACGATTCGGGTGGGAGTTGTCGGCTGTGGCGGACGTGGGGGAGGAGCAATCACCGACGCACTGCGGGCCAATGAAAGCGTAAATATTGTCGCCCTGGCAGATCTTTTTCCGGAACCACTCTCCGCCACCCGCAATAATTTTAGCTCCAACAAAGATTTCTCTGCTCGATTCAAAGCAACCCCGGATACCTGTTTCGAAGGGTTCGACTGCTACGAGAAAATGCTCGCAAACTGTGAGCTCGATGCCGTCATTCTGACCGCCCCCCCGCATTATCGCCCCGACCATCTGGAGGCTGCGGTCAAAGCAGGAAAGCATGTCTTCTGCGAAAAGCCAATCGCAGTTGATCCCGTGGGGGTCAAGCGTGTTCGCGAGACATGTGCGGTTGCGGAGAAAATGGGACTCAATATCGTCAGTGGTCTCTGTTGGCGTTATGACGCAGGAGTACGCGAAAGTGTCTCCCGAGTCCTCGATGGCCAGATCGGCAAAGTGATCTCGACGCAAGCCGACTACCTCACTGGGCCAGTCTGGAGTAAAGCCAAAAACCCCAATGAAAGCGACATGGAGTACCAGTGCCGCAATTGGTACTACTACACTTGGCTCAGCGGGGATCACATCGTCGAGCAGTTCATTCACAGCATCGACAAAGCACTCTGGATTCGTAACGACGTCCCGCCGGTCCGGGCCTACGGAACCGGTGGTCGGCAAACGCGCGATGATCTGACCATGGGGATGATCTACGACCACTTCTGCATTGTCTATGAGTGGGCCGATGGCTCGCGAACATATGCCAACACGCGGCAGTTCCGTGGGTGCAAAACGGGAACCGAAGACTATATCTACGGAACCGACGGGACCGCAAAACTGCTTGCCCATCAGATCGATGGGGCCAAGCCTTGGAGCTTCCAAGGGGACAAAGTCTCGATGTATGTTCAGGAACATATGGAACTGTACGAAGCAATCCAGGGGAAACGCCCCACAATCAATAACGGCGGTTACATGTGCGACAGTACGCTGATGTCGATCCTCGGGCGCGAAGTTTGTTACTCCGGCCAAGAAATCAGCTGGGAACAGATCTCCGAGAGTCCCCAAGATCTTCGCCCCCAAGGGTATCAGTGGGGGGCGGCTCCGGAAGTGATTGTCCCACAACCCGGTAAATATCGGACGCCCCTCAAGGCGTAGGAGGACCGAAGCCAGTGCGGCAAAGCAGATGGCCGCGGGCCCAATCAAGTCAGTTACGACCGACTCGCTTGGGTCTGCAGCGATGGGAACAAGTTTTCGGAACGGGAACAGGTCTTGAGAATTCGATCGATCAAGTCGATCTGCTGAGGGTATCGTTTCGATGAAATCTCCAAGTCCCGCCGCTCGGAAACCGCTCCACTGCCCCATTTGTGGACGAGCTTTTTTTCTGGAGGAGACGCAAACACCCCCTTTTTGCTCAGAACGCTGCCAGCTGGTCGACCTTCATCGCTGGATGGGGGAACAGTATGGCCTTCCCCACGAAGCAGCCGATGAAGTCGACAATGACGATCTAGCATAAAGGTCCAGCATGACGATCCAACACCCAGGATCGCCGCGCAGCACAAAGGATCGCCGCGCAGCACAAAGGATCGCCGCGCAGCACAAAGGATCGCTGCGGAGTGCGTTTCCTACTGGACCTCTTTCTCGTCGATCCACGTCATCAGTCGACGCAGTCGCCGGCCAACGTCTTCGATCTGCAACTTCCGCTCGCGCCTACGCATCGCCTTGAATGAAGCAGCTCCAGCGCGGTTTTCAAGGATCCAATCGCGCGCAAATTGACCGGATTGAATCTCCTTGAGGATCTTCTTCATCTCGGCGCGAGTTTGTTCGGTGATGATTCGCGGTCCACGCGTGTAATCCCCATACTCGGCGGTATTCGAGATGCTGTACCGCATATAGCTGAGGCCACCCTGATAGAACAAATCGACGATCAGCTTCAGTTCATGCATGCATTCAAAATACGCCATCTCCGGCTGGTATCCCGCCTCGACGAGCGTCTCAAACCCTGCTTTCACAAGCTCGCTCACTCCACCACACAGCACCACTTGTTCCCCGAAGAGATCGGTTTCCGTCTCCTCGGCGATCGTCGTTTCGATGACTCCACCACGCGTGCCACCAATCCCCTTGGCGTAGGCCAACCCAAGTTTTTTCGTCATCTCCGAGGCTCCTTCCCCAACTGCAATCAAACACGGGACCCCGCCACCTTTGACATACTCGCTCCGCACAAGGTGACCTGGGCCTTTAGGAGCGACCAGCAAAGTGTCGACGCCGACGGGCGGTTCGATTTGGCCAAAGTGCAAATTGAATCCGTGCGAGCACATGAGCACTTTGCCAGCACGCAAATTGCCGCGGATTTCCGCTCGAAAAAGATCGCCTTGAACCTCATCGGGAAGGAGGATATTGATCAGGTCCGCCTTGGTGGTCGCCTCGGCGATCGACATCGGCGCAAAACCATGCTGTTTGGCAAGCTCGTAATTCGGCCCACCAGGACGCTGGCCGATGATCACATTGCAGCCACTGTCGCGTAAATTCTGAGCCTGGGCATGACCTTGCGAACCGTAGCCGAGAATCGCGATGGTTTTATTCTTCAGGAGCGAGAGATCGGCGTCTTCCTCGTAAAAAATAGTTGCGGCCACGAGCACGGGTCTCCAGAGTTATTGGTAAAAAAGCCGGGCGTTCGGCGACTCAATCCGAACCCAGGGAACGTCATTCGTCGGGATCGAATTCGGACGATTCCGCATGCACGTCTGGCTCACCGACGGGGATCTGCGAACCACTACGGACCATCGCAATTCGCCCAGTTCGAACCAGTTCGACAATCCCGTAAGGTCGCATCCGGGCGATGAAAGCTTCAAGTTTGTTCTCGCGGCCACTGATCTCAATCATCACCTCGTCAGGGCCCACATCAACGACGCGACCACGGAAAATATCGACCAACTCACGGATCTCACTCCGCTGGCGTCCCGCGGGGGCTTTGACCTTGATCAGCATCAGGTCGCGTTCCACATAGTCATACGCGCTAACGTCGTCGACGCGTACGATGGTGACGATTTTTTCGAGCTGCTTGCGGACCTGGTCAAGGATCCGATCGTCGCCGACAACCACAAAGGTCATCCGCGAAAACTGCGGGTCCTCGGTCTCGCCGACCGCTAAAGAATCGATGTTGTAGCCCCGCGAAGCAAGCATTCCAGAAACGTGCGCAAGGACGCCGGGAACATTCTGCACAAGGGCGGATAAAACGTGTCGCATAGTCAATCAATCACACTTGCTAGACCCCAGCGGAATACCGTGAAATTTGGGATCGGAGGTCCGAATCATAGTTTTTATGGCCAGTTGTCACAAGGGTCGACTGTTTTCCTTTCCTTCGGCACCCTCTGCAACTCGGTTTTGCCTTGCATCGGGGGAAGTTTCTTGAGATGTTGGGAATCGGCTTGTTCGACACCATTTTCGCGCCCCAGTTTGCCAGCATTTCCCCCATGTTTCGCGTTGATCTGCCAGCCTATCGTGGCCCGCTGGACTTGCTGCTCTACCTGGTCCGTCGCGAGGAGCTCGACCTAACGACGCTCGCCTTAGCCAAAATCGTCGATTCTTACATTGAATTCCTCGACGTGCTCCAGGAAATCGATGTCAATGCCGCCGCCGATTTTATTGAAACCGCCAGCCTGCTGGTGGAGCTGAAAAGCCAAGCAGTCCTCCCGTCGTCAAGCGACCAGGAAAGTGAGGCGGCAGCAATCGAAGAACCCCCGGAAGGACTCGTGCGACGCCTGCTCGAATATCGTCAGATTCGAGACGCGGCAAGTGTGCTCGAAGAAATGAGTCAGCGGTGGCAGGAACGGTATCCACGCCTCGCCGATGATCTTCCGCCACGCGGCCAGAAACCCGGGGAGCAGCCAATTGCCGACTTGGAAATCTGGGACTTGGTCAGCGCTTTCGGACGTCTGATGCGGGAAAGCAAGAGTCCTGCATCCCCACAGGTCATCTTCGATGAGACCCCGATCCATGTCCACATGCAGCGAATTCATCTGCGGTTGTGTCACGAGCAGTGCGTTTGGTTCGATGACTTGTTCCAGCCCGGGATGCACAAATCGACATTGATTGGGATCTTCCTCGCAACACTCGAATTGACTCGTCACCACGGTGTCCGAGCGGAGCAAGAACATGGAAGCGGCCCGATTCGGCTGGTCAAAAATACTGGCTTTTCCGACCAGTTGCGTCTGGCCGAAGTCGATCATTACGATTCCTCGGATTCTATGGAAAAGAAAACAGCCGAATCAGGGACCCCCAAGTGACTGCATCCAGTGAAGAGCTTGAACCGACGATCGATGGGGGTGTCGACAATGTTCCGCTGGTCTCCCAAGTCCATGCAGGCATGACCATCGACGGTTATTCGCGGGCAGCAGTACAAACATGCTGGCGAATCCACGAATTGAAAATCCTCTTCGATGTTGGGGTCCAGCCATGGAGCTTTATCGGAACCCCAACGACTCTCTTGAGCCACGCGCATCTGGATCACATCGCCGCCCTTCCAGTCTACGTGTCGCGGAGGCGAATGATGAAGATGGAGCCGCCGACGATTTACATGCCGGATTCCGCCGTCGAAGGA
>Ga0169931_10001025_pt1 | contig 46055 bp, 33 predicted proteins | sample Kivu_15m_20L_FD_129675 | JGI IMG/M metagenome (GOLD analysis project Ga0169931, IMG submission 129675) | Freshwater microbial communities from Lake Kivu, Western Province, Rwanda to study Microbial Dark Matter (Phase II) - Kivu_15m_20L... | ecosystem: Environmental > Aquatic > Freshwater > Lake... | reverse complement strand
TGCTGCTGCAGCCAGCGAATCCCGGCGGGAATGCCTTCATCAATCATCGGCTGGTAGTGGTCACCGGAGGCTGCCGTCACGAAGTGCGTCTCAACTCCCGCAGATTTCAATGTCGCCACATAGTTCAGCACCTCGCTGTAGGCCACATTGCTGTCATCCAGGGCATGGAAAACCATGACCGGGCACTTGATTTCACTCGCATGCTTCATCGGCGACGCCGCGGCCAGAAATTGCATCAGGAGAGCGTAGGCCGGACCGTTGTTCTCAAGAACGTCCCGCAGCCTTGCTTCGGGATCAGCACAGGCCGCATAGGCGATGCAACCAGCCAGGCGAGGCTCCACCGCTGCCATACAGAGGGCCACCGTGCCGGCTGAGCTGTGTCCGGCCACAAAAATTCTGCGAGGATTCACCTGAGGCAGATTCTGCAGCACATATTCCAGGGCGTTGCGCCCGTTGACAGTGCCACCCTCCGCCGTCATGAAAGCCCGAATCCCGGCCTCCAGCTGCGCCGGATTGTCCATGTCATCCACCGAACCGTCCAGTGAATAACGCACCACCACACACCCCGCCTCGACATACGGCAAGGCTTCTTTGTGGTAATCATCCGTCACACCATTTCCGGTCAGCAGGATCGTCCCGGCAGGTGCCACCAAAACACATGGTAATGTTGCGGGCCCGGCCGGTTCCGCGGGCAGATACACAAACATCTGCATATCGCCCCCGGGACTTGAGTCACCCGACAGTGCTTGCACAGAGTACATTAACTGCCCGCCGGGAAAACGCGTGACCGGACGGCCCAGTTCTGAAAATCGAGGTATCGGGATCTTCCCCGGCTGGAGTCCGGTCGGAGCCGTGGAGACTGAACCGGCAGCCTCGGTGTTAAACCCGTATTTTGAGTAAACCGGCGGAGGGCGGTAGCTGTCGGTTCCTGAAGACTCTGAAACGCTCTGAAGCGACTGAATACAATAAGCCCGACATATAACAACCCCAATGAGCACACCGAACCTATGCCCACAGCCACAAAAAACTTAGCGAGGGACGACGCTGATCCGGCAGTTCGGGATGCTGCCCGCGGACTGCGACTTCGAGCTGCCTTTTCCGCAGGCCCTTCGGCAGCCTCGGCACCCTGCAGCCAGCTGTCGGGAACCTGCAGAGTCTTCCGACACTGCGGACAACGGATTGCCAAACCCGCCAGATCATCCCGAAGATGCAGCGACCTGCCGCATCGGCAATTCAGTCTGATGCCCTATGGAATTGCTCCCGCATCGTGCAGTGCTGCTGCTGGTCACGGTGCCTGCGCCACAGGTTCCGGCAACAGGCCCTGCGACTTTGCAATCACCTGCAGCAGGCTGCGATTATCAAGAAATGGTTCTTTGCCACGAAACGCCCAGATCACCTGGCCGTTGCGGTCCACGACGAAAGTACCGTGATCCATCAGCTCTTCAGATTGCTCAGTGGCCGGATGAAACACGTCCCATTCCGCAGCCGCCTGTCGATCCTCATCAGAAAGCACAGAAAATGCAAACCTGCCATACTGCTGAAAACGTGCGGCAGTGTGCTGCGGCGAATCAGCACTGATGGCGACGATGTCCGCATCCAGTTCACGGAAGTAATGCAGATCACGCTCCAAAGACACCAGCTGTGCGACGCAGTGACTGCAGCCGTAACCCAGGTAGAACACGACCACCACTGGTCTGTTCAGCCCCAGCTGCTGCAGACTTGTGAGCTGCTGGCCGTCATCAGGCAGCGAAACTGGCGGCGCTGCCTGATGCAGCAGCGGATGCTGCTGTGAGGGCACTGAAGTCGAATCGGACTGCAGGATTTGCGCCAGAGATTCCGTCAGACGTTCGCGCTGAGCCACCCGAATGTAAGTCTCAGCATCCTTACGCACATTGCCGCTTGAAACCAGCCCGTATTTCAGACAAATCTGCCGACAGTTTTCCAAAAAACCTGCATCGGCAGCAGCCTGTTCAACGGGGTTTGCGGCGTGGTACAGCAGCACGGCCGCGTAGAACGAAGCCACGGCAAACAGCAGCATCAGGAAGATTTTCGTTCCTGTGTCACGCTCTGCCGGGACCGGCGACTGAGTTGCATCGACCTGTTCAACGGGCTGCTGAGTACTCATATAAAGGCCTCCGGATCGCATTCTGCGCATGCAACCCGGAAAATTGACAGATTTGCGGCCCATTGCTGCGGGGATTCTCAAAGCTGCCCCCAGGTAGTCTCAGGGCCCGGAATGACCGTATTCTGTACAGAACCGCTCCTTTTAATCACTACTGCCGGCAAATTCGGTGAACCTCCGGCTGGGCGCAGGTGTCCGGAAAATGTGGAAATCTTCCCGGTTTGTCGGGTTCGCCTGCAGCCTGGTGTCTCAGGTGTCGAAATATCGCCTGAGTTTCTTGCATTCGTCCTCGGCAGGCAGTAGTCTGTCTGCTGAGGAAGGTTCCTGATCCTTCTGGATTGGGGTCGTAGCTCAGTCGGTTAGAGCGCCAGCCTGTCACGCTGGAGGCCGCGGGTTCGAGTCCCGTCGACCTCGTAAAAAAGCCCGCAGTCGATTTTTCGGCTGCGGGCTTTTTTCGTTTTGCAGCCCACTTCAATTCCGTCAGCAGGCTCCTAATGCCCGTGCAGCCGACTGCGAAAGACAAAATAGGCTGCGCCCAGCAGACAGCAGGCAGCCCACAGGTAATCCCACGAAGGCTTCTCTTTCAAATACAGCCACGCAAATGGCACGAACACAGCCAGCGAAATCACTTCCTGCAGGATTTTCAGCTGCCCGACATTCAGGACCTGATGACCAATCCGGTTGGCCGGCACCTGAATCAGGTATTCGAACAGGGCAATTCCCCAGCTGATCACGGCGGCAATGAACCAGGGTTTGTGTTTCAGGTCCTGCAGATGACCGTACCAGGCCATCGTCATGAACACATTGCTCAGCACCAGCAAAACGGCAGTTGTCAGAATCTGATTCATGATGAAGCTGTGTTTCTCTCTGCAGAAGTCCTCACGAAATCCTGGCATGTTCAAGTTTTGGCCGATCCGGCGGCACTGCTGAAGCACCGTTTCCCAGGGGGATATGCGCGCACAGCAGCAGGCCGATACAGCTCCCGAGTCTCCGGAAAGGCAGCAGCGAGCCCTTGAGACTTTGTGTCTTTTTCATTGAAATGTCTCTGAGCCGTCGTCCCCTCAACAGCTTTTCCCGGAATGTTCTGTGATACGCGCAACACTGCTGGTCACCAAAGGCCCAAATCGCGGCAGTCGATTTGAAGTGACCTCTGCGCAGGACGCGGTGATCGGTCGCAGTGTTGACAGCAATATCCGCCTCGATGACTCAGAAGTTTCCCGCCATCATGCCCGGCTCAGTTTCGACGGGCTGCATTTTGTGCTGCGAGATATGGGCAGTGCCAATGGCTGTCGGGTCAACGGGCATCCGGTCAGGGAACGAATCCTCGAGGACGGTGACACGCTGGCACTCGGTACCAGCCAGCTCACATTTCAGCTGTCGGATTCAGCACATCCGGCAGTGGCAAACGCCGGTCAGATTCGATTTGTTGAGGACTCTGGAAAGCTCAGGACCGAAGCGATTCAGCAGACTCTGACTTTCGACGAGGCTGCTCCGGTTCCGGTTGAGGCCACTCAGGCGGGCCTCGATCTGCTGTACCAGGTTGCCGAAGAATTGGTGACTCCGGTGCAAACACTGGAAAATCACCTGCAGAGCATTCTGGAACTGACGATCTCGGCGATTGGTGCTGATCGCGGCTGCGTGCTGCTGCGGGATCCGGTCGGAGCAGACCTGACGGTGATGGCCTTTGCCCGCCGCAATGGCGGCTCGGGACTGCATACACAAATGCCCGTTTCGCGATCAATCACTGACTATGTGCTCCGCCACGGCACCGCGGTGCTGACTTCAGACGCCAGTGTGGACGAACGATTTACGGGTGGTCAGAGCATCGTGTCTGAGGGCATCTGCGAGGCCATCTGTGCCCCCATGCGCGGACGTGCTGACCTGCTGGGCCTGTTTTACCTCGACACTACCACAGCACTTGAGCAGGCAATGTCCGGAACACCGTCCGGACGTCTTACGGAAGAACATCTGCGGGTTGTCGTAACCGCAGCCAGACAAACAGCGCTGGCTATTGAATCACGCCAGTTCCAGGATGCTCTGGTCAAGGCCGAACGTTTTGCCGCTATGGGCCAGACAATCGCCGTTCTTAGCCATCACATCAAGAACATTCTTCAGGGTGTTCGCGGCGGCAGTCACCTGATCCGCATGGGACTTGATCAAAGTCGTGAGGAGCTGATTCGGCAGGGCTGGGGCATTGTGGAACGCAACCAGACTCGCATCTACGATCTCGTCACAGACATGCTCAGTTTCAGCCGTGATCGTGTCCCGGTACTCAAGCTGACCGACCTGAATAAACTGGCAGCGGAGGTCGCCGAGCTGGCAGCCGCCCGTGCGGCGGAATGTGGCGTGACGTTTGAATTTCGCCCGTCCGAAGAGCTGCCGCTGGCCAGCTTTGATGCCGAAGGGATCCATCGAGCCATCCTGAACATTGTCGGCAACGCGGTTGAAGCGGTTGAAGGTGTCGAACGCGGTGCCGTGGTACTGCAAACCGGCTATGACCGCCTCGCCGATATGATGCTGGTGGCGGTCAGCGACAACGGCCCCGGTATTCCCGAAGATCAGCGTCAGTCCATCTTCAATGTCTTCGAATCTTCCAAAGGTTCCCGGGGAACGGGTATCGGTTTGCCCGTCAGTCGCAAGATTCTTCGCGAGCATGGCGGGCGGGTCCGAGTGGAAGGCGGACCAGGTCAGGGAACCCGTTTTGTACTCAGCTGGCCGCGGGGCATGACGACCGTGCAGGACATCGGGACTTTGGTGCCGCAGGATGAAGGCTGATTTTCCAGGCTGAATGGTTCTCTGCATTCCAGTAAATCCAGGCAACTGCCGTTTCAGGAAAAACGATCGCATGGTGGCTGAATTTGGCGTGATCTTCGACATGGACGGTGTGCTGGTCAATTCCTATGAGTCGCATCTGCTGACATGGCAGGAATGCTGTCGCAGGCACGGGCGTGAATGCACAGAGGCTGAATTTCTGGCCGGGTTCGGCCGCACCAGCCGCGAAGTCATTCGCAATACCTGGCTCAACCCGCCTGATGATGCAGGCATCGCAGCCTTTGACGAAGAGAAAGAACAGGCGTGGCGTGAGCTGATTTCGCGGGACTTCCCGCACATGCCAGGAGCCGATGACCTGATCCGCTCGCTGGCTGCTGCCGGCATTCCCATGGCAATCGGGTCCAGTGGTCCTCCAGGAAATGTCGCAGCCGTAGCGGCTCAGCTGCATTCCGGACACCTGATCAGAACTCGCATCACAGGTGCCGATGTAATTCAGGGCAAGCCGCACCCCGACGTGTTCCTCAAGGCGGCCGCCGGACTGGGGCTGCCGCCCGCTCGCTGCGTCGTGCTCGAAGATGCACCCGTCGGAATCGCTGCGGCTCTTGCCGCCGGAGCCCGCTGTCTGGGCGTTGTTTCACGCGGACGCCGCTGGGAACAGCTGGCAGATGCTCACGATCGAGTCATGAACGATCTGCAGGAAGTCACAGTCGAACGACTGCGGCGACTTGTCCACGGCTGACCGACAGGCGAGACTACGGGGTATCGAGCGATCTGACCGATCGTCCGCCGGCTGTCTGCTGCCGGCTGACCTGTGCCCGGATCGCCCGCACCGCACAGGAACACAGTATGGTACACGGTAACTCCTTTTCAATTCTGATCTTTGGCGCTTCGGGCGACCTGACCTCGCGCAAACTTATTCCCGCACTGTTTCGGCTGTTCTGCCAAAACTTCCTGCCACCGGGCTGCCCCATCATCGGTGTGGCGCGCCGCGAAAAAACGCACGCAGAATTCCAGGCCGAAATGCAGCAGGTTGTGGCCAGCCGGATGGGCGACAAATTCGATGCCGTCGCCTGGCAGCAATTCGCCGGTCACCTGTACTATCAACAACTGGACATCGCCAGCCCGGCAGACTATCAGCAGCTGCAAAGCGATCTGCAGACCATTGAACTGGCCGCCGGAGCAGGCACAGAACCTGTCCGAGTTGTTTATCTGGCTACCGCTCCGACACTCTTCGCAGCAGCCGTTGAAGGTCTGCACGTCGCCGGATTAATCCCGCCTCGCGAACAATCCGGACGACTGCGTGTCGTGGTGGAAAAACCGTTTGGACGCGATCTGGATTCCGCCATCCTGCTGGCAGCCGAACTGGACCGGCACCTGCTGGAAAACCAGATCTATCGCATCGATCACTACCTCGGCAAGGAAACCGTCCAGAATATCCTGCTGTTCCGCTTTGGGAACGCAATTTTTGAACCGCTGCTCAATCGCAGTCATGTAGATCATGTGCAGATCACTGTGGCTGAGTCGCAAGGCATGGAAGGTGCTCGCGGCGGTTATTACGACACATCCGGGGCACTTCGGGATGTCCTGCAAAATCACGTGCTCCAGTTACTCTGCCTGATCGCCATGGATCCCCCCAGCCTGTTCCAGGCTCGCGAAATCCGCGATGAAAAACTTAAGGTCCTGCAGGCCCTCAGGCCTGGCTCAGCTGGTGCCGTCAGCACCTGGGCTGTTCGCGGGCAGTATGCCGCCGGCCTCGTGGGACGCCAGCCTGCACTGGCCTATCGGGAAGAAGACCGAGTCAGCCCGGCTTCCAACCGCGAAACCTTTGTGGCCATGAAAGTACTGATCGATAACTGGCGGTGGGCGGGAGTACCGTTCTTCCTGCGCACCGGCAAACGCATGCCACGGCAGCTGACCGAGATTGCCATTCAGTTCAAAAACCCGCCACTCAATCTGTTCTCGACTGTCGAGTGTGACGGGGATCTGTGTGATATCGTGGAAACTCGCCCCAACCAGCTGGTGCTCAGAATTCAGCCCCAGGAAGCCATCTCCCTGAAGTTGTCAGCCAAACGACCAGGCATGAATTACCACGTTCAGCCAGTCTCCATGGATTTCGATTATGGCCAGCATTTTGATACAGTGCTGCCGGAAGCTTACGAACGACTGCTGCTGGATGTGATTCGCGGAGACTCAACTCTGTTCACTCGCAATGATGAACTTGAAGCAGCCTGGCGATTTGTAACTCCGGTGCTGAAAGCCTGGGAATCCAGCTCTTCATCACCAGAACTCTACGCGGCTGGCACCTGGGGACCAGCCGCAGCCGACAGACTGATTTCCGAACATCGCGCCAACTGGCGTGCCCCCCGCTGACACCCCCCTGCCCTGCGGCCACTTCACCCTGGAAAACAAACATATGTGGAAGTCCATGCTGCTGACCTGCGGATGCCTGATGCTGTCAACGCTGTCCGGATTCGCTGATGATGAAGCCCTGCAGTCTGCTCTGAAAAAAGCCGGGGATAACCGTGCCCAGCTGGAACAGGCTCTCGCTCAGGCACCTGCCGATCAGCAGGCCGGCATGAAGTTCCTGATCGAAAACATGCCGGACACCGACCTGCAGTCACTGTCAGCCGACTTCCTGCTGGAAAACAGCCGGCTGACGTGGCAGGCACTTCAGGAATCTGCATGGGCCGACAAAGTGCCGCAGGACATTATCTTCGATTCGCTGCTGCCCTACGCCAACATCAACGAGCGTCGCGACGCATGGAGAAAAGAATTCTTCGAGAAGTTTCGACCGCTGGTAAAGGACGCAAAGTCCCCCGCTGACGCTGCCGCACGACTCAATCAGCAGGTCTTCCCCATGGTCAATGTCAAATACTCTACACAGCGAAAAAAAGCCGATCAAAGCCCCCTCGAAAGCATGGAAAGCGGACTCGCATCCTGCACCGGACTTTCGGTGCTGCTGGTCGATGCCTGCCGTGCCGTCGGGATACCCGCCCGCATCGTGGGTACGCCGCTCTGGTCTGACAACAGCGGCAACCACACATGGGTCGAAATCTGGGACAACGGCTGGCACTTCACCGGGGCCTGCGAACCCACAGGAAATGTGCTCGATCAGGGCTGGTTCATTGATCGCGCCTCAAAAGCTGTCCGCGACGAGCGGAGGCATGCCATCTACGCAGTCACATTTCGAAAAAACGGTCAGACATTCCCCATGGTCTGGGCGCGAGATAATACCGATGTCTTTGCCGTCAACGTCACCGATCGCTACACCGCACTCAGATCACCAATCCCCGAAAATCATTCGGCACTGCGAGTCCGCGTAATCGGACCTGCGGGAGCGCGTGCAGCCGTCGACGTCCGAATTGTGGATGCTGCCGGAAAGGAATTGTTCAGAGGACGATCAAAGGACGATCGTTTCGATTCCAATGACCACCTCACAGCAGCAATACCCACCGGAACAACAGTGACGGTCAGTCTCGTTGATACGGAAATCAGCAGCCAGGTGGAAGTGCGGGACCGCGAACAGCTGGTAGAACTGCAGCAGCCCTGATTCCTGACAGACTCCAGTCTCTCGTTTCCCGGAAATCAACCGCATTTCCCGGCACCAACCCGGGACTTGCCTGGTTTTAAACTGTACGGATGGACCTCCCACGGAACTTTTCGCTTCCATTCGGTCTTCATCCGCGGTCCCGAACCTGTTTTCCGGGGGTTGCTCATGCGTTTGCGCACATCTCACCCGTCCACCGACTTAAACAACTGGTTAACTCGCGCCGGCTGGCTGCTGCCATCATTTCTGGCAGTCTTTCTGCTGACGGACACAGCCGCTGCCGATGACTTCCTGTTCTCTCACGAGCAGGTGCTGGGAACGACTCTGGAACTGACCATCACGTGTGCGGATCAGCACACGGCACAACTGGCAGAACGTCGTGCCCTGCAGGAAATCGATCGACTGGCAGCGATCTTCAGCAGCTATCAGACTGACAGTCAGTTTTCGCAGTTCTGCGGCCTGCCGGCGGGCCAGTCCATGCCGGCGGCACCAGAGCTGCTGCGACTTTTAAAACGCTGCGAAGACTGGACACGGGTTTCCGCGGGGGCTTTCAATCCCGCGATAGAAGTGATCAGTCGTCGCTGGCGGCAGGCATCGGTCGACGGTGTCGAGCCGTCAGCGGTCGAACTGCAGCAGCTTGTTTCCATGGCCTCGCAGAAACACTGGCAGTGCCAGGTGGAACAGGGGCATCTGGTACGTCGCAGTGAACAGCCGCTGACACTGAATGCAATTGCCAAGGGTTCGATCATCGATGCCGTGGTCTTGTGTCTGCAGTCTGAGTTTCCGCAGATCGACGGACTGGTGGTGAATATTGGTGGTGACCTGCGAGCTGCGGGCGCAAGTGACTGCATGGTCACGATTCCTGTTCCGGCCCGTGATGCACTGAATGCCGCACCGCTGGCGGTGCTGCAGTTGTCTGATCGGGCGATTGCTACCAGCGGAACGTCTGAGCGCTCATGGAATGTGGCCGGGCGACTGGTATCGCACATCCTCGACCCTCGCACAGCCACTCCCTGTGTGCATGTCCCCAGTGCATCTGTGCTGGCGGCGGATGCCGAAACAGCGGATGTACTGGCAACGATCTGCAGTGTGCTGAAGCCTGCGGAATCGGTGCGTCTGATTGAATCGATCCCAGGTGCGGCCTGCTGTCTGGTCACAGAGGGTGGTGCGGTGCTGTGTTCGGCTGGCTGGCCGCTTCAGGAATCTGCTGGTCAGACGACAGATGAAAAACCGCCTGTGGGAACTGCAGGCTCTGCGGCAAAATCTCCTTTTGAACTGACGGTTGATTTTGAGATTGCCAAAGCGGCTGGTGGTGGTCGTTATCGACGACCTTACGTGGCGGTCTGGGTGGAAGACTCGGATGGTTTCCCCGTCAAAACGCTCAGTCTGTTTCTGATGGCCGACAATCCTGGTCCGCGGTGGCATCGGGATTTGCGGCGGTGGTACTCAAGTGATCAGGTAAGGCAGCTGGTGGACGACGCAAAGCTCATTGGCACGATTTCCAAACCAACTCGCAACCCCGGCATGTACAAGGTGGCGTGGGACGGTCGGGATGACAAGGGGGATCTGCTGCAGAATGGCAAATACACTCTTTACATCGAAGCTGCTCGCGAACACGGCTCGTATCAGCTGATCAGGCATGCGTTTGAGCTGGGTGGGGCCGACTTTAATGAGCAGTTGAAAGGAAACACTGAAATCAGTGCTGCCTCCATCAGGTATACGGGAAAGTAGGCTGCTGTGAGCACCAATGAGGCAGTGGCGAAAGCGGAACCTGACAAGTCCGGACAGGGCAAAGCAGCGCGTCGCTGGTTGCAGCGACAACTGGCTGTCTGGAGTCGCTGGCTGCATATCTATTTGTCGTTGATTTCGTTTGGCGCGATTTTGTTTTTCAGTGTCACCGGACTGACTCTGAATCATCCTGACTGGTTTTTCAGCGAATCGACCAGCACTGTCGAGGGAAAAGTGCCCCGTGAATGGCTGCATCTGCAGCAGTCGCCTCCGCCGAACTGGGACGAATCCGACTACGGCCATCAGGTGGACCGGCTGGCGGTGGTCGAGTCTTTGCGGGGGGAGCACGGGCTGTCGGGACGAATGTCCGAATTTCTGTCATTTCAGGACGAGTGTGAAGTGACATTTGAGGGTCCGGGCTATGCGGCCACGGCTCGGATTCGCCGTGATGACGGGTCGTATTCCCTGTCAATTGTCAGCCTGGTGGCGATCACGGGCCTGATCCTGGTTTTCTTCCTGAAACTGCACCGAAAGCTGCGGCTGACTCTGGCAGTTGCCGGCATCCTGCTTATTCTCTGGATGTTTCGGATTGCCATTAACTAAGAAGGCGCAGCATGTCCGCCAGTGAACACTCGACCGATTCCGCAGCCCACTCTGATCCGCTCCCGGCTGATCCGGCTCTGCTGCAGCGCACGCATCGCCGGCAGCCGGAAGACCGTGAGCTGGGTGTGCAGCCACTGGCCGCACTGATGCAGGGGCTGCAGTTATCGGCCAGTGACCTGGTCTCCGCATCACCACGGCAGCTCACACACAAAATGGTTTCTCGTGCCGTGAAGGGACGCTGGCTGACGATCAATTCACGGCGACAGGTGCATGAAGCATTCTGTCTGGCCACCGGCACAGCCCCACACATTTCAGAACTGTTCAACTACTAGCATTCGTTCGGCTTACGTCGCGGATCAGATCTGTCATGGACTTCCACTGTCAGCATTTTTCCGCCCGGCGCTGTCAATCGTGTGATCATTTGCCGCTGACATTCGCCGGTTCTGTCAGCCAAAAACAAAATTTGCTTGCGCAGTTATTTCCGGGTGTGTCACTGCAGCCGCTGCAGCACTGCAGTGACCCGAACGGTTCGCGCATCAGAGCGCGGATGGCGGTGGACTGGAAACAGTCATCGCCGACTTTCGGCTTTTTTGATCAGCAGCAGCGAGTGGTTCCGGTGGAGGACTGTCCGCTGCACCACCCGTTGATTTCTCAGGCTGTTCCGTTTCTTCGCGAATTTTTGCTGCGTGCCAGACTGACTCCTTTTGATCCTGATCACAACACTGGTGAATTGAAATTTGCGGTGCTGACAGCAGCTCCGGACTCGGAAAGCCTGATGATCCAGTGGGTGCTCAGGTCCCAGGAAGCGGTCTCGCGAATTCGCAGTGCCTGGCGCAGGCTTTCGCTGGCAGACCGTGGCTGTGTGCGGGTGATGGGCATCGGCATTCAGCCCCTCCGCACCTCGCAGATTGCCGCGGAACTTGAACTGAATGTCTCGGAAGAGTCCAGTCTAAGGATTCGTTTTGGCCAGTTATCGCTGTTTTTTGGACCTGGCAGCTTTATCCAGACCAATCACGAAATGGCGGCCCGCCTGTATCAGGCCGCGGGACAGCGAATTGCAGCCGGCGTTCCCGGACCGGTACTCGACCTGTACTGTGGTGCCGGAGGATTCGGGCTGATGGCGGCCAGCCATGGGCGGGCCGTGCGTGGACTGGAGAAATCCGCGGCAGCTGTTGAAAATGCCCGCAGGGCTGCCGTCGAAATGGGGTTCACCGCAGAATTCCGTCAATGTTCGCTGGCATCTGAGCAGGACTTGCTGAACCAAAGCTCAGGCTTTTCCACAGTCATCTGCAATCCGCCTCGGCGAGGTCTGGATGCGGCATCACTGGAACTGATTCAGCGACTGGCGCCTCAGCGATTGCTCTACTCCAGCTGTTCCCCACAGACTCTGGCCAGAGACCTGCGGCTGCTGGCCGGAAATTTCCGACCCGTCTGGATGCAGGGTTTCGATATGTTTCCCCTGACCGAACATTTCGAGGTGCTGTGCGAACTTGAGCGAACGGGCGGTAAAAACTGACTGCCCTGCCCTGCAGGTTCGATTTTGCTCCCGGTTTCCCGTATTGTCTGCGGAGTAACACCAACAGTTTCCTGTTGCACGGAGCACGAATCATGCACGGCCACGCCTATGTGGAGCGGTTCATCAACCTGCTGGACCCGGCAGCCAATCAGATTTTCAACATGAGTGTCGCGGAGGCGGAAGAACGTATCGGCAGCGGGGATCCTGCCCGAATCCGCGAAATTGAGGGCCAGTTCGCTCTGGTGCACCGCCGCGGTCGCACCATCCGAATGGCACGTTCCATTGGCCGCCCCATGCGCTACTTTCTGGCCAAACAGGTGGATGGTCCCTGCCTGATCGTGGCTGAACGGATTGATCAGATTGCCGGATGGCTGAAACAGGAAGGCCTGGACGGGCAATTTCATCCTTCCTACACACGCATGGTGCCGGCGCATTACCTGCAGGAACTGTCACTGCTGGGTTGCCCGGATCCCAGTCCCGGCCAGACTCGCTGGTTTACTCCGGAACGCAATCGGCTGCCCGCCAGCATCGATGCAATCGGTCGTATGTACATCGGTGCCTTGCAAAACGAGATTTTTCGCTGGCTGGACAGCTTCGATTCGCGTGAACCGATCGGTGTGATGTTCAGTGGCGGCATCGACAGTGGAGCTGTGTTTCTCACAATTTACGATGCACTGCTCAAACGCGGCGAATCTCCTGCCAGACTGAAAGCATTTACACTGACACTGGACGGAGCCGGTGCTGATGCCCAGCAGTCCGAACAATTTCTTGCCGAACTGGATCTCGGTTTCTTTCTGGAAGTTATCGATGTGCCTGCGTCAGCGGTCGATTACCGCGAAGCGGTGCGGCTGATCGAAGACTACAAGCCGCTGGACGTGCAGGCTGCGGCTATGGGCATGGCGCTGTGTCGGGAAATCCGCAGGCGGTACCCTGACTGGCGATATCTGGCAGATGGTGACGGGGGTGATGAAAATCTGAAAGACTATCCGATCGAGGAAAACAGCGAACTGACGATCCGCAGTGTGCTGAACAATCGGCTGCTGTATCACGAGGGCTGGGGCGTCCAGGCCGTCAAGCACTCACTGACCTACAGTGGTGGTCAAAGTCGTGGCCATGTGCGAACGTGGGCGCCTGCTGCTGCCTCGGGATTTCGCGGTTTCAGCCCGTTTGCTTTGCCAAATGTCATTGAAGTTTCCGAAGGGATACCTTTTATTGAGCTGACTGACTGGGATCATGGCCGACTGTATTCATTAAAGGGCGAAGTTGTGCGGCGGGGGATTGAGCAGGTCACCGGATTGACTATGCCGGTTTTCGAGAAGCGTCGCATGCAGCACGGCGCTGCTGCTCCTGCTGCCTTCTCGGCACTGTTCCCTGCCAGCGAACAGGCTTATCGACGTGCATTCCTTGACTTGTATGCCCAGTAGTGCTGTTTCAATCAGAAAGTGACACGCGTGCCGCTGCAAACGATTCAACAGGCCATCCTCGCAATTCAGGAAGGTCGAATGGTGATCGTGGTTGATGATGAAGACCGCGAGAACGAGGGCGATTTTGTCTGTGCTGCCGAAAGCATTACTCCGGAGCAGGTAGATTTCATGCTGCGTGTGGGACGAGGAACGCTCTGCGTACCCGTTACCGCCGAAGACGCATCCCGCCTGAAACTCAGGCCTGTCGTCGAAGAATCACTCAACACTGCGCCCAATAAGACTGCCTTCCTCCGTGCTGTCGACCATGTCACAGCGGGGACGGGAGTCAGTGCTGACAATCGGGCGCGAACAATTCGTGCGCTGGCCAACCCCGGTTGTCCTGCCGAAGAATTCCTGCAGCCGGGGCACGTGAATCCATTGCTGGCGCTGGACGGTGGCGTGCTCCGCCGGGCCGGGCACACAGAAGCCACAATCGACCTGCTGCGACTGGCGGGCTGTCGCCCGGTGGGCGCACTGATCGAAATCTGCAGCCAGAAAACTCATGGTATGGCGGACCTCGCTGAACTGCAGGAAATCTCCAGACAGCACAACATCCCGATGATCTCCATCGAAGAGCTGATCCGTTATCGCCGCATTCGCGAACAGCTTGTGACTCGAGTGGTTTCTGTGTCCTTGCCAACGGCAGAGTTCGGTACCCCGCAGCTCATCGGCTACCAGGTTGCCCATGAATCCCAGGAACCGCTGGCGCTTGTTTGGGGTGATCTGCGTTCAATTGAAGCACCGCTGGTTCGTATGCACTCCAGCTGCTTCACCGGAGATGTGCTCGATTCACTTCGCTGCGACTGTGGTGATCAGCTCAAAATGGCAATGTCCATGATTCGCGACGAAGGCGCCGGGGCTGTGGTCTATCTGCCTCAGGAAGGTCGTGGAATTGGGCTGCTTGCAAAGCTGCGGGCCTACCAGTTGCAGGACGAGGGCCTGGACACAGTGGAAGCCAATCACCGCCTGGGATTCAAAGCCGATATGCGTGATTACATGGTTGGTCTGCAGATCCTGAAGGACCTGGGACTCACCAAAGTTCGCCTGCTGACAAACAACCCCAAAAAAACAGATGCGTTTGTCTACGCCGGAGTGGATCTGACAGTTGTGTCGCAGGTACCGATCGTGGCTCCTCCTCACGCCTGCCGCGTCAGCTACATGGCTGCCAAAAGAGACAAGATGGGACATCTGCTGCCGGAAGACGTTGTTAAACTCGCGCCTGACGGAAGCAATTCGTGAAACAGCATCTGCCTCAGTGGCTGAGAATCGGGTTGCTCAGCTTTGGCGGTCCGGCTGCCCAGATTTCCGTCATGCATCGGGTTGCTGTCGACGAACAACGCTGGGTCAGTGAAGCCGAATTCCTGCGTGCCTTGAATTTCTGCATGCTGTTGCCCGGACCTGAGGCTCAGCAGATGGCCGTCTGGCTGGGCTGGCGAACGCACGGGGTCCGCGGTGGCCTCATCTCCGGAACCCTGTTTGTGCTCCCCGGCAGTCTCATCATGCTGCTGCTGAGCTGGGTGTACGCCCAAACGCAGGGACTGCCGACCATTCAGGGACTGCTGCTGGGACTGAAATGTGCCGTCCTGTCAATTGTGCTGCAGGCTGTCTTTCGACTTGCTCGCCGCGTCCTGAAGTCCCGTTTCCTGAAATTTATTGCTGTGCTTTCCTGCCTGGTGTCTGTGCTGAAATTGCTGCCGTTTCCGCTGCTGATCCTCGGAGCAGCTGCACTGGGGCTGATCCAGAGCCGCAGACGCCCTCACACCGGGCTGCATTCGACAGCAAGTGATCAAAGCCACGAACGCCCCGCGGACATTCCGCTGCACAGAGAAACTCGCCGATTCTCCATCACTCTGGCCACCGGACTGCTGCTGTGGTGGCTGCCCGTAATTTGCTGCGGGCTGCTGGCCGGCTGGGCCAGCCTCTGGGTGCAGCTTGGGGTTTTCTTCAGTCAGGCGGCCGTGCTGACATTCGGCGGCGCCTATTCGGTCCTGAATTATGTCAGTAATGTCGTGGCAGACAATTTCGGCTGGCTGACGCGTGCCGAGATGGCAGATGGACTGGGACTGGCGGAAACCACCCCTGGCCCCTTGATTCTGGTTGTTCAGCACGTTGGATTCCTGTCTGCATGGAAACAGCCGGGGACCTTGTCACCTGGTCTGGCCGGCACTCTGGCCGCAGCCCTGACCACCTGGGTAACATTTGTACCCAGCTTTCTTTGGATCCTTCTCGGAGCGCCCTGGCTCAGTCGCCTGAATCAGCTTGGCTGGCTGGCTGCGATTATGAGTTCCGTTTCCGCAGCAGCCGTGGGACTGATTGCAGCTCTCGGTGCCGGGCTGGCAGCCAGTACTCTGTTTTCCGGGGAACTTGATCTGCTGTCGGGGCCGTTTTCGCTCAGAATTCCCGACCCCCGTCTGCTGCAGCCGGTGGCGGTGCTGCTGACGGCCCTCAGCCTCACGCTGACATTTGCGTTCCGTCACGGTCTCGCCATAATCCTGATCTGCTGTGCATTATTCGGCTGGCTGCTCAGTTGGTTCCTCTGAACTGCTGACGACGTGCCGGGGTCTCTCTGGTCTTCATGGAGCGGGTGCCGTGAAAGCTGCTGTCTGTTTGACTTTCCTGCTTGTCAGTCTCTGCTGTCATCAATGCGCTGTGGCAGGTACTGGTCCATCCCCCATGAACCCGCCGGGGCTGATCTCCAGACAGTTCATTTACGAACGGGCGCCCTTCCCCGAATGCCACGCCTCAACAATCGTCGAAACTCCCGCAGGACTGGTAGCAGCCTGGTTCGGGGGCACGGAAGAGAAGCACCCGGATGTGGGGATCTGGATCTCGCGATTTCGCGACGGTGTCTGGTCAGCTCCGGTGGAAGTGGCAAACGGAGTGCAGCACACATTTGTTGATGGAAAAGTGCACCGACATCCAACCTGGAACCCGGTGCTCTTTCAATACCCCAACGGTCCGCTGGCTCTGTTCTGGAAATGTGGTCCTGACCCGGCATCGTGGTGGGGAGTCATGTCTCTTTCGACGGACCATGGAGTCACCTGGACTCAGCCATGTCGGCTTCCCGAACATATTGACGGACCGGTTCGCAACAAGCCGATCCTGCTGCAGGACGGCACACTGCTCTGCGGCAGCAGCACTGAGTTTGACGGCTGGCGCGTGCATTTTGAAAAGACATCCGACTTCGGACGAACCTGGCAAAGGACTCCTGCCATCCACGATGGTCGCACGGTTGGAGCCATTCAGCCGACGCTGCTGACTCTGTCTGACGGCCGCATACTCGCTCTCTGTCGCAATCAAAATGGCAACGGAGCAATCCTCGCAACCAGCAGCAGTGACGGTGGATCCACGTGGACGGGCCTTGAGCCCACAGCCCTGCCAAATCCAAACAGCGGCATTGATGCCGTCACGCTCAAATCCGGCGCACATCTGCTTGTCTACAACCACACTCATCGCGGCGAGGGTTCACCGCGTGCACGTGAAATGATCAATCTGGCATGGAGTGACGACGGACAACGCTGGAAAGCAGCCATGCTGCTGGATCGCGAAGCCAAAGCTGAATTTTCTTATCCGGCCATCATCCAAACGGCCGACGGCATGGCACACATTACCTGGACATGGAAACGTCAGCGAATCGTGCATCTGGTCGTGGACCCCACAAAACTGGTGCTCCGTGACCTGCCCGGCGGCTCATGGCCCTCTGACCAGTGACCAATGGAGTCTCTTATGGAAACGGTGACAGGGGCTGTCAAACGCATTATTCCCCGCCGGCGAATCACGGGCATGTCGGCCGTGCTGCTGCCTTTTACCGATGCAGGGCAAGTTGACTGGGTCAGCTTTGACTCGCACGTGACACGCACCTTTGCTGCCGGACTGCAGCCCGCCGTGAACATGGACACCGGCTACATCAATCTTATCGACGACAGCACTCGACTTGAGGTGCTGCGTCGCACAAAAGACATCGCCTCCGGGCGAACTTTTGTGGCCGGTGCATTTGTTGGAGATGCGCCTGGCAGTCCGTTCAACAGTGCTGCGTATGCGAATGCGATGCAGCAGATTCAGGACGCTGGCGGCACTCCCGTAATCTTTCAGTCCTTTGGACTGACTCAGCAGCCTGATGACGCGATCGTGGAATCTTATCGGCAGCTGTCGGCTTATGCCGACCGTTTCATTGGCTTTGAACTGGGCCAGATGTTTGCTCCGTTCGGACAGATTTACAGTGAACGGGTTTATCGAGGGCTGCTCGGAATTCAGCAGTGCCTCGGCGCCAAACACTCCTCACTGGAACGATCTGAAGAATGGCTGCGACTGACGTGGCGAGACGAAGTGCGGCCCGATTTTATGGTGCTGACTGGCAATGACCTGGCTATCGACATGGTGATGTACGGCAGTGACTATCTGCTGGGGCTCAGCAGCTTTGCTCCGGATCTCTTCGCACTGCGTGACCGTTTCTGGCTTGAAGGGGATGCTCAGTTTTATCAGCTGAACGATGTTCTTCAGTATCTGGGATTTCTGGCCTTTCGCTCACCGGTACCGGCCTACAAGCACGCGGCAGCCATGTTTCTGCAGTTACGCGGCTGGATTCAATCTTCGACACCACATCCGGCAGGATTTCGCCGACCGGAAAGTGATCGGGAATTGCTGGCTGAGGTACTGACAAAGCTGGAACGCTGGATTTGACGCGACACCTGCAAAAATCCCCCCAAAATTTGTCGTCGGCCGAACGTCTGCATTGGCATTTGCCGGCTGAATCTGAGACAACAGGGGTGGGGACACACGCACCTCTGTCGCATGCCGGGACGGCGGCAACCCAGTTTCCTTCGGGACGGTCGAAAATGAATCGACAACGACTTGCAGCTGCCACAGCAATCATCGTTCTGTGTCTTACGGCGGTTGTGACCGCGCAGTTCAGCCAGTTCGGCCAGCGGGGCAGATCCCGCAGCATGTACGGATCGGACGGACGTGTTGAACGAAACGGCGTACCCGACTGGAAACTTGACCAGAACTTCGCCAAAGATGTCTTCACTTTTGCCCGCATCCGCTATCGCAGCATGGGCCGCTGGGGCTGGCAGACTGACTACCCGGATGCCGATCTCAACTTCTCATATCGACTGCAGCAACTTACGTCCCTGCACACGGACCCGGACGGAGTCATTCTGGAACTGACAGATCCGAAACTTTTTGAGTACCCCTTCATCTATATCATTGAACCCGGATATATCTACCTGGAAGAAGACGAGCGGCAGGCACTGCGGTCCTATCTGCTCAACGGTGGATTTCTCATGGTCGATGACTTTTGGGGTGACGAAGAATGGCAGGGCTTCTACCGCGAAATCAAACAGGTGTTCCCGGAATTTGAACCTGAAGAACTGACTCTCGATCACCCCATCTTTCACTGCGTCTATGACCTTTCCGAACGACCTCAGATTCCAGCCATCGGCTACGCTCGCCAAATGGCCAATGGTGAAGTCTATTCAGCTCAGGGCTACGGCACCGAGGAAGTTCATTACTGGGGGCTTTATGATGCAAATCGCAGACTGATGGCTGTGATCTGCCATAATACTGATCTCGGTGACGGCTGGGAGCGTGAGGGCGAAGACCCGTGGTACTTCCGCGAGTTCTCCGAAAAGAAAGCCTATCCGCTCGGAATCAACATCATTTTCTATGCAATGACTCACTGATTGATCTGAAAGCTGATTATGACAGTGGCAGAACTAAGTGCAGAGCGCGAACGGGAACTGATTGCCGAGCTGCGCAAATTCCGCAGCAAGATTGATGCCGAGCTCTCGCGCGTGATTATCGGGCAAAAACCGGTCGTTCAGCAGCTGCTGATCTCACTGCTTTCAGGCGGCAACTGTCTGCTTACGGGAGCTCCCGGCCTTGCCAAAACACTGCTGGTGAAAACCATTGCTCAGCTGTTTGACCTGCGATTCAATCGCATCCAGTTTACCCCTGACCTCATGCCCGCCGATATCACGGGCACTGAAGTGCTGGAAGAAGACGGCAACGGTGCTCGAACCATGCGATTCATTCCCGGCCCGATTTTTGCAAATGTCCTGCTGGCCGACGAAATTAATCGAACACCTCCCAAAACCCAGTCCGCCCTGCTCGAAGCAATGCAGGAACACCAGGTCACAGCTGCCGGACGACTTTACCCTCTGGACGAACCATTCTTCGTCCTCGCCACACAAAATCCCATCGAGATGGAAGGAACATACCCGCTCCCGGAAGCTCAGCTGGACCGGTTTATGTTCAATGTGATGATCGAATACCTGTCAGAAGATGACGAAACCAAAGTGGTGACTCAGACCACTTCTGAACGCCCGGCTCCTGTTCAGCCGCTGTTCAATGGGCAGACACTGCTGGAATTCCACGAAGTCGTGCGACGAGTCCCGATTGCCGAAGAGGTGGCTCGTTATGCGGTCCGACTGGCCGCAGCTTCCCGACCAGGCCAGCCCGGAGCCCCTGACTTTATCAATGAATATGTCTCGTGGGGTGCCGGTCTCCGTGCCGGCCAGTTCCTTGTGCTCGGAGGCAAGGCACAGGCACTGCTGGACGGTCGTACTTTCGTCTCGACCCGCGACCTGCAGGCCATTGCTAAACCGGTCCTGCGACATCGCATCCTGCCAAACTATCGCGCCGAAGCCAAAGGAGTCTCTGTTGATTCGCTCATCGATCGGCTGCTGGAAGTAGTCCCTCATCCGAAAAATGAAACAGTGACCTGACCGGACCTCTGCCATGACCGCTGAATTGATGAACCCTGCGGTGATCATGAGCATTCGTTCGCTGGAAATGCGCGCCAAACTGGTGGTCGACGGATTTCGCACGGGACTCAATCGCAGCCCCAAACATGGATTCTCCGTCGAATTCTCCGAATACCGCCAGTACTCACAAGGTGATGACCCCCGCTTCCTGGACTGGAAACTGTTCGCCAGAACTGATCGCAGTTACATCAGGATGTTCGAAGACGAAACAAACCTGCGCTGCTGCATTCTGCTGGATATCAGCTCGTCCATGACATTTTCATCCGTCGGCTGGAGCAAACTTCAGTACGCCTCCACTGTGGCCGCTTCACTGGCATGGCTGATGAACCGGCAGGGAGATGCTGTTGGACTGACTCTTTTTGATGATCAGGTCCGCAGTGTGATCCCCCCGCGATACCGTCCCGGGCACTTCCGCAGACTCATGACCACTCTTGAAGAGCCCGGAACGGGAGCTCAGACAGATCCCGCCGCGGCTCTGGAAGATATCGCCCGCAGGCTCCGCAAAAGAGGCCTCGTAATTCTCATCTCAGATCTGCTGTCGCCCGTACAAAAACTGGGGGACGGCCTGCGCATGCTGCGAGGCTGCCTGCACGACCTCGTCGTGTTCCAGATTCTCGACCCTGCTGAACTGAATCTGCAGTTTAATGGACCACGCCTGTTTGAAGATCTCGAGACAGAACAGCAGATTTTCGCAGACCCGAATGTCGTCCGGGGCGAGTATCTGCAGAAGCTTGAGGAGCACAATCGCATGGTTCGGGAAGAGTGCGAAACCGCCGGAGCAAGTCTGCGAATGCTGGCTACCGATCAGCCTCTGGAATTGTCGCTGGCGGAATTCCTGCAGGCTCGACGACAACGTCGCTGAAACCAACAACACCAGATGTTTTGGGCCGCGGAAAACTGCCGCTGCTCTGTTCCGGGAGTGTCACTGAGATGTTTGAGTTTCTGGCGCAGAACTTTGCCATAGCCGGAGGCATGCTGGCAGCCATTCCGGTACTGCTGCACATGCTTCGACGAACGCCCGCTGTCCGCATGCCGTTCAGCCTCGTCCGCTTCCTCTCACCAACACTCCCCAAAACCACTCGCCGTTCACGCATTGAAAACTGGCCGCTGATGCTGCTCAGGATTCTCGCCGTTACTCTCATCGCACTCGCATTCTCCCGCCCCTTTCAAAGACTTACCGTCACACAGACAACAAATTCACCTGCCGGTCGCCGCATCGCCATTCTGCTCGATTCAAGTGCCAGCATGCGACGCGATGGAATTGCCGAATCCCTGCTGCTCAAACTGCGGGAACAAACCGCTGACCTCCAGCCCGCAGACGTTCTCAGTATTTCCAGCTTTGCACAGAGCACCACCCCGCTGCTGACAGCAGACGAATGGCGTCAGACAGACCCCGCCAATCGAACAGCACTGCTGCAGCGAGCAGAACAGCAGTGGCAGCCGGACTGGTCAGCAACCAGTCTGGACTCCGCACTGCTGGAGGCTGCAGAAGAGGTATCGCGGGAAAGACCGACTGATTCCGCTGATGCCGCTTCAGTAATTGTCATCACTGACTTTCAGGAAGGCAGTCGCCTCGACGGCCTCCGGTCTTCAGCATGGCCCGACGGAGTCCGACTGGAATTACAGCTGGTCAAACCTGCACAATCCGGTAATCGAGGGCTTAGTCTGGCTGAAGATCAAAAATCCGGACGCATTCGTGTCCGAGTCACGGCTTCAGGTGATGCAACCACGACTGCCTGCACGCTGCAGCCATTCGACGAACAGGGCAAACCCGTCGGTCAGCCACTCCCACTCGACCTCGCACCAGGCCAGCGACGCACTGTCACAATGCCGGACGCAACAGAAGAACAACCACGCATAGCAGGAGTCGAACTGATCGGAGATCCACACCCATTTGACAACGTCGTAGACCTGCCCCTGCAGCAGCAGAAAACCAGCCGCATCCTGCATGTCGGATCAACAGATGCCAATGACGAAGAATCCATGAGGTATTACCTGCAGCGAGTCCTGGACGGACAGGAAGCCGAGCCTCTGGAACTGCTGGACCTCCTGCAGCCTGACGGAATCACGGTACCACCACCCACAGGATCAAAACTGGTCATCCTCACCGACACTGTCCCGGACAGTCTGACATCAACACTCAAACAGATCATGAACGACGGCGGTGTAATCATGGCCGCAGTGAAATCGGTCGAGATGGCAGCTTCCCTCAACAGCCTGCTGCCCGCTGGCCTCCAGTGGACAGAAGCCGAAGTGGCAGACTATGCCATCCTGACGGCCCTCGACCTCGATTCCCAGCTGCTGGCTCCCTTCGCAGATGCCCGGTTCTCCGACTTCTCCTCGGTCCGATTTTGGCACTACCGACAACTGCAGGGCCTGCCAGCTGATAATTCAGCTCGAGTGCTCGCTCGCTTCGATTCCGGCAGCCCCGCAATTGTTGAAATTCAAACGGCAGGTCGCGGTCGAATGTTCCTGATCACCTCCGGATGGAATCCGCAGGACAGTCAGCTGGCTCTCTCCAGCCGATTTCCACCCCTGCTGCTGCAGCTGGTTCGCATCGCATTCCCGGCACAGGCCGCGTCACAACTGCACGATGTCGGAACAACACTCAGCACCTCAGAACTTACCCAGGCAAAGCAGTGGCGGCTGCAGCGCCCCGATGGAAAACCCGCAATCGATCAGTCATCGGCAAACTCCAGCATCCTCCTGAACGAACCCGGACGCTGGATCCTGTCGGAAGAAACTCAGGAAGGCTACAAAGTTTCCAGTCTGCTGGTCACAGTCGCTGCAGCCGAAAGTCGCACAGAACCGCTGCCGGAGGGACAATTGCAGGCACTCGGACTGGCTCCGGATGTGGCTGTCGTTCGCACCGACGAACCTGACAGACAAACCGGCGAAAACAGTGCCGAACTGGACGCTCAGGAACTGGAATCAAGGCAGAAATACTGGAGATTCCTGCTGCTTGCCGGGATGGCCTGCCTGCTGCTGGAATCAGTTCTGGCCGCATTTTCGGAACGCAGACAGGCGTCGGCCGCCTGACCGCGGGCATCAACGCAAATCCACTTCAGGAATTGACCGGACCATTCTCGTAAAACATCCCCAGACGGCGGAACTTCTGGTAACGACGTTCCAGCAGGTCATTCACCGGCATCGGCTCAAGATTCTGCAATGCCTCAACAAGCCGACCTTTCAGGGTTGCGGCCATCTTGAAGTGATCCCGGTGAGCACCACCAAGAGGTTCCGGAATCACCTCGTCCACAACCCCCAGTGACAGCAGGTCCTGACTGGTAAACCGCAGCGCCTTGGCTGCTTTGGGAGCATGCTGTGCACTCTTCCACAGAATACCCGCACAGCCCTCGGGACTAATCACCGAATAGTAGGCATATTCCAGTACCGCTACATGATCGCCAATGCCAATCCCCAGTGCGCCGCCCGAACCACCCTCGCCAATCACCACACAGATAATCGGGACTTCCAGGGTGGACATATCGCGGAGATTCACCGCAATGTTGTACGCCTGACCTCGCTCCTCGGCACCTACACCCGGATAGGCCCCCGGAGTATCAATCAGGCAGATAATCGGCAGACCATAACGACTGGCCATTTCCATCTTCTGCATGGCCTTGCGATAGCCTTCCGGATGCGCACATCCGTAACAGCACTCATTCCGCTCACGCAGATTTCGACCCTTCTGATGACCAACAAACATCACCTTGCGGTCAGCCAGTCGAGCAAACCCGGTGACGATCGCTCGGTCATCACCGAAAGACTTGTCCCCATGCAGCTCAACAAACTCGTCGAACACCAGCTCGATGTAGTCGGGAGTCTGCGGGCGATCCGGATGCCGCGAAACCTGCACAACCTGCCAGGGATCCAGATTGGCGTAACGCTCGCGAGTCATCTGCGTGAGTTCCACACGCATCCTGCGCATAATTTCCTTCTCTGCCGGCGAAGGGTCCTGCTGAGCCTCAAGCTTCAGCAGACGCTCTTCCAGTTCGTACAGAGGTTTCTCAAAGCTTAATTGATGCAGAGCAGCCATCAGCGGTCATCCACCGGAATCAGTCAGTAATGCCGGAAAACTCCGGACCAGGGGGCGAAATTCTAACCTGCCGCCCTCGGTCGGCAAACACGGAGCCTCCGGGGGAACAGGTGATTCCCGGGAGATTTCGGTAAATCAGGCGATATCCGGCAGTTCGCTCCACTCCTCAAGGTCCGCCACCTGCTCAGCAGGTCTGGCCGCAGCCGCCGGCCGTCTTTCCAGCGGTAAATGCACATTTTTCGGCACCTGCGGAGGCACAGCAGGCACAACGGCAGGAGCCGCTGGCGCGGACTGAACCGCTGACACTGCCGGTGGCGGAACCGCCACCGGCGGTCCGGTCGGTGGCACCATCGGCTGAGGGGCCATTCCCGGCACCATACCTGGCTGCGGCATCATCGGCTGTGGCATCATACCCGGCATCATTGGCTGTGGCATCATCCCAGGCATCATCCCAGGCATCATCCCGGGCATCATCCCGGGCATCATCGGCTGTGGCATCATGCCGGGCATCATACCCGGCATCATCCCGGGCATCATCCCGGGCATCATCGGCTGCGGCATCATCCCCGGCATCATGCCCGGCATTCCGTAGGCCATCGGAGCAGCAGGAGCAGCAGGCTGAGCCTGAGCAGGTGCAGCACCGGACTTTTTCGGAGGGGCCATTTCGCCAATCGGTGCCGTTGTCCGCTTCGACTTTGTGGGCTTCAATGGAGCTGCAATGCCTCGCGATACGCGATCCGCATCCGCTCGGCTGTCCAGTCGCTTGTCGACACTCAGACTTTCATTGGCCTTCGCTTCCTTGACCTTCCTGTCGTGCAGCTCTACCGGATCTTCAAGAAACACCCGGCAGTTGCGAAACAGGGACATCACATCACGCATTTCCTGAGGCCTGTCTTTGGGCTTCTTGGACAACATCTTCATCAGCACCATATCCAGTTCCGGAGTGCAGTTTTTGTTCACTACCGAAGGCGGTGCCGCCTCTTCGCTGATGTGTTTCTTCAGCAGATCATTTGGGCTCAGGCCCGCAAACGGCGGAGCCCCCGTGACGATTTCATAAATTGTGACCCCCAGACTGTAAACATCAGACTGAGCAGTCGGCGGACGCCGCATGATGATCTCGGGCGCGATGTACGTACGAGTCCCCATGATGTTCTTCTGCTTGCCGGCCAGCAGTTTCATCACTCCCGTTGCCAGCCGACACGCCAGGCTGAAGTCAATCACTCGCACTTCACCCGTTTTATTCACCAGAATATTGTCTGGCTTAATGTCCCGATGCAGCCAGCCCTTTTCATTCAGATGCACAAAAGCCTGACAGACCGCCTCAACGATCTTCTTCAATCGAGACTGTGTCTCTGGCAGATTGGCAGAAAGCTGAGCCTTCAGGCTGGGAGCACGAAAGTAGTCCATCAAAAGAAAACCGTGATCCCGATTCATTTCCAGCTTGTGAAACCGCACAAAACCTGGGTGTTCAAGCTGGGAACCAACCTTGAATTCGTGCTTCAGCACACCCTTCGCCTCAGCATCTTTCAGCTTTTCCGGCAGCAAAAGTTTCATTGCCAGGGGTACAGTGCCCCCCTGCTCTACGACCTCCCAAACCTGCGTTGAGCCGCCAGAGGCAATGCAGTTCTTCAGTTCGTATCCGCCAACAAGATTCTGGTTCTCGGCCACAAATCCAACCCTCACGGAACTACTGGAGGCAGTGTGAGACAGGTGTCCCGACAAACCGCGGCAAAGCCGTCGTCAGGCCTGTACACGCAGACTGATTACCAGGTAGATCATAGGCTCAGATTGCCCGGAACGCGAATTCAATTCTGCCAGTCGGCGGAATCTGACTCGGGATTTTTCAGGATTTTCGGGGTAAACCCCAGCCGATCCCTCGCCACTCTGCACCCACTCGCTCCTGAATTTGTCCGCTTCTTCGGATTTTTCCAATTCTTCTCTGCTGTTTTCCGCTGCTCCACCCCGCTATAAAAACACCTCGCAGTCGGATTTTCTGACTGCCAGAATCCCCCTGCTACCGGTCGGACCCGCCCTATGTTCCCCATCCAGCACACCCCGTTCACCACAGTTTTCTCAGCACTCGCTGCGGTTCTGGTAAACTGTGCAGCACTCATCAATGCTGCATCCGTCTCCGCTGCTGACGAGCCCGGGTCAGCCCATCACGAATACTCCGGTGCTCTGATACAGCCCGGTGATGGAGACGGACAGGTACTCCGCCGCTTCGAAGTCCAGACCTTCGACTCACCCGTTGCCTGTTTTTTCCACCTCTCCGACGACCTGCGACAGGGTTGCCCGTGGCCCGACAGTTTCGGGCTCACAGGTCCGTCAACCCCACAAAACCAGCTCCAGCCTCATCTGCTCTACCCCTATGACGGAACCCCCTGGTTTCTCACACTGCCGCCCCTCAAAGTAGCTCTGCCCGCAGAAATTCAGCCCGGACATTCGTGGAGTCAAAACGGCTGGCAACTCTCCGCCTCAGAAACCAGCACGATCGAAAATGTTCAGGTCTGGCAGCTCGAAGCTCGTGAGCCTCGAGGACGACGACAGAGCCTGCAGGTTGACGCCGCCACCGGAATCCTGATGAAAGCAGAAGCCGACATTTTTATGGGACAGGGCGACCAGTTCCTCCTGACGCTGGTGCGGTCCGGAACTCGAAAACTGCCGGAAAACGAAAATACGGCCGTCAACCAAACCCAAAAGGCTCTGCTCCAGCTGCAGACAGCACTCGGACGTCGCCCCGACGCCCAGCTGGCAGAACTTTCCCAGCGCCAAATCGGTGATTCGGTCGCTGCCCTCGAGGAACTTGCAAAACTGGCCACAGGCACAGCACTCGAACGACTCGTCAGACAAATTCGCGCTGACGTCGAGATTCAGAAAAAACGCCTTGAATCAGCCGCCGGACGTGCCGCGTCACTGATGAGCTCGCAGGCACCCGCCTTCAAACTTAACCTGACAGCCGGAGGTACGCTGGACTCAGAATCCCTCAAAGGCCGAACCGTCATTCTGCACTTCTGGGACTACAAAGACTCCCCGCTCTCCGAACCCTACGGACAGACCGGATACCTTGAATTCCTCTACAACCGACGCCGCACGCAAAATCTGCAGGTGGTTGGCGTCAGTACAAATGGTGATCTGCAGGTCCCAGAGAATCTGGCACGCGGACGCCGAGCAGCACGCAAAATCGCCGAATTCATGAACCTCAGCTACCCCATCGGGTACGATGACGGGACACTGCTGAAAACCTTCGGTGATCCCCGGGAATCCCGAGGACAACTGCCCCTGTGGATCGTCATCGGTGCCGACGGGAAGGTCAGACACTACCACCCCGGTTACTACGAAATCGATGCAGCTCAGGGGCTGAAGGAACTGGAAGCAGTGCTCAATCAAGACGCCGGGAAATGAGCCCGGCAAAGCTCAAAAATTGTACGCCGGATTTTCCTTGTCAAAGTCACGGTCTGTCAGCCGCAAATCCGGCTGTATGTCCATAAACAAATAATCCTCAATCACCGGCGGCTTCGCGTCTTTTTTCTTCGGGAAACCGAACTGCTGCACCCGCACCGGCAATTTGGATTTCTCGTCTATCCACAGCCTCGTCATCTGGAACGGAAATTGACGCCGCGGCTCCGGATGGCTGCTTTCAATCACCCGACACGTGTAACCTTCGTATTTTTCAATCTTCGCATCTGAAAAGTATTTGACGTCGCATTCGCCATACTTCGATTCGCCCTCCCACTGTTCGATCACTGCCTGCACCATGTTGGCCAGACCGGCCTTCGTGATCGGATAACGGTTCTCCGCCTTGACTCGCGAATCTTCCGGAGACAGTGATAATGTGCCAATCAAAGCTGCCAGCCCGGTCTCATGAACCAGCAGCTTGTTGTCATTTTGGCCACTGACGAAAATCACCTCACGCCCCTCTCGAGGCTCCTGGAACAACATGTACACGCTGAATGGATCGTGACGAATCTTGAGCTTCATCTTCTGCGAAATCAGGTCGTCATCCACAACCTCTTTCTTCGCAAAAATGCACTCGTAACCACTCATCTGCAAAACCCGGCGGTGCGCTTCACGAGCCAGCCTAAGTGCCGGTTGCAACGGATGCTCAGACGCCTTCTCGTCAAAAGCCTCTGCCCCGCCCAAACCGGCCACGAAACTGGCACCCACAGCCGCAGCAGCCCCCATGAACACACGTCGCCGCGACCAGCCTGCAGCAAAACCCTCAGTTGCAGCCATCACACCATCCCCCGCAAATTCCAACAGCATTTCCAGCGACAGGTTACTCGCAGACACAAAACCGCCTGGGTTCTATTAAAACCATCGAGGATTCCCGGGGCTGTGTCCAGTCAATCACTCAGGATCCCTTGCCCCGGCACAAAGTCCAGCCGGTATGGGCTTCAAATCCTTGAATTCATCGCCCGGCGCACTGCCTGAAGTGCCTTCAAACCGCAAATATCGGCCAAATCTGCCGGAGTGCCCCCCGGTCATTTTTTATCGACAACGCCCTTCTTCAGGGAAGCCGAAAACTGCAATTGCCCGAAATTCCGCCGGACCGTAAACTCCGGCAGGAACTGCCGATGGAATGGCAGTGAAAGTATGTCCTGGAGTGGCGGGAATGGACTCCTCTAGAAGTGGCCTGCTGTCGACACTGCTGATGACGCTGCCGCTGATCATCGTACCAGCGATCGCACTTCTGCGCCCAGCCGGCGGCCCGGTTGGCGTCGCTCAGACCACAGCGCAGGGTGCAGAATCCGCAGAAGATCTGCTGGGATTCGACACATCAGAAATACCGCCGACTGACGCTCCGGAATTCCCCGTCGAGCCTAAAATCGATGACCTGCTGCCAAATCAGACCCGACCAACGCCGGTCGAGCCCATAGAACCTCAATCCAGTGACCCGTTTCAACAGCCAGTGGATGCACCTGCCACAGAATCGCCCGACGGACAGCCCGAAAATTTCCACGAAGATGCAGCCACAGAAGCAGCTCTGCGTCAGCTGAATGCCATGGGCGCCATACGCGTCCTCTGGTTTGTTCCCGGAACTACGGAAAATCACGGCTTCGCCGCATTCTTCCCCGGTGAAACCGAGCTGGTACGATATCGATTTGAAGCCATCGGCCCCACACGCTCCGCCTGTGCCGAAGACGTCGTGCAGCAGGTAAAACACTGGCGTCAGCAGTCGGCACGCCGTGCAAATCGCCTGAATTAATGAAACTGCGAACGGGTGGAAGATTCCGAGGACAGTGATGCTCGATCGTAACCCAGTCGGTCTCCAAAACCTTCGCAGCCTGCAGCCCCGGTATTACACCACCGGAACAACTCGTGCAGAACGAGAAAACATGCTGATGCGAGCGCCAACGGGCGGGCGCCGCAGCTCCGGTTCCGGGCTGCTGCAAGCGGACGGCAGCCTCATTCGTACAGTCCGAATCGCCAGACTTGAAGCGGCACTGCTGATTGCTGAAGGAGCCGTTCCTGCCAGAAAACTGGCTCAGTCCGCCCGCCTGATTGATGGTCGCGAAGTGCAGCAGCTTGTCGCAACGCTCAACGAAAGCTACGACCGCACTCGCTCGGCATTCCGTATCGAACAGACAGCCGCCGGTTATATCATGATGACCCGCGCAGCACTCGCACCATGGCTCGATCGACTCCATAATCGACAGGCAGCCGCTCGACTTTCACCGCCCATGATGGAAACCCTGACCATCATCGCCTACCAGCAACCCGTAACGCGAGCCGACGTGGAGGCCATTCGCGGGGTTCAGTCGGCAGAGATGATTCGACAACTGCTGGACAAAGGCCTCATCCGGATCGCAGGAGAAGACGATTCGCTGGGGCGACCTTTTCTCTACGGCACGACAAAACTGTTCCTGACCACCTGGGCACTGCGACAGCTGGAAGATCTGCCAGGTTATGAAACCCTGAAAAAACCGGGCAAAAACTCGGAACCCGCACTCCTGCCATTCCCCGAAGACGACGAGGCTGCCGCCTGACAAATTACCATGACTGAACTGTTTCTGGGCTGCCCCGTCTGGGCCTGCGAATCCTGGAAGGGATCGCTCTTCACAGCCACGGCCGCACGACGCGACTGGCTGCCTCAGTATTCATCAGTGTTCCGCACAGTCGAAGGCAACAGCACGTTCTACGCACTGCCTCCGCTGGAACGATTTCATGAATGGGGCGCTGCCGCTGCACCAGGCTTTCGTTTTTGCCTCAAGGTCAGTCGGGCCATCACCCACGATCGCCGACTCCGCATGGCGAACAATGAACTTGCCGCATTTGTGACCGCAGCCGAAGTCCTCCAGAGCCACAATGTCCCTGGACCGTCTTTCATTCAGTTGCCCCCCGATTTCTCTCCAGCAGAAGCACCGGTCCTGCTCAGCTTTCTGAAACAGCTGCCTGACCACCTTCCGTGGGCCCTGGAAGTTCGACATCACGGATGGTTTGACCACGGTCGACAGGAACAATGGCTGATCGAACAGCTGACTGAACGCAAAATCGACTTCGTTCTGTTCGACTCCCGCCCTTTGTATTCCGCACCGCCGGCAGACGAAATTGAACGGATCTCCCAGTCACGCAAACCCAAAACTCCGCTGCGCCACACAGTCACCGGACAGCATCCGTTTCTACGAATCGTCGGCCGTAATCAGGTGCAGCAGACCCTCCCATGGCTGGCCGAATGGGGCCCTGTTATCGGCGGCTGGCTGCAGCAGGGACTGCAGCCTTTCATCTTTACACATGCTCCGGATGATCGTTATGCCCCGGATTTCGCAGCCCTGATGCACGCACAGATCAGCGTGGCATTTCCACGGCTTCCGACACTGCCACCGTGGCCTGGAAAACAACTGCCATCCATTCGCCAAAAGTCACTGTTCGACTGAAATTTCGCCACGGCAGAACAAGGCCCCAGGCTACGCCCCAGGACCTCGCAGCGCATCCGCAATCCAGTCCAGATCCTCGGCCTGCACGGACGCCGCTGCCGCACTTCGAGTCGCTCCGGCAGCCGTCAGTGCATTCATAACCAGCACTCGCAGCACACTGGCCAAAGGACTGGCAGCTCCGCTGCGCAGGGCGTTCTGCACCAGCCGATGAGCCCGATTCAGCACAACTTCATTGCGGCCCGTCGGCGTCTGCCGAAAATGGGCATCAATCAGACGCTGAAAACCAGTCGGAATATCACCCTCTCGACGCAGTTCTTCGAACGTACGAGCCAGCTCGTAGCGATCATTCAGAAAAGCCACCACGGGAGGCCCGGAAGCCAGGGAAGCGATCATCACACGCGCATCAGTGCTCGCAAAATAATCCTGCCAGCCCGACTGCAGATCTTCGGGATCAGTCATGCCGAGTACAATCCGGCTGAAGTTCTGCGCCGACGGAGTCGCCTGACGCAGCTCAACTCCACCATCCTCATCCACCAGCATCTCAGCCAGCAGACTCTCTTCGAAACTGCGAACAGCATGCACACAGGGAACATTGATCCTGCTGAACAGTTCGTCCAGATAACGCTCCTGACGACGATCTGCATTGTACCAAATCACACTCTCAAGATCATTCTCGTACAGCGGGTCCGCCGCACTCTGCTGCAGAATCTCGTCCAGCAGCAATGGTCCCTTTGACGTCTGAAATCGATACACCCGCCGCAGCAGATAACGTAATCGTACCTCAGACAGCGCTGCACCGGCAAAATGATAACGATGCCACGTAACGATAGACTCCAGACGCGAATTCGGCTGGTCCGCCAGATCCTCCAGATGCTGATAAAGATGCTCTTCCAGAGTCCGACGAAGCGCTCTGAAGTTGTCGTCCCGCACCAGATCCTCGCGACTGGCCACAGGAGTCCCGTCTTCCAGTTCCAGTATGCCGCGAAAAAAACTGCCCCACGCCGGCAGCAAATCTCGCACCCGCCGCGAAATCACCATGCGACGCACTGTCACAGCAACCGTGGATTCATCAGCAAAACCCGGAGTCCTCTGAGGAGAAATGTACAATGCACCAGCGATCGACAAAGGCTGCTCCATCCGAATCGGGATCACATCCAGCGGTGCTTCATTGAAGTAGTCCGCCAGAGCCAGCTCCAAAGATTCGGGTTCAGGAGTCGCCTCGAACCACGGCGCGTTAATCACATTCACTCGAGCTGGTCGATCGTTCACATGAATCGGCACAGGCAGAAAATCTGCAAACTCCCGAATCGCTGCCTCCAGTGACTCCAAAGACTCGCACCAAACGCGAAACTGAGGCTTCAGATGCAATGTCACACTGGTACCAAAGCGAGCACGCTCGGCAGAAGACAGACGGATCTCAGTCCCCGGCCCCGCCTCCCAGCTTACTCCCTCAGGACTGTCCTCACTGCGACTTTCCACTCGCAGAAAATCAGCCAGCATAAAAGCACTAAACAGACCGATTCCAAACTGACCGACCAGCCCCTCACCATCACCGGCAACGGAACTCTTCACCGCCGTCGAACGACGCCCCTTCAGGATTCCCGTCATCCCGATACCCAGCGTCCCAAGATACTGCTCCGCCTCGTCTGCGGTCAGTCCGATTCCGTCATCTGAAAATGTCAGAGTACCGGCTTCAGCATCCTGCTGGATGTCGATCCGACCGCGAAACTGCAGATCCCTGGCACGGCGTCTTAGAATCGCATCGTACGCGTTCTGAATCAATTCGCGAATCGGAGTATCCGGGCGGCTGTACAGCGATGATCCCATGATCTCGATGATGCCGGCGATATCCACTCGAAACGGGATCTGACGACTCCACACGCGACACACCCTGACATGCTCTGACGGAAATCCCCGACGGCGGCCTTCAGAAATGTCTGAACATTCACAACCGCAGCGGGAAACCAACCAGTCTACTCCTGAATCGCTGAATCCGCAAACATGCGGGCAACCTGCTGCACTTCAGGAAATCCATACCGCAGACTGCTTGTCTCCCGCACACTCCTGTGGCAGCATGCTCACTGAATCCTCACAGCGCAGCCGAACACCAGCTTCATCAACTGCCAGACCAGCCGGAAGATACTCGGATGCCACCAGCCCCGGAAAATCCCTTCGAACCCACTGCTGAACCACAGACAGCAAGTCGTGTTCGTTACTTCGTACTGGCATGGCTGTGTGCACTTTCCGGAATTCTGTACCTCGATCGCATCTGCATCTCCGCCGCCCTCGGAAGAATCAGCGAAGAACTGCAGATTTCCAATACCGGCGGCAGCTTCGTGCTGATGGCCTTCACTCTCGCCTACGGACTTTTCGAAGTGCCCACCGGCCGCTGGGGCGACCAGTGGGGCGCTCGCAAAATCCTTACACGCATCTCCATGTGGTGGTCTGCGTTCACCATTCTCACCGGTCTCTGCAACGGCCTGACATCACTGATCATCATACGATTCCTGTTCGGCGCCGGTGAAGCCGGCGCCTTTCCGAACGCCGCCCGAGTCGTCTCAAGGTGGTTCCCGCAACAGGAACGCGGACGCGTCCAGGGAATTCTGCTGGCCGCCTCACAGACCGGCGGTGCCATCGCACCCTGGCTGGCTGCTGCTCTCATAGAAGACATCGGCTGGCGAATGACATTTGCCGCCTTTGGCAGCGTTGGATTCCTCTGGGCTTTCGGCTTCTGGCTCTGGTTCCGTGATGAGCCCTCTCAGCACACCTCCGTAAACCCAGCCGAACTGCAGCTCATCTCGGCCGGCACAACACGTCATGAGACTCCACAAAACAGTACATCGCGCAACTCGAAAAATAACCCCAACCTCAGGAACAGCACACCAAATCACGAACTCGTCCCGCCTGTCCCATGGGCACTCGTCCTCGCCAGTCCCAGCGTTCGCATGCTCAGTGCCATCATGGTCTGCGCCTCCTTCAACAGCTACATCTACTTCTCATGGTTTCCCCGGTACCTGGAAAAAGGACGCGGACTACTGCCAGCCGATGCCGGCATGATGACTTCCGTCGTCCTCGCCTGCGCAGCCGCTGGCACTTTCTTCGGAGGCTGGGTGGTCGACAGAATGCAGATTTCCAAATACCCCGCACGCAGCCGAATCGCCGGACCAACTGCATTTCTCACCGCCGCAGCATGCCTCTCCTCTGCACTGCTCTGCTCAGACTATCGCCTCGCCGTACTGCTCACAGGAGCCTCCTGCTTCGCCACCCAGGCGACTCAGTCGCTCTGGTGGTCCTGCGCCATCGGCATCAGCGGACGACACACAGGCGCACTTTTCGGACTGATGAACTCTGCCGGTGTCTTCGGAGCCATGACGTCCCAGCTGCTTGTCGGCCTCCTCGCAGACGCGCTGGGACGACTGAAGCTCAGCGGGCGTGCACAGTGGGACCCTATCTTCTACATCAACTGCCTCGTACTGCTCACCGCCGCAGGTCTGTGGCTGAAATTCGTCTTCAAACCAGTGGAAAACAACGCTCAGACATAGCCCTGAGTCGGAGATCACCGCGTGCCCATCATCGATATTCACAGCCACTACTGGCGCTACCCGGAACACTTTCAGGAAGACTTTCGCAGCCAGGCAAAACGAGCCCGGGCGGGCGTCGAAGTCGATCTCACCGTTACCTGGAACAGCTACGCACAGTCCGCTCCGACCGATGTACGCACCGTCGTCTTCGGAGGTAAAGCAAAACTGAGTGGCCTGTGGGTCGACGACGCCGACATCGCAGATTACGTCAGTCAACAGCCCGAAAAACTCATCGGCTTCCTCTCGCTGGACCCCACACAGCCGGGCTGGCAGCAGGAACTGCAGTTCGGACATCAGGAACTGGGACTGCGAGGAATCAAGCTGATGCCCATGTACGCCGGCTTCCGTCCGGATGACGAAAGGCTCAATCCACTCTGGGACTACGCCTCCCGAAATCAGCTTCCTGTGCTGCTGCATACAGGCACAACATTCATTTCTCAGGCACCGCTCGAGTTCACTCTGCCGCGACTACTGGACACCGTCGCGATACGGTTTCCCGAACTAAGACTGATTCTCGCTCACCTCGGACACCCGTTCGAAGGTGAATGCGTGGCCGTCATTCGCAAACATCCCAATGTCTATGCTGACGTTTCTGCCCTGCACTACCGACCATGGCAGCTCTACAACAGCCTCATGCTGGTTCAGGAATATGGCGTCTGGCACAAACTTCTGTTCGGCACAGACTATCCATTCACGACCGTCAATGATTCACTCGCCGGACTGCGCAGCCTCAACAATCAACTGGAAGGTACCCGACTGCCAAGGCTCAACACCGAAGCCATCGAAGCCATGATCTCACGCGACAGCCTGTCACTGCTGGGGCTGACCTGACTACACCTCGCCGCTCAGTTCAACTCAACAGATACCTCCGTCCGCCCAGGAAAAGCTGTAACATCTGCAAATACCCTGACACAGCCCGTCGCATCTGCCGCCAGCGAGGAATGTGATACCCGGATCCGCGGCACCGACTCTGACTCGGTCGGGATCGTCGAATCCAAAGGCACCCAGCTTCCATCCACGAAAGCCTCCACCCACATATGAGGCGCAAAAGCTGAAGCTCGGGGCACATACAGAAAACCTACAGCCACTCTCGACGGAATCTTCTCTGCACGCAAAAGTGCTGCCAGCAGAACCGCATGCTCCGTACAGTCACCTTTCAATGACTTCAGCACAGTCGATGCAGGCTGCTGCAACGTCGATAAAGCCGAAAATTGCATCCGACTGCTGACATACTGCACCAGCCTGCGACACTTCTCACGCCGATCACTCGTGTTTCCAGCAGCCAGCACAGCAGTCCGCAAAATCTCAGAATTCGCAGCATCTACCCACTTCCCCGAGCCCAGATATTCTGCCAGCTCAGAGGCTGTCAGCTTCTGCACTGTTCTGACTGCAGAATTACTTTTCGCAGGATCCAGCAAAACCACCCGTATCTGACCCTCCTGACCTTCCTCCACCCTCTGAAAATCTGACGACTCAAGAATTCCTCGCAGCTCAGGCGAAGTCTGCACCAGCAGTTTTATTGTCTGATCAAAACCCCACTCCACCTTGCCCGTTACCGGCACCAGTGTTCGCAGCTGCAGATCCAGTGCTTCCGTATTCTGATATCCCAGTGCCTGCGCCGGCTCTGCACGCCGAATCGACAGCACAGCCCCCAGAACTCGCTGATCAGATCCCAAATAACGCTGGTTCTGAAAGATCAGAGTCGACGCTTCAACCTCCGGAAAATCCACAGGGCGAAACTCGTACTTCAAGTCAACCACACCCGACCCATCTGTTTCACTCGTACGATAAACTTTCGAAGTCATCGCAAACTCCAGCTCGGCTGACTCATTGCTCTCCGGAAAAAATACCGGCGACGTCCAGACACGCGCCCCCTGCGGAAACGCCGACATCAGCCAGCCAGAAATCAACGGCGATCGAGGCTGCTCAGAACACTCCACCAGTGACTCAGAAGGACTGGAACCCGTGCCGTCCCGAACCACGAAGGCCCGCGAGGATTCCTGCCACACACCGCTTCGCTGTATTCGTAACCCATCTGCGGACGTGCGCTGCAGACTCCAGCGAAACAGACGGCCGTCCTCCGACTCCTCCGTCGTCAGTTTGGCACGCACTGAAAGATCGGCTCCCAGTCGCCTCAGTCGCAGCACCGTTTCCCGCTCAAACCTGCGCAGACGACCAGAAACAGGATCCTCAAACTGCCCCAATACCACCAGCTCGTGACCGGCTGGCTGCCCGTCGAATTCAATGCGGTACCAATGGTCGTCCGCCTGCAGCAAATTCGCATCCGACAGAAACAGCCTGCAAAACAACAGCAGCCCGCTCATCAGCAGTCGCGAACTTCTGGCACACAATACACACATCAATCCCTGCTCCAGTTCTCGCTGCTGTTCACTATGACGATTTGATCGGTCATGCAGATTATATCGCCCCAAACCGACCCGCGAACAGCCAGGAACCAAACAGCACAGTGCAAAAAACCGCCGCAAACTACGAATTCAACAGATTTCCCCAAAAGCCCCCGCACACCCGACAACCAGGTGCTAGGCTCCAGAAAGTCATCTCAGCGTCCCACTCACACGGCATTCCGTGAGCACCGATCCTATGGGTTTTCTGCAGAACTTCCTCAAAACCGGATACCGCGACGGATCACCGTCCAGCGATGTCAGCAGCTTTCGTCAACTTACTGAAGAGCAGCTTGAACAGCACATGCGCATCTCGCAGTACGGCGACTTCACACTGACCGATGCCATCCGTCCGGCTTACAGCCTCGAAATCGTGCCCAAAACCGGTTACCGCCACGAATGTTACAGTGATGAAGAAACCGGCGCACAAATCCCCGTGCTGATGGCGTCTGTCAGCAAAGAACGACTCTTCGATGTGTTCATGTCTTTGCTGGAACCGCTCGGATCCGTCGTTGACGTGGTCCTCGAAACCAGTCACGAACGTGCTCCCGGTCAACACTCAGACCTCTACCGCGAACAAATCGATATGCCGGTCCTGCAAAGCATCCTCTACGACTATGAGGAATTGCTGCTCAACGACGGTTGCTGCGGACTGGCTGTGCTCAACCCGGCACTCCCCCTCGAAGTACAGCTCGATGAACACAAACTGCTGTTCGTTTACGGTCGTCAAAATCGCCGCTGCGAAATGGCATTGAAACAGTCCCGGATTCCATTGATCGAGGACATGCGAGTCATCACAGAAGCCGAACACGTGCACAGTTCCAGCAATGAAATGCATGATCGCTTCCTGGAACTTTGCTGTCGACTTGGCATCGATATCTGACAGATCTCTATATGAATAAGGTTGCCAGACAATCAACTGCAAACCTGCGACACTGGTTCCCGCTGGCAGTCGCCTGCCTGCTGCAGGCCGGCTGTCTGGCGCTGCATCACCAGGCCGGCGGTACGGAAACATTCAAACCGGTCTCCAGCGAAAATTCTGCAACCGAAACAAAGCTCTCACCACCTCGGTTCGATGAACCGCCCGCTGCCGATCCGCAGCCACTCAGGTTCGCCATGCAGGCTCCGGCCGCCCTTCAATGGAAAAACTGCGCACGATCCGCCGGAGGAAGACCATTCCAGTACTGCACAGTCGGTGACGGGACATTCCGTACAATTGTCGTCGGCAGCACAAATGGAAACGATCCCGCAGCACTGGAACTTACCGAGAAACTGGCAACACATCTGCACGACAACAGCCTGATCTACGGTGGTTTCCAGGCTCTTGTGATCCGGACCCTCAATCCCGACGGGGCTGCGGAAAATCAGTCGGTCAACTCAAAAGGCCAAAATGTCAATCGACAGTTCCAGGCCATTCCCAGTGACCGCAGCTTGAAATCCCCGGAAGCCGAACTGCTGATGCGGCTCATTGAGAACGAACGCCCCCATCGCATCCTGCATATTCGCACAGTCGATAATCCCGCCGGAGTCCTCGGAAGCGACACACACTCGGCAACGCTGACCTCCCGAGTCAGTCGATCACTGGGCTTTACCCGCTTTCTGTATCCACAGGATATTGTCCCCGGTACGCTTGAACATTTTTGCTCACGCGGCGAACTGTGCCAGGTGATTACTTTTGCATTTCCACGCAACATGTCGTCCACCGATGCCTGGAACCGCTACCAGGAAAGTTTGCTCAATCTGGTTCAAACAGACGGACAGAACGTGTCCCAGAGCAAATCAAACACCCCGGCACGCTGAACACCGCAGCACACAACAAAAAGAGGCCGGCGGAAAACCGCCGGCCTCAGCATATTCATCAGTTCTGCTGCGCTACCCTGACAACGCATGCACCACTGATAATCCTTCCTTCACGCCTGACACAACTGAGCTTTCCGCAACTCAGTAAGGCTTCGGCAGTGGAGTCGGATGCGGTTCTTTGCACTTCTCCGTAGGAGCTGCTGGTTCTTCAGCATGAGGTTCCTCAGCCGCTGGTTCCTCAGCTTCTGGTTCCTCAGCCGCCGGTTCCTCAGCTTCTGGTTCCTCAGCTTCTGGTTCCTCAGCGTAAGGTCCCTCAGTTGCTGGTTCCTCAGCCGCCGGTTCCTCAGCGTAAGGTCCCTCAGTTGCTGGTTCCTCAGCCGCTGGTTCCTCAGCTTCTGGTTCCTCAGCCGCTGGTTCGCCATATGCTGGCTTTCCAGAATTCGCTGACCCCTGTCCTTCGTTCCCGACAGGTTCTTCAGCGACGGCAGCCTCTTCGTAAGCCACTTCTTCCAGTACCGCCTCTTCAGTTTCTGCTGCTTCCTCAGTCATCGCCTCTTCAGCAGCGATTTCTTCAGCGGCCGCAGCTTCAGCCTCAAGGTCTTCCGGAGTCAGGTAGAGAGGAATCTTGGGGCCTTTATCCTCAAAATTCTTCGGACCTTTCTTCAGCGGCTCTTTGGAACCCTTCTTGCCGACCTTTGGGTTACCATCGTTCGGGTCATTCGGGTCATTTCCGTAGCCATCTCCATCAGTATCCGGATCGTTCTCATAGTCAACGCCCGGCTTGTCCGGATTTTCCGGCTTACCGTCTGAAGATTTGGGTGGCTCTGGTGCAGGAATCTTCTCGAGATCCAGACCATTGGTCAGGTTCTCTTCGAAGGTCTTCAGAGCATCGCCGCCATCACGCCCCGTTTCTGGTAAAACAACCAGCGAGTCGAGGGCATTGTCCCACTCAACACTCTCATGGCCATTCACCAAAAACAGTTCAGGATGGTCAAACGGAGCCTTCTGGTACTTCACACGCTGATCGGTCAGGTGCTCGAGAAACTCAACCAGGTTCGCGATCCCAAGATGATGCCCGTGCAGCGAAGGAATTCCGCTGACGTCAGTATCCAGATCTTTCAGGTTCGCATGCTCAAAGTCAGCACCTCGAACATAGAACTGAACGACTTCCGTCAGGTTCTTCATGCTGCCCGTATGCATGTACGGACCAGTCAGCTCGACGTTGCGAAGTGTCGGAGTCTTGAAGGCACCGTCCACTGCCACGCGATCGCTGGAGGTCACCACGTTCTTCGGATCGGGGTTCGCCCCGCCCTGCTCCTGACGACTGTATGACAGCGGTCCAAACAGCGGATGAGCAGCACCAACACCGAGATCTTCGGTCGTCGGACGCACACCGATGTTATAGAAGCCTTCGTCATAGAACGCCAGGCCGCGAGCCATCGGCATGTAGTGAATGCCACCGTCTGTCGACAGTTGCCCACGAGTCATGCTGACAGTTGCTCCGGCAAACTCAGGACCATGATGGCAGGTGATGCACTTGCCCTCATTCATGAAGATCCGGAAACCCTTCTTCGCATTCTCAGAAAGAGCACTCTTGTCGCCCTTTGCGTATGCGTCGAACGGAGTCTGGTCAGATACCAGAGTCGATTCATACATCATGATCGCCAGTCCCCAGAACAGGGAGAAATTGGCTTCCATGTGGGTGTAACCGCCATCTGTAATCTTTCCGCCAGCCCACCACTCACGGTTGAACGACTCGCGAATCAGCTTTGCATAGCTGGCCACTTCTTCGTTCAAACCACGACCGTCGGAATCACGATAGATCCCAAGAACACTGTCGTCTTCATGCACCTTCTGAAGTGCCAGCGGCTGCAGCGACAGAAGCTTACGCCCCAATTCCCTGAAGTCGCGACCATCAGCGCTCATCTCAACTGCACTCAAAACCGGACCAACGGCCTGAGATGCCAAAGCGGCATTGTCGAGACGAATCTGCACCTTCTCAAGCAGTACGCCATTAACCAGACGATAGACGCGAGCGTCCTTGTCCAGGTCGCCGAACGGATTCACCCCGTTGAAGTACCGATTTGCACGACCGTCCCAGAACAGGCGGTCATGAAACACGGCGTTGATCGTCGAAGGAGCATTCCGGCCAGTCACCTGGCGAGCATTGCTGCCCTTAATATTGAAGACCAGGTCAGCGATCTTCTTGCACTTGTCAACCGGGTTGCCCACAACGATCGAGATGAAACTCTGGTTGATGACACCCTGTGATCCGAAGACCAGCATGGAGTCACTGATGACCGGGTTCCTGCTGTCGCCATCAGCTGAACTGCTGCCAGGTCGAGTCGGATCCTTGAAACGATGGAACGGGAAGTCCGCAGGCTTCAGTTCCTGATTCGCTCCCTTGAACGACTGTGCTGCCGCAATTCCCAGCTTCAGGCTGGCCGCTGACTGGTGACCGAACGTGCTGCCCGGAGCACCGGGGTGCAGCTGGTTCTTCGTGCGAATGTCCGCACCGGCATTGTAGTGACAGGATGCACATGCCGTGCGACCATCACTGCCCGCCTGCATGTCCCAAAACAGGGCCTTACCAAGAGCAATCGCTTTTTCTTTGTCTTTAATGAAGTCTGCCAGGTTCTCCGGCAGCGGAACATTAATGGACTCCAGTGGTCCCGGAGCCAGTGCTTCCTTCAGCACGCGAACATTCGCCACCACAGGACCGTCCGGAATACCGGCGGTTTCTGAAGCAAAACGAATGCCGGTGAGAGGACGCACCGCAGTAAAGACCAGATCGTGCTCTTCCCACCGCATGTTGCTCTTCGACCAGCGGCTGGGACGCTTTACGGTGAAGACCTTCTTCTCGCTGCCAAAGTACACGGCCAAAGTACGAGCCTTCGAGGGGAAGGTCGACCAGTTGCCAGACATCAGGAAGCGAACATGATAGCGGAATCCAGGCACTGTCTCGATCGACTGAAACAGAGAACCCGAACGATTTCCGTTCAAATCCACTGCGTTGCCGCGATCGTATGGCACCTTGAAATCGTTGACATGCAGAGCCACATTGCCAACGTCCACTGACCAGCGACCAACCTTGCCAGGGGCCGCTACAAGATTCACAGGAGCTGTCAGATCAGATTCGTCAAAGAACCCATCTACCAGCACATTACGCAGCCAAACCGGATCCGGCTCCGGCTCACCCATTGCTGCCACTTCGGGAGACATCCGAGGCAAACCCAGACGGGCAGCCTTGGATTCGACTCCGACATCAGCAACATTAGGCTCTGCTTCGGCAACCGCCGGTGCTTCAAGTGCGAATACCAGCTCTTCAGCCGGATCCACACCTGCTTTGCCGCCGTCCTGCCCTGCAGCAAGGCCGGACGTCGCCATAACAGCAGCAGCAAGAGCCAAAGGCGAACTCACGCGAGACAGCCAGGACCGCCATCGCGTTACACGTACAGCGAGACAACTGGTATCTGCCAGCGCTGTACTAAGCCCTCCGTGCAACCCGCCTGCACCCTCCTGTGGGGCAGACTTCTTACGTTTTTCTACAACCATACTGTTACCGTCTCTGGTGCCAAGGGGAACAACTCACCATCAGACAAAAAACGACACCGTCCGGCTTTCGTTTTCCGGTTACGACCCCCGCCTCTGACCACCGCCTCTGACATCTCCCTTCTGCATCATTCCCGATGCAGAAATGCCAGCACGAAAGCGAAACAGGAGTACCCAAACTTGCAAGCTTCTTGATTGACACACTGGTCTCCTGCAGCACCGCACTCCGCGATGCGCACAATGTGTCCGCAGATCCCTGTTCCGCAAACGACGGGCCGTAAAGCAAAAATGACGGTACGGGCCCGCTCCAGGTGACGAATGTTACGGCAGGAACGATTAAAGGAGCCTCAAAACCGCTACAACCTCTGCAGGCGTCTCAATCAAAACAGCCAATTCGAGCACTGATCGGCTGGTGATGCAGTCTGGCACGATCCTGAAGGTCACTCTGTTAATGTTGGTTTGCGCCCGATGTTCAAAGACATTGATGGGAATCACCACCACAACAAAAAAGGCCGCTGGCATTGCCAGCGGCCACATTCACCCACGTTGCCTGAAACAACACGTCATTCCTGCCAGTAGCCCGGTCGTTTCAAGGTATCGACGGTCGGAGACTTAACAGCCGAAACCGGCGGCTGCGGACGGTAGTCCCCCGGGATCAGCTCCGCAGGTGGTATGTCGTTCACCGGACGAGGCACGTACTTCCGGTCGGAATACCCTCCATCCCCCGCCCGCCACTGCATCCCGCGGTCAAGAGTCTGCTCGAAAGTCCACAGACCTTCACCTCCCTCCCGACCATTAGCCGGTATCACGATCAGCTGATCCAGCGCCTCTTCATAACACTCCTCCGCATGACCATTGGGAATTACCAGTTGAGGATGATCAAACGGAGCCTTCTGTTTCCGCACCCGCTCGTCTGTCAGATGCTCAAGGAATTCCACCAGTGCATCCACCTTGAATTCCCTGCCGTGCATGCCCTCGATGGGACGAATGTCGGGCGCCAGATCCTGACGATTCTGATCCGGAAAATCTCCGCCCCGTACGTAGAACTCCACCACTTCCCGCAGAGATTTCATGCCCCCGTTGTGCATGTATGGTCCGGTCAGTGAGATATTTCTCAGCGTCGGCGTCTTAAATGCTCCGTTCACAGCCAGCCGCTGGTCCCTCGACACAACCACCTTCGGCTCAGGATTCCGCCCCAGCTGCTCCTGGCGACTGTATGACAAAGGGCCAAACAGCGGATGTGCCGCCCCAACGCCGATATCTTCAAACGTCGGACGAACTCCAATGTTGTAAAATCCACCGTCGTAAACCGCGATACCGGCAGACATCTGCATTTTCTCTACAATACCGTCATTCGACAGCACTCCCCGCAGCTCACTCACGGTGGCACCAGCAAATTCCGGCCCGCTGTGACAGTTGATGCAGCGCCCCTCGTTCATGAAGATCTTCAGACCTTCCTTCGCCAAAGGTGACAGGGCCGCTCGATCTCCCGCCGCCCAGCGATCATAAGGGGCCTGATCAGAGACCAGAGTCGATTCATACATCATGATCGCCAGTCCCCAGTACAGTGAGAAATTGGCTTCCATGTGCGTGAAACCTTCTGGTGTCAGCCGACGGCCTGACCACCACTCCGGCTTAAATGCTTCCCGAATCAATTGCGAATAGCTGGTCTTCTTGCTGCACAGCCCATGCCCCGAAGCATCACAGAAACAACCCAGTACACTGTCGTCAGGGGCCACCTTCTGCAGCGCCAAAGGACGCAGCGGCAAAAGCTTTCTGGCCAGCTCCGAAAATCGACGCCCGTCCCACGACATCTCAACCGGACTGATCGCCGGACCTGTCGCCTGTGATGCCAAAGCCGCATTATCAATCCGGATCGACACCTTCTTCATCGAGCCGCCAGCGTCCGCGCAGTACACGCTGGCATCCGGGTCCAGGTCACCAAACGGATTCACACCGTTAAAATACCGGCTCGCTCGACCATCCCAGAACAGTCGGTCGAAATAGACCGCATTGATTGTGGTTGGCGAGTTCCTGCCGGTCACCTGTCGCACATTCACACCGTGCATGCTGAACACTGGGTTCAGAACCGGTCTTCCAAGATCAGCAGACTTCCCCCGCAGCAAAGCAATGAAATCCTCCGTCAAAACTCCCTGCGAACCAGCAATCTCGCGAGTATCTCGCAGAACCGGATTACCCTTCGACGGTTGTCCCTGCCGGTCCGCCGGTGCCAGAGGCTGCAAGACCTTGTGAAACGGAAAATCATCCGCTTTCAACGTCTTGTTCGCTCCGCGAAACTTACCCACCGCCGCCGTAAACAACGCGGCACTCTGCGGATACTGCGGTCCAAAATTGCTGCCCGGAGCGCCCGGATGAACAGAATTCTTCAGCCGCAGATCAGCACCCGCATGCCAGTGACAGGTGGCACACGCCGTGCGACCATCTGAGCCGACCTGCATGTCCCAAAACAAGGCTTTCCCCAGGGCAATCGCTCGCTCACGACTGGCAATATACTTGTCCAGATCCGCCGGCACCGGTACCGGAATACTGCTAAGTGGCCCCGGAGGCCCCTCTGGTGCATACAAAGACACAGCCGCAATCAGCGGGCCGTCAGCCGTGCGAGACGTCTCTGAGGTAAATCGCAGGGCCGACTGTGCCCCCGAAGCCAGCAACTCTGCCGTATACCATTGCCAGCCAGCAGACGACCGTGACCAGTCCGCAGGCTTCGCAATCGAAAACGTCATCCGCTGCTTTCCCAGACGCACCGTAACCACTCGCGGACGACTGTCGCCGACACCCCATTTCCCGGCAGCCAGGAACTTCACCGTGTAAAGCAGGCCCGGTTGAACCGTAACCAACTGATAAATCGATCCCGACCGAGTACCATTCAGATCAATGACTTTCCCCTTGTGGCCGGACGGACTGTATTCCCCCACATGGACATCCACATCCCCCAGATCCACCTGCCATTCGCCAATCTTCTTCTGTGTCCGTACCAGCGTGGTCTGAGCATACTCGGGTGCGGAAAATATCCCGTCACGCACCAGATCCAGAGGCTCCGGCCCGCCATTCGCCTCCGGCACCGCCAGTTCTTCAGCCACCGGAAAATCCGCCAGACCAATCGGTTCCTGAGCCTGCACGAAATCGATACCTGCTGCCAGTACCCCGAACCCGCACCCCAACAGGCCCGCCAAAACTCGCGGTACCCCGACCCGTCGTGTGAGCCCTGAACTCACAAACAAGGATTGCAGTATTTTCACGTCTTCACCTCTGTAGTAGATGCCAAATGGA
>Ga0169931_10001023_pt1 | contig 46116 bp, 44 predicted proteins | sample Kivu_15m_20L_FD_129675 | JGI IMG/M metagenome (GOLD analysis project Ga0169931, IMG submission 129675) | Freshwater microbial communities from Lake Kivu, Western Province, Rwanda to study Microbial Dark Matter (Phase II) - Kivu_15m_20L... | ecosystem: Environmental > Aquatic > Freshwater > Lake... | reverse complement strand
TCATCTAGGGTTAACTGCGTATATTTCATTCTGACTCCTGTTGTGTCGCAATTACAAGAAATCAGTTTGGAATATGCCAGTCAACCTGTCGTTTTGTTGCACTTATAGCTTGAATTCAGTTTAGTATTTAAAAGGAGTTTTTAAAAATGAACAAGAATAGTAAAGCGTTGGCTTTGTTTCCGATCTTGATTGCGACGATTGGCATCGGGTGCGCCTCAGGGCGACCATTGATTCCAGATCAGACATATAATTCGATCAACAAAAATGCTGATCAATCCGAGGTTAGAGCAAGCTTAAAGTTTGATGGATACGAAAATAGTGCTGGGAAAATAAAAGATGGTCTATTAGAAAATGAATTAGGAGAATCGGCTGATTCCTACAGTGGCTGCGACATCGACCCCTTGATGTATATTCCTATCCTTAATCTTTTCGCATCACCACCAAAGTGCAATGGTGTAGTTGTGCTATATGACAAGAACAAAAAAGTCACGAGCAAGTTTAAGGTTGTAGACCGAAGATAAAAAAATTTCCGATTAAAGACCAATTCTTGATTCAGGTTAGATTATATAACCTGAATCCAATAGGGTTTAATTAGAATATGTCTAAAATGGATTGAGACTCCGTTTTGGACATCGAAATCCACTGCCCACCGCCCGTTAAAGACAATTTGTCTAACCGAAGTATTTCGTAATAGTCTAAACTTTTTTTTAAGAAGATTCGAGTAATGTTATAGGTTTTGTATTGTGTCTATCCTGAGGGTCTCTCCTGGCATTGGAATCTAAAGTGGCAAGAAATTCTTTAAGAATTTTTGATAGTCTTCTGGGAAGTCTCTTTCTTTGGAGTTCCAAAGGATGTTCTCCATGTATTTGAGTCCTGGAATTCCAGGTTGATCATTCGTAGCAAAGTAAGTCTGTACCTGATACGACTCATTCCCTATTTCGATACCGATCTTTCCTCTGCTATACAGTCGGAACCTAGTTCCTTCGTAACGATCCAACCTTTCCCAATCTGATTCTGTTAAGTTCCATAGGGTTCCCCAAACCAGAGAGCCTGGTTTGGGTATTACATTCGCATAACCTCTATCATAAATTTGGAACTCAAAGTTAGGAAGTTTTGCTACCCCGATCTCTCGCGATTCAGGGCAACGAACTGACATTTGGTTCCTATCCATATTCGAACCATACGCAAAGTAAGTCGATTCTAAAGGGAAATGCATAGGAAGTTGGTGTTTTGGTAGGCGGAGAAGAGGGAGTCGATCATTTTTCTTTCAGATTTCACTGCGAGTGTTTTTTTAGAGCTTTTTCTTTCAAGAAATCTAAATTTTATTCAACGTTTGTGTTATACTTTCTTACTCTAATGTATAGGTACAATGACCTAGGGAAAAACCTGTCTAAAGGTCAGATTGATGCGGGGGGATTGGACTCTTTTTCTTTTGGGCAAGGCATGTTTCCAAAATTCCTGTGTTTCGTTCTCCATGAGAAGCAGGGATGCATTTTCCAGTTCCAAGGATACTGTTTTGAAATTGGTCTTGTGCCGAAATACAAAAGTTCTTTCAGCACCAAAACTAACAGAAGCTATGGGAGATCGTTTTGGGATCACTCTTTCGTCATCGGAATGCCAGCCCATGCTGTCTTCTCCGTCATGGTAGTAGTTTGCGAGACAAGATTGGAATCCAGTTCCTAATATTCTTTCTATTTCTTTTTTTATTTTCCCCAAATGGCTTGGCCAGGGAAAGGACTGTCGCCTAAAGCCTGAATAGTTGTATTCCGTGGGCAAGTCAGCAAACCAAGCCACTTTGCGACGAGTGGTGTAAGTCTTTCCAAAAAGATGCACTTGGTCCTTCTGCCAAGGGATTTCCTGACTAAGGGCTTCCCATAGGGATGCATCCTTTTCCCATACCGCAATGGGTCCGAAGTACCTAACCATCCCATCCATGGGCAAGTAGTTGAAATCAGGGTTTGGCAGCACAAAACTATCTTTGGCTCCTCCTTTTTTTTTTCGATTTTTTTTCTAAGAATGGGCTTTTTTGTCCCACGCCTAGCTTAAAATGATGCTATGTTTCGATTCTTGCACACTGCGGACCTGCATCTCAAATCAGGTGACGAAGAAAACTACTCCTTCGGAGTTTTCCAGGAAATTTTGGACTTGGGCAAACGCCACGAATGTCACGCAATCCTATTTTGCGGAGATACCTTTGACCAGGCACAGGAAATCTCAAATTTCTTAGATAGATTTGAGGGGGCGCTTCGGGACTTTCCCATTCCCATCTATCTATTGCATGGAAACCATGAACTTCTCCGCAAAACACCTGCCATGCAGGACCCACTGTCTCCCATAAATTCCTGCTACAAAGCTGATAATGGAATAGCAAAACACCTAACTCTTACCAGTCCCGATGGGGAAAAAGTTCTATTGTCCCTATTTCCTTTTGTTCCCACAATTCCAGAAGAATACTACAAATCAATTCCTTCCGACGAATTCGATTTTCGAATCGCCATGGCTCATGGAACCGAAAAGAGGATGGTGTCTTATACAGGTCCATCTCAGGAAGAAGAGAATAGCTTAGTCTCAGCCCAATTGGTAGCAAACTTAGGATACAACTACCTTGCACTGGGACATATACATGCTAGGCGAACTGAAGAATTTGGATCTCTTATTGCCCATTACCCCGGATCACCTAGAGTAGTTAGTGCGGGCGAAATAGGTACGAGAAATGCCACTCTCGTTACTTTAAGTATTGGGGAAAAAATCCAAATTCAGGACTTGCCGATCCAAAGTTCAGGCGAATTCAGGGAAATTCAAATTGTAGTTTTGCCATCTAATTTTCAGCCTATCGCGGAAAGCATTTTACAAAGCATCCATCCCAATGACTACGTTAGGTTATATGGTATAGGGATTTTTCCAGCTAGCCAGGGAGAGGAAGAGGCAAAGAATTTCTATCAATCTCTTTTGAATTGCCGCAAATTTGAATTCAAAAATAAGGGAATTTTTGATTACAACACATTGAGATCCAACGCCTTAGTACAGGAATTCTTTGATAAAGTATCCCATCGACGGAACCAAAACCTAGATCCCAATATCAATTGGGATATGGTCGTACAAGTAGGTCTCCAGTCCTTGACGGGAGCGAATCTATGATACAGAGCCTAAACATACAAAAATTTGGACGATTCCAAGAAAGGTCATTTCCTTTATCCAAAATCACTTGTTTTGTAGGAGAGAATGAAGCAGGTAAGACGACAATCTTCGATGCATTTCGCTATTTGTTTTTGGACATTTGGGGTCTTACTCTTAGAAATACGATTAAAAAATCCATTAAGGAGCGTTATACCCCTGATACCGAGCCACTACTCAACTGGAGAATGGAAGGCAATTTGCCCACCTTGCAAGACAAAGATGCTCAGCTTTGCCTCAATGCAATATCTTTTCCCGAGGGAGAATGGACTGGTTTGGTCCCAGAAAACAACTCAGACTACAAGACCTTACTCAAGAAAACTCTCTTCAATTCAGAGAATGACCCATCCCAGGCGATAAAAATCTTACAGGACTTTGTAAATGGAAGAAGCAGTAGTGGTTACAAAGATAAGAAAAAGGTCTTAGACAAATTAATCCAAGATACAGAACAAGACCTTTCCACCAAACAGGCTAATCTCCAGAATTTGGAAGGCAGCTATCTGGAATCCCAAAAAAATGCGGAAAAAAACAAAATCCTTTCCGCTGAAATCCAAAAGTTACATTCTACAAAAGAAGAATTGGAATCCCAAAAAAAAAGACTTAGCTCAACCCTGCAGTTCTGGAGCTGGAAGCGACAAGAGAAGGATCTCATCGAACTCCGAGAAAGTCTACGCCAAAAGAACTCTCTTTCTCGATTCCAAAAAGTGGAGCAAGAGAAGGGGAAGGAACTATTCCAGGCAGCCCAAGAATCCAAAGCTCAATCAGAGATGGCAAGTGCAGATAGAGAAAAGAAAGCTAGTGCCCTCTCTGCAAAAAAAACAGAACTCGCTCTCTTGCAAGGGAAGCTTCTCCTATGGCAAAATACCAAAGAAAAGAGTGAAGCTTACTTAAAAGATTTGGCTTCTTTGCCAAGAGACCCAGCCTACCAAACTCGCAAACTGGAGGAAACCATAGATCCCAATTCCAAGAACAAAGCTTTAGTTTGTTATTTAGCTAGTGGTTTTTTTCTTATTTTAGTTATGGTAAATTCTTTTTCTATCCTGCCTGGAATTGCACCAGAATGGCAGACGTTAGTTTCTATTTGTTTTGCTATTTTTGTATTTGGATTTGCTTTCCTAGGAGTTTTCTTCGCCAAAAAGAAGATCCAAACCTGGTCCATTGGACTGGATGAGGAAAAGCTTAGCACCAAACGTTTGCAAATGGCAATCGATTGGAATGAAAAGACCACCGAATTGGAACTCCAAATTCCAAAAGAGAAGAAGGAAGAAATTCTCCAAATGTCCTGGAATTCCTTAATTACAGAATCCATTCGGTTTCAATCAAACCACCAAATGCTTGCAAGAGCCATATCAGAAATGGAGACGGAACTTGCGATTGCAACAGAATTAGAAACTAACAAAATCAATGCCAATCTTAGTGCATTGAATAGATACCGATCTTGGATGACAGAACAGGACATTTCTGGTGCAGAGGAATTTTCTCAAAAAGTCAAAGAAAGAGAGACCCTCGAAAGTCAAATCTTGATTTTATCGAATAAGTTGAACATTTCTTCTTCGGATTGCGATGCACAGATTTTGCATATTCAATCCAAGTTAGCAAACTATACCGAAGCAGTCGAGACAGACTTCCATGAAGAAGAGTTTGAAAACAAATCCAAAAATTTAGATAGGCTTCTTTTGGAAACCGAAACCAACTTAAACGCCAAACGTAAGCAAGAATTAGAATTGGTTCAATCTACAGCGGAAGCCTCTGGTGCCTTGAAGAACCGCACCACTATAGAAAAGGAATTTTTGAACTTACAGAAGACTTTGGAGGAAAAGAAGCAAGAATTAGCACTTTTAGAAGCAAAAAAAGTAGCCTCTTCCATTGCGGCAGGATTGCTCTCAGAAATCAGAGATGACGAAGCACAGCAATTTCATGCCCTTTTAGATGTTTTGCGTGTGGAACTTTCCCAAGTCTTATCGAATCGACTTTTGGAATACAAAGATTTGCAAGACTTGAGCTTTCAGGTTCAGGATGCAACGGGAGACATGCGCTCTTTGGAGTTTTTATCCCTTGGAACTAAAAAGCTTTTGTTGGTTCTATTGAAATTGCAACTCGCTCTTAAGATGATGGGAAACAATCCCATCATCCTGTTAGATGATTCTTTCCACTCGTTCGATGAACCAAGGATGAGAAGTCTTTGGACATATCTCAAGAATCTTAACCAAGAAAGGAATCTCCAAATTCTTTTCTTTACCAAACCCAATAGATCATTGGATATCTTCAAAGAAATATTTGGAAAAGAAATTCAATTCCATGAGCTTTAGATTTGTAACTCCTTTAATGATTCCCCTAAGGCTTTTGATACAATTTCAAAAGATTTCGAACTTGTTATATTAGGAGGAGTAAGGTAGATAGTGTTCCCAAGTGGTCTAAGAAACAAGCCCTTATCCCATAGATTTCTGCAAAATTTTCTCCCCTCTTCCAGAAGATATTCATCTTCGGCTATGTCCGTTCCGGAAATCTCAAATGCCAAAATCCCACCTTGGCTTCTAAGATGTGAGATTTTTTGTGAGCTTTCCCAAGAGATGAGAGAATCCCTTAGTCGCTCCAGTTCCTTTGCCAAGGGATGTTCTTTTTGAGTAATTGAGATCTGTTCTTCCCATAGTCGAATACTTTCGATCCCTAACCGACACGCCAGGGGGTTACCAGTCATGGTGTGGGCATGGAAAAAAGCTTGGTGCAAGTCCTCTCCGACAAAGTCGCGGTAGATACTCTCTTTAACCAAAGTTACCGCCAAAGCCAAAACTCCACCTGTAAGACCTTTGGCGAGGCAGATTAGATCGGGATTTACCTCTGCTTTTTGAGCTGCAGTGAATTCTCCAAGTCTACCCATCCCCGTAAAAACCTCATCAAAGATTAAGTACACTTCGTACTTATCCGCTAATTTTCTTAATCCCTTTAACACCTTAGATTCATAAAATATCATCCCAAACGCTCCAAAAACAAGCGGTTCGATCAGAATCCCCGCTATATTCTCCGCTTTGGATTTTAAAATATCTTCCACCTGCTCGAGGCATTCCAAAGAACAATTTTTTGGTTTCTTTTTCCAAGGACAGGCATGGCAATTGGGAGCGATACACTCTTCAACTGGAAATCTCAGTGCATTGTATGGCGAATTGAAAACATTGGAGCCAGAAACATTCATAGCTCCCAGAGAATCGCCATGGTAGGAAGTAGAAAAAATTACAAAAGAAGTTTTGGTCGGTCTTTTGCGGAGAGCCCAAGAATGCACTGATACTTTTAAAGCAATTTCAACAGAATTGGAACCATTATCAGAAAAGTAAACCTTAGCAAATTGATTGTCCAGTTTTTGTAGAAGCAATTTAGAAAGTTCTTCACCTTCTTCATGCAATAAGCCACCTAACATAACATGATCTAATTTTTTAGTTTGGTCAACTAGTGCCGCCATAAGCTTGGGATGCCTATGACCATGAATCATGGTCCACCAACTGGCTATTCCATCTAAGTATGCCTTGCCTTCCGAGGTGAAGATAAATTCACCTTCAGCTTTTTGGATTATAGGGACAGGTTCTCTTTTCCCTTGAGGAGTTAGGGGCACCCAGGTATGGGAATCTTTAGGTAACATGGGCTTTGAGGATCGTGTAGAGGCTCTCTTGATTATCAAAATTTGTTTTGGCAAAAGCGCGGAAATCCAGAGGATTCAACTTATCTTTTGGAATCGCCGTGAATCCCAAAGAAGGAACTCCCGAAAAGCTTTCTATTTGTTTGGCATTGTCTTGTCTCAAGATATTTTCTGAACCTATCATGTAAAATCCATAAACCAAAATTTCTCTGAGACTAAGAGCTTCAAGAATAGATAAAGAGTGATTTATAGTACCTAACTCAGAAGAGACAACCAAAATTACAGGGATTTTCCTTTCTTTGATCCAATCTACCGTGAGCAAATTGTCTGCTAAAGGAACGAATGGACCGCCTGCTCCCTCGATCAATACTGGATATTCCGTAACCTGCATCCAAACTTTTAGAAATATTGTTTCATCCCAAATCCCATTTTGCATTTTTCTCGCATAATGAGGACTTGCTGGCAATTCCCATTCTTCGAAAGATTCTTCCACTCTGTTGGGTGGGAGTTCCGAAGCTAGTGCCACGGAATCTCGGTCTTTGCTTTCCAGAGAACCAGTTTGTATTGGTTTCCAATACTTGTAGGGAAAAACCTCTTTGTATTTGGCAAAAAACAGCGAAGAAAATAGGGTTTTCCCAACATTTGTTCCAGTGGCAGTGACAAAAAAAGAAGGAAGCACGACTTCAATCTCAAAAGGTATTGGATTATGTCTATTCAATTCTTCAGATTGAACTAGGGATTCATTTTGAACTTTTGGTTTCCGATATTGGAACCAAATGCAACTCCCCCTTTGGCGCACTTTACTGAAAAGAGAAATCAATCCTATTATTGAGATTTCACACTTTTTGAAAGAAACAGCCATATTCCATGGAATGTCCAAAAGAACTCTACGAGAAGTAGCTAGACTTATCCACAAACGCAAGTACTATGCTGGAGAAACGATTTTTTTTCAAGGACAGGCAGGAACTGGTGTTTATCTGATCTATTCGGGAAAGGTAGAAATATCAGCGGCTCGCGAGGGTATCGCATTGAAACTTGCCACTCTTGAAAAAGGAGCATTCTTTGGGGAGCTTGCGCTTTTTCAGGACGAACCTCGGTCCGCAACTGCAATTGCTGTCGAAGATTGTGTTCTTTTAGGTTTTTTTCAACCCGAACTCAAAAACCTAGTTGAGACAAAACCAAAGATTGGAAATGAAATCGTTATGAACTTTTCTAAGATTCTGGCTGAGAGACTTAGAAACACCAATGATACCTTAGAGCTTGCTTACTTTAGAAGTACTTTAGCAAAAAAGAAAAAGGTTCATGCTTAGCCAATCTTCCAATAGTTTTATAAAGTTTGCTTTTGTTTGTTTCCTCCTAGCATTTCTTTTCATCGGACTTTTTGGAATCAAGTTTTTAGCCATTCCCATTCTCATCTCAGGTGTCCAATTTTATCTCTTCCAAGGAACAGTGAATGAACTCGAATCACGAGGAATTCCAAGATGGATCACTATACTTTTTATTTTTAGTATCTTTGTTGTCTTTTTCTATTGGATTCTTGCCTTTTATCTGCCTTATCTTTTCCAAAAAACGCAACCTGCATTGAATGAATGGTCTACAAAAATGAATGATCCGACCTTCGAAATTTTGGATTTTTCCCAGCTTCCAATTGTTTCAAGAGATCCGATATTTTGGAAGAAAATCCTGAAACCCGAAGCGATAGCGATCGAATTCAAAGATTTTGCAGATAACTTTTTGAAAGAAACTATTGTATTGATACCGACCTTTTTGAGTTGGCTTGTAATCATTCCAATCATAAGTTTCTTTCTACTATTGGATGCCAATTTTCTTTACAAATCATCCATTGGAATTGTTCCTAACCGTTATTTTGAGATGACACTGATGATCGTTTTTCGTATCAACGAACAAATTACAAAATATCTAAAGAGTCTAGGTATGCAAAGCGGTATCATGGCAATTCTTGCCTCAATTGGATTCTGGCTTATAGGATTAAAATTTTCTATCGCCTTTGCATTATTTTTGGGGTTAGCAAATTCTATTCCTTACATTGGACCTTTGATGGGGGCAATCCCTCCAATACTTTTCTCATTTCTCTTTCCAGAAATAAACCCGAGTATGGCATCTATCGCTGGTATTGTGATTTTTGCTCAACTATTTGACAATATCTTTGTTCAGCCGATTGTGATTGCAAATGCTGTAAATCTCCATCCCCTTTTTATCCTATTGGGAATTACAGTTGGAGGACAATTTTTCGGAATCTTTGGAATGTTACTAGCTATCCCGACTCTCTCCATCATGAAAGTAATAACTTCAACTCTTTATGAAACACTGCAGGAGCATAAAGTCTTTTGACAGAACTGGAAAAATTTTTGGAAGTTAATTCCAATTGGGTATTGGGTCCCAATCAAGAACTCTTGCAAACTCTGAATTTTTCAAACTTCCAGAGTGCTTTTGCTTTTATGACTGAGGTTGCTTTAATAGCAGAAAAGATGGATCATCACCCCGATTGGAGTAACTCATATAACAAAGTCACAATCGGGCTAAAAACTCATGACAAAAAGTTAGTCACACACCTAGACTTTGATTTGGCTAAAAAAATTGATTACACTTATCTCAAATTCAAAACTCAAGACTCTGCCAAATAAACACCTATTAATATTGTTAGACAACCTAATAGACCTATAGCGGGAAGTGTCTCTCCTAATAAAAAGAAAGCCAATATAAATGAAAAGACCGGTTCTAGAGAAAATAAAATTCCAGCTCTAGTGGGAGAAACCAATGATTGGTATTTGCTTTGAATCCAAGAAGTCAAAATTGTTGCAGGAAGTGCAGTATAGAAGATAGCCCAAATTGTATTTGTTTCGGGAATCGGTAATGCAGCATTTCCTTTCCAAACCATAACGAATAGGAGCATCCAAAAAACATGCCAAGTTGTCATTTGTTCCGGAATCATGGTTTTGCTGTACTTATCCATGCAGAGAATATAAACGGCAAAAGCAAAGGCACAACCCAGTGTCATTGAGTCACCTGCATTCCATCCATTGCCAAAATCTCCTCCTGAAATCCAGAATAATCCCAAAAGAACAAAACAAATCGAAAACCAAACTCTTGTTTTAGGAAAAGCTCCGCCAAAAATTCTTTGAATAAAAGGAAGAAAAATCACATAAGTCCCAGTAATAAATCCCGATTTGGTTGCCGATGTCAGAACCAATCCTTCCGTTTGAAGAATGTAGCCAAAAAAAGCAACCAATCCAACTAAGAAGCTGCCCTTCCAAATCAATATATCATTAGGGAATAAGACTTTCTTTGAGAACAAGAGACAACTCGTTAAAAAGGCGAGACCGAATCTGTACATCAAAAAATCAATTGGACTAATATCCGTTACGGCAAGCTTGATTGCAACAAAAGTCCCGCCCCACAAAAATGCGGCAAAAATCAGATAGACCTCTGCTTTCTTTTCCAACCACATGCAAAGTATATTGCTGGAAGGCTGTTTTTTTGCCTAGGAATTCTCTATTGATTGCATTAAGACTCGTCACTACTCCTGGATTTGGGAAAGAATCTTTCGAAGAAGTCCAAAACTTACAAGCCAGCTTTCCGCTTCCTCGTAAAAAAGTCCCCTGGAAAGCTTCCCGCAAAGGGTCAGTAATCCACATTGAAAATACGAATCTAAAAGAAAGTTTATTCTTACTCCAACACCTTTACGGATTCAGGGATTTTTTGTACAAAGGACCTGAAGGCTGGATTTCATCTTACAATAATAAGGCATATATCAGAGGGATCAAATCACCTTTCCCTACAGCGGCCCCCATTCCTGAAGATTTGGCTTACCATTGTATCAAAGAATCATTCCGATTCGCTCAAGTCTCCTTGGAAGATTCTTATTTGGCCTATATTCCTTTTGCAGGGACTATGACTTTCGCGACCGAGCTTGCCTTGATCCAATCCAAATACCCTTATACCAATTTGCCTAAGCCACATCCCTTTGTAGCAGACCACCCTGAATTGACTCCAACACTAAAGCATCTAACACAATCTACTTCTCATCGAAGCAGAAACTTCAATAAAATTCTTATGTTAGATTCAGATCCAGCTCTCGAAAGTTATTTCCTCACTGAGAAACGAAATTGGGAAAATTTTTTGCAATCAGCTCTTCCTTGGTATTGGGAGAAAGGGTCCTTCTTTTCCTATTCTCCTGACTTTGAGGATTACGAGAATATTTTCATTCCCATCAATCCACCTTTTGGAAACAGAAAAATGCAGAGACAAGATCGATTGTATGAAAGATTAGCTATTCAGCTTGCCAATTGGATTAGTATTTTTCCAAAGAAACTATTTTTTGGAGCAATCCTTTCCAAAAATAAAGAAGATTGGTCAAATTTTTTGCGTAAGGTGAACTTGGCGAATACAAAAACAGTCCATGCAACACATGGAGGAGATTTGAGAATCACATATTTTGTATTTGGTGAAAATAGATGAAAGATATCAGATTAGAAGATTCTTGGAAAGACTTACTCAAAGAAGAGTTTGAAAAAGAATACTTTCAAAACTTACGAGAGTTTATTCGAGAAGAGTACAAGTCCAAGTCTATATTTCCGCAAGCAAAGTTCATTTTCCATGCTTTGGATCTCTGTCCTGTTGGGAAGGTAAAGGTTGTAATCCTTGGACAAGATCCCTACCATGGCCCAGGACAGGCGCATGGTCTCTGTTTCTCGGTTCCCAAGGGCATTGCTTTTCCCCCTTCGCTATCTAATATATTCCTAGAGCTCCATGGAGACTTGGGAATTCCCAGGCCACTGTCTGGGGATTTGAGCAGATGGGCTAACCAAGGTGTTTTGCTTTTGAATTCTTGTCTAACTGTTGAGGCAGGTAAACCCGCTTCTCATAGCAACAAAGGTTGGGAAACTTTTACCCAGGCTATAGTCGAGAAACTTTCTCTCACTCGAAGTCAGTTGGTCTACCTTCTTTGGGGTTCCTTCGCCCAAAAAAAGGGAGCTGTATTGTCCCATCAAAACAATTGCATTTTGACCTCGCCACACCCGTCCCCTCTTTCGGCTTATCGAGGCTTTCTAGGAAACAAACATTTTAGCAAAGCCAACTCCTATCTCACCAGCCAAGGTTTGACCCCAATTGACTGGTCTTGAGAAAAAGGGTTATCTGTATGTCCTACTAACTGGAATTTTTTTTTCCATTGAAGTAATAGGATATAAATCTGTATTTCAAGAATACAGAATTCCCCCCATCTTAGCTGCCTTTACTGGGATTAGTTTTTCATTCTTACTAGTAAGTCCATGGTGTTTGGCGACAAAAGTACGTCGCGAAAGAATTCGAACTACTCTCAAACGAGATACTTTTGCCTTCTTTCTGGGAACAACTTTAAATGGGATAGGAGTGGCACTTTACTACTTTGCACTGTCCAAATCAGAACTGGGCCCAGCTTCTGTTTTGGTCAAGACTACTGCTCTATTCAATGTGCTGTTTGGAGTGGTATTCCTGGGAGAGAGATTTTCGATTAGAGATAGGTTTGGCTTGCTCCTAGCGATACTCGGCATCTATCTCATGAGTACAATTAGAGGTTTTGGACTGGAATCCCTCTGGATTTTACTTTCTGCCTTTTTCTTTTCATTTCAAAGCTTTTTGATCAAAAAATATGCTCCCAAAATCCATCCTATTGAGTTCGCATATCTACGGTTATTTGTTTTAGCGTTTTGGTTTGGATTCTTTATTTTTTACCAGGGAATTTGGGAAATCATCCCATTGGAAATCATTCTTAGGCTAGGTTTGTATAGCTTTTTGGGGTTCTTTTTGGGTAGAGCTTTCTTCTTTGCCGCTCATCACTTTTTGCCCATTGGCAAATTGAATTCAGTGATGTTACTTGAACCCATTTTCCTTCTTGCCTTTGGGATCCTAATTTGGGGGGAAGAAGTTTCTCTTGCCAAGCTCGCGGGTGCTTTTCTAGTACTTTTAGGAATCCTCCTACTTGTCCTTCCCACGAGACAAATTGCCGTGGCTTCGGGAGGTATTTCCCCGGAGTCTCGCCAAAAAATACCCTAAAGGGGTGCGCATCCTTTTGAAAAATCCCTCCTCGTAAGAATTCTTCACTGAATTTCTAAAAATCTTAGGGAGAAATCTGTTCCTAGCCGAAGCTAAGAATAGGTAATTTACGGTGGCAAGCGGCTTGCGACATAGTGCCCTTATCTGGGCAGTTCTTTTTTCTCTTCCTCTCCTATCTAAGGAGAAAGGTATTTTACCAACTGCCTATGGAGTTGAAGAAAATTATCTCCTCTTACAGTCGATAGATGCCACTGTTTCCAATTATGGAGAAGAAGAAGACAAACTCATTTACAAGAGAGCTGTCCAGCATTATCTAGAATTCCAAAGTCTATTTTACAAAAGAAGATACGATCAAGCTGAATTCAGTGCCAAGCGAATGCAAAGAGTTTTGGTGCCTTTGTATGATCGACTGATTCAAAGAGAATTGAAAAAAATTGGGACTGAACTCCAATTGCTAACAGTTGCGGCTCGAGGGAATGAAAAGCCTCAAACAAAAGCATTTATTCGCCTAACATATAGAAACCTCAAAGAATCAGAATCCAAAAGACTAACTGCCGCAAATTCGAGACCTTACTTGAATTTGCTAAAACTTCGAGATTATTTGTTTTCGCTCAAGATACAAAAACAAGCTGGTAAGTATATGGTATTGCTCGGGTTGCTACATCTCAACGACAATTACCCCCGCATCGAAACAACAGAATTTTTCACCATAGAAAAAATGGTTACTCTTCATATTCCAAAAGACAAAATGCCTGAATATCGATTGCGTCATTGGGACAATGCACTTGAGACTTATGAGAAAGAAAACTGCCTTAGCCTCTATATTAAAGAACCAAATATGGAAGATTTGGCTAAGCCGCTTTTAGACATTGATCCTCCTTATACTGGTCAAGATTGAATTTCTTCTTCAACAAATTTATTAGAGTCAAAGAGCAACATACAGATATCATCTTTGAAGTATTCTTGACCACTATGGTTTTTTAGAGCTTCATAAACTAAATTTAAGGTCTCTGGCTGGGAAAAGCCATGCCTCTGGATCAGCAATTCCTGAATTCTTTCTTTTGTAAAAAAGTCCATGCTATTGTCGGCTTTTTCCACCTCTATGATTCCATCCGTGTAGAGAAATATCTGCTCTCCGTGCGAAACTTGAATTTGAATTTTTGAATAGGAAACGCCAGTATTCCTTAACTCTTCATTCGAAAACATTCCAATTCCAGGACTCTCACAAGATTCCAACTCTTTGATTCCACCTATGGAAATCAAAAAAGGAGGCACATGGCCTGCATTTGTATAGGTAAAAGTTCGATTTTTCCTATGGTATATCCCATAAAATGCAGTGACAAAATGACCTGCAGTGTGATCAAAAAGCACTTCATTGAGATAAAACATTAACTCATCAGGATTATTTTTGAAATCACCAGCTTGCAAGAGTGACATTTTGATCATTGAGGTAACAAAAGCTGCTGCGACTCCATGACCAGAAACATCAGAAACAAAAAGTCCAATCTGATCCGGATCACGAAAAAAAACTCTATCGTAAAAATCACCACCGACCTCATCCATTGGTTTGTAAAAAGTAGATAGAACCAGATCTTCACGAAATTTTGGCAAAATGGTTTCTTGAATCTTTCGTGCCAATCGAAGATCATTTTCCAAAATTTGATTTCTCTTGTTCAATTCCAAAGTTCTCTCTTCGACCTTTTCTTCCAAAAGTTGATTTTGACCTTGAACCAAACGCAAATTCTCTTCTTGAAGATCCTGCATTTTCCTCAGACGACTTTGCATAAAATTAAAAGCAGTAGAAATAAATCCTATCTCATCATTAAATCGAATAGGAATTTTTTGATGAAAGTTACCATCTGCAATTTTTTCGATATTTCCCACAATAGCCAATAGCGGTTTTACAAAATAAGATCTAAAGTAGAAAGGAAGAAATACAACGGAGAGGCCATACAGAACGCACATCGCCCAAAACATGCCTCTAAGCCTCTGGTGAATGTAGTTTAAGTAAACTTTTTGGTAGTTCTGCCCAAAGCCTGCACCAATTACTTCGTGATGCTCGTAAGGCAGAGACCAATCAAAACTAGATTGGATGGGAGAGGTATCTCCATTAGTGAGACCAATAAAATCTATCGAAGTCGACCAATTCGAATCAGATACAATTTGCTTTGAATAAATTGATGGATAGCTCCAAACCATACTACCATCAAAATTCAGATGCAACCTAACCGTATTCATCATCTCGGTTTTCTTATGACGAAAATTACTCCATTCTAAAACTAGACTTTCTTCTTGAGTGTAATAACAGAATGGTTCCAAATATTCTAAACTTTCATTGTCGAAAGTCGCAAATGGCAAAAGGGATGGATAAAACAATGCTAATTCGAATCGAAAACTAAAATCCTTCTCAGCAAATACAACGAATGGCTCTCTAAAAACCTGCAAAGTGGAATAAGGCTGCCCAAAATAAACAAAAGGCTTGGGCAATTGAATAGCGGTTGACTCCATATGGGAAAAATCACGGCACTGCTTGGTTCCGCCAAATTTGGGTTCTGGAATCCTTTGAATCGAATGTCCATGAGAAGTAGGTTTGATCAAAAAATTAGAACCTGACTGGATTGAAATTTCCTGGCTGTAATCGGAACGAACTAGACCCATAATGTAGTGACCCGAATTTCCTACTATTACCAAAAAAATATAAAATACAAAACCTAATAATCTAACAACTACACTTGCTTTGGTCTGCGAATAATTCAAAAAAACCCCAACCAAAACAAATTGAAAAGTTTGAATTATTATGCAAAGCAAAGCATTTTCAGTGTAAGAATTGATATAGCCATACATTACGATCAATTCTAAACTTACAGCTAACAGAGCAATAGAGAAAGGGTAAATCATTACCTTAACTGCATTGGCATAAGCAGTTTCATTTCTTTTGATAAAGTAAAATCCCTTCCTACCAAAGAGAGCGAGAATGATAGCAATATTGAATGCAATCATTGCAATGAGAGGGAGGATAAACTTTTTTTCTGATTCTCCTGGAACCCAGAAAGCTTCCAAAATTAAATAAATAGCGAAAGGAATGGAAATGCCCGCCATAACGAAAGGTAAACGATTCGCCCACTTCCATTCTTTTATATTTCTGGGAAATTGAGTTGCGAAGTATGAAAAAAATAGAGCAGCGATTAGGGGAAATATTAGCTGGAATCTTCTTTGGATAATATGTCCGAATTCTAAGGAAATCGTAGAAGTTTGGTAGGTAACGCTTAAAAAGAGTCCTGATAAAGAAACAAAAGCACCTATAAGAGCATATATAGACTGAGATTTGTTGGAAAGTCCCAGTAGAAAGGTCAAGGATAAGACCACACCTAAGAAAAGACTAAACCAACCCAAAGTCTGTTCGTTGATAAATAAATCCACTGTCGCCTCCAATTTGTTCCTCCAAAATCCAAAAGGCAATCGAATAATCAGTTGTCTCCGATGAAATTCAAGTCAGATTAGCCTTCTAGTAGGTAAAAATGTGATGAAAAACTCAAATTGGAAGGCTCAAGCGGTTTCCCCAGAAGAAGCGATGAGATTCATCAAATCAGGTGATAAAATTTTCGTGCATGGAGCTAGCGCTACCCCAACCCCCCTTTTGGAAGCCATGGTTGGCAGAAAAGACCTTACTGGAATCAAACTCTACCACCTCCACTTGACAGGACCGCTTCGATTTGTTGAACCAGAATTCTCGGACCAATTTTTTTCCGTTTCCCTTTTTACTGGAAGTGGGATGCGAAAGCCCATCGAAGAAGGGAGGGCTGATTTTGTTCCTATTTTTCTTTCCATGATTCCTTCTTTGTTTACATCGGGAATAGTTTCCTTAGATGTCGCCTTTTTACAGTTATCTCCTCCCGATGAGCATGGTTTCTGTAGTTTAGGTACTTCTGTAGACACAGCCAAAGCAGCGGCAGAATCAGCCAAAATCATCATAGCAGAAATCAATGAGCAGATGCCAAGAACACTAGGTAACACCGTGGTACCTTTCGCAAAAATCAAGGCCTTTACCTTGACCAATCGACCTTTGCAGGAACATGAGATCAGTGAAGAAACAGAGGTCGAAGCAAAAATAGGAGAGCTCGTGTCGGAACTTGTGGAAGACGGTTCTACTTTGCAAATGGGAATCGGCGGAATACCCGATGCAGTCCTTACGAGACTCAAAAACAAACAAGATTTAGGGATCCATACCGAAATGTTTTCGGATAGGGTTGTAGATCTCTTTGAAGCTGGAGCTATAACCAACAAAAAGAAGAACATACACCAATACCGATTGGTTACGAGTTTTGCTGCTGGAACCAAAAAGCTTTTTGATTTTGTCCATAATAATCCTGCAATCGAGTTCCATCCTTGTGATAGAACCAATGATACACAGCTAATCCGAAAGAATGACAAAGTTGTGGCAATCAATTCTGCATTGGAAATTGACCTAACAGGACAAGTATGTGCCGATTCGATGGGACACAAAATTTTTTCGGGCATTGGTGGACAAATGGATTTTATTCGAGGAGCATCCCTTTCCAAAGGAGGGAAGCCCATCATCGCCTTACCTGCCACAGCCGCAAAGGGTAAGGTATCACGTATCGCTTTCGAACTCAAGCCGGGAGCGGGAGTCGTCACCACTCGCGGGCATGTCCATTGGGTCGTCACTGAATATGGAAGAGTCAACCTTTTTGGAAAATCCCTCCGAGAAAGAGCTCAAGATTTGATCTCCATTGCCCATCCAGATTTTCGCGGTGAGCTCAAAAAACAATTCTCGGGATTGAGGCACTTCCCTCTCTAAGAGGCCATGCGGTTCTGGTTTCCTTTTCCCCTCACTTTTGGGTTTTTTCCAAATTTTTGGTTGCTTTCTCGTGCGAACACTGAAGACTAGGAAAAGAAGATTCGTTTTTTCACGCTGACCCTTTTGTAGTTCCTGCCCTGTTTCGGTTTTTTTGCCCCCACAGTTCACCTCCAATGGATTTGCTTGTCAAAACAAATCCCAAAGAGGTTTGCCAATGGCTATTAACATTTATGTAGGAAATCTTTCCTATGACACCACAGAGTCCCAGTTAGGAACTCTTTTTTCTGCTCATGGAGCTGTTCGTTCTGTGAAGGTTGTGACTGACCAGTATTCTGGAAGATCCAAAGGGTTTGGATTTGTAGAAATGGAAAACAAAGAAGAAGCGGACAACGCCATCGCAGCTCTCAACGGCAAGAATGTTTCCAACAGAGAAATCAAAGTCAACGTAGCAAGACCTAAGGAAAACACTAGACCTCGTTACTAAATTTCAAAAATCGCGAGCTACCTTCCTTGGTTAAGTAAATATCCAATCGGGGGGTAGCCCCATCCTGAAGACATCTCCATAAACCAATATGCTGTGTTTGGTTCTCCACTCTTCCACTCTCTTGAGTGTTGGATAAGGAGCTTGCTTGTTACATGGACCAGCGATTTGATCATAAAACCAATCCATATCTATTTTTACCAGGGATAGAGTACATTCTGGCTCTCCTAATACATGATAAATGTAATACCGTCCCTGTCTTACTTCGTTGTCATAGTCATAAACACAATTGTGTTGTTTTTTTCCTTCCCAAAATAAATCTCTGTTGTTTTGGATAGGATAAAGCCAATCTTCTTCGGGAAATGGTGGATGGGGGTATTCCACAAACTCGTCAGTCATGCTCTGGTTTGTCAAAATACTCACCATCTTGATTTCCATCTCGTAAAGCTCTCTCAAGGATTTGGGTCTCCATTCTTTGCAAAATCTAAAAATTTCTTCGAGGCGAATCACATCATCCCAAGGATTCCACTCGGAAGATTGGTTCGAGATTTCTATGGCTAAAGAAAAATGCACGATTGGATGAAACTGCCTCCGGTCAAGACAAGCCAAAAAGGCAAAAAATGCAGGCGTAAACTTTGGCAAATGCAAGAATAGCTTACGGAAGTGCGGGTGAGGAAAAAATTTTTTGAATATTAGAAAGTTGTCCACTTTCCAAGTGGCTGGATCGAATCTTTCTATCGGTCTTTTGCTCGAAGGGTCAAATCCCAATCGAGGCAAAAAATCTTTCCGTTTCAGATTCGACCACTCGGATTGACCGTTGTACGGAAAGGAGGCGACTAAGGCATCGTAAACAGAATGTCTTTTAAGAGCCACCGCTACCCACCTGCCAAAAGTGACAGATTTGAGAAATCAAAGCAAGCGAAAAGGAAATCGGAATCGACGAATTTCTATGACAATGGAATTTCTGTGGGTGTGAATCTTTTTATAAACATTCCCGTATCAAATTTAACAAAGAGTAAAGCCTTTTGGAGCGGGCTTGGTTTTGGTTTCCATTCCCAATTTGCTGATGAAAAAACTGCTTGCTTGGTATTGGACCAGAACCTTTATGCCATGCTTCTTTCCAAGGATCGGTTCCAAGAATTTACTGCCAAAACAATCGTAGATGCCCACAGATTTACTGAAATGCTGAATGCACTTCAAGTAGATTCCAAAGAAGAAGTAGATCGGATGGTTTCCAAAGCCATTTCATTGGGAGGAAGAGAGGCTAGGCAACCCCAAGATCATAAGATAATGTACGAAAGATCCTTTGAAGATCTTGATGGACATATATGGGAGATCTTTTGGATGGATCTTTCCTCGATACCAAAAACTTGAATCTAGATAATGAATTCAATTCATGGTTTTCGCGCCGAATAGCAACCGTAATTAGTGGGACAGAATTTTTCAATGATACGATTCAATTTTTGAATCAAATCGACCTTAATATCATAAGATCCAATTGGGGAACCAGAACTTTACATCCGCAAGTTGAAACTATCAACCAACTTTGGTTTGAAAAAGTAACCCCTAGCATATTATCTAACTTACCAAAAGCATCCAAATACTCTCGTTCTATCTTTGAGTTTCAAGGAGGCGAAGTTATCGAAACTCGCTGGTCTATAGGCAATATCATGACCGACCTCTTCCGAAACAGTTCCGTAGCCTTTGCCTTGGAAAAACGTACACTGTATCGATTCCATCTAGCAAAAGAGCTAAGATTGTACAAAGATCCCAGCGAATATCCATTCGCAGTTATTCGAGATTTAGAGGAATTAGGTGCCACAGACTATCTTGTCTATCCCGTCCATTTCACATCAGGAGGTTTTGTCTATGCCAGTTTCTGTTCCAACAAACCTGAAGGATTTACGGAACTACAAGTTGCTTTTTTGGGGAGAATCACTCCTATTATTGCTAATTTCTGGGAAAGGTTCATACTCAAAGAACTGACTGATACTTTGCTTCGTCTCTACCTTGGAAAGCGCACAGGACCATTGGTGAGTGCCGGTAAAATTTTGCGGGGTGATGCCGAAAGAATTAGGTCTGTTATTTGGTTTTCCGATATCAGAAGTTTTACAACTATTTCAGAATCTATCCCCGAAGAGAAGGTAATACATCTACTTAATCTATACTTCGGAATCGTTATCCCCCGCATTGAAAAAGCCGGCGGCGAAGTTCTCAAACTCATAGGCGATGCCGTTCTGGCAATTTTTCCAGATAACAAATCTTATGCGACTCCAAGGCTGAGAGCACTTGTGAGCGCTAGACAAATTCAAAGCGACTTGGACAAAGCCAATCAAGACAATCTAGAATCGGAACTCCCAGAACTCGCTCATGGGATCGGACTTCATTTTGGAGAGGTTTTGTACGGAAATATTGGGTCTCACGACCGTTTTGATTTCACAGTGGTTGGAAGCTCTGTAAACCTAGCGAGTAGAATTTCAAATCTTTGTGGGCAACTGGGCATGCCAGTTCTAGCGAGCCAAGCTTTTATTGAAAATACCTCGCTTCCTTGGAAAGACATGGGATCATTTGCCCTCAAAGGATTTACCAACGAACAAATACTATTTGGTTTGGAATCCGTTTGATTTTTCTAAAAAAAAATTCCCTTGCTTTTAGGGCAGCGCTGGACACACTCAAAATCTATGGAAGCTGGTCTGGGTCTTTTCGTAATCTGCTGCATGAGTCTTCTCAGTCCATTTTATGGTGTGAAAGATGGAGAATTGAGAGGATGTCCTCCTAGTCCTAATTGTGTATCATCACAAAGTTTTTCTTATTGGATTCACTATATAGAAGCCCTTCGCTATAAGACTAGCAGAAAGGAAGCTTACCAAAGACTCTATGCTTTTATGGAAAATTCGGAGAACATCCATATCGATGAGGCTAGAGAAGGAAGCTACATTCGCGTGACATTTTTTACCAAAGTGTTTCGGTTCCCAGATCGAGTAGAACTCTATCTTCCTGAAGAAAGCCCTGATCTCGTGCAAGTTAGATCTCATTCTTGGATAGGATTTTGGGATGTTTTTGCCAATCGAATTCGAGTCGCCAAACTTCAAAAAGCTTTGGATGAAACAAACCCTATGAAAAAAGATGCGATTTTGTTCTAGAATTTAGTAAAATTTTTCATTCCGCAACTGCCCCTCCACAACTTGACCCAGCTCCAGCAGTGCACCCATAACAGTGATTTGCAGTACGAATTGTTCGCTTTTGAAAACGATTCAAATCAAAGTCTCGGATATGCCCTACTTCGTTGGAAGTAAGTTCCAACATTTGGTTGAAATCACAGTCATAAATTGTTCCATCGTATCCAACAGAAATCTGAGATCGGCACATCAAACCGGAAATAGTTGAACTATTGAATGCATTGACTAAAGTGGAAAGATATGTATCTATTTTGCTCGATCTTTCCAAAGCCCATAAGAATCGGTTGATCGGCATATTATTGATACAGTAGAGGTTATGGAACACAATCCCGAAGTCTGCCGAGAGCTTCTCTTTGAATTCTCTTTGCAATTGATCTTGATTTCCACTGAGAAATATTCCTGAGGGATTGTATACTAGATTGAGAGGCAATTCTTTGCCATAACCCAAAATGTTCAGCCTTTTCAATCCCGCAATAGATCTTTCGAACACACCATCCCCTCTTTGCCCATCTGTTCGAGACGGAGCAAAATGCGGAAGAGAAGCCACCACTTCTACTTGGTTGTCTGCGAGAAACTGAGCTAAATCTTCTTGTCCTGGTTCCGATAAAATTGTGAGATTGCAACGATCCATGGCATGCAATCCCAATTGTTTGATTCGAGTCACTAATTCCCGAAAAAGAGGATGTCCTTCGGGTGCTCCTCCTGTTATATCGACGGTCTTTAGAGAAGAAATGGAACCAATGAGCTCCAGGCATTGTTCTATTACTTCCCTCGACATCATCTCTGTTCTCTTAGGAGAGGCGTCCACATGACAATGCTTACATGCTTGATTGCACCATTTTCCTAAATTGATTTGAAATGTAATTAGGGAATCTGGGAAAAGTGACCTCCCAGATTCTTGGATTCTTTGATGAAATTCGGGGGCTTTGTTCCCTAGTAATTCAATTTGTTCTTCGACCGCTAACTTCATACACTTGAAGCATCAATATGATTCATCATCTGAACGCTGTGGACCAAAGTTATACCAGCAAGCATCGTGGCCGCAACATGAACTGCTTCTGTCATCTGGGCTTCGTCTGCTCCTTTTTCTAGGCAGGTATTCGTGTATGCGTCTATGCAATAGGGACACTTCTCGGCATGAGCAACGGCCAAAGCAATAAGGGCTTTTTCTCGCTCAGAGAGAGCTCCAGCTTTCATTGTAGAATTGTAGTAATCAAAAAATTTATCAGCTAATTCCTTGTTCGCTCTGCCAATGTTTCCAAACTTTTTTAAATCCTCTGAATTAAAATAGTCACCCATTCGATCCTCCTTTTCTCAACTAAGTATCCAAAACCAATGTATATAGCTAGTCTTTTTTGAACGGGCTAAACTCCACCTACCATTATGTGTTTGGTTATGAGATAATCCCCTACGGATTCAATGGAGAGATCTTTTCCAAATCCAGATTGCTTGAAACCGCCATGAGGTGCTTCCGATGCCAATGGGAGGTGATCGTTGACCCAAACAGTTCCGAATTCCAGTTTCCTAGAAACTCGCATAGCTCTTGCTATATCTTTTGTCCAGATGGAAGCCGCCAAACCAAAATCTACATCATTTGCCATTTGGATCGCTTCCTCATCAGAATCAAATGGGAGAAGTGTCAAAACAGGACCAAACACTTCCGACTGAACTATCTCGGCTTTTTGGCTTACTTCCGAAACCAAAGTAGGCTCAAAAAAGTACCCCTTCTCCAATCCTTTAGGTGTAGAACCTCCTGTTAGAATCTTTGCCCCACTACTTTTAGCCCGATCTACAAACCCAAGAACCCGATCTTTTTGGATTTTAGAAATCAAAGGCCCCATTTCCGTACCTTCTTGGAAGGGCTGTCCCACTTTAACTTTTCGCATGGCTTCAACAAGGGCTTCTTGGGTTTCTTTGAGTAGTGCCCTTTGGACATACACTCGAGTAGCTGCTGTACAATCTTGACCAGTATTGCAAGTCGCTCCAAACACTGCCTTACTTGCAAAGTTCCCGATATCCGTATCTTCAAATACAAGCAGAGGAGCTTTACCACCTAACTCCAACTGAACTCTTTTGAGTGTATCTGAAGCAGTTCTCATGATTTTTTTGCCTGTAGCTGTAGATCCCGTCAAGGAGACCATTCTTACCAATGGATGTTCTGACATCAGTTGACCCGTTTCATTGCCTCCAGTGATAATATTGAGAACCCCATCTGGAATGCCTGCTTCCTTGGAGAGCTCAGCTAACATAAGAGCTGTAATTGGAGTCCCTGGAGCTGGTTTAAAAACTACCGAACAGCCAGCGGCAAGGGCTGGCCCAATCTTCCATGCTGCCATTAGAATGGGATAGTTCCAAGGAGCAATTTGAGCGACTACACCGACAGGTTCTCTTCGGAAGATCGATGTATAGCCAGGAAAAAATTCCCCAGCTCGCGAACCTTGGGTGTCTCTTGCGGCTCCTGCAAAAAAACGAAAGTTATCAACGGTAAAGGGAATGTCTCCCGCTAGGCTCAATGCTTGGTATGGCTTTCCTGTATTCTCCGATTCTGCTTTTGCAAAAGATTCTAAATTTTTAGCTATCAATTCGGCTAGCTTGTAGAGCGCATTGGATCTATCTCCAGGTGTTAGCCCCGACCACCTTCCATCATAAAAGGCTGTATGAGCCGCCTGAACAGCATTGTTCACTTCCGAAGCATTTGCGTCACCTACTTCAGCAATTACTTGTTCTGTGGCAGGATTTTCCACCTTCATTGTTTTTGAGGGTTTTGCCCAAGAACCATTGATCCAGAGTTGGAATTGTTGTACTGACATAGCCTTTTTCCTTTAAATTTCTTTTAGAGAAGCTTCAATGATAGAGACGCCTTCTTCCACTACGCTCAATTCGGCGGTTATGGGAACGAGAATTCGAATCACATTCCCGTATACACCGCAAGAAAGCAGGAGAAGTCCTTTTTCCAATGACTTTTGTGTTAGTTTTTTTGCCAAATCTGCGGAGGGTCGATTTGGTTCCCCACCTTCTACTAACTCAAAAGCTACCATGCCGCCCAAGCCTCTTATCTCCCCGATGTGAGGACTGACCTTCCTTTCTCTAAGAGATGTGAGAAGCTCTATCAACTTTTGGCCGAGCTCGGTTGATCTTTGAAGGATTCCCTCTTCTTCTATCAAATTCATGACAGCAATGCCTGCAGCACATGCCACTGGATTGCCCGCATATGTTCCACCCAATCCACCTGGCTCCACAGAATCCATCACAATCGCCTTACCTATAACAGCTGAAAGAGGCATCCCTGCGGCCAATGATTTGGCAGTTGTGATAAGATCAGGTTTGATCCCGCTGTGCTCAATAGCAAAAAGTTTTCCTGTTCGAGCGAATCCAGACTGGACTTCATCAGCTATTAGAAGGATGCCATGCTCATCACAAATCTTTCTTAAAGATTGTAAAAAAGAAGGTGAAGCAATATAAAAACCTCCCTCACCTTGCACTGGCTCAATGGCTATACCTGCCACTCTAGATGGGTCAATGTCACCTTTGAATAAATTTTGCAATGCTCTAAGCGAGTCCTCTTCAGTCACTCCATGGTATTCCATGGGATAGGGGATGTGGTAAACATCCCCAGGAAAAGGTCCAAATCCTTTTTTGTAGGGAAGAACTTTTCCAGTAAGAGAGAGAGCCATCATGGTCCTTCCATGAAACCCACCCAAAAAGGAAATGAAACCAGATCGGTTGGTCGCCACTCGGGCGATCTTCACAGCATTTTCCAAAGCCTCTGCTCCCGAAGAAAAAAATATCGTCTTGGCCTCTCCTGCAATGGGAGCCTTGGCGTTTAGCATCTCGGCAAGAACAATGTAAGGCTCATAGGGCATGATTTGAAAAGCTGTGTGGAGGTATTGGTCCACCTGAGAATGGATTGCCTGGAGAATTTTGGGGTGGCAGTGGCCAGTATTCATGACTCCAATTCCACCACCAAAGTCAATGAAACGCTTGCCTTCTACATCCCAAATCTCTGCATTTTTTGCTCTTTCAGCAAATACTGGGTAGGCGGTGGTCACTCCCCTAGGAACATTTCTCTGTCGTCGTTCCCATAGCTCTTGGTTTTTCTTCATTGGTGATTTTTCCCTATCTCCTGCTTTCCCTTGGCCATGGGGACTCAAATTCCTATTCGAATCTAGGCGAAAAAGAGGTCTCTGCTATATTTTTAGACAAAAAAGGGCAGATGGAAGTTTCGGCAGAGTGAGATTAAATGCTTGCGCCTTCCTTTGGAAATCGGAGCTTTTACTCGGTCTATTAAAATTTTCGACATAGGAGAATTCGAAGGTAATGAAAGCATCTGTAATCCAAATCATTAGCAACTCGTGTCTCGCATTCACGTTGGCCTTTGCAGTGGCATGCGGTAAAAAAGAAACCAAGATCACACAGGTAGGGGACGGAGAAGGTGAGGTCTCTATCGTCGCGTGGGCTGGATACATCGAAAGAGGGGAAACCGACAAAGAGTATGACTGGGTCACCAAATTCGAAAAGGAAACCAATTGCAAGGTAACTGTCAAAACTGCTGCCACCTCAGATGAGATGGTTGCTCTAATGAACCAAGGTGGCTTCGACCTAGTCACAGCTTCGGGAGACGCTTCCTTGAGGTTAGTGGCAAGCGGGAAGGTCCAAGAAGTCAATATCGATTTGATCCCAAGCTGGAATTCCATTGACTCCAGATTGAAAGAAGCCGCCTGGCATACTGTTGAAGGTAGACACTACGGAGTTCCTTACCAATGGGGACCGAACGTATTGATGTACAACACCAAGATTTTCAAAACTCCACCCACCTCTTGGGCGGTACTCTTCGAGGAGCAAAATTTCCCAGATGGTAAAACCAACAAAGGGCGCGTGCAAGCCTTTGATGGTCCAATCTACATAGCTGATGCAGCGCTATATCTCAAACAAGCAAAGCCTGAGTTGGGGATCAAAGACCCTTATGAATTAGATGAAACCCAATACCAAGCGGTCATCGAACTCCTCAAAAAGCAAAGACAATTGGTTCCAAAATACTGGCATGATGCCTTTGTTCAAATCGATGATTTCAAAAAAGAAGGTGTAGTAGCATCTTCCACTTGGCCTTTCCAAGTGAACCTTCTGAAAGGTGAAAAACAGCCTGTCGGTTCCGTCTTTCCAAAAGAAGGCGCCACAGGCTGGGCAGATACAACTATGCTTCATGTAGATTCCAAGCACGTGAACTGTGCTTACAAATGGATGGAGCATTCCATTAGCAAAAAAGTACAGGGAGATTTGGCGGCTTGGTTCGGTTCCAATCCTGCCGTTCCCGATGCTTGCCAAGGCAATGATCTCTTAACACCAGAAGGTTGTGCTAACAATGGATTCACCAACTTTGAAAAAATTTCTTTCTGGAGAACTCCCGTAGAAAATTGCTCTGGTGGTCGGAAGTGCATTCCCTACAAAAAGTGGGCAGAGGACTATATAGCTATCATTGGTAGCAAATAAAAGTTCCTTAAGGAGAAGATGGAAAAGAATATCGATGTCGAATTTCAAACTGTTACATGTCGATTTGGTGACTACATCGCTGTCGATCAAGTAAGCTTCGGAATTTCGAGCGGAGAATTCTTTTCCATGCTAGGACCTTCGGGTTCTGGCAAAACCACCTGTCTCCGTATGGTGGCAGGTTTTCAGGAAACCAGTTCAGGCACAATTCTCTTAGAGGGGAAGGTGATGAATGGAATACCACCTTATTTACGCAATGTGAATACTGTTTTTCAAGACTACGCCCTATTCCCTCATCTCAATGTAGCTGAAAACATAGGATTTGGTCTTATGATCCGCAAAGAATCGAAGACCACAATAGCAAAAAAAGTAGAAGAGAAGCTAGAAATGGTTCGGTTGTCTGGGCTTGGTAAGCGCAAACCCTCTGAACTAAGTGGAGGCCAGCGGCAAAGAGTAGCTTTAGCTAGGGCCCTAATCAATGAGCCCAAAGTACTTTTGTTAGATGAACCATTGGGAGCCTTGGATCTCAAATTGCGTGAAGAAATGCAAATGGAGCTCAAGTCCATTCAAAAACAAATTGGTATTACATTTGTCTTTGTCACTCATGACCAGGAAGAAGCTCTTTCCATGTCAGACAAAATAGCTGTATTTAACAAAGGCAAAGTAGAGCAAATCGGTAGTCCTCGAGAAGTGTACGAGAAACCGAATTCGGAGTTTGTAGCGAATTTTGTTGGCATTTCTAACCTTTTTTGCGAAGAGGAAGCGCAAGCGATTATTGGTAAAAAGGGAACCTACTTGGTTCGACCTGAAAATGTAGAAATCTGGCGAGACTCAAAGCCAGATGGTCTCATCGGAACCCGAGCCAAATTCAAACAATTGATCTACACGGGTGGCAACACGAGACTTTTTTTTGAGACTAATGCTCGTACCAAAATCGTTGCCTTGTTAAGGGAGGGTTCTCCCAAGGAGTTCCTTTTGGAAGAAGAAGTATGGTTGGGTTGGAAGCCTAGCTCTCATCATTTGATTTCGAACTGATGCAAAGAGTATTTTCCTATCTCTACTACAACAAATCTATAGCTCTACTCTTACTTTTAGCACCGATGCTAATTTGGTTAGGTGTCATTTATTTGGGTTCCCTTTTTTCACTTCTATTGCAAAGCTTCTTTTCTATTGATGCCTTTTCTGGTGTAATAAAGAAAGAGTTCACATTAGAATCATATTCTGACTTGTTAAAACAACCAACGAATCTAGACATCATTCTCCGAACGGTCTCTATGGCATTTTGTGTCACAATTTCCAGCGCCATTATTGCCTTCCCAATTGCTTACTATATGGCCATGCAAGCTGGCTCTAAAATAAAGCCCTTACTCTATTTGGGTGTAATGCTCCCACTTTGGTCCAGTTACTTGGTCAAGGTATATTCATGGAAAATGATCATGGCTAAAGAAGGAATACTAAATTGGTTTTTAGAACAATCTAGTTTGACTTGGATTTTGGACTCTCTCCTCGCTATACCGGTGATTGGTGGACCATCACTTTCTTTTTCTTATTTGGGAATGTTTGTTGTGTTTGTCTACATTTGGTTGCCTTATATGATATTGCCGATTCAAGCATCTTTAGAAAGAATCCCAAAATCCTTGTTGGAGGCATCTGAAGACTTGGGTGCAGGTCAATTTTTCACATTTCGTAAAATAATTTTACCTCTCGCCTTACCGGGTGTGGTGGCAGGATCGATATTTACTTTTTCTTTGACCTTGGGAGATTACATTATCCCATCCATTATCGGCAATTCTAGCTATTTCATCGGAATGGCAGTCTACACCCACCAAGGAACCGCAGGAAACATACCTTTGGCGGCAGCATTCTCTATGGTTCCAATTCTAATCATGTTCCTCTACTTATCTCTGGCAAAACGAATGGGAGCATTTAATGCGCTCTAAGTCGATCTTGGGATCCAAAGCTATTCAAATAGCTGCAATTCTTGGTTTTCTTTTTATTCACATTCCGATTTTTTTTATTATACTATATGCTTTTTCCAGTGATGAAAAAACTTTTCAGTTTCCCCTTCCTGGATACACAACCAAATGGTTTGGTGTGGCTTGGAATAGGAATGATATATGGGAAGCGATTTGGCTTTCAATGCAGGTAGCGTCTCTATCCACCTTTTTTGCTATGGTTCTTGGAACACTTGCCTCTCTAGCAATTTATAGAACAAACTTTTTTGGAAAAGAAGCAATCTCATTTTTAGTGATCCTACCTATAGCGCTTCCTGGAATCGTAACTGGTATTTCTTTGCGCTCCGCCATGAGTCTTTTAGATGTTTCATTTAGTACATGGACTATTGTTATTGCCCATGCCACCTTCTGCATTGTTACGGTTTATAACAATGTTCTTGCAAGACTCAGACGCAGTAGCCATTCCATGATCGAGGCCTCCATGGATTTGGGTGCTAATCCATGGCAAAGTTTTCGATACGTGATTTTACCAAACATAGCGACAGCTCTCTTAGCAGGAGGTATGCTTTCTTTTGCACTTTCTTTTGATGAGGTAATCGTTACAACATTTACAGCGGGGAACCAATCCACTGTTCCAATTTGGATGCTAACAGAATTTATTCGACCAAGACAAAGACCCGTGACCAATGTTGTCGCGGTTTTTGTAATTTTAATGACTACACTCCCCATCCTAGCAGCTTACTACCTAACCAAAGATACCCAACATGTTGGCGGCAGTAGCAAATAACGATTTTATCTCTATTTAGTAGGAAATATAATCCAAAGTCTAAGGGTAAGCATACCACCTTAATAGGCGTTCCATGGGCCCCTGTCCCCATATTTTTACCAAAAAGTATCCTAAAAATCCCAATCCCAAGTATATTAGCACACCAATTCCCATAACTCCCGCCATACCGATTTGCCCATACAAACCCAAACCCCAACCATGAAAAACAAAAGCCATGCAGAGGGATTCAGATAGATAGATGGTGAGAGAATTTTGTCCTAGGCTCTCTACAAATGTCCAAGTAAGATTAGTTTGTTGTCGGAACTTATCAAAGAGTTTGAGATAAACTAGACTTTGGAGGGGAGCAGTCCATCCAAGGACAAGCATACCGATCGGAACCCATTTGGGACTGTAAGCAAAACAAAAGACGACAAAGACGCTTGCTAGAAAGCAGATCCATACGATTCGTTGGAAAAATTTTTTGCGAAAAAATACAGAAAGGTTTCCTCTAGCCAAATAGTTTTTGCGACCAAACACAAATCCAATTCCTAGCATTCCCAAGGTAGAAGGCCAATTGAATAGAATTCCAAATCCAAACAAAAATGGTGCGGAATCAATGCGATGCTGTACACCTTCCCAAAGAGAATTTAGAATTGCTGCTTGTGCCGATTTCAAACTTTCTTCTGGGATAGGAACAATCATCATATTGCCAATGACATAGTAGCAAAATCCTGAAAGAAAAACTGTTGCAAATCCCAATTTAAAGAAAAATCTATCAGATTTATTTCTCAGTAAAAAGAAAATCCCACCTAATAAGGAATAGGTAACTAGGATATCCCCATGGAATAAAAAGAGATAATGAATTATTCCAATAACAAAAAGAAAGGATAGCCTTCGAAAAAATATCTGATTGTTTTCGCCAGTTTTCCCTTGGAGCTGCAATGCAAAACCATAACCAAACAAAAAACTAAAAATGGGAAAAAATTTGCCTTCGAAAACGGCAACCATGATGGCACTCGCCACCTTATCCCATAAAGGTGTCCCTGCTTCAAAAATCCTAACACTAGCATCTTCAGGCAAACCCATAAAGGGAATGTTTACCATAAGGATACCGAACAAGGCAAAGCCTCGAAAACGATCGAGGGTAGTGATTCTTGCGAGCATTTGTTCAGAAAATTTTACAATTTAAATTAGGTCAAGAGGAGTATCGGGCGGGATTGACCAGAAATTTGTCCCTCCCTTCTGCTACTTTCTCAGAAAGGAGAAAGCTATGATCTATTTTTACGGCTATTGGTGGATGACCCACTATTTCCATAGTGCGATTTGGTATTTGATAGAAAGCGTGGAAGCAATTTGTTGACTCAAATTTGTTCTTTTTCTGGTATCTTGGCATCGAATCCTAAAAATTAGAAAAATTCTCCAATTTAGCGGATTTACTTCCTTGATAACAGAGAGGCTCCTGCGAACCTGGAAATATGAAAGTTTTTTACCTGGTTCTACTCCTCTCTTTCCTGCTGCCCAGTTTTCTTCTGGCTTCGGGAGGATTCGGTGGGGGCGGTGTGGCTCAGGTTCCCCAGGGCAAAGACCGTGAAAAGTACCATCTGGGCAAAGCGGTTTACAATTTGGAGACCGAAATTGGTGCCCTAGACACCAAAAAAGAAAAGGAACAGCTGGATCGGTTGGAATACCTCCAAGGATCTCTTCCCAATTCTGAAAAGCAAAGAGTCAACCTCCTAGCATTAGCTGGCAAGCTCAAGCCAGAAGAGCTGGAAGCCCTAGAATATTTTGTGAGCGTCCGGTTCAATGTAAAGTTGAACAAATAGCCATACAGTATAGGAAGAGATTCAAATTGGCAACCTACCAGAGTCGTATCTCCCAAAATATCCTCTATGCCTTCTTGACCACCTATATCCTATTTGGTTCTAGTCTTCGGGCACAACAAGCGTGGGCACCTTACCAAAGACAACTCTGGTTTAGACCAGCATTTGTGCATTCGGAGTACAATAGCGCCTACTTAGCGAATGCCTATGCAAAGTACGATGATAATGTTCGTATCACAGCAGGGGCAGCTACTTTCGAATACGGTATAACAGATCGATTGACTTTAGATGCGAGTTCTGGTTTTGGAAAATTAGGAAGACATAGAATTTTCAACCCTTTGAATCCTTTCCGACCGCAGACGCCCGAATCCCCAGATAAGTATGGTGTATTGGATTCGAGAGCTGGAATTCGTTACAGAATAGTGGATGAATTTGATTCCAAATATAGGTGGATGCCCACCATTTCGGTCAGAGTCGGTGGAATCAAAAAAGGTGATTACGACCGCAACCCCCAGGCTCTGGGCGATGGAGCGAATGGAATAGAGGCTAATCTTTATTTTGCCAAGGATTTTGACTTCTTTGGACTGGGAACCATCGGAGAAGTCAGTTATCGTAAGAGAGAAAGACCTGTTCCAGAGGATATTGTGTACCATGGATCTATCTACAAAAGGTTTTTTGAAAGTATTTATTTATTTACTGGAACAAGAGGTCAAATTGGTCAAGGCGGATTTGGATATTTTGATCCAAGACAACAACCTCCGTACAATTTGTTCGAATTAAAGCCCTTCAATGACCAGTTCGTTTGGAATGGAATCAATCTCTATGACTGGTATGTGCGAGACTTCCGACCTCCGTGGGGCAGGAGGGAAAGTTTTCAAAATTTAGAAATTGGACTTGGTTATATGGATTCTTATGGGAATTTTTGGAACATTTTTTACTCAGAAACCATCAATGGTTTCAATACCGCAGATCTAAGAACGATAGGCTTTGTTGTAAATATGCCATATAATATTTGAGGAGGAAGTATGAATTTTCTAGGAAAACAAATTGGATTATTGGCTTTGGGTTTCAGCTTATTTTTTTGTCAAAATTCAAAACCTGCGAATTACCAATTTTTGTCTCCAGCACTTAAGATCAGTTTGGCGCCATTTTTATTGAGAGTCAATTCCGCTGAAAGTCTGGCTACTACTTCAAATGAGGACTATGAATTGAATCAAAGTGGACTCATCACAGCTCGAACGCTCTCTAGCATGGCATCGAATTGGCAAACCCAAAAACCTTCCGGTATTACGGGCAAACTTGTGGTTTTGCAAATTCAGGGTAGTAGCACAACCCCATCTCAAAAGTTTGTCCCAAGCAACGAATCCCAAGGAGTGTATTCTTACCTCGTAACCACTCCAAGTTCTGCGCTAGAAACCTCACTCTTTGGTCAAACTAGAAACAATGGGCTAATTGATACTGAAACTTTGGTTCCTGATGGTCGTACCGCTGATGCATTTTTGGAAAACTATGGCATCCACCCTGGCAGAGATCTGATTGTATTTGCCATGGATACCGAAACATCCTCAAACCTATGGAATGCATTGAGAGGATATTATGCGCTACGCTACTGGGGTGTGAATGCTCCCAACCTTGCGGTATTGAACGGATCTGTGGATGCGAACCAAAGCCGAGGAGAATTACTTACCACAAGCGCCCGGAATACTTCGGTTCGACGAGAATTTGTTTCTGTAAAAACTTTAAACAATGACAATACCATACTCCAGGCTACAATCGCTGACGTTCAACATATTGTTTTGAGCGGCAATACCACTTTTGAAAAGGTGACTCCATTGCCTGCCAGTACGCCAGTTTTTTTGGATGCCAGACGACCTAACGAATTTAAACCTAGCGGACTTCAGACTCCAGCTGGAACAGGGAAATCTTGCTCCTCACAATTCAATTCTTCCTGCCGAATACCGATAGAAGGAGCCATTAGTGGTGCAGTCAATTTGCCTTGGAATGGATCTAATACTAGTTTTACGGATGGATTCGTAAACAATGGATCTAGCTCTGCGAATACGATAGATTTACGGTTCAAAACTAAAGCTTCTATTTCTGAACTCCTTAGAAGCCAAGGTATAGAAAGGAATGGCAGTCAAGTTATTTCCTATTGCAGGACTGCAGTTAGAGCCATGGTACCATTTTTTGCGACGAATGCGATTGTCGGATACCCGAGTAGAGTCTATGATGGATCCTGGATTGAATGGTCTCAATTCTCAACGAGAACAAATGACAATGATCCTAACTGGACCAATTTGAATTCCAGTTCCCCTTGGCGAACAAATCGTAGTAATCTTACTCAAAATCTTTATCTAAACCCCGCTGCCACCTCGATTCCAACTATTAATATTCCGACGGTTCAGGCATTCAGTAGATCGGCAAATAGCATAATTGATGCTGACAAAGCATACTTACGAGCTACATCGGGGAGCCAAAATACCACTACAAGTCCATCAGGTGGAGGTGCAACTGGAGGTGGAGGAAATGCCTGCGGTTCTTGAAATTCCTTCCAATCGCCTTTTCCACTCTACTCGGCTTGGCATGCCAAGATTCGAGTTGGGTAGACAATCATTTTGCATTGGAAATGCCAGAGCAGGGCAAGCCACCTTCCCATTTTTCTCAAATTGAAAAGAGTTTAGAGCCAGAATCGTGCGGGACTTGTCACACCAAACAGTACGACAAGTGGAAGTCATCTCTTCATAGCCAGACTCTGCAAGATCCTATTCTATGGGAACTTCCCAATCTCACAGAGGAGGAGAGAAACACTTGCTACCGATGCCATTCTCCTTTGCGAGAGACCAGGACTTTAACAGATGTCTCATTGGGATTAAAAACAAGAATCAATCCTGAATGGGAAGAATACATCAAAACCAACACTCACGAAAATGGAATTTTTTGTGCTTCTTGTCATGTTCGTTCGCACATTAGGCATGGTCCTCCTCCTCAAACTTCTCAAAAGGAACCCAATGAAATTTTAAATCCACCACACAATGGATATGTGATTAGAAAAGAATATGAAAAGTCGGAATTTTGTGCCTCTTGCCATGAATCTCCTTCCTCTGGAAAGAAGCTCAATGGCAAACGACTAATGGAAACATTCTCTGAATGGAAGGCTTCTCGATTTTCAAAGCAAGGAATCGAGTGCCAGAGTTGTCATATGCCCAATCGAGAGCATGATTGGAAAGGAATTCATGATAAAGACTATGTTCGAAATTCATTAGAAATCAACTGGAGGAAAATGGCGAACCAATCAGGGCATTATGAATTTTCCATTTTATCGAAAAATATAGGACATAGATTTCCAAGTTATGCGGTTCCCTTGGTTCAGGTACAATTCATTTGGGAATTTGAAAAGGAAGCGCTTATCTTGCGCGAAGAATTTTTGGGTAGAATTGTGGATATTTACTTAGAAAAGGAAATACAAGACAATAGATGGTATCCTGATGAGACCAAGAGTTGGATAATTGATCCCAAGGATTGGAACCTAACAAATGGAAAGCTTAAATCGAGAGTGGTAATTTTTCCTGATTCGTTGTATTCAGAAAAGTTTAGGCACAACATCGAGAATGCCAAAAATTTGGGAATCCAAGGCAAAAGACTCGATAGTTTGCAAAAGGCTTACTTATCCAAATCCAAGTCAGGGTATATTCTCTATGAAAGTAGCCTACCTTTGGATTTTAGATAAAGCTTGGTCAATTTCCTTCAGAATATCATCAATGTGTTCCAAACCTACCGAAATTCGAATGAGTCCTGGTTCAATTCCCACTACTTTTCTTTCTTCTTCTTTTAGCTTAGCGTGAGTTGTGGTGGCGGGATGGGTGACTGTAGTCCGAGCGTCTCCTAGATTGGCCGTTAGGGAAAGCCATTCAACACTATCCAGAAATTTCCTGCCCCCCTCCATTCCCCCCTTCACTACAAATGTTACTATTCCTCCACCTAACTTCATCTGCTTCTTAGCAATATCCACTTGAGGATGCGTATCTAAAAATGGATATTTTACTTTTTCCAAAGCAGGATGCTTCTCTAAAAATTTTGCTAATTGAAATGCATTGCTACAATGCCTATCCATTCTGACCGCTAGAGTCTCAAGACTCTTTGACAAAAGCCAGGAATGGAAAGGAGAGAGTGTTGGTCCCGTATTTCGAGCAACCATCTGTACTTCTTTAATGGTCTTAGGATCTCCAAGTACTGCACCTGCCAGAACCCTTCCTTGCCCGTCGATGAACTTTGTTGCGGAATGTATAATAATATCAATACCGTAATTTCTTGGTTTCTGAATGTATGGAGTGCAAAAACAATTATCCACCAAAGACAATATATTGCGACTTCTGCAAAAACCACCAAACCATTCTAGATCAATCAAATCCAATCCAGGATTAGAAGGAGTTTCTATGAATGCCAATTTTGTATTAGGCTGTACTGCTTTTTCCCAAGCCTCCTTATCAGAAAAATCCACGTAGGTATGAGAGATTTGGAACCGAGGAAAAATTTGAGTTAGAAGCTGGTGGGTTGATCCAAACAAAGATCTACTAGCAACGATGTGATCTCCCGACTTCAATAAGGAAAACATAGAAAGGAAGACAGCTGCCATACCTGAGGAGGTGGCTACTCCTGCTTCGGTTCCTTCCATCTGACAGAGCTTGTTTGCAAATTCTTGGTTGTTTGGGTTGCCAATCCTTGTGTATTGGTTGCCCAATTTTTCCTCGGCAAAGATCGCTCGAGCTTCTTCTGCATCTTCAAACACGAAACTTGAAGTTAAGAACAAAGGGACAGAATGCTCCTTTTCCCCTGTTCTAGGCAACTGCGATCGAATGGCTTGCGTCTCGAAATGAAATTCCATTCGCCCACCTTCCGAAAAAGCGGAAAATCCACACTACTTTTTCGAGAATAATTCTATTATAGCAGATAAATTAATTTAATATAATGGATTTTTGGAAAAAATGCACTCTTTTGGGTTATTTTTTAAGGAAGGGTCCTTCAAGGTAGGAATTTTTTTCTTTGATTCGAAAAGATGCCTGACCCTCTTTTGCTTCGGACACCTTGTATCCTGTGATAACAACTTCTAAAAACTGGCCTGCCTTGAGTTGGGAAAGGATTTGGATGGAATCTTCCTCTAATCTCCCTTTTATGTAGTTTCCCGTAACCAAAGTTCCATCAGATTCCAAAATTCCTTCTTCAATTTTCCCCATCTGGGATTGGACATACCTTGAGTGCAAATCTCTACTCAATTGATTCAAACGCAGGATTCTTTCTTTCTTGGTATCTCCCTTGATCGGGTCTCCCCAATCTTCTGCTTTGGTTTTTCGTCTAACACTATAAGGAAAGGCGTGAATTTTAGCAAATGCGAGATCGCGAAGAATATCTATGGTCTCTTGGAATTCTTCTTCGCCTTCACCTGGAAACCCAACAATCGCATCAGTTCCCAAAAAAATACCTGGAACTTTGCTTTGCACTTGAGCTATTCTCATTCGAAAAGCCTCAGGATGATATGTTCTTTGCATAAGCCTTAGGATTTTGCGACTTCCCGATTGTAAGGGAACATGCAAAAATTTACAAAATCTATCCGATTGCATTAAGTCAGCCAAGTCCGTTCCAACATCTGGTGGTTCAATAGAGGAAAGCCTAATCCTGGAGTAGTCTAACACACGCAAAATTGATTCTAAAAGAGAAATAAATCCCTTATTTCCTTCAGTATCTCTATACCAACCTAAGTTAACTCCAGTTAATTGAATTTCTCCAATTCCTTGGTCTTGTAAAAATTTTATTTGATCTAGAACCTCTATAGGATTACGTGAAACTCCCACTCCCCTAGCTTGGGGAATTTTGCAATACGCACATTTTCTATTGCAACCATCTTGAATCTTTAGATAAGATCTAGTATGACCCTCTGGCAGTACATCTACATAAGCAAATCTATCATATTCTTGCTGGAAAGGATGATTTTCCCCTTTCCAGTCTAAAGCCAAAAATTCAGAAAGCTGAGACTTTTGGCTATTCCCAATCACTTTGTAAACACCTGGGATGTTTTCTAAAGCTTCCCTGTCGGTCTCGGCATAACACCCCGTAACAACTACTTTCGTTCTAGGATATTTTTTGATGGTTTGTCGAATGATAGAACGATTTTTGGAATCGGCTTTGTTAGTAACTGTACAAGAGTTAATGATAAAGTAATCAGGATTTTTATCCCCTGAGAGATCAAACCCCAGTTTCTTTACTTGGGTAGCTAAGCCATCTGTTTCAAAAAAATTCAAACGGCATCCGAGTGTATGGAAAGCTACAACAGGCTTCTCTTGAGCTGGAAGAAATACCTCTGCCATTATGGATTTAGTGATCGGATGCGCTTGGAATTTTCTTTGATCAATTCCGAATTTGTATCTAGCTCCATTGCCTTTTCCAGGCTTTGCTTTGCTTCATTTAAGTATGAATCGGCTTCAGTTTTTTTGCCAAGCTTCGCAAATTGTTTGTATAAGGATTCCTGAACCAAACCCAAATTATTCCATAAGCTAGCAGTATTGGGTTCAATAGATGTTGCCCACTTTAAACTCATTTCCGCCTTGTCAAAATACCTGAGCTGGTAATAGATTTTGCCCTCTAATTCAAGAGTTCTAGCATCAACACTGGCAAAAGCTTTGGCTTTTTCAATTTGAGTCAGAGCTAATTTACCAGCGCCTTTTTGCTGTAAGTTCACAGCATACAAATACCTAATCGCTCCGTTATTTGGAAACATAGATACGAATTTTTCAGCCAATTCAATAGAGAGTTTTCCTTTTTTGTTCTTCGTATATAGAGCGAGCAAATCTTCAGCCAATTTTTCATTGACAGGGTTACGTTTGCGTGCTTCAGATATGGCAGATATAGATGCTTCCATTTCGTTCATTTTGTCCAGACTATACCCTAACAATGCAAAAGTTTCGAAGCTTCCTTTGCCTTCTTCGTTCAATTTATTAAGAATTTCTGAAGACCTTTGGTAATTGCCTATCTTGTATTCTTCCACAGCCTGAAAATAGGAATTGCTCTGCGCTACTATAGTCAAATTCAAAACTAAAAAAAATAAGATTGAAAATAAAAGATTCATACAACCTTCTCGAAGTGTGGGATATTGAGAGAATCGATCCGAGAATGGTATGGTTCGATGGGATCGACATGAATCAATACACTGCTAGCCTTTCCCAGAAAAAATTGCTCTATGTGTTCCTCGCTTACAATTTCATCTTCTTGGAAAAAGAGAATGGGAAGTCCATCTTGGGACACATGGAAGTAGTAGTTCTCTTCTGGCAAAAACTCAGAAAGTTCCATATAACCGGATCCAAAATACAAACCAGATTGGAAATAGTATTTGTAATGTATTTTTACTTCAGGGAGAACTAGTTTGCCCCCGATTAGTCCTAACTTTATTTTTTCGATGGTTGCTACGGTCCTAACTTTTTTGAAGGTAAACCATACCTTTCTTACCATGAAGTAAGAAAGGAGGAAAAAAAATGGTAGGAGAATCGCCATTAAACGAGAGCTAAATCTCTAGGGTTGTCTGAGTTGGCAGAATCACCGCTATTCTTAGGAGGCTCTTGGTAGTCTTCCCAAGGAGATTCTTGGAAGGTCAATTTCTCTTCTAGGGTATCTACGAAAATCTTAGTAGGATTTTCGTAAACTCCCTTCAAAGATTGAACCGCCATATAATCCTCTAGCTCCCTCTGGAAAACTCGCCGAAGAGGTCTTGCGCCATAGTTTTGGTCATAACCAATCGTCGCAAAATGAGTTTTGGCTGAATCGGACAACTCCACTATTACTTTTTTATCAATTAAACGTTTGTTAAAGTCTTTGAGCATGATAGAGACAATGGAAACGATTTCTTCCTTTTTCAATGGGGCAAAGTAAACTACTTCATCTACTCTATTGAGAAACTCAGGATTGAAGTGTTTTTTCAGTTGTTCCCGAGCTTGCTCTGCTTTGTATTTTTCCTTTTCGTCTTCAAAATCTTCAAAACCAAGACGGCCGCCTTTGGAAATTTCTTTTGCGGCTATGTTCGATGTCATGATTAAGATGGTATCTCTAAAATTGACTTTTCGACCCTTAGTATCTGTCAGATTTCCTTCTTCCATTATTTGAAGCAAAATGTTAAAGAGATCATGGTGCGCCTTTTCAATTTCATCCAAAAGAACTATGCTATACGGCTTTCTTCTTACAAATTCAGTGAGCTGACCCCCATCATCGTATCCGACATAGCCTGGTGGTGCACCAATAAGTCTTGATACTGCATGTGGTTCCATGTATTCGGACATATCTATTCGTAGCATAGCATCATTGGAACCAAACAACTGCTCTGCGAGAGCTTTGGCTAATTCAGTCTTCCCGACTCCCGTAGGTCCTAGGAAAATGAAAGATCCTGTGGGACGTTTTTCGCTTTTAAGACCAGTCCTGGAACGTCTGACAGCTTTTGCTACTTTTTCAATAGCTTCTGTTTGCCCCACAATTCTTTCTTTCAAAACAGTCTCCATATTGAGAAGCTTTTGGTTCTCGGTCACTTCCATTTTTTTGAGTGGGATACCTGTCCAAAGAGATATTACAGACAAAATATCCTCCTCTTCAATCGATACAGCGAATCCATCCATTCTTTCTTGCCACTGTCTGGTCTTTTCCTCAAGTTCCTGCTTCTTTCGATTGACTTCATCTCTTACAGAGGCTGCCTTCTCATACTCTTGGGCTCTCACCAATTCCTCTTTTCTCAAAGATAGAGTTTTGATTTCTTCTTCAATTCCTTTGATTTCGGTGGGTCTCTGGCAATTCGCCAAACGTGCTTTAGCTCCAGCTTCATCGATAATATCAATGGCTTTGTCAGGAAGATATCTATCATTGATATAGCGATGAGACAATCTAACTGCTTGTTCTAAGGCTTTTTGAGAGTAGCGTACTTTGTGATGGGATTCATAAGCTTTTTTCAGACCATCCAATATAAGGATAGCGTCATCCACAGAGGGCTCGGCTACTTTGACCATCTGGAATCTTCTCTCTAGGGCACTGTCCTTCTCGATGTACTTGCGGTACTCGTTGGAGGTTGTTGCACCGATGCACTGGAGCTCACCTCTGGCTAGGGCGGGCTTAAGGATATTCGCCGCATCCACGGCTCCTTCAGCGGCCCCAGCACCAATTAGGGTATGGAGCTCATCTATGAAAATAATGATATTGGAAGTCGTGATGATTTCTTTCATAATCTTCTTCAATCTTTCTTCAAATTCTCCTCTGTATTTGGTGCCAGCGATGAGACTAGCCAAATCGAGGGATAAAACTCTTTTGTCAAAGAGCAAGTCTGGTACGAGTTTCTCTTGTATGGCTTGGGCAAGTCCTTCCACTATGGCAGTTTTGCCCACGCCTGATTCTCCCACTAGGACAGGATTGTTTTTTGTTTTGCGGGAAAGAATTTGAATGACTCTTTCGATTTCTTTGGCTCTACCTATTACAGGATCTAATTTTTTGTCTTTGGCAAGTTGCGTTAGGTCTCGAGCAAACTCATCCAAAATTGGGGTTTTGCTTTTCTCGGCCCTAGGTGCTGAGCCTTGCGACTGTTGCTGACCAGTGGATTGAGAACCAGAAGTTGTAGCTCCTGCAGTGGAAGGAGGAGCTCCTAATAAGCGCAGTATCTCAGACTTTATTACATTGTAATTGATACTAAAAGAACCGAGGCTCCCTCCCGCCAAATTATTGTTATCCCTTAAGAGCGCTAAGAGGATGTGTTCTGTTCCAACATAGTTGTGTTTGAGTCTCTTCGCCTCTTCTTTGGAGAATTCGATCATTTTTTGGTACTTATCTTGGCCTTGGTTGATATCCAAAAGAAGGTTTCCTGAGGATTCCCTAGATCTCTTTTCTACTTCTTTGCGAAGTTCCGAGAGGTTGATGTTGAGGTTGGTGAGGATCTTGATGGCAACGGAATCCTCTTCTCTCAGAAGACCAAGAAGTATGTGTTCCGGTCCGATAAACTCAGACCCCAACCGTTTTGCCTCTTCCTGGGCAATTTCATTGATGACTCGCTTTGCTCTTTTTGTGAATTCCAACATACGAACCTATCCTTAGTAAGATTTAGACCAACCGCCCTACCCTATACTTTACAGTTTCGGGAGAACTCGAGTAAACCAAGAATTTTCCGAATGCTCTGATTTTGGAGGGAATCCAAATTTTTCCATGATATCTCGGCCAATCCTGATTCCTTGTGCCTGAGGTAGGCTGGAAAAACCGACTCTTCCTCAGGAAGTAAGGAAAACCGAAGTGAAAATCGATTCCCAAGACCCCAATTGGTTGGGCAGGAATTGAGAAACCCCCACCTCGGGTCCTTTGCCCACAAATCTTCATTCCTCCAAAAAGCAATTTCTCGGGCAGACCAGGGTGACTTGGATTTCCATTCCACGCGAAAGTGATCCTCAGTTACGGGTATAAAACTCCCGCTTCCGCCAAAATTTTTATAAATCCTAGCCAAAGATTGGGACCTTTCCTTTTGTCTGTCCCAAAAAGGCAAAAACCCACGGCGGTGGGATCGGGACAGGCGGAACCTAAAAAAAATATCCCTCTTCCTTCCTCGGCTCGGAACCAAATAGCGTTTAAGTTCCCCTGTCCAAACTGGACTCTGCTTGGGTGGAATTGTTACCTCGATAGTTTGGGGACAAAGGGGGCATCCAATGACTCCATGGTCCTCAAAATTTTTTTGTGTCAAACCACAGTTAGGACAAAACTTGACTGAGCTTACCAGAGACAATCCTATTTCTCCTGTGGGCTAGGGACGCCAACTCCATGTCATGAGTAACCAATATCAATGAAAATGAAAATTCTCTTTGGAGGTCTTGGATCAAATCCATCAGATGTCTAGAATTGCTCCTATCTAAGTTTCCTGTGGGTTCATCTGCCAAAACAATTTTTTTTAAACCTACCAGAGCCCTAGCAACTCCCACACGAGCAGACTCGCCACCAGAAAGTTGGGAAGGAAAGCTTTGCAGTCTATCACCTAATCCAACTTTTTCGAGCATGGATACTGCACGTGTCTTAGATTCACGATTGGAAATTTGCTGGATAAGCAATGGCATCATCACATTTTCTAAGGCAGTGAAATCAGGCAGAAGCAGGTGTTGCTGGAAAATGAAACTTATAGATTTGGATCTAAACTCTTCTTTGTCACTTTCACTCAAACGACCCAACTCTACTCCACAGACCTGGACTGAACCAGCGTCATAGGAATCCATGGTTCCCAGTATATTCAAAAGCGTGGACTTGCCCACTCCCGAAGCACCCTCCACAGAAACGATTTCTCCTTCCTTGACTTCAAAATCTAGACCTTGTAAGATGTGGTACTTTTCTTCACCTACCTGATAGAACTTATCGAGACTTCTCACTTCTACTGTTAGATTAGTCATTTCTTATTGTATCCACAGGGTTCAAATTGGCAGCCCATCTGGCTGGAATGTAGCCCGCCAAACCAGAAAGAATTGTCGCACTGGTCGTGACCATGAAAATGAAAGAAATATCAATGTCTACAGGGATGTGATCAAAATAGTAGATGTCTTTGGGAACCAATTCCACGTCTCTCCATTCTGATCCATACCGCAAAGATCCCATGGTATTGTAAGTCCAGGAGAGAGCATTGACTATCACTTCAAGCTTGGTTGCCACAAAAATCCCCCACACTCCTCCTACAAGAGAAGCCAAAATTCCAACAATCATGGCATTTAGGGTAAAGATCAAGAGTATGTCCCTCGACTTAAGTCCCAATGCCTTGAGAGTTCCAATTGACTTTCTCTTCGCACGAACTAGCGAATGCACTGTTGCAACCATTCCCAAGGCTGCGAGAATGATAAAAAGAAAAACAATGATCGATATGATGGTCTTTTCCAGCCGAAGTGCGGCCAGAAAATTCTCCTGCTCCTCGGCTATTGTTCTGACAGACCAAGAAGTTCTTCCTTGGGAATCCTCAAACCCTTGTTCTGTGAGTTTCGTATAGATTAAAGATTTGGTAAATTTGAGTTCTTCGAGTGAGTTGACTTTGAGAGCTATCTGGTTCACAGCACCCTTCATTTTAAAAAATTCTTGGGCAACTGGTAGAGACAGAAAGACAAACTTGCTATCATAATTGTAGTAACCTGTCTTAAATGCTCCAGCAACTCGAAAATTTTGAATGTTGACTTGAACCCCTCTTTCCACACTGAATTTGCCACCTGGAACTGCGAGAGTGATCTCTCTCCCGATTCCATAACCATATATGGCGCCCATCTCCTTCCCGATAAACACGAGTCTTTTTTCCAGGATTTTATCCATTTCAAATCTGTTGTAGTTCTGGATTCTAGGAAAATTAGGTAAGCCATTTTCCACCAAGGATTGAACCGAGGGAATCGGAACTGCGCGAATCATAATTGGATTAAAACTGTTGTTATGTTGGATGAGACCATGACTAGTGATGTTTCCTTCGATGGAAACAATGTTGTTTTTAAGCTTAGGATCAGATAACAAGTGATTAATTACTTTTTCATAGTTGTTGATTTCACCGCTACCAAAGGAATTTTCAATTGTGATGTGAGGACCTCCCTGCCATAGGGATTCTTTGACTTGTCTCTGGAAACCATTAAAAATCGAAAGAACGACTACTAGTAGCGACACCCCAGTCATCATTACAAAAAATGACAATCTGGATTTGATAGATAGGAACCCCAGAACCCTAGAGCCTCTGATGTACCTTAAAGTGATTAGCCAAATGATTCCCATTCCTGAATCTTTTTGACAGCTTTGCTTTAGGATTCTAAACTGTCAAAAAAGAACTATCTATGCCTGACAACCAAAGCCTATATTCCCTCAAAGTTGTTTTGCGAGATGACTCTAATTCGGTGTATTCAATGGTAGCAACTCTCGTTGATCCTCGCGAGATAGTTGTTAAAAAATTTGAATGCGTAGCGAGTGGCTCTCCTCAAAACCTTTTGTCGGCTAAGGCTACTTTCCAAGACTTTACCAATAGATGCCAGCGGATCGTATACAAAAGTGAGCAACTCAAGAATATAAGTAAGTCCTTACAAGAAGTCATGAAGTCCAGCTACAACTCCGAGAGCTTCGTTACTGAGCTACTGCACTACATGGATCACAACCAGATGGATAGAATTCAATTTTTGTTCTACCAGATCCATCACAAAACCACGGGCCATTCCGATCCAAAAATAGAGACCCATTTTGAGCTCATAGACCAAAAGGACTCAGAAAAGGTAACGATTTTAGAAGATGAATCTGCCCCTCCCACTGGGGCACAGGCTCAGGGAGGCATGCCAGGTTTTTTCATACCTCCCGACAAACAAGTCGTTCAATTCCGATTTCAGTTGTCTCCTGTAGCAGGCAAGCCTTTGAACCAATGCGCCCCTGGCGAGACCGTCTATATTCGATTGTTGCCGGGGGATGGAGTGACAGATTCTATCATAAATTCCCTAGATCTGAAAGATGAATCGGGGGTAATCAAACAAGTGCCTGCGAAAATTGTAAACATTGGCAATTCCAAAAACGTTTCAGAGGTAGTAATCAAAATCAATGAACAGATCTATGGTCGGATCATCGAAGAAGAGAATTCAGTGAAAGTCAAGACCTTCGACACGATTGGTGGGGTAGCTCCTACTCTAACCTCAGCGGCTTCGATTTCTCGACCCCAACAAGAGAAGATGGAAGCTCTGTCCAAAAAAGACGATTCCTTCAACATCCTTCCCTTTTTGATCTTTTTTTCCCTAGCGGCAATTCTTGGAGTCTTTGTTTTTCTTTTCCTTTGATGTTTTCTCTTTCCAGCCACATACTTAGATTATTTCCCTTTATCCTATTCTTTCTTCTACTTCCGCCACTTTGGGTAGATTATGAATTGCAAATACCTGAACTGAAAGAGGATTCAGAGGAGGTGGTCCAAACAAAATTAGAGAAGAGAGTTGGTCTTTTGGGAAGGATTCAAATTTTACAAGAGTTCCTTGTCGAGTTGGAAGGCCAGACCGTTCCACAGGAAGCCGAACCCGAAGAAAGTCTCGAAAGGATTCGAAGAATTCTCATAGGCCAAAGACTAATTTTATTTACACTTTTATTTTTGGCATTCCTTGCACTCAGCGCAGGGATAGCCCATCTCGCCAAAGCTTGGTTTGCTGGAATTTTACTTCGATTGGTATTCCTTTTAAATTTTCCACTTTTACTCCAACAGGCGCTGATTTACACAAAGCTAGGGCTAGATGGGAGCTTTTGGTATTTCGGGATAAGTGGAATATTTTATGTCGCCTTTTTGATCAATGTTTTGGCTCTTTTTTGGATCAAAAAAGAAACCATAGGGCATAGCAAATTTCTATTGCTCAAACATGCTTCGAATTTAGATGAGGAGGGTAGAATCCCGAACTCAACGGAAAGGCTTCCTCACCTCCGAATTTTATTTCATCTAGTATTGATAGTAACTGCTGGTATCCTAATTGGTAATTTAATCTACATACCTTTGTTTTCTCTTCAGAAGCATTATTCAGCCCAATTCGGGAGCCTAATCGGAGGACTATTGATAGCTCTTGGAACTTTTTATGTTTTTAATTACCAAAAAAATTCTGGGCAGTCCGATATGGCACGGTGGCAACAACTTCTAGTTAGTTTTGCATACTTGCAATTTCGATTTTTAAGAAATTTATTTTGGGTAGGTGTTGTTTCTCTAGTCCTTCTGGTTTCCGTGAGTTTTTTGTTTCGCTTGCTAAGTT
>Ga0169931_10001022_pt1 | contig 46132 bp, 43 predicted proteins | sample Kivu_15m_20L_FD_129675 | JGI IMG/M metagenome (GOLD analysis project Ga0169931, IMG submission 129675) | Freshwater microbial communities from Lake Kivu, Western Province, Rwanda to study Microbial Dark Matter (Phase II) - Kivu_15m_20L... | ecosystem: Environmental > Aquatic > Freshwater > Lake... | reverse complement strand
GTAGAACCTGTACAAAACCATCCAGTCCTGATACTCCTACCCAGTCACCTTCTTTAAACAGAGCATCAGAATAGATAATCACCGTACATGTCATTCATACTGAAAGTACCTCGGCGATCGCACCGCAGGTACTGGATATAAACATGGATTGATATTGAAAGAAAAAGGGTGCGTTGTTTAACGCACACGGATGAATTACAAAGATTTTTGACAAAGAATTAATCCAAACCACCCATTGTCATCCGTCCAAGTTCTCACTGTTTTTAATCCTTTACTTTCCAGTTGCTGGGACATTTGGAGTAAATCAAATTTGCGCGAAATTTCTGTTAGTATGGACTCACCTGCTTCCAAGAAAACCTGTAAATCCAAAGATACTAAATTCACCCAATGACTTTCTTGACAATGGAGTCGCATTTCAATTTGCTTTTCGGCCAGATTATATGTTGCTTGGTGCTTAAACAAGTTTGTGTCAAAATTCCCATTAAATCGCCAATTTAAATGGGTAAGCATGTTTAAGTTAAACGCAGAAGTTACACCCTGAGCATCATTATAAGCTGGTTCTAAAATCCCTTTGTCTTTGTGTAAATCAACGCCCAGCAAAAGGAAATCACCGGTTTTTAGAGTTGTGGAAACCTGGGTGAGGAATCTATCACATTCCTGTTGACTAAAATTGCCTAGGGAACTACCCAGGAAAAACAACAAACGAGATTGTAAATAATTGGACTCTAAATGAAATAATGCCTGTTCGTAGGTTCCCAGCAACCCATGAATATCAATTTGAGGATATTTATCCTTCAATTGCAAAACGCTAGTTTTGAGAATACCTCCACTTACATCAACTGGTAGGTATCTACAAGTATGGGATATTTTCTGATAAGCATCCAGTAAAAGTTGAGTTTTAGTAGAGCTACCACTACCCAATTCTATCAACTCACAACAATTAGTTAGTTCGGCAATTTCCCCAGCATATTGTTGCAAAATTGAAGCTTCTGTACGAGTAGGATAATATTCTGGCAAATCACAAATTTCCTCAAATAACAGGGACCCCCGATCATCATAAAAATACTTAGGGGGCAAGGTTTTAGGATTTCCAAGTAATCCCTGAATTACATCCTGACCATCATCATGTAAGTGTTGATATTGTTGTTCTAAAACTGTTAGGGGTGCTAAAAGCATTTGTTTTATCCTCTTATTTTATTTCTTTGATTTTATCAAAATCTTAGGATTTTGAGTCATTTACAAACTCATGGCAGTTCTAAAACCCACATGCTGATAGAAATGGGGGCGAAACCAGTTGCGATAACAGGGTAGGGCCATGGTGCCATTTGTAGCCCAAGAACCACCAACCATCATTTGATGCTTACCATCAAAAAATGGTGCTGACTGGTCTTCATATAGATAATGGGTGGTAAATCCAGGTAGGGGAGAAAATGTACTAGATAACCACTCCCACACGTTTCCTCGTAGGTCAGCTAACCCAGATATTTTTGAAAACATGCCCACAGGACTGGGAGAAATATATTTTAGGTTGAGATTATAGTTATTTTCTCCGGTGATTTGGTTATTGGTAGAAAATTCCCAAGCCCGATTCCATTCTGGTTCTGTCATTAAACGAGTACCTTGCCATTGACAGTAAGCCATTGCTTCATAATAATTGACTTCTACTGGCCAATCTACAGGCAATTCTAAAATATCAAAAGTTGCCCGATACTTGTAATTGTGGGAATTTTCCAGTAGCCAAAATTTAGGATGTTGCACATTATTTTGTTGTTTCCATTGCCAGGATTCACTATGCCAATATTCTGAGTTTTCATAGCCACCAGCTTGTACAAATTGTAAAAATTCTCCATTGGTAATGAGATTTTTACTGGCTAAAAATGGTCGAACTAAAATTTCTAAACTGCCATATTCGCTATCCCAACCAAAAGTTAAATCATCTTCTTTTTTGCCTAATTTAACTAGACCACCGGGAATTTCCTGCATTTGATTGTGGGGTGTTTGACCATGACTGGGTGCATAGTTCCATCCTGATGGTAATCTTAAATGCTCAATTGGTAACTGACGTAGTAGCATAGAAGAAGTCTCAAAATGTATGCGACTGTGTTCAATTGCCATTAATAATGCCCATAGGGGATGTTGGGGGTGAATGGGCAAATTTAAAGGTGTATTTTCAATGATCTCAGTAATTGCTTGTCTGGCATTTTCTCTATATTCCCACACTTGGTCTACATGGGGCCAGATAATATGTTGGGTTGCCAACTCTAGTTCATCAGGTGTTTCTGGGTCAACACCAACCTCGAACAGAACCTCAAATTGAGGATTGATGGGATTTGGCAATAATCCAACTCGAACTAACTTGTTAATGTAAAAAACTGCTGAGTGTCCCAAATAAAAAATTAATCGGTTTCTCAAAGGATCGGGATTCATGTAAAAAGCATCCGGGTGAGTGATGCTTTTTAGTAGGGTTGTTTCTAATTCCCAAGAATTGTTAAAGTAGTCAAGCAGGTTTTTCCTGCTGCAACAATCTAGGTTGATGGTTTGGGTACATGCTAGATGGGGGAGTCGGGATAGGGTTGGCATTTTTTGAGGTTAGTTTTTATCCGGGTTATCAGCACACTACTTATGTACATGCTTTTATATAAATACTACACCCAGTGGCGTTTTTTTCATTATTAACCAAAATTTAACCATTATGGTTCACCTCCCCAGGAATGGTTTGATTGAGTTAGGCTGATTTTTTCAACGCCAAAATCTCAGCTTCACTACTTTCTCTAGCAACGCGAATTAATAAAGAGCAAGCCATTAAACTAGCAAGCATGGAATTACCACCATAACTAAACATGGGTAAAGGTAAACCCGTGGTTGGTATGGCACCTGTCGTCACAGCAATATGTAATAGTGATTGTCCAATTATAAGTACAGTTAGTCCCGTTGCTACTAATTTATGGGCAGGGTTTTTAGCCTTCAAGGCAATTATTAATCCCAAAGTTGCAAATATGGCCAACAGTAATAAAATCACCACGCCACCCACAAAACCAAATTCCTCGACGAAAACTGCAAAAATAAAATCCGTATCTTGAATAGGTAAATAAAACAATTTCTGCTGGGACATGCCAAATCCTACTCCCCAGGTTTGACCTGTACCCACTGCTAGCAAACTTTGTACTAACTGATATCCATCCCCGGTAGGATCGGCCCAGGGATTCAAAAACGACATGACTCGACGCCGTTGGTACTCCTTAATACTCATGCTCACTAATGCTAGAAAAAACCCTCCCAAAGCCGTTCCCACTAGGTGTCTGTAGGGTATGCCACTAGCTAGAGCAATAAACCAAATTGTCATACCACAAAGCGCAGTGGTACTAAGATTAGGTTGAGCAAGAATCCCCAACAGGACTAAACCAAACACACTTAACCAAAACAGACGAACTTGTGGGGAGAGTTTTTCCCACTGGGCAAAAAGTCTAGCACTTTGTAGGACTAAAAATGGCTTGATTAATTCCGATGGTTGAATGGGAATAGGACCAATGGCTATCCACCGTGCTGCGTCAAAAGCCTTTTTTCCTACCCCGGGAACAAGTATGAGGAAAAGTAGTAATAAAAATAGGAATAAAAACCAATGGGATGCTGCTAAAATTTTAGATAGGGGAGTATTTACAATCCAGTTGAATAAAATGAGACCAACAAACACCCAAATAATTTGACGTTTAAAGTAATACAACCCATCACCCTGGCGTTCAGCAGCTACGGGATAGGATGCAGAAAACAGCATAATTAATCCCAGGACTAACCACAGCAATGTCAACCAGCGCAATAAACGCGCTTCTGGGGCCCAATTACCGGAAGAATGATCAAAAAATGGAATGAGTTGACGTAGGTTCACGTTAAAACTATATATGTTTATACCGCCCCACTGCGAGTAAGGCGGTTAGAGCGGGTGAGACTTGACTAGTTCTGACTTATGAGAATCATGCCAAACCAGTATTAGTACCTTGCCTACCAGTTGCTAATTCTACCTTAACAATTTTACCGCCCATTTTCTGAATTCGTTGCTGCTCGCGGAACCAGTTTTCGTAGGGAACCAACTTGGTAAAATAAGTATTCTGTAATTCCCTTTGGGTGCGGGTGCGGGTTAAGCTGGGAACACAAGCGGTCACTTTAAATAAACGAGCCATTTTTTCTAAACTCCCTGTGTTTTGGAAAACCTTTTTTATCGGAAAAATCTTGAGACTAAATCCTCAAATCTTTGAATTTATAGCTCTAGTCAGAACGCTATAGACAGGGTTGATGGGTAAGCGTGAGTGCAGCTATTCTGAAGGCCTTTGCACCTTTGTAGGTGACTACGGCTATATCTATATCTATTGTATTCCACCCTATAGGATCTACCCAAAGCTACTCAGACCTTTACAGATCTGGACTTTAGAACCTACTTCCTGTTTCGTCATAGTCTCAAGATGATTCTTGAGAGGTTTGTCTACTCCACAAGTTATCTCGGTAGATCCCTCAAAGTCTGGAAATCTAACATCAATACTAGACCGCTAATACTCACCCGAAGCATATAGAACGACCTAGAACTCATGTTTGATTTCCAGACCTTAATCAAGTAGCACTGCCAACATTCATAGAATGCTAAAAAGTGCTAACTTACTCTTAGCTCAAACCAGAGGAAATATAGTCGAAGTAAACTCCCATTTCCTTACCAGCATCAGCACCAACCAAGCTAGCAGTTACTTCCTTCATGGCTTGGATCGCTTGAACTGTAGCACCAGCGGGTACACCCAAGGAGTTGTAGGTTTCTTTCAAACCGTTTAATACACGCTCATCTAAGATGGAAGCATCTCCAGCTAACATGGCGTAGGTAGAATAACGCAAGTAGTAATCCAAATCACGGATACAAGCTGCGTAGCGGCGAGTGGTGTACATGTTACCACCGGGACGGGTAATATCTGAGTACAACAGGGACTTAGCTACAGCTTCTTTTACGATCGCAGCAGCATTAGCACTGATGGTGGTAGCTGCACGGACGCGCAGTTCACCAGTGGCAAAGTAGCCTTTCAGCTTTTCTAGAGCAGCGGTGTCCAGGTATTTACCTTGAACGTCAGAAGAATTAATTACAGAGGTAATAGCGTCTTGCATTGTTGTTATTTCCTTATTTCCAACCTGATTGCAAAAGTTTTCGGTTCTAGCTGTGGAATCGCTCTAACCTATGACATTGCACCAACAACGTAGTCGAAGTAAGCACCTGCTTCAGCTGAGTCTTCAGCGGATAACAGGGTAGCAGCAACGGATTTCATTGCAGCAACGCCACCAGCTACAGCGTCGATGGGAGTACCCAAAGACTTGTACATTTCACGTACACCAACGATACCGATTTCTTCGATGGGGGTAACATCTCCAGAAACGATTCCGTAGGTTACAAGACGCAAGTAATAGTCTAGGTCACGAAGACAGGTAGCTGTCATTTCTTGACCGTAAGCGTTACCACCGGGAGAAACAACATCAGGACGCTTTTGGAACAATTGGTCGCCAGCTTGCTTAACGATGCGCTCGCGGTTGTCGGTCAATACTTGGGCAATACGAAGACGTGCTGCACCACCGGAAACAAAGCTCTTAATCCGATCTAACTCACCAGGGCTGAGGTAGCGAGCTTCTGCATCAGCATTCACGATGGACTTCGTGACGATACTCATTAATGGATTCCTCCAAAACTAATGACACCAGCTTTGAAACTGGTAGGATTTTCATTGGTCGATAGCAGTTTTGTATCTTAATACATTCTGGGTTACATTTGCTCCCCAAATGTGAAGAAGTTACCAAATTTTTCTATCCTTCCGGAAAATATTTTCCAGCATTATGTTGAGCATTCATTACTGCTCTTAATACTTTGTAATATTTTTTTTCACAATCGCTCATTTTCCGGGTTTTGGGTCTGGGGAATTGTAAAACAGGAGTAACTTTACCTGTCACTACCTGTCCTATTCCCCACATCTACCTTATCTGTTAGTACCGCGACCGGTTAAAACGGATGGAGATAGACTAGACCAAGACTGTTTAACTAGATCTGCTTCGGCTTTTACACTACCTAAGTAATTACCAGCAGGTAAGGATGGGAAGCGGTTATAGGGGACAACGTCTTCACCAAAGTAACGACTGTATTCCCCAGTGTTGACTATGGTTTCTACAGCTGTTCTGAGACCACTATCTGCCAATATTTTGTTATATTGACGGATTTCACCTTGGGTTGCAGGGGCTCTCCCTAAAATGTGACGGAATAAGAATTCAATCACTTTGGTGTTGGGATAGGGTGTGTAGAACCGCTTGCGATAAATCTCGGAACTGGCTAGTTCAATCACAAATTCACGCACGGTGATTTCCCCATTACGCAGTCTACTGTCTAAATCACTGCGTCTGATATAGTCGGGAATTTGCCCACTAAATACATCCATTACCTGAACGTAAATGGCATTGATTACCTGGTTGATCTCAGGTTTGTTTGTACCTACGGTCATGCGGTAGATACGAGCCGGTTTGCGGCGACTTGTGCCTACACCAACTTCTACTGATTGACCACGACCATCGTTAAAGGAACGACCCAGTTCAATGAACAATGGTTTAGATTTGTCCATTTGTTTAGCTTTAATGGCTAAATCTGCGATCGCATTGCCCAAAAGTGGGGTATTTTCCGACTTAATCCGAGGTTTTAGGGTTTCATAGCTGGGTACAACCAAATCATCATTTTGTTTAGTGAGCTGGTTGTAGAGTTTTTCCGTATTGGGGAAGTTAGCAGCAGGTAGGGTGGGGAAGCGACGGTAGGGGACAGTATCTTCACCAAAGGATTCAGCATATTCCGCAGTATTTACCATGGCATTAATAAAGGCTTTAATGCCTTGAGTAGCCAATATTTGATTATACTTACGGATTTCTGCCTGATCTAGGGGTGCGCGACCAAGGAAATGCTTAGTACCCAGCTCAATTACCTTAGTATTGGGATAGGGTGTGTAAAATTCCTTAATGTAAAGACCAGAACCACCCAAAGACTGAATAAATTCCCTAACAGTGATTTCCCCATTACCCAACTTACTTTCTAAATCGGTAAACTCATTTTGGATAATGTAGGGTGGAATATCCCGCTCAAATACCTGACGGTAAGCAGCTCCAATCAGGGTTTGAACTGCTACTTTATCCGTAGCAATTAGTTTGAACACTTTAGTTTGTTCACGCTGTTTGCTCACACCTTGGTTGATGCGGAAATCCACACTAGGTTGGGTCCGTAGTTCCTTAACTGCACCCAACTCCACAAAGCGAGGAGTTTCTTCCTTCTCCACCTTGTTGATGTCCTCGCGGATAGTACCAACTCGCAGTTGACGGAGGGAAAGACCAGCGGGAGTCAAATAACGTTCATAGGGGACAGTATCTTCACCAAAGGACTCGCTATACTCTACAGTGTCAAGAATAGCATCCACAACAGCATAAAAGCCCTTCTTAGAGGCAATATCAAAATACTTGTTGTTTTCTTCACGACCATAGGTAGGACGACCAAGTAATCGTCTATGAATGTACTCGATTGCCTTACAAACATATAAGGAAGTCCAGTACATCTTCCGGAATAAATCGGACTTGGCTAAGATTCTGATAAACTCTCTAACAGTAATTTCACCGTTTTCCAGTTTAATTTCTGCTACTTTAAGTCTTTGACCCTCGTAAACATCGCGACCAAATACTTGTAAGTAACAGGCTTTAATTACAGCTTGGGTAGAACTTTCCGAGAATTTAACACTAGCACCCTTGGCAGCTTTTTTACCAATAGTTCCAGGTAACTGATCTAACTTGAACACTTTTGCACCCAAGGAACTGGGGGCCAGACCCCTAGCTTTAGGATTGCTCAATTGGTTATTAATACCTGGTCCTTGGTGAATGAGGATGCGACGAGTGTCCTTACCAAAAGGTGCAGGACTGCTGCTGGGGTTACGAGTTTCTTTGGGGAAGATAGCGCCGAATTGAATTTCTAGAGGGTCATTACCCGAACCATAAGGGTGCTGGTCTGGCAATGGCTGTTCATAAGCGGCAAAAGTGGTAATAAATTGGGGAACTTTTCGGAAAGGTGCACTGTATTTAAACAGATCCTGTTGTGGTCCCCAGTTACGACACTCTTGAGCTTCTTGTCCCAACCCGCGAATATAGGGTACGGTTTCCTCCCCAAAATAATCGCTATACTCTCTGGAATCCACCAACGTATCTACTAAAGCGGGTAAACCACCATTGGAAATAATTGCAAAGTATTTTTGCACTTCCTCCCGACTACTAGGTCCACGTCCTAAAATGTGACGGAAAGCCAGTTCAATAACTCGGCTATTGATAAAGGGTTGGTAAAACTGTTTTTGGTAAAGGGGAGATTTAGCTAAACGACGCACAAACTCCTTCATGGAGATGGAGCCATTTTTCACCTTCGATTCCAAGTCGGAGATGGATAAACTATAAGCACGGGTAATATCGCGCTCAAAGATCTGACGATAAGCAGCTTTAACCACTTCTGTCTTCTCAGTAGCAGACAAACCAGGTTTCATCACATATTTAGGACGACGCTCGGCAGCGTTAAAATAAATTTGTGGTAATTGTAAACCCTGTTGATCTGCGGATGGACGTTGACGAACCTTTGTGGAAGGGGTTGGTGCTTGGAACTCAGTCAGCAGAACATCCATGTACTGAGTGACAATTTCTGTAGCTACTGGATCTTTACGGAAGAAAGACAAAGAAGCAACCTTGATTTCCTGTAAAGCAACAATAGTAGCTTCACCAGAACAAGCATTTTCAATTATTTCCCTGAGTCCTCTGGTATTAACAGAAATGATGTTTGGGTCTCCTGCAACAATGGCATAAGTAGCATAGCGCAAGAACCAGGACAAGTCCCTTAAGCTCTTGGACATGTTACTAGGACCATAACGGGCAATATTAATCGGTCTAAACCCAGGAGGTGTGGGACCACCTGCAGAAGTATTGAAAATGGAACGCAAGCTCTCGAAGAATCCTCCCCGACTTTCTACATAGGTGATGGTTCCCAGTTTCATACCCTCTTGCACATTCATGGTACCAGCACCCACCAGAGCCATTTCTGGTTCTTGGGGTTTTTCTAGGAATGCCATGGGTGAACCACCAACAAAGATGCGGTTAGCTGCACGAGAAACAATGGTCTCTGAGTTTTCAGTCAGAACTTGTGCAATTTCTAGGCGCTTTGCACCGGATGCAAAATAGCTTTCCAGTTCTGTTAGTTCCCCTCTCCCTAAAAAACGGTCTTGCTGTTCCGCTTGGGAAATGGTCGCTACCGGTAAAGTTTGATATAACTGTGGACGTGCTACGGAGCCTCCACCACTTGCCTTAACACTCATCGAATTGTTAAAACTCCTATAAGTTAAGTCTATGTGTTAAGTCTGGGTTGTTTTGCGGCTTGATATACTTGACATATTGGTATTTTTATGCTTAGCTCGCCTACAAAACTGCCAGTAAATTAACCCAGTCAATTTTTAGATTAGAACTTTTTGTGGTAACGCTGTTGATTTATTAAGAAGTGTGACAATTTTGTGATTTATTCTGTGATTTCAATTTCTCCTCTGTTTTTGGAACCAGTAGTAGTGTGAATCCTTACTTACGCTTCCTGGAAAAATAACCTTCCAGAATTTCCAAAATCATCGGTGCAGCAACACTACCACCACCACCACCAGAATGTTCCGCAAAAGCGACGATAACAATTTCTGGTTTGTCTATAGGTGCATAAGCACCAAACCAGGCATGATTTTCTTTCACCTTATTCCTCCATGCTTCCGCAGTACCACTTTTACCAGCTACTGGGGGAATGGTAGGTTTATTTAAGACCTTACCTGTACCTTCAGATACTACCTTTCGTAAACCATCTCGTAGGATCTTAATAGTTATGGGCTTCATATTTAATGAATCACGCCATTTTTTAGCATCTCCGTTATCTTTTATCAAATGTGGCTTAACTCTGTAGCCATCATTAGCAGGTACGGCAAACATAACTGCCACTTGTAAAGGTGTAGTCAGAAGCGCACCTTGTCCGATGGTCATATTAATAGTGTCACCTATACTCCAGGGAATTTTCCAAGCCTTCTGTTTCCAATTGTCATCAGGTACTAAACCCCTAGCTTCTTCTGTGACAAAATCAAAACCGGTTTTTTTCCCAAATCCATATTTACGAGTCCATTCAATCAATGTGGGACCACCAATACCCTTGCCAATTTGGTAGAAAAAAGTATCACTACTCCACTGCATTGCACCTACAAAACCAAGGGGGCCAAATCCCGCATGATTCCACTCCCCAAATCTAGTTCCACCAATAGTTAAAGAACCATAGGTTTGTAACACAGTATTAGGAGCAAACTTGCCTGATTCTATGGCCGCTGTGGTGGTCACAATTTTAAAAGTACTAGCGGGGGGAAACGCACTCAAAGCTCTATTAACTAAAGGGTGATCCGCACCCTGCACACTTTCCCAGTCTCGCTGAGAAAGTCTTTGTTTAGAGAAAACATTCGGATCAAAAGTAGGATGGGACACCATAGCCAAAACTTCACCATTATTGGGGTTAAGAGCAACTATTGTTCCATTACGCCGACCCAAAGCTTTTTCAGCTGCTTTTTGAATGTCTAAATCTATAGTTAAGTGTAAATCATTACCCGCCCTAGCTTCTTTTTGACCTAACACCCGTAGGGGTCTACCAGCTCCATCCACTTCTACCTGCTGACCACCCCATTCTCCTCGCAGTGTTTTTTCGTGAGCTTTTTCCACCCCCATCTGACCAATCACATCACCCAGACGATAACCTTCCGACCTACGTTTTTTCAGTTGCTCTGCTGTTAATTCTCGTGTATAGCCAAGTACATGAGCTAAAATTTTTCCATGGGGATAGTATCTAACAGCATCGGTATTTATTTCTACGTTTGGTAATTCCGTGGCATATTCCTTTAAAGCTGTAATTTGAGCTTCATTTAAATGACGAGCAATACGAACTAGAGAAGAAGAATAAGCTCCAGCTTCTTCCAGCTTATCTTCCATATCTACCTGGGGGATATTCAGAATTTTCGATAAACGAGGGCCAACAACAGACCAAGATGGTTTAGTATGTGTCATGGGCCACAAATAAACGGATCTTGGGTAGCGGGTGGTAGCTAATAGTTTGCCATTACGGTCAAAAATATTTCCTCTTTCTGGTTGTTTGGGAATTATTCGCACGCGGTTAGATTCTGCGCGCACCCGCATTTTAGGTCCTTGAATAATTTGTAAGTAAACCAAACGAGCAGTGATACCAGAGAGCATTAACAAGGTGAATAGTATTAAGTATATGGATTGTGGACCACGCCCAACAGTGCGGTCACTTTTTTGATTGTTTACTGTCCGTGGTAATGGTGGTAATGTAATCATGATAGGAAAATATGGGATGTGGAATATGTATTATTTAAAAACAAGAGTAGTTTACAAGTTTCCACTCTGCTCTAATATTACTGGTTAATCACCGGATGAGAAAAATAGAGGTAATAGGAAAGCAGCAATAATTCCCAGTATCACTAGCAATTCAATCAAACTTAAAATTGTGTTACTTTGTAGCAACTGATAAAGGTTTGCCAAGCTTTGCCTATAATTATGAGTTAGAGACCAATTACGTAAACGAGTTAACCAGTGCTTGGGACTGTCTTGAGTACGCACTTTCCATGAAATCATGGAAAGCAGTAGTGGCGCACCACCAACTTTAGCAGACATCAACAGGTGTATAGCCAAAGAACAGATTAGAATTAACCATGCTGTTAAATGGCAATAATACCAAATATGATCCAATTCTCCCAGTGGTAACCATTCTTCTTTCATCATTCTTCCAGATGTCACTGCTAAAACTGCAGCAATTAACATGAAGGTATTTGCCAACCGTTGTAAACTTAGCCACCAAATCGGTTGATTAAATTCATTGAGCTGGGATACTTTCTGTAGCGAGTCCGCTTGCAATAAACGTATTTTTCCGCCATGGAAGCTATAAAGCGAAAACAGGGGTAATAAGAGTAAGAACAGTAAAGCAACAGTACCGTGTATATCTTGAATAGGATTAATTTTGGCGATGGGAAGACTGCCAAATCTTTTGTCGAAGGTATTATATACTAGAAACCCGGTAATAATTGCAGCAAGCACTAAAGTCCCACTCAAGGAGTGTAGAATCCTCAAAATTAGCGGTTGATATGGTGTTGAACGACTCATGAGTTAATATTGGGTGTATTGGTGTTAATTTCTGCTATTATAATCCTTCCAATAGTTCCGGAATATAATCATAACCATCAACACCAATCACAGAAATGATTTTGGCTCGGTTTTTTCCCAGTAGCTCTTGAAAGCTATCCTTACCTATTTGTCTGATTATAGTGTTTAATAGCACTGCTGGTTGCTGCCATTCTTGAGATGCGATCTGCTCTAATAGGTACACAGCTAGGGAACCCGTATAAACTGCTTTTTCAAAATTCAACAATTGATAATAGGTTTCTGACAAGTAGGCCAGGTTACAACCCTGGGTGTATAAGTCTCCAGTAACCTGAGCAGTTCTAAAACCCATTTCTAAATATTTAATTGCTGTTTGATGTTGTCCGATAACTAAGTAAGCAATACCCAGACTGCTAAAACACAAGGACTGGGTGGCAAGATCCTGTAATTTTTCCGCCAGTTTTAGTCCCCGCTCCAGGTAATTAATTGCCGATTCGTAAATTTCAGGTTCCAGGTTTTCCAATTCCCTTCCCTGCATAACTTCGCTGTAGCCCAGGTTTACTAAGGCGTTACTTTCAGAGCCAATTCAAATACCTCCCCCGTACCCACATTTATACCATTGAGTAACATTTGGTAGATTTGATCCACGGAGCTAATTTTGCCTTTTAGTGTGTTATTGACTATCTCGTCGATTAAAGCTAGGTAGCGATCGCGTAAAGGAAGAGATTCGGACATAAGGGAGGTTAGAAACAGGTGAAGATAGAAATCCTATAGAGATAATAACATTTTTAGATATTGGATATGGCAACGTTCTTTAAAATATTCATAGGGCCAATGTCCTTAACTAGCTGCATTTGTGCGGAATTTTTAACCAATAAACTACCTGCAAACCCCAGGGAATTGATAGGAATGGAGACAAAATCCTCCTTTAATCTTGGTACAACCAACATCCAATTTCGGGTTGCCAGAAAATTGTAGGCTGCGGATTGTTGAAGATCATCAGTTGCTGTAATGCTAACCATGTCTAACAAAGCATAATACTTGGACAGGATGTCTTGAGGAGTTTCATCGGGGGAAAAAGCAGTGAAAGCATGAAGGAAAGGAAATGCTGGTATGGTAGTAATGCCATTTTCCAATTTAGCTGTAGTCAATAATGGTGCTATGGGAATTTCAGTTTCAGCTAGGGGAATAATTTGTAAATGTTTATGGCGCTGACTAGCACCAGCAACTTTACCGCCATTATAGAATGCCAGTCCATCAAATTCGGCTAAACAGGCCCACATTGCTGCCAAATCTTCCCCAGTCAGCAGACTCTCTTGTTCTACGAAAGCACGGGTAATAATCAATAGGTGATAATCAACCACATTGAACTTATTCAATATACAAACATGAGTTTCTGAGATATCAGCTACAAATAGATCTTCTTGATATGGCAGAAAAGGGTTAAAGTCTGTTCCAGAAACCTTAATAATTTGATCTTGTTTTTTTTGGGCACTTTGTTTGCGATTCAGGTTAGACAAGATTCGTACTAAAAAGATTACTCCATCTTGTTCAACAAATTCGGACTCGGTAGATATGGGTATGAGTGCACCGCACTGTAAAGCATGGTGAGTAGTTTCCTGGAGTTTTTTCCATAACGTCCCAGGAGGGAGTAGGATTTGACTGTATGTCATGGGGAAGAAAACGATTCTGGGAGAGGTTCAATCAGTTCTCATGATAAGTGACAACTAAAGAAACATTAATCATTTAAGATATGAAAGTTATTTTTTTGTACGTTACATGTAAAGACCGGGATGAAGCTCTTAGTATAGGTAAGCTATTAGTACAAGAGCGTCTTGTGGCATGTGCTAACATAGTAGACAATATGGATAGTATTTACTGGTGGAATGGTGAAGTTCAAGTAGAAAAAGAAGCAATTTTAATGATGAAATCTCGCCAAGACCTATTTGTACAAATAAAGGATAAGATAAGTTCCCTACATTCTTACGATACACCTTGTATTGTGGCTATGCCAATTGATTATGTAAGTGAGACTTATTTAAGCTGGCTAATTAAAGAAACAAAAACATTATAGAATATGGGAGCAAAAAACATTTACTTTAACAACTGCATAGCATCATTGAAAAATTGACGATATAGATATCTAGTAATCAAAATTGCCGTTAGTAAATTAACCAGGACTACCATGAAAACGACGAGAATTTCGTATGATAAAGCTTCCAGTGGTGAGATACCTGCCAGTAATTGTCCGCTGCTAAAAGTAGGTATAGTTACCATCCCCATTAACATCATTTGATTAAGTGTAGGAAAAAGAGCTGTTCTAATTGCGTCTCGGCGATATTGACAAATAGCTTGTTGTGGCGTTGCGCCTAAACTGAGATGGGTTTCGATTTCTTGAGGAAATTGACGAATACTGCCAACTAATCTTTCCCCTGCTACTGCTGTTGCATTCATGGCATTAACAAGCAATATGGCGGATATAGGAATTAAATAACGTGGCTCATACCATCTATCAAGTTTAATAATCAAAAAGTTTATATAGATAAGAATTAGTGATGTACTGACAAAAATAGTTATCCAAACCAGGGGAAGTAAGAAAGAAACTTTGGTACTGATACGGTTTCTGGCTACAATAGCTGTAATTGTCAACATAACCAGGAAAAACCCCCCAATAACCCAAACATTATCAGTGGCAAAAACGAAATCTAAAACGTATGCTAACACGACCAATTGGAAAAAGCTTCGCAACCCTGCTATGACTAGGTTTAATTCCAGTCCCAATTTTTCCCAGACGGATAAACCAATGGTAATAGCCATTAAACCCAGAGCAAAACCCAAATCCGTAATGTCCAACCTAACTAAATCTGACATAGTTCAGTAATACTAGTATATGACCATATTATAAATATAATAAATAGTATGACTAACCAGTACAATTAGAACAGGCGAATAGAATAGCCATTCCTATTAGAACAATACTTTTCCGTCTGATCCCTATCCCGCAATTAAGATAAAAACCATGATCCAAGGTGTAAATTCCGTTCCCGCATTTGATATCAAACAGCAGTATTTGGCCATTGAGTCCAAAATTAGTCGTGCTGTATTAGAAGTTCTCAGTTCCGGACGTTACATTGGTGGCCCCGGAGTGGAGGGGTTTGAACAGCAATTTGCTGCCTATCATGGTGTTAACGAGTGTGTAGCTTGTAATTCCGGTACTGATGCCTTGTATTTATCGCTACGGGCTTTGGATATTGGGGCGGGGGACGAGGTAATTACCACACCCTTTAGCTTTTTTGCGACTACGGAAGTGATTAGTGCGGTAGGGGCTATACCTGTATTTGTAGATATTGACCCCACTACCTTTAACTTGGATGTGAGCAAAGTTTCAGCGGCTATTACCAAAAAAACTAAAGCTATAATGCCTGTACACCTGTTTGGATTGCCTGTGGATATGACAGCTTTGATGGAGATTGCTCACTCCCATAATTTAGCTGTTATTGAGGATTGCGCTCAAGCTACAGGTGCGAGTTGGGAGGGACAAAAGGTTGGTAGTATAGGAAATATTGGGTGTTTTAGCTTTTATCCCACTAAAAATTTGGGGGGTTGTGGTGATGGAGGAGCAATCACCACTAACGATAGAGAAATAGCGGACAAAATTAGACTATTAAAAGAACATGGTAGCAAGACAAGATATATTCATGAGGAAGTAGGTGTAAATAGTCGTTTAGATGCTCTCCAAGCTGCAATTCTGGAAGTCAAACTACCCTATTTGGATATTTGGAATGAACAACGGCAAAAAATAGCCGCCTATTATTATCAACATCTGGGACAAATTTCTGGGATTACCCCACCGCAAGAATTATTGGGGGGGATAGGAGTTTGGAATCAATATACTATTCGCGTTTCCAGTCAAGAGAGAAATGGCGCTAGTTCTAAATATAGGGACTGGGTGAGAACTGCGCTACAAGAAAGGGGAGTGAGCACCATGGTCTATTACCCTGTACCTTTACACCTGCAACCAGTATATCAATGTTTAGGTTATGAGTGTGGAAAATTGCCAGTGTCTGAAGCAGCTTGTCATCAAGTTATATCCTTACCTATGTTCCCAGAACTGACTCAGGAGCAGCAAGACAGGGTGATTTATAGTTTGAAGGACTGTTTGAGTTAGTTGAATATGGGTTTCGGAACCAAAAACCGCTCAAGGCGATTCGGAAACACTCTCTATGAGCGATTCCCAGGGGATTAACCATAATTGTTTAAATTAACCCCTACCTGGAGACTGTCTGTTGGGGAGACCGGGAATTCATTCCTGGTCTCAAAGCGAAAGTCGGTTAAAACCGACTGGTTTTGTCACAGTTTGGGTTTTATCAACCGAAACTGCATTACAGTGTAATGCGATCCGCAATTAATTCCAATTGAGGATATCAATATGCCCGCGCATCAATTTTTTCCAAAGGTGAACTAATATTACTATTAGACAAAGATTCTACTAGAGAGCGCACAGAAGCAATCATAGCAATTTCACTGTTAAGTTGATTAATCGCCGATCCTACGCCCACACCAGCAGCGCCAGCAGCTACAGCTAGGGGTGCGGTGACATTGGAAATACCAGAAGCGCACAAAACGGGGATGGACACAGCACGAGAAATTTCAAATGTTGCTGCTAGGGTGGGAGCAGCTTTTTCAATTAAACCCAGGGTTCCAGCATGGGTTGCTTTACTACTAGTTCCCCCTTCGGTTTGAATAATGTCAGCACCAGCTTGAACTAGGGCTTCAGCTAGTTGCACCTGTTGGTCTAGGGTGAGAATATGGGGAACAGTCACAGATAGGGTTATTTCAGGCAGTAAGGCACGAGTTTTATGGGTTAGGGATAAAACTTCGTCGGCTTCAAATTTGCGACCTTGTGCGTAAAATGAGTCAAAGTTGCCAATTTCAATTAAATCGGCACCAGCATTTACAGCTAGGACAAACTGCTCTGGTTCCACAGCAGATACACAAACTGGTAAGCTGGTTAAACTTTTGACTAAATGGATTAATCTTTGGTCAGCAGCAATATCAACGAATGTCGCACCGCCTAAATCCGCCGCTTTAACTGTAGCAGCTACACTGTCAAGGTTGAAGTTATTTAAACCGCTAATTACTTTTAAAACGTTGCGGCGAAGAAAAGCATTTTGCAGCTGGGGAAGCATGATCATAGTTTTTATTTCTGGTATTTTTGGACTATTTCAAGGTAGAACTATTTTTACACCTTCTGAAGATATTCCACAAGACTAACTGTCGAGATAGTTGCCCTATGTCCGATCAAACCTGGCTGTCAAAATTAAAACAACATAAGGCGATCGCTGTTATTCGTAGCCCAAAAATGTACTGGGGTGAACAGATGGCTATGGCCGTAGCATCCACAGGTATGCAGTTGATAGAAATTACTTGGGATAGCGATCGCGCCCGGGATTTAATTTCTAAGTTAAGAGTTCATTTACCCCATTGTCTAATTGGGACTGGTACCCTATTTAATGTTCAACAATTACAAGAGGCGATCGCTGCTGGGGCCCAGTTTCTTTTTACCCCCCACACAGATGTAGAAATGATTAAAATGGCAGTTTTTAAAAACGTGCCCATTATTCCTGGAGCTTTAACACCTACAGAAATCATTACAGCTTGGCATCAGGGTGCAAGTAGTGTCAAGGTGTTTCCTGTGCAAGCTATGGGGGGAGTTAACTATATTAGGAGTTTACAAGGTCCTTTGGGTCATATTCCCCTGATTCCCACGGGTGGGGTGACTATAGACAATGCCTCAGCTTTTTTGCAAGGGGGAGCTATTGCAGTAGGTTTGAGTGGGGAATTGTTCCCTAAACAATGGGTACTAACGGAAAACTGGTCAGCTATTAGCAAGCAATCTAAAGATCTCATGGTAAGATTGAATGGGAGTTAACCTACTTGCGCAATAGCTGGGATATGAAATATTGGGTAGCGAGGGTAGGTTGTTCTGCTTCCATAAGCGACCTTACTACAGCTACGCGCTGGGCCCCAGCCTTGATGACATCATGAATGTTACCCATATCCAGACCTCCAATGGCAAACCAAGGAATGGGACAGTTTCTAGCTGCATAACTTACATAGTCAAATCCTGCTGCTGCTTTTCCTGGTTTAGTTGGTGTTTCATATACAGGACCGACACCAATATAATCCGCACCCTCTGTAATTGCTGCTTGCATCTCCTGGGGGTTGGTGGTGGAACGTCCTAGGATACGTTGTGAACCTAATAATTCCCTAGCTACAGCAACTGGTAGATCTTGTTGTCCTAAATGTACTCCATCCGCGTCAACAGCTAAGGCTAGGTCTGTACGGTCATTAACAATAAACAAAGCACCATAAGTTCGACACAGCTCTCTGAGTTTCTTAGCCCTATCCCAACGCACCATGTCATCAGCTGTTTTTTCTCTATACTGCAGTATGGTCAGTCCACCTTGGAGACAAGACTCAACAATAGCTAATAAGTTATCCGCAGGAGACGTGACTAAATACAAGCGGGAATGCCATAATAGGTGATGACGTTGATGACCCATCAAGCTACTTTCTAGGGTATACACTTGATAGCGCATTTGCTTAAAAGTTTTCCCCATTTCTTCGTGATGTAGCTTGCCGTATTCTTCTAAAACCCTAAAGGCTTCCTGAATACGGCAAAAATTAGCCTGTAATAGGGATGTAATAGAACTACGCTGTTCCTCTTGAGGATGGCTCAAAACCGTGCCAGGATCACCTACAGTATCTCGTGCTGCTCTGATTTGTGGTGTGTGCCACCTAGCAACTTCTTGACGTAGGTTTTTACAGGTTTCAGCCAGGGAGGCATCATTTAAGCCAAAACGACACCATTCTTCAATGATTCGTAGCCCCTCCCGGGATCTATTTAAATTTGCATCTAGGATACGATAAACCACAATTGTATGTTGTAATTATATTTTGATTATATTTTGGGTAGGAGTTGATTTTCCCTTGGGCTAAAGGATGCGATCGCTATATTATTTTACAGCTTGTGGGGAACTGTGGTTAAATAAAAATTGCTCAGATCAGGTAATTTTTTCTAGAATTTATCAAGAAGATCACGAGGGTAACAAGATTGGACGATAACTACCAAACCTACTTAAATCGGTTAGCGAGAATGACGCTACCAGATTCTTTCAGAACCCAGGTTCAACATATCCAGGAATCCTCTAAATTCCAGTCCGTAGATGGTGTCCTCAGAGCAACCCCCTTTCCCGGTTATACCCTGATTACTCCACCAGCAAGTGAGGATCCGCAAAATGCGGACTTTTACAAGCAAATAGAGACTTTTGGGCAATTGCTGTTAGAGTTACCAATTGCTTCCGATTTGATTGTACCCTTACCGGTGAGCAGTTTTCATGTTACTTTGGCAGATTTGATTTGGGATCATGCGTTTATTCACGCCTGCGAGAAAAAGCCTGATTTTGAAGAAGAGCTAAACTCTTATCTAGGAGACTTGTTTAGTCAGTACCAAAAATCGCGTAGTTCATCGCAAGGTCCTATTTCTTGGCAAGTCTTAGGAGTAATAGTAATGCCTAGAGCTATAGCATTGGGTTTAATACCAAAGGATGAACGCTCATACGAAGAAATTATTCAACTACGACGACTAATTTATCAAAATCGCAAATTAATGGGACTGGGCATTGAACAGCACTATCACTTCACAGCCCATATTACGTTAGGTTATTTTAGTGAAATCCCTGCTAACTTAGACCGGGTTAATCTGAGTAATTTATTATCGGAATTAAATCAATATTGGCTGTTAAATTTCTCAGAAATTGTGGTCAGTCAAGCTGAGGTAAGAAAGTTTGATGATATGACCCATTATTATCGTCAACCAAACTGGGCTAGTTTCAGGTTTTAAGGGGATAGGGGGAAATGGGGACTATAAATGCGATCAAACAAATTCCAATTTTTGATATCCTAGATAGACAGCTTCTAAAAACACATCAGCTGACATATCACCGGGCAAAACTGATAAATTAATTATGGACTGAACCTGCTGAGACAATTCCAGTGATAAAGAAGCTTTAGCTTTAGAAGACATACCACCACGGGTTTTTAAATACTCACGAATCACCGCAAAATCATCGGGCAACAACTGGGACAGGTCACAGGTTTGCTGCAGCTTGACACAAAGCAACTGCGCTTCTGGAGAAATAGTTAAGTTGACAACTTTATTTTCTATTTGAGACTGGATTACTATAGTTCCAGCAACCATATCACCCAGACGCTTTTCATTCTTAGCTAAGATGATTAAAAAAGCACCGATGAAAAAAAACTCATCCACAGGACGGAGTAAAGCTCGCAATACCGACTGTTGTAGTCCCACTAGTCTACCATCATCTCTGATTACCCGAATTTTAGCCATGCGTTTACCAGGGGTCTGTCCTTGCCATAAAGTCTCAAAAAAGACAAAATAGCCAGTATAAATAGTGAAAACAGTCAGGAAGGCGATCGCCCATATCCATAAACCAAAAGCTGAGTCTAAAATTGTTGATATAACTAATTGACTAAAGATAAATACCCAAGCAATGATCACCAAAATTAAAGTGGTAGTCAAGACCAAATAGTCAATTAAAAAAGCCCAAGCACGACTTCCTATACCAGCTAAAGTAAATTCCAGCTCCACACTTTCGGGAGTATTAAATTTGACTTTGTTGAATAAGTGCATGATTTAAATTTCCCGTTCTCGTAACTTTAAACCCAATCCTTCACGACGACTGCGCAGGTCATAATAAATTACAGCTTTGAGAGATTGCCAAAAAGGTAAAATTAGGGCACTACCACCTATAAATATAGCAATAAAGAAGAGAAGCAGTAAACTATTAAGGAGGGGATTATTGTCAGGTGTGAATTCCAATATTCCCTGAACCATAAAGGAAATAATTTGTAATAAAATTTGCATTGGTAAAGTGATTAAAGATGCTACAAAAAGGATGAGAAATATTCTCCATACATGACCTTTGGTTAGCTCCCAGCTGCGACCAATAGTGGAGGTAGCATCCACATTTTCCTCAATTGCTAGAGGGAGAGTTACCAGAGAAAACCGAATTTCTAACCAGATAGATCCTACAATAGCGACAATAGCCAACAGAAGAACTAGGAGAAAGATCAGAACCCACCAAGTACCTATATTAGTGGGATTCTGAATGTCTAAACCACCCAAAATTGCAGTGGGAATAAGCGCCAACAAAAATCCTAGAATAAAAAAACTAACAAAAATCCCAACGTAGATGAAAAACATTAAAATCAATGTGCCTAAAAACTGCCATAATCGGGAATTAACAAATCGTTCACCCGAGTGAACACTTTCTGGTTGATTAACCAAATCACCAAAACCTAAACGACTAATCAGAGCTGATAAAGCACAAAATTTAGCCCAACCGTAGACTGGTACAAATATCCATAGCCAAGCTTTTAAAGACAGCAAAAAGTAGTCTTTAAAATGGGAACGATATAAGCGAACTGATGCGCTAACTGCATTTCCCACTGTTAAAACCTGTCCGGTGGTGTAAAAACCTCTATTCTCAGCCATAATAAAAAACACTCCAATTAACTACTAAGTCAGATCACAGGCAATTTGCAAAAGGAACATGGAGGATATTATTGAGAGTAAGAATATATTAAACTAAATTCACCCCAGTACCGTAAATTTAATGAATATTAAACGTTGGATTAGCACAAGGGAAGAAAATTGGCAACGGTTAGACTCCCTTTTAAGCAAAATAGAGCGAAAAAGACTAAAATCCCTGAAATCGTCAGAAATTAGAGAGCTGGCTAGTCTTTATCGGTCTATAACAGCTGACTTAGCACGAGCGCGCACCTACAACGTGTCCCATACTTTATTTCAAAGTTTACAACTCCTAGCAACCCGTGCTTACACACAAATTTACCAAGGTTCTCGAAAACAAGAATGGGAAGGAGTCATACAATTTTACCGTTGGGGATTTCCAGCTATAGTACAACAGACCTTTCCCTATATCATTGCTGCTACAGGACTATTCATCTTAGGGATGTTAGTAGGTTGGTGGTATAGTTGGCAAGATCCCAAGTTTATGTCCCTACTGATACCTGAGAGTTTGATTTCCCAAGTTAGAGATCAGGGTGAGTTATGGATGGGTTCCATAGTCGGTATAGAACCCTTAGCATCCAGTAATATTATGATTAATAATATTTCTGTTTCCTTTTCTGCTGTTGCTGGGGGAATTACGGGAGGAATATTCACTATTTACATATTAGTATTCAATGGATTATTGATTGGCTCTATTGCTACTTTAGTGGCCGAAAATAATCTAGCCTATCCATTTTGGGCTTTTGTACTTCCCCATGGTGTCCTGGAATTACCTGCCATATTTTTTGCAGGGGGAGCAGGTTTATTATTGGGTAGAGGAATTCTATTTCCTGGTAAATATTTACGTCTAGAAGCAATTAAATATTACAGTTCCCTTGCTGCACAATTGGTTTTTGGAGTTGTACCATTACTAATGATTGCTGGAATAATCGAGGGGTTTTTCTCTCCCAACCCCATAATACCAGATCCAGTTAAGTATTTAGTGGGATTGGCAATATTTATTCTATTAGTGATGTACTGTAATCGTAAATAGTAATTAATAGAAAAATGAATAAATTATTATATAATATAGCCGACCTATCCTATAACACTATTTAAATACGCTAATCTTTCGTGAGGTAATTATGGAATTTAATATAGATAAACAAACTGTTCAAAATAAATCCCACTTATTGGAACATTTTAGAAAGCTGGTAGAGGAGAAAAGAAAAAACATTACAAAAAAAGTAAATAATGCTCCACAAAAATTAAGTAATGAAAAGCACAAGTTAGAGGCAAAGGAAATAAACACGGCAATATACCAAATTAAGGAGGGTTTTGTACGTAGGGTTATTGAAACTGCAAGGGAAAATAATTGGAATGATCAAGAGAAGTTATCATCGCTCCTTTTTGTGGTTTATTGCTCTCAAGTTGTGATGCTTGATTTACGTCATCAAGTTTGGGCTTATGAATATATGGCCTTTTCCCGAAGAGTTGGCGAACTCTGGGAGGATTTTGTCAAATTGCCATTTTTGCATCCACCCAGAACAGTGGATTTAGTTGAGTTTGTACCACCACTATTTTCCGATGTCATAAAGAATCTCAAACAAAGTACAGAAGAATATATTAGTGTATTACCTATTTCTTTAAAACAGAAACACGACCTAATGAAGTATTATGAAAAAGTGTGGGTATTAATTAATACTGGCAATATCAGCCTTGAGCTGGATTTTCATGCTACTATTAGAGGGAAAAAATTTAATATAGACTTTAAAAGTGGATTTGGATCCAACGAGAAAGGAAATACTAATCGGATGCTTATGATAGCAACTATCTATTGTAGTTTGTCAGACGAATATAATAATGTTTCATTTATTCGTGCTGAAGAAGATTCAAATAATCACTACTTTAGAACTCTAAAAGAATCCGGAGTCTGGAGTGCTTATTGTGGTCATCAAGCATATCGAAAAATTGCTGATTTTACGGAGTTTGATATTCATAATTGGATTAACTCAAACATTGACTGGGAACATGATCTATTAAATAGAACTGTTCAGGACTTTACTAATCGTAATTTAATGGGTTATCTGCAATGGTAAGTGAAACAATACTAAAAGATAAGTATCAAACTTATTTTACATCGAATAATTGTTTGTCCTCATATATGGTTGCACTTTTAAAACTGGAAAACAGTGACCAATTACTTGAACCCTCTGCTGGAGAAGGACATCTTTTAGAAGCAGCACTTCAATGTAACAATGCCATATCATCTGTCGCTTATGAATTACATCCAGAACATGCTAAAAAATTGCGTTCCAAGTTTAATGACGTTAAAAATGTCCAGATCAGAGAATGTGACACCATTTTTTGCCCGGATTTGGATTTATGCGAGTCTTTTGGCCGCAAATTTACTAAGATTTTAGGAAATCCTCCCTATGGTGCTTGGCAAGACTATGAGCGTCGTAATCAATTAAAAAAGAAATATCCGGGATTTTATATTAAGGAAACTTATACGGTTTTTCTCCTGCGTTGTCTCAAATTACTTGCAGATAACGGAAGACTAGTCTTTATTATTCCCGATACTTTTTTATATCTTCACCGTCATATTATGCTTAGGCGTTATCTTCTTGAGGAATTTACTATTGAAAGTATAGATGTCTTTCGTTCATCTTTATTTCCAGGTATTTCCTTTGGCTATGCGGGTCTTTGCGTTGTTTCAATTTTTTGTCAAAAACCACAATCTCATCATGGCTTTTATGTTAGATCTGTTGATAAATTGGCAAATTTGCACTTATCTTTGAATCTTAGGGAATACAATTCTGGCTATGGTTCTAATCATAATTATATTCTCCAAAAAGATATTCGTATTACAGAATCTTTATCCATTCCCATATCAGGGAATAATTCAGTTCTTGCTGAAATATCTGATCATACAACCAAAATGGTTGATGTTGCTGATTGTGTGACAGGTTTTTATTCAGGAAATGATAAATTATTCCTACGTAAAGCATCTGGTTTAGTCAAGGGATCTAAAGATTACTTATTAGTGGATCCTATTTCTATTGAACCTAATCCTTGTAATTTGAAAAATTCTCTGCGAGGAATAGAGGGAACAAAGCATTTTGTACCTATGCTTAAAGGTGGGGGCTATAATTTTCTGAAACCAACTCAATGGTATGTGGATTGGAGTTTAAAAGCAGTTGAATTTTATAAAAACAATAAGAAGTCTAGATTCCAAAATTCTTCCTATTATTTCAAAACAGGAATTGGCTTTCCTATGGTAACCTCTAAACGTCCAACAGCAGTATTAATTGAGCAGACTCTTTTTGATCAGTCTATAGTAGGAATTTTTCCTAAATCTTCCATTGATTTATTTTTCTTATTAGCTTATTGTAACTCTCCTGCTTTTTGGCATTGCTTAAAATCTATTAACCCTTCAGCAAATAATTCTGCTAAATATATTTTAAAAACTCCTGTGATTTTGCCAGATGAATATGTGATGCAAGACATCTCTTGTCGCACTCAGGAGTTAGTATTACAGATGAAACACGGTCATAAAACAAGATTGTGTGAAATTCTTGAGGAAGAAATCATTGCTTCTATTATGAAATATATCAATCAACAGATATCTTCTAAGCTGGTGAATACATCTGTTATGAATATATTTTCTAGTTTTTAATACTTCCTCAAACGGTAGAGGTGAAAGCACAAATATGTGAGTTTAGACAATCTAAACTCCATAAATAACTCATATAATTAAATAACCGCGCCAAACTAATGGTTGGTTTTTCGCACTTTTCTCAGGTATGAGTAGTCGCCAGCTTTTACCTTCCTTCTGAATTTGTAAATAGATATTAAAATGGTTGTGCGATTGAGTAATTTGTCTACTTGGTAATTTAACCCTCAAATCATAAACTCCTTCCAGATGATAACCCGGTAAATTTTCAATTGTGAGAGCTTGTTGCTGATTAATTACCAAATGTTCCACAGTAAACCCTTCAAAATCCAAATCTAGTTTTTGTTCCAGCTCCTGCTGAGCTTGCTCTATCTGCATACTGACCGCCTTAACAACTAACTCATAAGTTGGAATTAATACAAGACTACTACATGCAGTTATAGACAAAACTAATAAAGTTAAAATCCCTCCAAAAAGCAATCGTGCCATAATTACCCAAATTAAGTTAAAATACCAATGTAAAATATCTTAGAATCAATTAACTGGTTAATTAACTTGAGTAGTGAGAGCATACAGTAGCTTACCGCTGGTAAAAAATCCTCAGCAACTAGAAAGTCGCTTATCAGAAATCCCTCACGCACCAGGGGTTTATTTGATGCGAGATGACAGGGATACCATTATATATATTGGTAAATCACGAAAATTACGCTCTCGAGTACGTTCTTATTTTAGGGATTACACAAATAAAACCCAACGCATCAATACAATGGTGCAGCAGATCACAGACATTGAATTTATCCTTACCGATACAGAAGCGGAAGCATTAGCATTAGAAGCAAATCTAATCAAACAGCATCAACCATATTTTAATGTTCTACTTAAAGATGATAAAAAATATCCCTACCTATGTATCACCTGGTCAGAAGAATATCCGCGACTGTTTATCACCCGTAAACGTCAACGGGGAACACAAAAACTTCAAGGAGATAGACCACACAAGGATAAATATTATGGACCCTATACAGATTCAACCCTATTGCGGGGAGTTTTACATATATGCCAACAGATATTTCCCATGCGACAAAGACCTCAACCTTTATTTAAAGACCGTCCTTGTTTAAATTATGATATTGGTCGCTGTCCGGGAGTATGTCAAAAGTTAGTTTCTGTAGAAGACTATCATAAAGTTGTAGAAAAAGTGGCTATGGTATTTCAGGGAAGAACGGAGGAACTAATTGATATTTTAACATTACAAATGGAAACCGCCGTCAGTGAATTAAAGTTTGAAGCTGCTGCTGGAATTAGAGATCAAATTATTGGTTTAAAATCCCTAACTGCTCGTCAGAAAGTATCCCTACCCGATGATACAGTTTCTCGAGATGCTGTTGCTTTAGCCACAGACAATCAACAAGCCCATATTCAGTTATTTCAAATTCGTGCTGGCAAATTAGTAGGAAGATTAGCTTTTGTAGCCAATGGTCATGCTGACCCAGGAGAGATTTTACAGCGGGTTTTAGAAGAACACTATCAAACTGCAGATAGTGTGGAAATTCCCACAGAAATATTGGTGCAATATGAATTACCCCATGGAGATATTTTAGCTGATTTTCTTAGGCAACGTAAAGGCAAAAAGGTGAATATTATTACTCCTTTGCGACAAACTAAGGCAGAATTAATTGAGATGGTAGAGAAAAATGCCCAGTATGAATTAAAAAGAATGCAAAAAATGGGTGAGGTTAATCAAAAATGTCTGGAAGATTTAGCAGAAATTCTGGGTTTATTAGATTTACCTCATCGGATTGAAGGTTATGATATTTCCCATATTCAAGGTAGTAATGCGGTAGGTTCCCAAGTAGTTTTTATTGATGGTCTACCAGCTAAACAATATTACCGTCACTATAAAATTAAAAACTCTAATGTTACTATTGGTCATTCTGATGATTTTGCCAGTTTAGCGGAAGTTATTTATCGTAGGTTCAGACAGTATATTGAAAATCCCCAATTACCAAGACAGGGAAATGATGACTGGCCAGATTTAATTATGATTGATGGGGGTAAGGGTCAATTATCTACGGTTGTGAATATTTTACAAGAAGTTGACTTATTCAAGGATTTACAAGTGATTAGTTTAGCAAAAAAAAGAGAAGAAATCTTTTTACCAGATGAGTCTCAACCTTTGATAACTCAAACAGAGCAACCGGGTGTGCAACTGTTAAGAAGACTTAGGGATGAAGCTCATCGATTTGCTATAGGTTTTCATCGTCAACAGAGAAGTAATCAATGGCAAAGGTCTTGTTTGGATGAAATTTCTGGTTTGGGTGTCCATCGACAGAAACTATTATTGGGTCACTTTCGCACTATTGATTATATTCGTCAAGCAACAGTTCAGCAATTAGCAGAAGCTCCTGGAATTGGATTGAAGTTGGCACAGCAAATTTTTGCCTATTTCCATCCTTAAAGTAATGATACGCTACAAATAAAGAGCGATCTTTTCCAATCGCATTTATATCTCATAGGGGGTGTTGGGTTTAGTTCTTCTTCCGGTTTAGGTTTAATTGGATGCAGAAAATCTTGATTAAAATCTGTCTTCCTGGTTTTTGGGACTGATTATGTTTTTCTTCAATTAACTGTTGTGTCAATAGTTCTATGCGGTTTTCATATTCTTGTTGCTGATTTAAATTTTGCTGTGATTGTAATTGGGCTTCCCTAAGTTTATTTTGTAGTTCCAATGATTCATTTTGGCACTGAGATTGTAATTGAGCTATTGATTGATTCAAAAGACCAATTTTATTATGCAACTGCTTAATTTCTTGCTCAAATTCACTTCTTTGACTATCTATTTGGACTTGTTGTAATTCACGTTCCTGAATTTTTTCCGCCAGGTCTATTTGCAGCTTCCTATTATTTTCTTGTAGTTTTTTTTCTCTTTTTCGAGCTAAAGTATGTTCTAAGGTCATCAAAATAATCATTACAATAGTGGCAATTATAGCGACAGCATAAGACTCAATCCAACCACTAGTAAAAAAGGGATTAGCACTTCGTTCAGTTGCACGAGGATTAGCGTATACCGATTGAGGAAAAATAGTAGGGGGATCAAGCAGCAGGTCATAAGGAGGATTTTTTAATTCTTCAGGGTTAAGAGCTGCTCTCCAAAATATGGGTGTTGAAGAATTTTTCCCAGAATAGGAGATAATATTTTTTCCGTTTGGATCTGTAACTATTAAACCAAATAAGTGGGTGGGTGGAATTAAATATAAGATGAACGTAGGTTGGGTTGAAGTATGAAACCCAACGCCCGCATGGGTAACCCAATGAATATTAGAAGCAATTATACTACCTATACCTGTGAATATAGATGTTATTATACCCAGTCTAATTAATACTTCTTTTCCTCGAATTCTATTTATTGATGTACTCATTTTATATTCCTTAACTTGGTAAGTAAACTAAGGCTTAGATACTGTATATCATATTATTAATGTAAATTTACCATTGTCTTGATTATTGGTGCTTCGCAATCCCGTTTATATCCCATGGGGGTGTTGGGTTATTAAACTCAACCCAACCTAGATTATTCGCATTTCACATTCGGATCCTGCTTGATCAAAGATTGAGGATAAAGGTTTTTGGTAAGGATATAAATCAATTATTTCAAGGGTTTTGGGGTAGGGGGTAGAGTGTTTTTAAAAACATGAGATCGCAAAGCACTCCACACGCGAGATTGCTACTTTAAAGGATGTTTTAAGTTCTGGGACGATCGCATTTCTCTAGTTGTTCATGCGATCGCTAATTTAATAGCACTTCCCAAAGGGAAGTGCGCTTCGTAAAGAAGTTTCACGTTGGGACAAATCTGATGTTTCCATTAATTCTGCTTCCTTGGAGGGAAGCGGGTTCTTAGTAAAGTATATGTGGACATTTTTTGTATGTCATTTCCATTAATTCCACTTCCTTTGAGGGAAGTGCGCTTTAGTGCATACCAAGGACTTACGCAAAAAGGAAAGTATGGGTAATTTATTAAGTCCTATTAGATGTGGTTAGGGGAAAAATTTGTAAACAATTAGAAGGATCTTTTGTTAATTGCTGAACAAAATCTCGCCGTAATCCACTGGTTGCACCAAACACAGTTATCACCTGATAATCAATCCCTGTTACATAATTTAATTGACGAATCCAAACAGGGGAGGGAATAGAAGATTTTCCACACACTTTTTCCTTCTTGTAAAAAGAAGGACCATGCAATACAGAAAGCGCAAAACATTTGTTACCACTTTGTTTTCCTTCACAGACGAAAATTTGACAATTTTTATCGACTGATTCAATCCATTCTCTACTTGTAGTCTGAACGGTTTTTAACTCATTATAGTCAAATTCTATCAGACTAAAAGTACGTAAACCTCTATAAAAGTCTTTGAGTCGGGTTCGGAATAATTCTTGAAATTCTAATATAGTATCAGGTAAATTCCAAAATTCGCCAGTTGTATCTGGGGGAATTAAAGTGGAACCGCGCCAATATGGATTGCTACTTCTCTTATAACAGGGTCGTCTTGCGCCTTGTCCAACCCCTCCTAAACGAAACATTAACCAAGTTAAATTATAGAGTAAAAGGCTTAAAGCTTGTTGTCTATTTTCTGGTAAATTTTGTGATTGAGAATTGTGGTGCAAGGTTAATTTACCTGAGAGAAAATTTGGTAAATCTTGCGAGTAATTTTCTTTAACTTCTATTTCTTCAATTTCTACCCGAAAAAGTCCTGTGTGAGAATTATCTGTTCTTGGATTTTTTTCAAGTCCTCCAAATATTTCCATCTCTAATCTTTTAACGTCACCAGGTGATAAAACCCCTAATGCTAGAGTCCGAAACCAATACCGTATCATTGACCGAAAAGCGGTGGGGCGGACTTCTGAAATTGCTTTCCCTCTGTATTTCCCAATATTGTTTCGTTGCCAGTATTCGAAAGAATATGACCCATGAATCAATTGACCTTGTAATTCAAATTTAATCCTGAGAATAGGAGATAGAGGAACAATAATTTCCTTATCTTTAAGTTCTTTAACAAATTTTATTGATGGTCTTAATTTTCCATAACCAGTATTTACTCTATAACCGATTCCCTCAATTAATCCTTTAATTAACCAATTCCTAACTTTATATAAAATATCCTCCTCTTCATTGTTTTGTTTTGGAGAATATTTTGTTCTCCGTAAACCAATTACAAAAGAGGGGTTTTTTAAAGATAGAAAAATGCTAGGATTAGGATTACTATATTCAGGCGTTTTATCTCCATTCCATGTCCAAAGCATATTGGTCATATCACCCGATAATCCAGCTTTTTTATCCTTTCCAGGTAATGGATAAGCATCTAGAAAAATAACTTTTCCCATACTAGATTTTGTTTCAATATCCCCGAAAATATCTTTAACTTCCCCTTCCGTTATTGTTGAATCTTGCATGGCTATAGCGCGGGCAATACCTCTGAGCGTACTACTGGGAATATAAGGCATTCCTAACGCATCAAACACTGGTAACAACATCGATTCTGGTCCCTTATGTCCCCCCACTCGTATACGCCAAGGACATTCAACTTCAAAATGAGTATCCGCTAATCTAATTATCCGTTCAGTTAATCTTTTTAAGGGAATTGACCAATCCTGATCTTTAAACTCCTCGAATAATTCTAGAATTGTTCCACTATCAACAGTAGTATCCTTAGAAGGGGAACGCATCCAACGCAAATATTCAACAAAACTAGCATCCTTACTAGGTTGAGATTCTAAGTTTTTAATCCAAGGGTTCGGTAACATAATCACCACTCAAAGTAAATGAACATAAGAAAAATCAAATTCAGTCAAATTCATGATTTTGGATAAATCGCTTCCGCCCAAAAAGCAAATTCCCGCGCAACTTCTAGAGCTAATCCAGTTAATCCTAAATATTCAGACCCTGATAAATTATTTTGGGTTAAATAATCTAATCCTCCCTTGTCAATAAGAGTAGTCACCGGAGGAAGGTTACTTGTAGGTTGACTGGGTTGACTAGGTTGATTAAGTCGTCTAATAATAATAGGTGGGTTAGCAAGATTAGGCGGTTTAGGTTTATTAACAGAAATAGCTTGCTGATTAGATTGAGTGGGTTGTGGAGGAGTTAAATCTTTGTCTAGGGAGCCAAAATGAATCTCTTCTAAAATCTGAAAAAAACATTTGACAACTTTGCGTTTATTTTCTTGCGATAGGGCAAATTCTTCCGCTTTGAGTCTTAATAACCCCCAAGTGGCAATATAATTATAAAGCTCAACAGCTTGACCTTTTTGCTCTCTCTTATCATCAGCACTTGTTTTAGCGTTTAACTGATTTAGCTGAGAATACACTTTACTAGAAATAGTACGAGGATCATAGGTAAACATTATTTACTCCTTATTTATCGTTGTACGTCCAAATTTCCACAAAACCACGCCCTAAACTTTCTTGTCCCCCAATTTGAAAAGTTTCATGTGACCTTAAAAGAGTTTTTAAACATTCTTGGGCCTGCGCAGCATTTCTATTAGCATTTGTCGTTGTTCCCCAAGGAAAATACATCAAGGTTTCTGGGGGAATCGCTTCTTCATACCGAAAACCACCATCAACATTTTTGTTTTCATCTAGCTTAATTTTCACTTGTTGCCATAAACTTAATTGAACCAATACTTGACAGTCTCTATCTGTTAAAACTAATGCTTGAGATATGATATCTGTTTCTGTACTTCCTGGAGGTAGATATTCTTTCCATTCATTTCCCCAGGGTATTAAGTCTCCCCTTTTAAAAATGGCATCTTTTAGATAAAGATTCTGGTTATTCCCCCCGCTAAAACTCCCTGGTTCCGGAATTTGTACGTTTGGCTGAGTCAACCGTGACCAACGACGCAACAAAAAGGGAGATGTCACCCAAACCACCCCATGACTCAGAGAAGGAACCGGAAACCACAGAATTGACCCATCTCCTACCCATAATTGACCTTGGGTGAGATTCTCATCTGCACACTCAGGATTGCGCACATCCTCCAGGGTATTTCCCCAAAGTTGATTACGTAGATTACTATCGGTTTCCGCTCTTAAACGACCCCGTATGGTGCTAGAAGGAAGATAAGGAAGGTTAGTATGGGTTTCCCGTGCAATACCGACTAGGTTGCTTTCTTGACTTGTTCCCCCCGTATGTAAGGGCGAAAGTAAATATAAATGGGCTATGTTTGTCCTCATTGGTTTATCCCCCACAAAAGTTTGCCATAGTTAAGTGTGTAAAAACTTTTCAACCATTGTTGCTTTGAGTCATTTTTAGGTAAAAGGTGTGTTAGTTTTGATGGCAGTTTTTTAAACCGATACACCGTCCCTGATGGCACAAATGCTCGTTGAGGTAATAGGGCAAATTCTTTGTCTCCTTGCTCCCCATTTGTTGACCTCTGTTTAATTTGCTCATCTTTATTTTCATAACCACCTATTTTACGCCTGATTTGGGAAACACCACCCCACAATAAAGGGCGATCGCTCGCACATCCTGCTAAGATAGATTGCCAATCAGAGGGATAAATGCCATAAACAGCTTCTTCCTTAACCCCCAGTCCGGGTGTGAGTAAATAAGCAAAGTTTCCCTTTTTCGGGGGGTCAGAATTAAACATTCTTCTTTCTGTGTCAGGTACTTGAAAAGGGGTCACTAAAGCTCGGTGTCCTTCACCACCCAAACGGATCACCGTTTCTGGCAATTCAACGCTAATCCCTGCAACTAATCGCCAACCTGGTTCTAGACGAATTGCTACTTCAGTGAAATAGCCATCTTCGTCTTTTACCTGTCGCTTATTGGCCTGCATTTGAATATGAGGCATAATCTGCACATCCCAAGGGGTTTCCTGAAAATGTGTAGGTTCTGTCAGCTCTTTTCCTTGCAAATATTCGCTTAAAGCTTGTGCTGTAATCCAAGGATAGGGACGACAGAAAAATTCTCCTTGCTTGAGCTTTTTAAAAGGCGCTACCATTGGAGCTAATCTCTCCACCTCATCGAACACCAAATGTTTCCAAGCTTCATCCGTTAGATCCACAGGTTCAAGGCGTAAAGTTCGATGCCATTTTGGGGACTGCTTTTGTAAATTATCTTCTTCTGTTGTTTCCTTATCTGTTGTGCTCCAACTCACTGCAAGTAAATCTTTAGGAGTGGGGAAACACAATCTATCTTGGGGATCTAAGAGAAATGGCCCCAGAAAATCTAAATCCTTGGTATGTTTGTCTAAAGCAGAGCGCAATGATTGAAAAACCGTACCGGGAAAGGGAGGAAAGAGTCCTTTTGCCCAAGCACTTTCACCAGGACTAAAAGGTTTAGCATCCCGAAATAACAATACGTCTATTGGTTCTATCTTATACCAGTACATTTGCCGTTCATTCATAATTTATTGTTGAGTTTCACCCCATTTCACTTGTTCCATCATTTTCTCATTCCAGAAGGCACTAAAACGCAGAAGATTAGCTAAGTCCTTCTCGGTAGTGCCTAAAGGCGGTTGTTTTTCAGTTTTATTTTGATTTACTTGATTATAGGTTTGATAAGCCCAGTTTTCCCACTGATCCAACCAATTGAGTAAGTTTTCTTGAATACGAGAATCTAATGTTTGATTTGGACGGTTGATGATCACTTGTGCGGCTTTTCTAAATAGATGATTGCTTTCGGTAATACAAGCATGGCGGGGTAATTCTTCGGCTAATCGATAAAACAATGTACTTAAATCTTCCTCATAATCCTGCATAAAATTCCACCATAAGTCTAATAACTCCCCCTTCATCAAAGCTTCTGAACTGTTATCCGAACCATAAATTACCCGAAAACAGAGTCCGTCTTTTCCATATAACTTTTTAGCCCGGTCTTTTTCAGCAGACCACAGGCTTTCTAGTACGGTAGGAAGAGGTACACTTTTATGAGCAATGACAATACCTATACTCATAGTTGCTCCATCTCCCATGGTAAAATAGGGACGTTTTTTTAATCCTTGCAGATCTTTTTTAGGGGTCCAGTAACCACCATCCGTACTGAATTCTCCCTCTGGATCTGAACCCCCACACCAAGCAGCACGGAGCGATCGCAAATAACCCGGTAAATCTGCCAGAGATAACACTGCCATCACATCATCCCCACCGCTATAGACCACCTTACCACAATAGCGTTTTTCTGTCAGATAAGGTACCAAACGATTAGAAAAATCTAATAGAGCGCGGTTCAAACCCACATGGGTTGCGGGTCCCATGCGTTTTTTAGTTGCTAGTAAATCCGGGTAATCTTGATGATTTTTAACATTTTCTGCGATCGCTTCCGTGATTAGATACTCCTCATAGTTCTTTAACTTTGACCCGGAGACATACTTACCCATACCATCCCCATCTCCAAGGACAATCACCCACCAATCAGCCGGACTAGCTTCGCCAAAACCTCCTTTCTTATGAGCCTGTTGAACCAAACCTCGTAATTTTGCTGTTTCTTGGGCATTACAATTCATCTCATCAGCTAACCATTTACTGGAAAACATGACTCCATTAAAATTCTGTCCATTCCTATTATGTGGATTAATTTCCCTATCAACTTTTGGTATTTGATAAGCAACAGCACGGGTTCGAGAAGCAAAAGTCTTTACCTTGTCAGGTAAATCCTCAATAATCAATGTATTAAGATAACCCCAATAACTGCGTGTTTTGTTTCCCCCCTTGCAGAAATCGTCATAAGTAAATCGAGCTGCAGCAATAGAACTTAAATTAGGAAAACGAATTAAATTATCATAGTTAGTATCATTTCCCTCTCCCAGATTAATTCCCAAAGATTCAGCCACTCCCCCATATCGCCAAGCCATGCGTTTTGTTAATTCAATGGCATTTAACTTCTCCGAACCATTAAATAGACCCGGATAAACTTTAGCCATTAATCGCCAGAATAAACCCATTGATCTGGCTGAAAGTCCACCTCCATTTTTAAACTGACCGTGATAATGCAATTGGGGATGAACTACGCTAAATTGACCGGATAAAGTAGAACGTTCCCCAGGAGCTGTAGGAATTGCCCAGGTGCGAGTATTTTTTACAGCTTGAATAGACTGTGCTAACCGTGCTTGTAATGCTCCCCACCAAGTACCAGTGTTTATCTGGTCGTAGAGTTTTTCTTCAGCTGTTGTAGGTATAGATTCGGTAAAATTAGGAGGGTTAATCACATTTTGTGCTTGTTTCCATTGCTGATAATTTTCCACACTAGGATTAATACTTAATAACCGGTCTGGATTGCCTAAAGGTACTGCTGTCCAGTAAGTTTCCCAAGTTTTGTCTATTTGTGCTTCCCACAGTTTATTCCACTCCCAACAGCTACCATCATTACCCTTATGCCATTTATCCAAATCTTGTTGGCACAATTCTTGTATTTCCTCATTATCAGAAAATTCCTCTAATATTTGAGTTATTTTACCTGTATTTTGAGAATCCTTAAGGAATTTGATAGTTCGTTCTTTCACATCTTTTCTAACTTTTTGAGCAATTGCAGAGTATTCTTGAGTTAAAAATTCTCTCAGAGTTTTACCTAATTCTCTAGCTGCTTCCTTACCGGGAACTAAAACCGTAATCACATTAGGAAATCCAGCTGTACTCAAACTTGTAGAAACCCCATCATGAAATCTACCAACCGGATCTGTTTCGTTTTGAAAACTAGCGAAGTAGTCAGCAAAATCCGGATATTTTTTAATAATTAAAGCATCCACAATTTCTTGACTCCAAAGAGAAGGAGTAATAACCGCATCCGGTCCATATAACTCAGCGATTTTCCAGCAGAGTTTAACACTCAGATAGTGGAGTAAATATGAACCAGCCCAGAAATCTAAAAACTTTCGGGATGCTTTGATAAATTCTTGTACTGGGGAGAAAGTAAACAGTAGCAAATAAGGGTGTTGGTGTTTATTTTCGGGTTGCCAACGTGGGGGATACATTGCCCCAACTAGAGCGGAAACGGTACTTTTATAGCTATATAGGGGACAATCAGGAAGGATGCTATGAGCGGGATAGAGGAAAAAATCATTTTGGTTTTGTTGGATGAGTTCGGGATAAAATCGCCAAAACCACCAAAAAAGTTTTTCTATATCTGTTTCGGAGGCAATTTCTGGAGGAATTTCTGGTATGGAGGATTGTGAAGTAATATTTCGACTTTGTCCGCTAATAGGATGCTTGACTCTATTAATATTAGTGCCTGGGATCTCTGCCAGATTAACCCGATCTGAGGAACTAGCTATTTGCTCAGGTAACTCTCCTGGAGGAATAGAAGGCCATTGTTGCAGAATAGAGTGGTCTTCTAGCAAGGCATAAAGTTTACGAGAATAGAAATTAGTTGAATTAATAGGTGAATCTGATTCTGGCATAATCATAAATCGCTAAAGCTTTTACCTTATCACGAAAATAAAGATACTTAATTAAAATAATTGATGATTTTGTTTTGTAAATCCCTAGCTTTAACCTGTGTTTACTTTTATTAGTTCCGCTTCCACTGAAGGAAGCGGTCTTTTTTGTAACACCAGACATTTCATGGGCTGATACTTTATTGAGTTTCCATTAATTCTGCTTCTTAGATAGAAGCGGTCTTTTTTGTAATACCAGACATTTCACGGGCTGATACTTTATTGAGTTTCCATTAATTCTGCTTCTTAGATAGAAGCGGCGTACCCCTTATTCTAATCCCTTACTCTTACCGTTGTCTAGACCCACTTGGCTAATTTGGCAAAATTTCTCTGTTTTTCACAGCAAACTCCGCAGCGCGATCGCCTTTTAAGGGATGCGGCCGCCCTGACACCAGCTCCCTTACCGACCCCGCAGCACGAAGGTCAGCGAGGCGAGAGCGAAGTTTACGAGCGCAGGTTCGACCCAGTTTCTGTTGGGCGACCGATTGCTGCTCGCATAGCTTCTGAAGTTTGCTGTCAGCGAAGGTAATATCCATCGATGGAACTATATTTTAGTTTACCATTTTGGTAAATATTTTGCTGCCATTATAATTCAATCAGATTTGTCCTATTTTACACTTTTTTACCAAGCGATCGCTCTTAGTGATTATCCTCCGGTTCCTTCTCAAGGGAAAATTTTGAAGGTGTTGAAGGGCGATTGCGAAGCACTCGCACTCGCGAGATGGATACTGTCCATCTAAAACACTATGATTAGCATCGCGCTTTCCAGTTTTTACTGAACAGATTTCGAGAAGATTTTTTTGTGGATAACTCACTATGGTTTTTCCTCCAATTCCATCACTACAACTGCTTTTAATAATGGTAAAGAAAGCTGAACCGTAGCCCAGACAACCGCCACATCAACCTGCCAATATTCATGTACAAGCATATCCTTCATACCTGCTATAGATTTCCAAGGTATATCTGGATACTGTTCACGGCGTTCATTAGGAATTTTTTTAACAGCTTCCCCAATAACTTCTAATAACTTCACCACCGCCAAAGTTTTCTCTCTGTTGGACTCAAAAGCCTCATAACTAACACCATTTACAAACAAACCAATTTCTGTAATAGCGTCTAAAATATCCTGTAAAAATTCCGTATAACTACGCTTCATATATAAATAGCCTCAGCCAAAACACGCTCACGAATCCGGGGTTTAAGCCCGTTCTTAGTAACAACATCCACCTTCAAGCCAAACAACTGACTTAAATAATCCCTAAGTTCCACTAACATAATAAAAGTAGGCGCTGTTTCATAATCAACCAAAATATCAACATCACTTGCTTCCGTCTCCTCACCCCTAGCATAAGAACCAAAGATCCCAATTTCTGTAATTTGATAAATTTCACAGAGAGATTGCTTTTGTAGTGATAAAAGTTGTCGGAGTTCATCAAAGGTTTTCATCACATTTCATCCTAATAAAACTTAAAATACAGTCAAATTAATCTTAACAAACACAATTATTTCAGCATCCCCTCTAATTTCTCCATCCCCTGCTGAATTTCCACCTCTAACTTCGCTAAACTAGCCAGAATTTCTTGAGGTGCAAGATGATCAACCTGCTCATGCACAACTTCCTTGTAACGATTCAAACTTAGATCATAACCTTGAGCCGTGCGGAGTCGCTCCCGTTCCGTAGTATTCCGCAGTTGCCAATGACTCAACACATCCGGGAGATTATTTTTAAGATGCTCATCTTCCGTTAACGGCACAGTAGGTACAGTTCCTAACTTATCCTCAGCAAGCAAAGGCGCTCTTTTATCTTCCAAACTCCAACCGTCAGCATTGACATTGTAGAACCAAACAAAATCAGTTCCCCGCAAAAGGCGGATTAGCCAATACCAGGGTATAAGCTTCCTCATCCCATGATGAAAATGTTCCTTCAGCTTAACATCGCGCAAAACTTCCGGGTGATGTTCCCGTAAATATTAGAGCTGTTGGGAAATAAAAGCATATTTCCGGATGACAGAACTTCATGACAGAACTTCCCCCATCCCGATTGAATTTATGCTGCATCTAAATAGAAGTTCCATAGCCCTGCAGTGACCAACATCAAGTGATCATCAAAATCGGGCACACGATTCCTATAGATAGAATGTACACAGTTATATCTCTTAATTCCAGAATGAGCGTGCTTACACACAACTCGCTGACGACTGAGTTCTCGATTCTCCTCCTCGATTTCTTGGACAAGACTGAAATGCAATCTCAGTCTTTAACCAGTAAGTGCCAAATTATTATATTTTTCATTAGGTCTACTATTGGCTGTATTGTGACCTGTACTCTTTGTAAGATCCCTCTATTGCTCGCAGCAGGCGACTTAGGTTTGTTTTGAAGTCCCCCGGATTGGCGAGAAACATCTCAGCTCCAAAGATAGGATCGCCGTCCTTGTCTAAGTGACATTTGATCACTTTAATCTTCTGGTTAGCAATGTTGCAACCCTCAAGTCTCCGCAGACGCATCTGCGGTGATTTATCCTCCTGTATAAAGCCCATAAACATGCTAAAAAATGTTGGATCATTTTCATATATTTGTATCCAAAAGGTACGTCCCTCACTACGGAAAGAGATGTCGCCATCATTATCTATTTTAGGGCGGAAGCCCTCATTAGCCAAATGGCTTGAGTATATTTCTTGTAGTTGCTGCTTAGTATAGGTTTGTGCTTTGGCAGTACCAAATCCTAGGGTAAAGGTGATCAAGGTGGTGACGAGAGTGGCTTTGATCATGATAACGGCGGAGTGGAAAATAGGGATAGAGGGACGGGAGGAGGAGTAGATGGTTTCCATAGTTAAATTGCTAGACTTAGTAAAAAAAGGTGGTTTCAATTGACTTTTGTTGTTGCGTGAATCTTTTCCCAAAATCTAGTTATTCAGGAAATTTGTTAGAAACTTTGGATTCGGTTGATAGGGTTTAGACGGAGCAGTAAAAGTTCTGTCCAATCCTTACTTTGGCAATCTATTAACCTTCTGGATGGTGGTAATGAAGAGTCTCTTGATTCAATAGCCATTCTCAATGTATTAGAGACAGGCATCTCAGAAGGAATACGTGTTTGATATGATCTAACCTGATAACGACAACTTTTGTTCTCAAAACTGGGTTTTAGAGGTACAAAAGGTGATATTACTAAGTATGCTAATACGATTATACCAATTGTTTTACTCATTTGTAATATTTTTGTAAGGGTTAAAAATGATTTGACTAACTATATTCACTATTTCCTTTGGCAGTCTATTATCCTTATAGACGGTGGTAAGGAGGCGTCTCTGGATTGAATAGCCATTCTTAAAGTGTCAGAAACAGGCATCCCCGAAGGAATACTTGTTTGGTATGGTATAACTTGATAACGACAATTTTTGTTGTCTAACTTGGATGATGTAGATTGCCGATGTACAGAGGAGGATTTTTTTCCATCCATAATATGTCTAATGGCTTTCCTCGTACTACTAGTTCGATATCTCCGCCGTTTTCTATTTAAGGGTGCAGCTTCTGCGGAAGAAGTAGAGAAACTAAGATCATTGCTATAATTAGATCTATTTAAAAAAGATTCAGTAGAAATATTTAAAAATAAACTACAACTGATTGTACTAGTAGTCAGCAAAGCAAGCATTAAGAGTCGTTTCATAAAGGAAGACATTGAAATTTATACTGTTATCATAAGACACTGCTTGCTCCTTGTATCTACCCTAAGATAGATATTTAATCCATCTTAGGGTAGATATTGAAACAATCACCTGTAGATAAAATAACCTCATACTAAGGTTATCTTTCTATTTAATACAGCAACTTGATAAAAAACTTACTCAGTGTAACAGTACAAATCCAGAACTATAGAACATATAGTAAGCTAAATATGGATAGACCCGTACAATAAAGCGAGCTTCCATAGGGAGTGCTTCGCGATCGCCTGTTCACTCAAAAAATACTGTGTTAGAATAGGGACTGGAGGAAAGGAATATAGAAATGCGATCGCAAGAGAGAGACTAAACTTGATAAAACTAGAAGAGCTAAAACAAGGGTCAATAATAAATGGCATTCTACCTGGTCAAGCTGTTACAGTCATTGATGCCAAGTGGTTTGGAACAGAAACAGTTGAATTAACCTACAAAGATATCCACGGTAGTCCTCACACAGAACTAGTTTTCCGAGATAGTGAACAAAGCCTACAAATTGTAAACGAGGGAAAACCCTGGAGCTTTGATGGTGATGGGGAAACATTGTGCCTAGTTTCCGAAGCTCATCGCATTAACCTAGCTTATCTATTTGACCCACTTCTAGCCGTTCACACATCACTAGTAGAACCTTTACCCCATCAAATCACTGCTGTTTACAGTGAAATGCTCAATCGCCAACCTCTCCGCTTCCTTCTTGCTGATGACCCAGGCGCCGGAAAAACTATTATGGCAGGGCTATTAATCAGAGAACTACTAATTCGTGGGGATCTAGCCCGTTGTTTAATTGTCTGTCCAGGAAGTTTAGCGGTCCAATGGCAAGATGAACTACATCACAAATTTCACCTCCATTTCCAAATCCTCACTAATGAACGTATAGAAGCAGCTATAACTGGTAATGCTCTTGATGAAATGAACTTGGTTATTGCCAGACTAGATAAACTCAGTCGCAATGATGACTTACAAAAAAAACTCCAGCACACAGATTGGGATCTGGTCATTTGCGATGAAGCTCACAAAATGTCCGCCTCGTTTTTTGGTGGAGAAATTCGAGAAACCAAACGCTACAAATTGGGCAAACTCCTCTCCACCCTCACCCGCCATTTTCTCCTTATGACCGCCACACCCCATAATGGCAAAGAAGAAGATTTTCAATTATTCCTTGCCCTCCTGGATGGAGATCGCTTTGAGGGGCGATTCCGGGATGGTGTTCATGTATCAGACACATCCGACCTGATGCGTCGTATGGTTAAGGAAGAATTACTCAAGTTTGATGGCAAACCACTGTTTCCAGAAAGAATTGCCCATACAGTTAGTTATCCACTCTCTGACCAAGAAGCTCTTCTTTACAGCAAAGTAACAGATTACGTCCGAGAAGAATTTAACCGAGCAGAAATGCTCTCTAATAATGGCAGAAAAGGAACAGTCGGCTTTGCCCTCACCATCCTACAACGCCGTTTAGCCTCATCCCCAGAAGCCATCTATCAGTCCTTGAAACGACGACGAGAAAGACTAGCAAAACGAGTCAGAGAAGAACAACTACTCAAACGAGGAAAAAACCTAGAAGTAGAAAATGGTAGTATTATTGACCAAGAAGACATAGATGATGACTTAGAAAATAGCGATAGCACAGAGCGGGAATCCACCATAGAAGAAGTAGTAGATCAAGCCACAGCAGCACGTACAATTGCTGAACTAGAATTTGAAATCAGCCAACTAAAAAACCTAGAAGACCTAGCCAACAGCGTGCGTCTAAGCGGGAAAGACCGCAAATGGGAAGAATTCTCCCATCTACTCCAAGATAAAGCAGAAATGTTTGATCAAGGAGGATATCGACGTAAAATAGTCGTCTTCACTGAACATAGAGACACCCTTAACTACCTCAAAGATAAAATTGCCAACCTCCTAGGTAACTCAGAAACCGTAGTCACCATACATGGAGCTATGGGAAGAGAAGACCGCAAAAAAGCAGAAGAAAACTTCAAACAAGATAAAGAAGTACAAGTCCTCCTTGCCACAGACGCAGCAGGTGAAGGTATAAACCTACAAAGAGCCCATCTCATGGTTAACTACGACCTCCCCTGGAATCCCAACCGCCTAGAACAAAGATTTGGTCGCATTCACCGTATTGGACAAACGGAAGTATGTCATCTCTGGAACCTGGTCGCCCATGAAACCCGAGAAGGAGACGTTTATCGCACCCTCCTAGAAAAACTAGAAGCCGAACAAAAAGCTCTAGGAGGACAGGTTTTTGACGTCTTGGGCAAGGCGATCGCCGGCAAAGAGTTGCGAGAACTGCTCATTGAAGCCATTAGCTTTGCCGACAGAAGCCCCACGCTCCTAAGAGTGAGCGTGGGATGAATGGCGCGTGAGTTGACGACAGTTCCCTGACTAATAGGGAACATGGAGAAAACGAACACTGTCTTATTCTGCTAGGATGATATGTAATCGCTGTAACATATCTCCAGTAAAGGCTTTGCGCCTATATTTTGTCGTTAAAACTAGATGTACTTTTAAGTCACTGACTGACCTTCCCTTTGAAACAAAATCATTTTTCATAAGCTTCTTGCCATATTTCTCATAATTAGTGTATACTAGAATAGTAACACCAACATCAGAAAAAGGCGATAATCAGGTGCGGATATCCTATCAATACAAAATTAAACCGACAAAACAGCAAGCAGAAAAGATTGATAAAACGCTAGAAATGCTGCGCTATCAATACAATTATTTGCTGGCTCAACGGTTTGATTGGTATGAACAAAATCGTTCCCCTATTAATAGATGTTCCATATTCGTTTGTCATTTACCAGAACTCAAAGAGCAACCTAATTATTACAACCAAAAAGCATCATTAACTCAACTTAAAAAAGACCGTCCTTGGTACAAAGAGATTCATTCTCAGGTGCTACAGGAAGTCGCAAAGAAAGTTGAGTTAGCTTTTGACCGATGGTTAAAAGGTGATAGCAACAGCAAAAAGTCTGGTAGACCTAGATTTAAAAGTACGGGACAATATAAAACATTTACTTTTCCTCAATTCAAACAACATCACTTTGTCAATAACAAGATTACGCTATCAAAAATAGGCGATGTTAAAGTAATTGTTCATCGTCAAGTTCCCGACGGGTTTCAAATTAAAACTGTATCTGTCACTAAAAAAGCAGACGGGTATTATGTAACTCTAAGTCTTGACGACAAAACAGTTCCCACAATTAAGCCTGATTTTAATGCTAATAATATTGTTGGTATTGATGTCGGATTGATTGATTTTATTGTCACCTCAGACGGTGAAAGAATTGCCGCACCTAAGTTTCTACGCCAAGCTGAACGCAAGTTAAAATCTGCGCAACGTCGTGTCTCTCGTCGGAAGAGAGGTTCTAATCGCCGTAAAAAAGCGATTAAAAAACTGGGTATTCTACACAAGAAAGTTGTTGATACTAGAAAAGATTTCCAATTCAAAACAGCTAATAATCTACTCAAAAAGTATGACGTAGTAGCTGTTGAAAAATTAAATATAAAAGGACTTGCTAAAACAAGATTGGCTAAAAGTATTAACGATGCTGGTTGGGGACAGTTCATCACCATACTTTCAAACAAAGCCGAGAATGCTGGCTTGAAAGTGATAGCTGTAAATCCAAACGGTACGAGCCAAGAATGTTCTAACTGTGGACACAAAGTCAAAAAGCCGCTATCAGAAAGAAGGCACAATTGCCCTAATTGCAAGGTCAGCTTGTGCCGGGATCTAAATGCGGCTATAAATATAAAGGCGCGTGGGACACACGCCCTCAAAGCTCAATCAATGTCTTCATAGAAGAGTCGTTGAGAAGCCCACACTCACCTGTAAGGGAGTGTGTGGAGTATGTCACGAAGAATTGAAATTAAAGAAGATAAAAAAGGAAATATAAAAGAGACTGTAAAAGGATTAGTATCCTGGGATGACATTAATAATCCTAAATCAACAGTATTAATAGATGCTCAAAAAGAAATCACCCGCTGCCTAGCTTGGGAACGTGGAGACCAACCCCCGACTAAACCTGATGCCATAAGAGACTACATCGCTAAAAATGCCCCCCCCGCATACGACCCTTTTTGCGGAGGAGGATCCATACCCCTAGAAGCCCAGCGATTAGGACTTCAGTCCCATGGTAGCGACCTTAATCCAGTAGCGGTATTGATTACCAAGGCTATGATTGAGATTCCACCTAGATTTAAAGACCAACGCCCTGTTAATCCGTCAGCCACCCCCTTGTCAACCGGTAAGGGTGTGCAGGGGTTAGCAGAAGATATTAGATATTATGGGCAGTGGATGCGAGATGAAGCCTTTAAACGAATTGGGCATTTGTATCCCAAAGTTAAGCTACCAAAGGAACAAGGAAGCGAAGAAGGCACAGCTATCGCCTGGTTATGGGCTAGAACTGTTAAATGTCCTAACCCAGCATGTGGTTGTCAAATGCCATTAGTGAGTAAATTTCGGATTTCAACCAAAAGGGGGAAAGAGGCTTGGGTTGAGCCTTTGATTGAGAAGCAGCAAGAGACTTTAATTCCCAAAATAAGATTTGAGGTAAAAACAGGAAAGGGGGAAGCACCAGAGGGGACTGTAAGTAGAAAAGGAGCAGTTTGTATAGCCTGTAAAACACCCGTGACCTTGGATCATATCCGTAGCGAGGCTCAAGTAGGAAGGATGAATAGTCAATTAATGGCTATTGTAGCTGAAGGAAAAAGTGGAAGGATTTATGTTTCTCCTGATGATGAACATGGACAAATAGCTAGACAAGCAGAACCTGAATGGAGACCGGAGCAGGAATTAGAAGGAAAATGCCGAGTCAGCGTTCCCTTGTATGGAATGAATACTTTTGGAGATCTCTTCACCTCGCGCCAACTTGTAGCCCTGACAACTTTCAGCGATTTAGTTCAGGAAGCAAGAGAGAAGATAAAAGACCACGCCATAGCAGCAGGAAAACCGGATGATCATCTCTCTCTCAATGATGGGGGTATGGGAGCTACCGCTTATGCAGATGCAGTGGCTACCTATTTGGCGTTTGGAATTGATAGGCTTTCGGATAGGAACTCTGCGATTTGTAGCTGGGATATTACCCGTGATAGCATGAGTCATGTCTTTACAAGACAGTCTATCCCCATGACCTGGGATTTTGCTGAAGCTAATCCCATGAGTGATTCCACTGGCAATTTTAATGGTGCTATTGATTGGATTTTGAGGGTTATTGAAAAGTCTTCCTGTTTTCCCCAGGGAAAAGTTATTCAGCTGGATGCTACCACATCACAATCTGGCGACACTACACCTAAATTTATCTCCACAGATCCACCTTACTACGATAACATAGGTTACGCAGATCTTGCTGATTTCTTTTATGTTTGGTTGCGTCGTTCTCTTGGTTCTATCTATCCTAATATCTTTAGCACCCTATTAGTACCCAAAGCACCGGAATTAGTTGCCACACCCTACCGCTTTGGTGGC